>Ga0207687_10000187_pt1 | contig 41355 bp, 40 predicted proteins | sample KBSM54metaG_FD_184399 | JGI IMG/M metagenome (GOLD analysis project Ga0207687, IMG submission 184399) | Miscanthus rhizosphere microbial communities from Kellogg Biological Station, Michigan, USA - KBS M5-4 metaG (SPAdes) (version 2) | ecosystem: Host-associated > Plants > Roots > Rhizosphere >...
CTTCTCCCTGAACCTCTCGGTCCCCGGCGAGTGCTACCTGATCAACATGCCCGGCCGGTACGGCTCGACCTGGGTAATCCGGTCCACCGACGAGGTCCAACTCCGCGTTGGCGGCGCCGTCGTCGTGCGGGACCGCGGCAGTTCGCGTGAGATGCAGACCCTGCCAGCGAACACCTACATCGCGCGGATCTGGCGACCCAACCCTCGATTCACCCGCGAGCCGGACTCCTCGATGGTGGGCGTGGCCGACTCCATCCAGGAGTTGCTGATGCTGGAGCGAATGGTGCGCGGCGCCATCCGCTCCCGGCTCAATGCGGGGTTGTTGTTCGTGCCCGACGGTATTGCCGGGGCGCAGGCAACGGTGACAAGCGAGCCAACGCTCGAAGAACCTGCCGACCCGATGGAGACCTTGGCTCAGCAGTCGACGGTGGACCCGGCGGGGCCGTTCATGTCCCAGCTCATGGAGTCGATGATGACTCCGGTTTCGGACGAGGGATCGGCCTCCGCGCTGGTCCCGATGTTGGCCACCGGACCTGGTGAGCTGGGTGCACAGATCAAGCACGTCACCTTCGAGCGGGCCAATGACGAATGGCTGGTGAAGCGGATCGAGGCCGCGCTGGAGCGCGTGCTGCAGGGTATCGACATCCCGAAAGAGGTTGTCACCGGCCTGGAGTCGGTGAAGTATTCCAACGCGGTCGTGATCGATGAGAACCTCTACAAGTCGAACATCGAGCCCCTGGCACTGGCATTCGTGGACGCACTGACCGAGGTTTACCTACGTCCGGTCTTGAAGAGTCCGAAGTACGGCTACTCCGACGAAGACCTCAATAAGCTGGTTGTCTGGTACGACCCGTCCGAGATCGTCACCCGGCCGAACTCCTCGAACGAGGCCAACGAGGGTGTCGACCGGCTGATGCTGTCGCCGTCGGCGTGGCGCCGCGAGCACGGCTACGCGGAGTCCGACGCGCCGAACGAGGACGAGATCGCGTTGATGCTCATCCAGAAGATGACGGCCCTGCCGGACGTCGTGACGATCGCCCTACTGCAGCAGGCCATGCCGAACGTACTGGCCGACGTCGACATCCCCGAGCCGAACTCCACAGCCACCAGTGACCAGAATGTCGTGCAGTTTCCGGGACAGTCCGCCCCGGCCCAGGCCCCAGCCGATCCGCAGCGGACCGCGGTGAAGCAAGTGGGGCAAACGTGACCGACGAGGCGCATACCAGCGCGCTGATCGTGGCGGTCCCGGCAGCCGACCAGCAGGCATTGACAGGCGTTGAGGACCCCCACGTCACCATGATCTGGTTCGGCGATGCTGCGCGACTTCAGGACGAGGCGCTGGCCGATAATGTCGTGCCGGGGATTCAGCAGGCACTGGCCGAGGTGACCGGCCGTTACACCGGCTTCGACGTCAGGGTCTCCGGGGTGGGACTGCTCGGCCCGGACAAGGCGTCGGTTCTGTTGGTCGAATCCCCGGAGTTGGTGGAGATCCGCGCCGAACTCTGCGCGAGCCCCGACGTCGAGCGCGGGTGGCTGATGGCCGAGCACCAGTTCCCGTGGTGGGTTTGCCACCTCACAACCGGGTATTCCGGTGACATCCCGACAGACCCGCCGGAGTCGTTCCGAATCGACTCCCTCGCGCTTTGGCTCGGCCCTGAGCGGCAGAACTACCCACTTCTCGACCTGACCCGGCCGATGGCCGCCTCGATCATCCCGCCAGTTGATTGCCCGGAAGATCTGTCCGTCTGCCTCCGTTACGCGGATGCGCACCCGGACGCTCGGTGGTACGCCGTCAAGCGGGCCAATGCGCTCGGGCTGACCAATCACGTTCCGGCCGCATGGATGGCTGACGCATGACGTTCCCACTGACAATGACGGGCTGGGACCGCGTCTATCAGCCGCCACGGGCGATCCGCGGGATGGTACCCGTCAATAGCACCGCCTGGGATCTACTGCGCTACGAACTGGATCCCGCGATCCAACGGTGGGCCACGGCGACCCTCGACTCGCTTCTGGCGTCTGTCGACACTAAGGCCGCAGAGGCATTGGGCTGCACGGACTGCGAGGACACCGGGTTCTATGGGGTTCAGGATCCCGCTGACCCGGATATGCTGACCGGCCTGCTTCGGCGCCAGGGTGACGGTAGCTTTCAGGCGCTGCAGGGGTGCGGGGCCTGGGACGACTGGGATCCCAAGGGTGTGCCGGTGGAGATTCTCACCCTCGACCTCGCTGGTGATCTCGCGGCGGCTATCACCGGCGGGGCCTGTGGCCTCGTGCGCCGCTACTGCATGCCAAAGGCGTTCCTGCCGCCGTGTGCCGTTGTATCGGCCGCGCCACTCAGTGACGCTCTTATGTCCCTTGTAAGTCCCGAGCCCCCAGGGAACACTGAATCTTCTGATAACGATTGGGTAACGTATGCCGTCGTTGATGAGTTGGATCCCGGCGCCGTACTGGATCTGGTCCGTGTTCGTACTGCAGGGACTGCTGTCGACCTGGAGCGATGGGACGAAAGTAGCTCCTGGACACCGGACTCCGTACTCCTAGCGGAGGGCGGACTGCCCATGGTTCGGCTGACCGATGATCAGCTTGCTGATGTCCAGGAGCAGTTGAACCCTAGCACGATACTTTCGTCGTTGCCCGAGCACCAGAAGTGCGAGTACTGCACGAACGAGGCCACCAAGCGGATCATCCATTCCGAGGGCATGGCCTACATCCCGGTCTGCGGCGGGCATCTCGATAAGGGCAAGACGGACGCTGCCGCGTGCGTGCCGTCAGGCAAGCCTGATCCCACGAATATCGTTCGGGTCGACGCCATCGCCGCCACCGGCGCCTTGGTGGCCTACACGTCCCCGAACCCCAAGGCAGAGAAGCTGCGGCGCTACTGGACCACTGGGAAAGGTGGCGCCAAGATCCGGTGGACTGCGCCGGGCAGCGGTGACTTCTACCGCTGCGTCAAGCATCTGAGCAAATACCTTGGCACACGTGCGAAGGGTTATTGTGCGAACCTCCATCATCGCGCCACCGGCGTATGGCCGGGCGACCATCGCAATACCGGTCGCAAGCTGCGTGGTAGCGCATCTCCCGAGGAGTTACTCCTGGCCTCGGTCCGCACCGGCCAGTGGGGTCGGGACAAGGAAAGGAACTCCGGCATGCCACTGGACATGGAACTGTTGACGGACGGGATCTACTACGAAGGCGAAGACGAGAACGCAGGCATCCTGCGCACTCTCACCGCTGGCGGGTTCCCGGTCGCCCCGCCGGATGACTGGTACAAGAATCCCGACCTGACCGGGCCGACCCCGATGGTAGTCGAGGACGACGGCCGGGTTTTCGGTCACATCGCCACCTGGGACGTCACGCACATCGGCATGCCGAATGCGACCCACGCACCGCGCAGTCCCTCCGGCTACAAGTATTTCCTCACCGGTCAACTGAAGACCAAGTCAGGTCAGGCCGTCAATGTCGGCCAACTCACGCTCGCCGGTGGTCATGCCGACATCAACGGCAACGTGCAGGCTGCGGTGCAGCACTACGACGACACCAACAGTGCCGTAGCCGATGTCACCTGCGGCGAGGACCAGTACGGCATCTGGGTCGCCGGTGGCCTCCGGCCCAGCGTTACCGACGAACAGGTCCGGATCTTCCGCGCCTCCCCGCCATCCGGCGACTGGCGTCCGGTCAATGGCCACCTGGAGATGGTGGCTTGCTGCAGCGTCAACGTGCCAGGCTTCATGAACGTCCGGCCGACGGCCAGGGTTGCCGGAGGAGCTGTGCTCGCTCTGGTCGCGGCCGGTACCCGCGAGTTGAATCAACTGCGGGTCGAGGCACTCACCAGTGCTGCGGTGCTGTCCCGACTGGACACCCTGGAGTCGAAGGTCGAGCAACTCGGGGCTCCGGCCGAGCCCGAAGCAGTCACCGCCGAGCCGGTCATCGCAGCACCGGATGCCGAGCCACTCACCGCCGAACCGGTTCTCGATACCGCACCAGCGAAGCCGCCCGCAGTTGAGCCGCCGGTCACTGCCGAGCCAGTCGCGGAGCAGCCTGCTGCAGAGGCTCCGGCCGAGCCAGAGCAGCCGACGATCTCGCCAGAGGAAGCGGCGCGGGCCGAGCACATCGCCCGTGTCCGTGACGAGATCCGCCAGGCACGCAAGGACGCGCTCCGCAATCGGGTCAGCCTGTCGCCGCCAGCAGAACCGACCACTGCGGCGATGGCCAGCACGATCAAGGGCACCGACAGTTTCCCGATCTCCGATGTCGCCAGCCTGAAGAAGGCGATCATGGCGAACGGCCGGGCAAAGGACAAAGAGGCAGCCCGCAAGCACATCATCTCGATGGCCTACAAGTTGAAGCGCCCTGACCTCATCCCTTCGGACTGGAGAAAAAAGTCGTGAGCGAGCCGGAGCCACAGCAGTTGTGGGAATTGAAGATCACCGCCAGCGGCATGGTGCACGACGCCGATGGCAATCTGCTCAGCGGGGATGTCCCGGTTGAGTCCGTCATCCTCGTGAACGAGCAGCAGGCTCGGGCGCTCCTTGAAGGGAATGATCCGCAGTGACCGTTGGACTCAGTGCCGCCAACCTGGCGAACAAGTGGTTGGACGTCTTGGGCACCGGCGCGTCTGCCGGTACCACCTTCACGGCCCTGGCTGGGTCATTCACCAAGCTGCACACTGCGGACCCCGGCGCTGCTGGTGCCACCGCGGCGGCGGCCGGATCTACGACCCGTGTGGCCACCACGTTCGCGGCGGCAGCGGCGGGCTCCAAGGCGATGAACGGCACCCTGCCGGTCTGGACGAACGGTGGCACGTCGGAGACTTTGAGTCACATCTCGCTATGGGACGCGATTTCCACGGGCAACTTCATCCTGTCCGGGGCGTTGACCACCCCGCAGGCGTGGGCGTCGGGCAACACCTTCACGCTCAGCTCATTGACGATCGCCCTGACCCCGATCGCGGCGTAAGTCGTCCTGCTTCACTGAGATGCGGAGGTGAGTTCCCATGCCAAATGCGGTTATCCCCAACGACCCGACGCAGGGTCAGGAGTTTTTCTGGACCCGGCAGGGAATCTCGCTTCAGCATCTCTACGAGTACATCCAACTGGCGGTCGCGGAGGCCGTCGCCGGGACGACACCCGGCACCGGCGGTGGCGGTACATCGAACGTGGTGATCGGCACCGAGGCGGGCCAGGCTGCGGATGCTGCGGCCGTCTCGCAGGCGCTACTGGTCAAGGCGCCGCTGACGTCTCCGCATTTCGAGGGTGTGCCGACTGCGCCCACTGCAGTGCTTGGCACTAACACCGCCCAGTTGGCCACCACGGAGTTCGTCCTGGCCAACGGTGGCGGGGGTGGCGGCGGGGCCGGTACCGTGTCGCCCGCATTTACGGGCATTCCTACGGCGCCGACCGCGGTCAATGGAACCAATACCACGCAGCTTGCGACGACTGCCTTCGTGGAGGCCGAGTCTCTGGTTCTGCAGGCGATCATCGACGCGCAGGCCGACCTGATCACTGCTATGAGCGACCGGATCGCGCTGCTCGAACAGCTCGGCGCAAACATGGTCGCCATCGCTGGCGCCACATCGGCTCGCGTCAATCAGGTCGACGGAACTGCGCTGCATCCAGACTCGGTCGTCATCTGGTTCACCGATGGGTCGGACGCGGTCAATGCACTCAATGGCGACGGCATCTACAACCGCGCTCCGCTCTAACCGAAGGACCCCAACGTGACCCTGTCCGTCGCCTCCACCCGTGAGCTGCTGGCGCTGGCCTTTGCGGCTGGCGCTACTCACTTCGCGCTGCATTCCGCCACCCCGGCGACCACTGGTAATCAGCTCGGTAGTCGCGTGGCTATCACCTGGGACAGCACAACCACTGTCACCGTATTGCCGAGCACCAGCACCCCGGCCAACCGGCTCGATGCCAACAACGTCACGATCGCCTTGGCGGCCACCACCGCCGCGCCGTACGGCGCGTACTGGTCAGCGTCAACCGGCGGGACGATGCGCGAGACCGTCCTGCTATCTATCCCATCCGGCGCTGCTCGGAATGTCGACGTAGATCCGTCGTACTACCAGGCGTGACCACCCAGACCCTGGACGTCGATCCTGACGACCACTATCTCAACTCGACAACTCCGAGCACGGCACCGGCACCGACAGCAACGATCCATTCGTCGGATGTGCTCTGGGCATTGATGCATTTCACCCTGCCCCCGGCACCCGCAGGTGAGGTGCTGATCAGTGCGTCGTTGGTCGTCCGCACCACTACCTCGGCAACCTCCGGGTCGGTTCCCTCGCACACGATCAGCCTGACCACGTCCTCGTGGTCCCAGGCGACGTCCTGGGCCGGGAATCCTGCGGGCGTAAACATGCGCCCCTCGCTCGGTACCGTGCTCGGAACCGTCCCCGCCAACACCTTGACCGATACGGTCTACACGATCCCACTGGATATAGCGACCATCGCGCCATTGGCGGGGTCGCAGTTCGGCATGGCGATCAACACTGCTACGGCGGGCGACAGCTTACAACTCTGGTCGTCGCGGGCACCGGTCACGGCGAATCAACCCGATCTTGTTCTTGTCTACGCTGCGGCGGGTTTCACTGCCGTCGTTACTAGCGAGGGACTGGCGAAGGGCGCCACTCTTGCCGTCCCATCCGGGATGACCTTCCCGCCCAAGGCGCAGGCTGACGCTTTGGTTGCTGGCCCGACGATCTCCTCGACCATCGGGATCGCCACGACGATTTCCGGTGCAGCCCTGATTCCACCGAACGACTCCCGGATTCGCTGGCGCGGCGCGACGGGGTTCGCGGCCGGGCCATCTGGGTCGACCACGGTCTGGGCTCCGAACAACAGATACAGCTACGCCTGGAACAGCCCCCCTGTATGGGGCATTGAGTTCGTCCTCAATGGCACCCAGGTCGAGGCGAGTTACCAGGCCGCATCCGGGGCGTACTCCTGTTTCCGGATCAAAATCGACGGCCAGCGGGTGACCGACCTGCCGGTTATGACCACCACCCTCACTCCGGCTCCGACCGGCGGCCAGCGATTCATGCTCAAACTGACGTTCGGTACGTCAGCCGTCCGGCGGATCACCATCGAGGGTGGCTACTTGCCCTTCGGTGGGCTGTATGCCGGGGTCGGGTCCACGGTCAGCGCGCCACCGCCGTTCTCGACCAAGGTGGTCGTGCAGGGTGACTCGATCGTCGCCAGCTCGTCGGAGACACCAGGGCTGGGTAACGGAACCTGGCCGCTACGGCTGGCGAACTACATCGGCGCCGACGAAATGTTCAACGTCGGTGTCGGTGGAACCGGCTATCTCAATACCACGCCGGTCACATTCATCAACCGGATCGCGGACCTGCGTGTCAGTGCCACCCCGGCCGAGCGCGCCAACGTCATCATCTTCTTCGGCGGCGTCAATGACCGCACACAGACATCGGGCGCCATTACCACGGCAGCACAGGCAGTGTTCGACGCGGCCATCGCGGCAGAACCCCAGGCCGAGATCTACGTGTTTGGTTGCTGGGTCCAGGCATGGCCGGTTCCTGCGGCGAACATCACCGTCGACAACGCACTCAAAGCCGCGGCGGCGGCGTCCGGCGTGCCGTTCGCCTCTTGCACCACCGGCAACTGCTATAACGCCGCAGGGACACTGATCGGCACCTACGAGCCGATCATCCGAAGCACGACCGATGTCGCCAACTTCATCGGCAACCCCGGCTCGACCGACACCCTGCATCCCAACGGGGCAGGCAATGTCCGGATCGCTGAATGGGCACGCGAAGTTCTCATCCTGATGGCGGGGGCACCCTCCCCTTTCGTCGCCGCCGTTAGCAGCATCGGCACTGCTACGGCGCGGGTCGCGAGCCTTATTGCTCCGACCGTCACGCCGGGTCGTACCCTCCACTCCTACGATGCCGTCACCCTGACGGCGACGCTCCCGCCAGGCACGTCCGCCGACATCTGGGAGCGCCAGCAGATCGCTGGCGTCACCGTCACCATCGGCGGCGGGTTCGGCAGCTATTCGTTCATCGCCCCGCCGACCAAGACCGGCACGACGATCACGATCCAGATCCGGTACCAGTCCGGCGGTGTCTACTCCGACTGGACGACCGTGTCGTTCCCCGTCGAACGGCATCAGTTCTGGCGGCGCGAGGGCGGGGTCGACATCCCCTACCTGACGGAGCACGGCGTCTCGGCGCCCGTCGATCCTTCGCCTAACCTGTTCTTTGCCCTGCCCGATAACTACGTCGGCACGAAAATGCTGTGGGCGCACTATTACCCGCCGTATCCGGTCCGGCTGGCCAACGTCGTTGCCGATGGCGTCGACATCGCGTCCTCTGATTACTACGTCCGGAACTACATCAACCCGGTGCCACTCGGGTCGTCGGAGCAGCAACACATTCCGTATGGCGGCATCCTCCGGACCAGGCCCATGCCACTGCCGGTCTATACCGGACCGGACACCTGGCAGAAGGACAACGCCCGGAGAGAGATCGCCGCGGCCATCGCAAACGGCGTGGATGGGTTCCTCTGTAACTCCACCAACGTCGCGGGCGACAACACCGTCCGGATCCTGGCGCTGCGGGACATCGCGGCGGCCGAGTTCCCCGGCTTCTATGTGACACCGATGCTCGACCTGTCGACGGCTTCCCCACTCACCGCCGTGCCGGATGCCTCAATCGCTACATATGTTGCAGGCTTCGCCAACCTGGCATCCACCAAGTACCTGCCCGATGGGCGCATGATCATCGGCTCATTCCAGGGCGACACTAAGTCCGCGGCATGGTGGACATCATTCATGGCCCTACTGGCATCCAGCTTCAACGGGCTGACCATCGCAGTCATGGGCTCCTACAACAGCTTCCAGACCGCGACTGAGGCGCACAAAACGGTTCTCTACGCTTCTGGTCAGTGGGGCTATGGCGCAGACCCCAACGTGCAGAACACATCTGCAGGACTGGCTACCGAGAAGGCTTACGCCGCAGCGCGCGGAATCCAGAACCTCCGCACCATCTGGTTCCAGGACATCCGACCGTACGCCGGTGTCTACGACGAGGCCCGGAACACCGAAGCCCTGCGGGCGGCGTGGACCCACGCCATCGCGGATGATCCGGAGTACATCGAGCTGTGCACCTTCGGTGACCTGAAAGAGGGGTCCGACTTCCGGAACACCGAGTCGCGTGGGCTGGTTGGCCTCGACATCTCTGCCTACTACGCCGCGTGGTGGAAGATCGGATCGCCGCCCGATATCCTCCGCGACGTCGCCTATCTGACGCACCGACAGGCCCCCCTGTCCGCCGTCCCGACTGGGCCACAGACCCAGACGATGCAACAGTGGAAGCCCCCACTCACGGGCGGGCGGCTCAACACGTCAACCCCTCGCGAGTCCGTCGAGGCGCTTGTGTTTCTGACCGCCCCCGCCGAGGTACGCATTACCAGCAACGGCACCACGCAGGCGTTCTCGGCGCCCGCGGGAATGTCGGCATGGCTAAAGGCCGCCGGGCTCGGCGCCGTCAAGGTTGAGGTCTGGCGCAACGGACTGAAGGTGGTCGACCTACCATCCCCGGTGGAGATCAAGACATCGTGGCAGAACGACCAGAGAGAATACGACGCCTTCGGTAGCATCCGCGGCACCACTGGTCAGCGCGCATCCTGGCCGCGGACCGTCACCACTCCACCGCCGTCCGGCGCTACCCCATGGCTGCCCTTTGAGTTGAACCAGACCGCGCTCAACCCACTGACCACCGGCAAGTGGACGCTCAGTCATCCGATGGACACCTACTACGTCTCCATCGACAACCCGCTCGACACGGTCCCGGACTACTGGGACAAGAACTGGATGTACTACCCACCGATCGGGGCGACGGGGCAGAACGTCTACGGCGGCCTGGCTCGGCAGCGGTACGCACGTCGACTGCGGCGACCCGAGGCATCCGGTCAGTTTGAGATCAAGGACTACCGCTGGGAGGTCCGCGCCGCCCGGTCGGCCGGGATCGATGCATTCACCTACGCGGTCAGTCAGCGCCCGCCCGGCTCGATGTTCGTCCGGGTGCAACGCATGCTCACCGCATGCGCACAGGAGAACGCGATCAACTCGGTCAAGTTCTACTGCATCCCGTGGATTCTCGGGAACACCGGCGTCACCGGGCCGAAGCTGGCAGCCGGGCAGGTCATGTCGAACCAATTCGTGATCGACGCGGCCAACTACCTGGCCGGTTACTTCTCTCCGATGGTCAATGACCCGCTGTACGCCGGTGGGTTCTTGAAGATCAACGGCGAGGCCGTGTTCATGCCCTACAACGCGGAGGTAGCGCCGAACAACCAGGGGCTCACCTCGCCGCCCGCCGTCGGATCCTGGGGCGTCCTCTGGTGGCAGACCTTCCGGGATCGCATGGCCTCGCTGGGAACGCCGGTCCGGCTCTGGTTCACCCTGTCCTCCAGTGTGGCCACGCACTCGGCCAAGTTCGAGTCGCTGGCCTCAGCGATGGGCTGGTTCGGCTCCCGTGACTGGGCGCTCAATGCCAGCACCACCGGCACCAGCTACGGCGGTGCCAGGAGTTATCTGCAGGTCACTGCAGGACTGACGGCCCGCAACGACGGCGTGACCAAGATGCCGTACATCGCGCCCGTCTCCACGCAGGGGTATTACCCGCGCGGCAACACCGACAACACCGGCGGCTTCGGGTATATCTGGGAAGCCAAGGGCACCCAGAACTTGATCAACTCGTGGACGATCGGCGCCGTCAATCAATCTGGCGGCGTCGGCACCGAGATGGTCCAGGGCATCACCTGGAACGACGTGGCCGAAGGATCGCAGGTGTTCCCGTCGTCCGAGAGTGGTTGGCACTGGCTGGACCTGTTCCTGTACTTCAATATCAAGCACAAGACCGGCTCCTACCCGGTCATCGTGCGGGACGGCATCTACCTGACCCATCGCAAGCAGCAGACCACCGACAACCACGCGGGCGGCGGTGCCACCTACTCAGGCGTACAAACCAAGTTCGCCACTCGCTATCACGACCCGGCGACCGGCCATGCAGGCACGATCGAGTCCCCGATCCTGAACATCCTCGACGGCGTCGTATTCCTGACGGCGGCAGCGACGGTGAATCTTGTGTCCGGCGGCGTGACGACGACGTTCTCTGCTCCGGCCGGGTTCAGCCGCTTCGAGTGCCCGCTCCGGCTGGGGACGCAGTCGGGCACAGTAGTGCGCGCTGGCGTGACCGTCGCCAGTGTGACATCCCCGATCGTTGTCTCCGCGACTCAGGTCGTGGAGGATCTGACGTACTACGGCGCGTCGAGCTTCGCGGCGGTCCCTAGGCCCGTCCCCATTGTTGCGGATTAGAGGAGCGCGCTGTGCCCCTGAATATCGGTTACATCGAGCTGGGTGGCAGTGGTGTCGTCGCTCGCGTCTACTACGACACCACCTTCACCCCAGTGGGTCCGGATCAACCCCTGATCGACGGGCCGCGCGGATGGTGTCTGGACCTGACGAACACCAGTGGAAAGGCAGCGCGGGTCACCATTGATGGGCTGACTGCGAACCCATTGACGGTGAACATCGGTGCAGGCGATCCGGTGACCAGTGGTGTCGGGCGTTCCCGCACTGCCGCGGAGCTGGCGGTATTCGGCTTCACCACTCGCGGCAACGCTGGCACCATCTCGATCCAGTAGGCGATGACCAATGGCGACGTGGATCAACCATGTAGCAATCGCGGCACCCCGGAATGGGACCACGACGCACACGGTTGACCCGTCGTCCGGGACGGTGGTGACCGGCACACTGTTCACCCCAACTGCGGGAAGCCTGCTGGTAGTTTCGGTTGAGGGTGCAGTTACGAGCACCACTCCCGCCGGTTGGACACTGCCGTCCGGTGGGTCAGCGATCAACTTCACCGGTCTGTACGTCTGGTGGCGCACCGCCGCTGGTGGCGACACATTCTCGACCACGCACAACTCGGCGAACTACCCAGCGGTGTTCGATATCTACGAGTTCCCGGCGGGGTCGACATTCAGTGGCGCCGCCGCGTCGACAGCCGTCGCGTCCGGTGGTGCGGGACCTTCGGTGGCATCATTGACCGGCACGAACTTCATTATGGGCTCGGTCGGTAATGAGGCGTTCTCCACTTCATCGTCAGGCACCGTTGGGTGGGCGTCCGGGGTTGAAGCGATTGACACCCTGGCCGTCTTCGCGACCACCAGTGGCTACCTCTACTCGCTGACGTACCTCGAAGACTCAGCCCTGACGTCGTCGTCCATCGCGGCAACGATCAGCGGAGCGTCCAACCTGCAGGCCACCTACGAGCGGCTGATGTTCGCGGTCAAGGTGTCCGGGGCGATCCCTGCAGCGATTGCACTCAGGGCCGCCGGGACCAGCACGGCAGTCGCCGCCACCGCAACCACCTTGAACCCAGCAGTACCGGCAGGCACCACGACCGGTGACCTGTCCGTGCTGTGCGTGGAGGCCAAGCCGTACACCACCGCGATCACCACTCCCTCCGGCTGGACGAAGATCGGCGAGACCACCAATGGAACCACCGTGTCCGGCATCGACACGGGTTCCATGAAGGTCGCGATGTACGTCAAGGAATCAGCGACCCCTGGTGCCATCGGGGCGATCACCATGGCCACACCGGACTCCGCATGCGCGGTCATCCACTCCTACTCGAAGGACCCGTCCTACGCCTGGAACTACTCTGCGTTCACGACCGGTTCGCAGACAACCAACCAGGCCAACTACTCCGCGACCGGAGCCGCTGGCCTGGCGGTGGCCGCGGACGACTGGGTGGTCGCCGCGACCGCCGTGAACACCGACCTCGCGGTTGGTGGTCCATCCGCACAGAGCATCGGCGGCATGAGCGGAGCCACCCTCGCTGTCTCGGTGCGCACGGCGGGTACCTCCGACGGCCAGGGCCTGGTGACGACCGGCAACGACTCCCGGCTGATGGTGGTCGATGCCGACGTGACAGCGGGGTCCTCCAATTCCGCGCCGACGATGACCTACACCCTCGGCAGCAGCTCATCGGGGGCGTCGATATGGCTACGGTTACGGGAAGTGGCCCCGTTCGTGCTGCTGATGTCACAGATGACCGGCTACTGAGGAGGACGACATGCCCAGATATTCGATGGGTGCGGTTGCGACCGGCGCCGGGAGCACCACGCTGCCGACGCAGGCCCTGGTCGGTGGATCCACGACGCGCCTTATGCTCCGTGAGTTGTCGATCGTCAACACTACTGCTGTCACTTGCACCTTCAAGTTGGTCAGGTTGACGGCAGCCGGAACGCCGGGCACCAGTCTCGGCGCCTCCCCGTACGTCACGGAAGGCGCGGCGGCGGTCGGCGTGGTTCGGCAGGTCTACACCAGCACCGCCCCCACGCAGGGTGCCGACCTCGGATATCGGTTCATCATCCCTGCCTCCATCGGCGCCGGGGTGGTGAGGACGTTCAACGAACCAGGCATCGCCGTGCCCATGGTGGCGGCGGCGGCATTGGCGCTGGTGGCCGACTCCGGGACGCCTCAGATATGCGCCATCGACTGGACCTGGGACGAATAATTCCCATCGCTAACTAGTGTCAGGATAAGAGATGGCCGGGTTCATTCGGTACGGGGTACCGCACCCCCGGCCTGCCCAGCCAACCAATCGCTCACGCCTGATCCCTGCCGTCGCCGGTCCGGCGGCATTGCCCACCAAGCTCTCGTTCGAGCCGGTGGAGATCGCCGACACTCTGTCGACAGACGTGCCGACAGTCACTCCAACCGCGTCGACCACAACCACGATCGCCGGTGGCACGCTGGTTGCCCCGTCCGATTCCCGGATCCAGTACCGCGGCGCTGGCGGATTCGGGTTCGGTACTGGGTTCCCACTGACCACGGTTTACGCACCGAACTCCCGGTACGACAACACTTATGCGACGCCGCCGGGGTTCTCGGTGACGTTCCAGCACACCGGCACCACGTTTGAGACGATGTATTACCTGTCCTCGACGTCCGGCTCGTGGCGCCTGAAAGTCGACGGCAAGCGGGTTACTGATCTGGCGCAGCCGCCGACCGGACTGAGCGCTGGCGGTCGACATCTCCGCAAGTTCGTGTTCCCGACCAGTGCGACCCGCGTCATCACCCTGGAGACCGGCTATCACCACTTCGGCGGGGTGTACGTCAACACCGCCACCGACACGATTGCCGCAGCTCCGGCGTTCAACGTCCGGGCCATCTTCGAGGGTGACTCGATTACCGGCGGCAGCGCGCAAACCACCGGGCTGATCAACGGCACCTGGCCTCTGCGGTTGTCCGACTACATCGGGGTGGACGACCCATGGAACGCGGCCCTCGGCGCTACGGGCTACATCGATCCCGGAACATCGGTCAAACTCAACGACCGGCTATCTGACGTCACATCCTGGGCACCTGACGTGGTGGTGGTCTGGGCCGGGTACAACGATATCGGGGAAACTGCTGGCACTGTTCAAACAGCAGCGACCACTTATCTGACCAACATCAAGACGGCCCTACCTGCTGTCGAGATGTACGTCGTTGGCTGTTGGGTACCGATCGCCACCCCGACCGCCGGGATGATCACGGTGGACAACGAGGTGAAGGCCGCGGCGCTCGCAGTCGGCGTCCCGTTCATTTCCCCACTGACCGGCGACGTGTACGACAAAACCGGCTCGTTGATCATGAACATCGGCGAATGGGTCGATACATCCGGCGATGTCGCCGCCTATATCGGCGCGGACAACGTCCACCCCAACGACGCCGGGAACGTCCGCATCGCTCAGATGATGCGGACCAGCTTGCTCCTGGCGTCGAAGGGTCTGGCGCAAGTTCTGGCCAGCCCGGTATCCACTACCGCGACCATCACTGCAGCCGGTTCTGTCAGCGCCGGTGGGGTCAGCAGCCCGGCGACGGTCACGACTACGGCGACGGTCACCGCCAGCGGCGGCGGCGGTGCGGGCAGCACAACCACCGGCACCGCGACCATTACCTCCGCCGGTGTCGTCGGCAGATCCAGTGCCGCCGCGGTCACCGGCACGGCCACGGTCACCACCGCCGGAACCGTGGGCCTGAGCAGTGCCGGGACATCCACCGTCACTGCGACCGTGACCCCTGCGGGTGTTGTTGGCCGCAGTACTTCCGCGCCCGTCCCGATCGCGTCAACGGTCACGGCCACCGGCACGGTCGCCACAAGCAGCGCCTCGACGGTCGCCGGGACCGCGACCGTCACCAATGCGGGTGTCGTCGGCAGGTCAACGTCGGCGACCGTCACGGCAGCCGCGGCGGTCACGTCAGCAGGCGTCGTCGGCGCGGTCGGTGCCGTCACGCTGGCGGTAACGGAATCCCTGACAGCGGCGGGCATCTCGGGTCTAGCAGGGGCCGCGACCCTAACTGCTACCGCCGCGGTCACGAGCGCTGGTGTGATCGGCAAGTCCAGTGGCACCGCGGTCACCGCGACAGCAGTGACCAGCTCCGCGGGTGTGACGGGCACGTCCAGCGGTGCCAACGTTACCGCCGCTGTCGCGACTACAGCCACCGGGTCGGCCGCGCTGTCCGGCGGCGCGATCATTGCTGCCACTGCATCGATCACGGTCGCGGGGGTTGTCGGGACCAGTACCGGTGCTGCGATCACAACCACTGCAGCAGTGGCGTCGTCGGGTGTTGCCAGTTCCTCGTCCGGCGCCATTGTTTCCGCAGCGGCAACGGTCACCACGGACGGGTCGGTAAACTTCAACCGCACCGCGAGCGTGCCGATCGTCGCGTCCATCAGTACTAACGGCGCCGTCGGCCGGGCAAGCACGGCAGTCATTAGCACCGCCGCCACGGTCACCACTGCCGGAACTCTCGGCGTCTCTTCGGCTGCCACTGTCGCCGTGACCGCCGCGGTCACCCCTGCGGGTTCCAGTGACCTGTCGCGCGGGGCAGCCGTCAATGCGGTTGCTGCCGTCGCGGCGGCTGGCACGGTCGGAAAGTCCAGCGGCACCCCGGTCACGACAGTGGCGACGGTAACGACCGATGGGGTCGTCGGCCGGAGTAGTGCCGCGTCCATCGCGGCCACTGCGGCCGTCGCACCTACCGGGTCGGCCGACCTCAGCCGGGCCGCGACCGTCACGGTTGCCGCGACCGTCACCACCAGTGGCGCCGCCGAACTGAGCCGATCGGCAACTCTGCCGATCACGGCAGTCGTAAACAGTGCGGGGAACGTCGCCACCGCATCCGGGGTCAGCGTCACCACCGCGGCGACTGTCACATCGACCGGCTCTGCCAGCCGTTCCAGCGGCGCATCATTGACGTCGACGTTCAGCGTCACGGCGGCCGGGGTCATTACCTCCGGCCTGGTCGCGTCGGCGTCCCGCCCAGTCACAGTGACCATCGCGGCGTCGGGCAACGTCGCCACCGCCTCCGGGGCGACCGTCACTACCACTGCCACACTGACGGCGACCCGCGCCCTCGGCCTGTCGTCTGCCGCGACCGTCCCGGTCACGGCCACCGCTACGGCGACCGGTAGTGCGTCTCGCAGCACGACGGCCACGGTTACCGCAACGGCGGCGGTAACGGCGGCCGGTGTCACGGGTGGAGCGGTGGGGGTGTCGCTGACACCCGTCGCAACCGTCGCAGCGGCGGGTGCAACCGGAGTCTCCGGTACGGCGGCCATCGCCGCAGCCGCCACTATCACCAGCGACGGGACCATTACTCCCGGCCTGACCCGCTCAACCACGGTGACTGCCTCTGTCGCCGTCACCGTCGCAGGCACTGTTGCGACCAGTTCTGGCAGCACTGTCACGACAACGGCCACCACTACTGCAGTCGGGTCGGCCGCAGGTTCCCGGACGGCATCCGTCCCGGTCAGTGCTTCGGTGATCGCCGCCGGACAGGTCAAAGCTACAGCCGGGACGTCGGTCTCAACGACGGCAGCCGTTACCATCGTCGGCCTCCTCGGGGCGCCCGGTGGCACCGTTCTCACCGCAGCGGCCGTCATCGCTGCCAGCGGTCAGGTCGCGACCGTAGCAACGGTGACCTTGCCGGTGGTCGCGACCACCACGGCTGCTGGCGGAGTCGGCACGTCCACTCCGGCGCCTGGGGTCATCACCGCCACGGTGGTCGCCGCCGGTGTGGTTGGCGTCAGTGCCGCCGCCGCGATCACCGTCGGGGTCGGTATCACTGTCACCGGCGAGCGGACCGGCGGCAGTGCGAGCCTTGTCGTTGCTGCGACCATCTCGGCCAACGGTCAGGTGCTCGCCATCTCCAGCGTCTCTCTGGTCGTCGGCGCCAGTGTCACCGGTGATGGCGTCGCGCGTGGGCTCGCCGTATTCAAGGGGCCGGTCATCACGGTTGGCTCGCCCAGCAGCGCCGGACCGAGTATCGGTGGGCCGGGTCGACACGGACCCACGGTCGGTGTCCCGCGTGGCGACCGGATCATTGGAGGACCGGGTCGCCACGGACCCAGCGTTGGTGGCCCACATGGAGTGCGAACAGTTGGCGACCCCGTCGACGTCAGTAGAGGATGAGACATGGCCACCTGCAGCTCGCTGGGCTACTACAAGCTCAACCGCAAAGATCGCATCCACATCCGCTGGCCGGTATCCGGGGTGGCGGACACTGACAGCGCTGACGTCGCCCTGGAGGGTGGTCCGTGGTGGCCACTGGCCATTGGCATTGACGAGGTCGTCGGCTACTTCGCCGGGCCGGAATACCCTGTACCCGGCTCGGCGCACGCAGTTCCCGTCACCTCGCATGCCAAGATCCGGATCTCCAACTCGGAGATCTCCGAGACCTTCGATGGGGGTTTCATTCAGCTCGTGCCCTGAGATAGGGTCACCTGGAACGGCGGTTCTCCTCTCGGTGGCCGCCGTTCTTTCATGTCCAATGTGGACACGTACGCCGACCGCATGTACGGTGCGTAGCGAGCGCCCAGTTGATCGGTGAACACTCCCGCCCCGTTGGTACCTCCGTGGATGGTCCGTTGTAGACCCCTGGAGGACCCCGAATGGCTCTCAGTATCGCGGAAGCACTCGCCAAGCTGGCGGACCTGACACCCGCAGAACTTGCCGACCTGCAGCGTCAGCTCAACGACGCATTCACTGCGGCAGATGATGCCGACGACGTGGATACCATGGCGACGCTGGCTGACCAGTTCGACGCCGTGAAGGCCCGAATCGCCACACCCCCCGCTCCACCGCCCGTGACCGCGCCGGTCGCTGACGCCAAGCCTGCGGAGCCTGTTGTCGAGCCCGTGGCCGAGGCCAAGCCCGTTGAGCCGGTGGTCGAGACTCCGGCCGCCGCCACCGAGGTCACCACCACCGCGCCGGAGACGATCAACGTTCCCGCGGCGGAAGCAACGACCAGTAACACGGTCACCGAGACCACTGCACCCGCAGCGGAAGTCACCAGCATCACCCCCGAAACCCCAGCCGCTGCCGAAGTTCAGGAAGGACTCCCCGTGGCCGCAAGTGCAAGCACCACCGTCACTGTTCCCACAGGCGCGGAGCCGGTCGTCGCCAGCGCCGCCCCCAATCGTGTGTACGCGGGTCACGGCATCAGTGGGTTCACCGCCGGTACCGAGATCACCGACCCGAAGGAGTTCGGAGAGGCCCTCGCGACCCGCATCAACTCGCTGATGCGTCTCAACGGCGGCGACGGCGAGCAGATCGTCGTGGCCTCCGTCAAGGCACCAGCCCCCGACGATCGCACCCTGACCATGGGTGACCCGCTGGGCAACGGCGACAAGATCCGCGCCGTCATCGATCCCGATGCACTGGTGCAGAACGCCGGTGTCGACGCCATGGTGGCATCCGGCGGCTGCTGCGCGCCGCTGGTCACCAAGTACGACCTGTGGGACAACGGCGGCGACACCTCCCGCCCGGTCCGTGACGCACTCGCTGGCTTCCGCGCCGACCGCGGCGGTATCCGGTTCTTTGCCGGACCCGAGCTGGCCGACGTGCAGGGCGCGCTGGGCTTCTGGACCTGTGCTGATGACGCGGCTGCTGATGCTGGCAACCCGGCGACCTGGAAGGTCTGCGCACGGATCAACTGCCCGCCGGAGCAAACGGCGGAACTGCAGGCCATCACGATGTGTCTCACCTTCGGCGTCCTGCAGACCCGGATCTTCCCGGAGTTGGCTGTTGCCAACAACAAGCTGCTCCAGATCGCGCACGCCCGACTCGCGGACTCCGCGCTGCTGGCGCAGATCAAGGCCGGTTCCACCGCGGTCACCGATGGCGGCACCGCATGGGGCGCCGTGCGGGACATCATGAGCGCGCTGTCGCGTGCCTCGATGTACTACCGGGACCGCTACCGCCTGAAGTCCGCTCCGCTGCGGGCCATCTTCCCGTCTTGGATCCTGGAGCTGATGCGCACCGAGTTGATGATCGGCCCGGACTGGGGTCGCGACTTCGGACGCCACTACGGTGTCTCCGAGGACGAGATGCGGACGTTCTTTGCCACCCGGAACATCAACGTCACCTTCACTCAGGACTCATCGGCTCCGGCCACCCTGGGTGGCGGGTTCTTCCCGGCGATCACCGGCGCGGCACTCCCGACGTTCCCGACCACCGTGCAGTGGGCGCTGTACCCCGAGGGTGCATGGCTGTTCCTGGACGGCGGGCAACTCGACCTGGGTATCGTCCGGGACTCCACGCTGGTGCGAACCAACGACTACATGGAGTTCTCCGAGAGCTTCGAGGCCGCGGCGCATATCGGCGGCGAGTCGCTGTGGGTCACGTCCACCGTCAGTGTCTCCGGTCAGTATCCGACCGCGGTCTGATCCCCCTTCCACTAACACCTGAGAAGGGAGATCGATCATGGCAGGCTACGCACAGGACAACGCTGCAAGTGTTCGCGGCGTTGCCCTCCGGGCCACCCGACTGACGGCGGACGGTTCGCCGCAGGCTGGCGGCGCAGAGGGTTGCGATTCGTACATGACCGGCGGCTATATCTCGTTCACGTTCACTCCGGCTTACTCCGAGGGTGACGAGATCGAGACCAAGAATGCCGCCGGTGAGGTCTGCGTCTATTTCAAGATGCCCGACACGCTAAAAAACGTGACGTTCAGTCTTGAAATCTGTGACCCCGACCCGGTCCTCACGCAGATGCTGGTCGGTGGTGACGTGCTCACCGCCGCCTACAACTCCAACCTGGCCCCTCCTGGTCTCACGGCGGGCCAGCTTGCCGCCGTTGGCTACGCAGCCGAGGCGATCGGCGTGGAGGCCACCCCGTTCGGTGTCTCGCTGGAGATCTGGGCACAGGCGGTCGTCGGGGGCAAGGCGGCGAATGTCGCGCCGTACTGGCACTACGTGTTCCCGTACGTCAACTTCCGGCTCGACGGCGACCGTGTCGTTGAGAACGGTGCGCTGGCAACGGTGTTCGCCGGAACCGGCGGTGGCAACGCGGCCTTCGGTACCGGACCGAACCTCGACACCACGGGCATCACTCCGGCGCCGTCGTCAACGGCTTGGGACTGGGCGTTCCCGAGTTACGCAGACCGGCCCTACATGTACGCGAGGAGTGTTGACGCGCCGGTCGGCCTGCGCGGCTGTTTCGTCAACTTGGGCATCCCGGTCACGGCGATCACCCCTGGCATCCCGGCAACACTTACGCCGGTCAACGCCACCCGCCCGGCCACGCTTGCCGCGCTCACCCTCGCTGGTGCGCTCGGCAACACCACCGCCTGGACCACCGGACAGTATGTGGTGCTCGGCGACAATTCAGAGGCATATTGGGATGGGAACAGTTGGGAACTGGGTCGCAAGCCCGCGACGGTCATTACGGCCACCACCGCGACCGCTGGCACTCCTGGCTTCTACGGACCGACCGGGGCGGCCAATCCGGCGACCCTGGCCGCCATGACGTCCATCACCGCGATCCCGACTACCGCCTGGACCACCGGCCAGTATGTCAACGTCGCAGATGGGAGCCGTGCCAACTGGTCTGGCTCTGCATGGGCTGCGGGGGCGCACGCCTGATCTACCCAGAGAGTCCTGGGCGGTATGGACCCGGCACCTGCCGCCCAGGGCCTCCGCATTCTTATGAGATGGCGAGGAGTGGACCATGCTATGGCTTGACAGCTCGCTACCGGAGGTCCGCTCTGCCGTTGTGTCGGGCGCTTGGGGACGGGCACCGCACTCTGAGCACGGCAATCTGGCCCCAACGCCGCCCACCATCGATACGGTCACCGCAGCGCTCGACGTCGCCAGTGACATCCTCACCCGCCTGACCGGCTTCTCCATCCACCCGGCCCTGGCGGTCGAAGAAGACTTCGTTGCATCACCGCGGGCGACCAGGCTGGTCCCATCCTTCTCTCCGGTGCGGGCTCTCCAGTCGGTCATCCGGGTCGGCCCTGCGCCGGTGGAGCTGGACCCGACCGACTGGGCACTGTTCGGCGGGGCGATCTACTTCTCGACCTACGGCTCCCTCACCTACAGCGACTGGCTATACGGGTGGTGCGATCGGCGTCCAGCCGATCGGGAGTTCCTGCGGATCGCGTACCACGCGGGGTCCACCATCACGGCATCCGCGCGTCAAGCCGTCATTGCCCTGGCTCATGACATCTGGCTGGACGGGAACGGCTGCGACGAATGCGGCCTGCCGGAGCGGACGATCAACGTCAACCGCGAGGGAATCAGTTACAACGTTGGGGATCCGACCGACGTCACCGGGACCGCACTGACGGGACTCGCCGCGGTCGACGTCTGGATCAAGGCGGTCAATCCTCACCAGGCGACGCGATCCGGTGGGGTCTACACACCGGACTCACCACCGCCGGTGGTTCGCAGCGTCAAGACCGCGCGCCCGGAGTGGGGATCGACGGTGCACCTGTTCGGCAACGTCACCTTGAATGTCACGACGGCGCGAGCATGATGTCCGCCACCGAGCCCGGCCTCGGCGGCGGCACCTCCCTGGATTGCGACGGCGCACCCATGCAGAGTGCGAACGCCACCAGGGATCCGATCCCCCTGCGTTCGCGCGGTCGGGACCACGGGGGCGTGGGGGGACTCGGTGTCTGACGTTCTTTACAGCCGTGGTGAGAATCCCGATTACACCACGGGCGTCATCCAGCCACGTACCGCCACGTTGATGACAATGGCGCAGGAAGTTCTCGTCAGATTGCGTAACTCGGCCGCCGAACGGGGTGTCACACTCCCCGTTCGGCAGTTTATTTACCCGACCAGCGTACCGATCGACTGCGAGCAGGTCGCTGTGATGTTCGGCGGATGGGTGGGGGATCCACTAGAGGTGGGCATGACCGCGTGCCTGCGGTTCCGCTGGTGTGCCCAGATCGGGGTCGCCATCGGCCGCTGTACCCCCGCAATGCCGAGCCGTGGATCGACGTCGGCGCCGCCGGTGGAACGCATGAACGCCGCAGCCCAGATGGCCTCCGACGATGCTGAGTTGCTCATCCACCTGGTGTCCACATTCGGGGAGATCGGCTCCGACCTGATCCTCACCACCCCGGAACCGGACGGCGGATTCCAGGCCGTCATGCTGCAGGTCACCCTCCCCGCATTCGGCGGGCTCGACTGATGGCCACGGTGCGAATCATCCTGTACCGCCCGGTGATCGAGCACATGCGTAGCTGGGAGGGTGACATCGGCCGATCAGTCAGTCGACTGGCCGACATGATTGCTGCAGCCCAGCGGATCCAGGCACCCAAGAAAACCGGCAAGCTCGTGGCAAGCATCGCGGTGGGTCGCAAGACCCGTGCGCCGCTGGGCATCCAGGTCCAGGTCGGCGCCAGCCCGAGCCAGCGCAAGACCGGCTACGCCTACTGGACCAGCGAGGGTGCCCGGCCCCATCGGATCACCCCGAAGGCGAGCAACCGAACCGGCTATCTGGTGTTTTTCTGGCCGAAGGTAGGTCACGTCGTACGATTCCGGTCGGTGAACCACCCTGGAATCAGGAACCCCACCCACTGGGTCATGCACGGCGCCGACGCCGGTATGGGTGCCTGGCGATAGTCGTCAGGCACAACGCACCACGATGAGATGGAGATGGCATGGCACACAAGTCATTCAAACGGGCACAGAATCTGGACCCGATCAGCTTCGACGTACCAGGACCGGACGGCGAGGTCATCCTGTTCAATTGTGAGGACGAGATCCCCACGGGTGTCGTGCTGGCCTTCTCGGAAGTTATGGCCCCCGCTGACGACTCGACGGACACCCCGAAGGCCGACCCGTTCGGAGCGATCCAAGCCCTATTCGTCGCAGCGATTGTCGACTCCCAGATCGAACAGTTCCAGGACTTGATCAGGACCAAAGAGAAGCATCGCGGCATCCCCCTGTCCATGCTGATGGAGATCGCCAGCGACCTTGCGGAGCAGTACACATCGCGCCCTACTGGGCCGTCCTCGGGAAGTGGGCCATTGGTGAAGCCCAATGGGTCGGCCTCGACGGTTGGTGCCTTGCAAGGGGTCACGACCTACTCGAAGCCGGAGCTGGTCGAGGCTTCAACCTGATCGAGTCCTACCTGGACGAGCTATCCATGCGGAGCGCAGAGGAGCAGGAGGGCATTAAGCAGGCTCATCTGCAACTTGCTCGGATCACCAAGCAGATCAAGGACTTCCAGGACAATCCCGAGGCCGCGATCGAGGCCATGGATGTCGCACCACACCTGAGAAATCGGGCCTAGTCGGAGGAGGTGATTCAGACGCCCATCGTCGGTAATGCCACGGTCCTGGTCCGCGTTGTCTCGAATCGCCTCGCCGACGACATTCGTGACGCCGTCAGGAACGGTGTCCGTGATGCCGGTGCGGACATCGACAAGGACGGCAAGGGTGCTGGCGAGCGCCTGAACTCCTCCATCGCGGAGGGTATGCGTAGGGACGAAAAACTCCGCATCGCCGGTGAGCGACTGAATCTGGCCATCGCGGATGGTCTGCGCAAGGACGAGAAACTCCGCCAGTCGGGCGAACGACTGAACGAGACCATCGCGAACGGCATGCGCCGCGATGAGGCCCTGAAACAGGCGGGCGAGCGGGCCGCGGAGCGGCTGCAGTTGGCCGTCGCCAACGGTCTGCGGCGGGACGAGGCGCTCCGCATCGCTGGTGAACGGCTCAACGAGTCGGTCGCCAATGGTATGCGACGTGACGAGGCCCTGAAGCAAGCTGCGGACCGGGCGGCGAACAAGGTTCAGACCGACCTTGCCAATGGCCTCCGCCGGGACGAGGCGCTCCGCATAGCGGGCGAGCGTGTCAATGAGTCGGTCGCCAACGGTATGCGCAGGGACCGGGCGCTGGATCTGGCGACGGACCGGGCGGCGGAGAAGATCAAAACCGATCTCGCCAACGGTCTACGTAGAGACGAGGCACTGAAACTCGCGGGCGAGCGGCTGAATGAATCCGTTGCCAATGGCATGCGCCGTGACCGGGCCTTGGACCTTGCTGGCGAACGGGCCAGTCAACGGGTAGCCGAATCGGTGCGCTCTGCCGCACAGCGTGACGAGTCCCTACGCATTGCCGGTGCACGGCTCAATGAGTCGATCGCGAACGGCATGCGGCGGGACAGGGCACTGGAGTTGGCCGGACAACGAGCGGCGGATCGGGCCGCCGAGGGCGTGCGAAGAGGTGCCCAACGGAACCGGGGTCGGTTACTGAGCCAGTTCCACGGTCTCGGCAAGGACCTGGGCGGCGCCTTCAACCTCGGCATCGGCGCGGCCCGGATGGGTAGCGCAGTCATCGCTGCACTGGTGACTGTGGGTCCGTCGCTCATCTCAGGCGCGGCGGCCATTCTTACGGCACTGGCCGGGGACATCGTCAACTTCATGGCGGCGATCGGGCCGGGACTGGCGGGCGCCGTTGGGGTCGGCCTGGCAGCCGTCTCCACTCTTGGATTGAACCTGGGCCTACTGAAACTCGCGTTTTCTGGTAACACCGCCCAGGCCAAGGCATTCAAAGCCCAGATGAACGACTTCAAGGAGACGCTCACCAGTACCTTCGCGCCCGGCGTGCTGACCGGATTCTCGGACTTGATTACCACCCTGAAAAACCGACTGCTCCCCGCGGTGAATGACCTGCTGGTGGAGACTGGCGTGGCCATGGGTGACATCGCTCGGCATATCGGCGAGACCGTCACCAGCGCCGACAACCTCCGTCGGATTCAGGGTATCCTGCGAACCAACATAGGATTCCTGAGCAGCTTCAAGGCGGGCCTGAGTGGGCTGACCACCTCGTTCCTGATCCTGTTCAATGCCTCGAAGCCGTTCGTGGATTTCCTGGGCGACTCCATCAAGCGGTTCGGTGAATGGGCGCAGGCGTCTTTGGAGGTGTCCGAGGCCAACGGCAATCTGGCGAGCTGGATGGACCAGATGCTCCAGAACTTCAAGGACCTGTGGGAGATCGTCAAGGATTTCGGTGCGGGGATCGGAGACATCTTCAAGGCCGCCGCTCCGGCCGGGAAGTCGTTGCTGGAGTCCATTGCCGGTATTGCGGAACGGTTCCATGCCTGGACTTCCGACACCGGCAACATGGCCCGGATGACGGCCTTCTTTACCAAGGCCCGGACGCTGTCCAGCAAGGTGTTGGAGGTGCTCGGGGCGATCTTCACGGCAGGCGGGAGAGCCTTCGAGGGAATGGATCTCGGGCCGATCCTGCACGTCCTGGATGTCCTGAAGGACACCGTAGCCCCGGCCATCGCCCGGATCTTCAAGCAGATCCAGACCGGTGCCGGGCCGAACCTGGTCAAGGTCTTCGACAACATCGGCGTCACTTTTACGAAGATCGCCGACTCGGGCGTGATCGAGAAGGTTGCCGCAGCGGTGAGTGGACTCATGGTCGTCCTGTCGGATTTCCTTGCCAGTGACTTCGGGGCCGGTATCGCGGCCCTCGGGCTGGCCTGGGTGCTGTTTGGCGGCATTGTGCGTGCCGTCGCTCCGGCTATCACCGCCATAGGGCGGGTACTCCTGGGGCTCTCGGGCACGGCGGGCGTCGTTGCGGCGGCGGTGACCGCGGTCGTCGCGGTGTTCATCCTGGCCTGGAACGAGTCGGAGAAACTGCGCGCGGCGGCGGCCGACCTTTGGGCTGACTTGCAGTCCCGACTGGGGCCGATCCTCGAAGTCATCGGGGAGAGTCTGGGGCGCCTCTGGGAAGCAGTGCAGCGACTGGGCAAGGCGCTAGGTGATTTTCTCGCACCGATCATCTCTAATGTCTTGTCGCCCGTCCTGCAGGCGCTCGGCACCGTCATCGGCGGGGTCATCCTTACCGTTCTGGAAAACCTCACTATCCTCGCGGATTTCCTGACCGGCGTGATCAGTGGCGACTGGCAGCCGTTCGTGGACGAGGTCACCAGGGTCGGCCTGTTGATTCGCGGCTGGTGGGATGAGTTCACCGCCTGGTTCGGTCGGGAGTGGGACAAACTCTGGACCGAGACGCTGCCCGCCGCGTGGGATGAGTTCACCACCAACTTCGGCAGCGAGTGGGACACGTTCTGGACCAACCTGCCGACCGCGCTCAGTGACTTCGACACCGCCGTCACTGACTGGCTGGACACCTTGTTCACCGTCGATATTCCCGCGGCTTTCGGTGACTTCACTACCAACTTCGCTGCCGACTGGTCTAAGTTCTGGACCGAAGAGTTGCCGAAAGCACTGACCGACTTCGACGCATGGTCACTGGATACAGCCGATCAATTCTGGAACACCACCTTCCCGAATATGCTGTCCGATGCTCTCGATGGGGTCTCCTTCGTGTTCGATCACTTCTGGGACACCATCGTTCCGGAGGCCTGGAATCGGTTCACCGCCTGGTTCGAGCCAGAGTGGGCGAAGTTCTGGGGCAGCGATAGTGACGCATGGTTGCAGCCACTCATCGATGGCCTCGGCGCTGACTGGGATGAGTTCTGGGACACTACCTTCCCGAAGGCATGGGACGATTTCAACACCTCGTTCGAGGCAGACTGGAATGAGTTCTGGGATGTCACCCTGCCGAATGCGGTCGGGGAACTGGGCATCAATGTCCTGAACGCCTTGGATAGCTTCGGCAGTGATATCGGAACTTGGTGGGACGGCGAGGTGGCGACCTTCAGCACCGAGTGGAGCACCTTCTGGAACGACACGCTGCCCAACTTTGTCGGCCAGTTGGGCATCGACTGCCTCAATGCACTGACCAACTTCGGACCCAGTATCGGAACCTGGTGGGACACCTTTGTTACCGAACAGTCTGCAGACTGGGACCTGTTCTGGGGAACGACGCTGCCGGATCTCGTCAGTGGGCTGATCACCGGCGCGCAGGCAAAGCTGGCCGAGTTCGACACGATGGTGAACGGCGCCTGGAACGACTTCACCGGCTGGCTCGATACCGCGTTCAGTGACTTCTGGGGCAGCACCCTGGTGGACTCCGTGGCCTCGCTGAGCATCAAGAGTGAGCAACCGCTGGATGACTTCCGAAACATGGTGGGGCGCAAGTGGGATGAGTTTACGTCGTGGCTCGGTGGCCTGTGGGACAGCTTCTGGGGAACGGAGCTGCCGGGTAAGGCGGAGACCGTCACACCGGCGGTGGCCACCAAGTGGGAGGCCTTCAAGGGAATGGTCTCCCGCAAGTGGGAGGAGTTCAAGAGCTGGCTGGCTGGACTCTGGAGCAGCTTCTGGGGAACGGAACTGCCAGGCAAGGCGGACTCCCTGGCCCCGGCGGTGGGTACCAAACTGGACGACTTCAAGGCCATGCTGGGACGAAAGTTCGAGGAGGCCAAGACCGCCGTTGTCGAAAAGGTCAATGGCCTGATCAAGAGCGTGAGTGACCTCTTCACCGGCTGGTCTTTCCCGAACATCGATTCCATCCTGGGCACTGAGTTGGTGCAGCCCTTCAAGGATGCATGGGATGAAATCTCCAGGCTGATCGGTCAGATCAGTGGTGCAATCGCCACTCTCACGGGGGCCAAGTCCGTGATGGACCAAGCCAGGGCTGCGTTGAACAACGCGGTAGGTGGTACCGCAGTGCCCAAGCCGCCAACCAGCACTGCGCCTATCGGTCCCGTCAGCAGGCCGGTAAGCATCCTCGGCTGGGGTGATATCGGAGGTGGTCTACTGCGGGCCATGCAGCAACGAGTGCCCGGCCTGGCCACCGGTGGCATCGTTCCCGCCGTGCCCGGTGGAACCGTGTTCAGGCTGGGTGAGGGTGGACGGCCCGAGCGAGTGGAACCCCTTGCGGCGGATGGCCTTTCGGCTCGCGACCGGGCGATGATCAAGGCGATTGTCGGCACGACCGTGTCCATGATGAGCGGCGGTGGCGTCAATGTGGACGTCACGATCGGTGAGAAGGGCCTGGACAACTTCGTGACTCAGACCATTCGGCGCGAGAACTCCGACCTGGCAAGACGTGTTGGGAAGGTGAAACGATGATCACCTGCGAGCCCCACGTCGACCAGGGCCTGATGCGGATCAATGGCACCACGCCGAACGGGAACGCCGTCATCACTCGCGAGGTCGCGGGCCAGAACCCCGTACTACTGCGCGGCGGTGCCCGTGTCATCTCCACCGGTGGCATCACCATGGACGACACGGAGGCACCCCTCGGGGTGCCCGCGACCTATCGCGTTGCGGTGACTGGCATCTCGAACGCGGACCGGATAACCCAACAGAACCTAATGCTGACGCCCACGTTCCTGCACGGCATTCAGGGATGGCTCTCCGGCACCGGCGCCGGGCGCGCAATGTCCATCGTCACGGACTCCACCGCCCATTCCGCAAGCGTCGGACTTGTAACCGGCAGCACCGTCACGACCGCACCCACGGCTCCGCCGACTCTGATCGGGCATGTCGATTCGACGGTGTTCCAGTCCGGCGCCTACACCCTCACCCCACCCACCGGTGGCGGCACCGCCATCGCTACGAACGACTGGATGGTCTGGGTTCACCAGCAACTCGCCGCCGTAGCGGTACCGGCAACACCGGCTGGCTGGACCCTCCTGGACCAGACCGACGACGGCACACTGCGGCAGGTCATCTGGACACGGAAACGAGTCGGCGGCGACACCGGTTACACCGTCTCCCCGGCATCGGGCGGTGCTGCAATCGGCACCCTCCTCTGGGTGCGCGGTGGTACGTCCGACATCGTCATCGCCACACCGGTGGCGCATCTCTCCAGTACTTCCAGCGACACCCTGGTCTCCGGTGTCACCGGTGCCCTGCGACCACACCTGTCGGTGTTCGTCATGTCGGCGGCCCTGGCAGTCGGCGCAGCCGCACCCGGAACCGGCGACGTGTCCGCTGACGCCACATGGCAGTACACCCGGAGCAGTGGCACCAACACCCGGTCGATGGTGGTCTCCACGGCCAGCAACATCGACGCCGGAACCACGTTGCCCGCGGCTGTGACCTACGCAGGCAATCTTGCCTCCGGCATGGCCGTCAACGTCGTGTTCCAGGCAGCGAGCACGATTTCTGATCGGGTCGTCGTGCGAGCAAAGGCTGCAGCGCTTCCCGCGGCGGCCGAGCCGTATCTGATGACCGGGCGGTTCCGATACACCACCACCCTGCTGAATATCTGGTCGGACATTGCGGCCATCGGCACCTGGCAGCAGGTCAAGACGGCGAAGCCGACCTGGCTCGACGCCCGCGGTAGTGCCTCGACCCTGACGCCCGGCTATCTGCGCCTGTTCCTGACAATCGTGAATCCGGCTACGGGTGCCGACTACATCCGGCCGGTGCAGGTCATGGACACGCTGGAGTCCAGGGTTAATCAGTGGGTTGACTTCTCGGCCCTGTTTCAGGTGACCAGTGATATTCCGACCACCGCGGAGATTCGCCTCGTCCATGGCGTCCGTGTCGCGGAGTACGCCACCAACTGGCGGTTCGATGAGTTCGGCATCACCCCCGGCCTGCAACGCAAGCATCCCACCCTGTACTGGTTCGACGGCGACACCCCGGTCCCGGCGAACCCGACGTCCTACCCATATCCCGGCTTCGAGTCGAGCAGTCTTGACGTGTCGATCACCTGGTCCGGCACTGTCGGCAACTCCGTCTCCGTGTTCACCGGAGCCAGTGCGGTGCAGGCCACAACCACGTGCCAGCTCGATGAATCCGACACGGCCAGGCTCCTGCCATGTGAACCGGTCCTGCTGTCCGACCCGGTGAATGTCACCCTGGCCATCTGGGTCGGCCTGATCCAGATCGACCCCCTGACGCACCCGTCGAAGCAGACGGTGCACCAGATTATCAACCGTGCCGCGCCGGTCGTGATCTCGCAGGTGCGTGGTTGGGAGACCGGGGCGCTGACCGTGCTGACCATGAATGCCGAACAGCGAACTCAGATCCTCAATGTCATTGGCTCCGGCCGGGTTCTCCTGCTTCGCAATCCCGACCCCAACTATCCGGAAAATAACTGGTTCCTCGCTCTGGGCAACGTCACCGAGGACCGGCCGGTGCCCAATCAGCGGGTCACTATCCGGGAGTGGACACTGCCGTTCGTCAGGGTTGAGCGGCCCACTGGGCTCATCGAGGCCACGTCCGGGGTGCCGTGGCAGGCCGTCAAGGACAGTGGGACATGGGGCTACATCCGCGAGGCTCGGCAGGACTGGCTGGACGTGCTTGTTGGATCGACGGTGACCTGAGATGCTTGCCGCCTCAGCACTTCTCCAGGAGGCCGCGCGGTATTCGCGGACGCTCTCCGCGAGGTGCGACGTCTACCACGGCAAGAAACCACTCTATATGGACGTCCCGATCATCGCAGGTTCGCTCACCGGCGACCGAAACAGTGGGACCAGGCTCAACGCCTCGGTCACCCTGGCCATGCAGCGTAACGAAGGCACTGACATCAACGTGCAAGGGTGCCGGTTCAAGGTATTCCGCGGGGTCGAGTCGATCGGCGTTGCGGAACGACTACAACTCGGGGAGTTCCGGGTTGACGAGCTGACCCGTAACGAAAGCGGCAGTGTGCAGTTGACCGGCGGCGGCATGGAGTCGTACGTCATTGACGCCAGGTTCCTTCGGCCGCGGACGCCGCCTAAAGGAACCTCCACGATCGCATTCATCAACACTCTCATCCAAGAGGCGCTGCCCACGGTCCCGGTCCAGGTCCGGGCCACTGCCGACGGACTCATCACCGCTACGGCCCCATGGGATTCGGAGCGGTGGGATGCCGTCACGGCAATGGCGGACAGTATCAATGCAGAGGTGTTCTGCAACGCTCTCGGGGAGTTCGTTATCGCTGACGCACCGGACCTCATCAGCGAGGTGCCAGTGTTCCTCATCAATGAGGGCGACGGCGGCGTACTGGTCGCCCGTTCAACCAAGGACACCCGAGATCAGGTCTACAACGCCGTTTCGGTGTCGGGTTCATCGACGGACCCGAACGTACTGCCGGTCTGGGCTTGGGCGTACGACAATAATCCCGCTTCACCGACCTACTATTTTGCGGATCCCTTGCTGGGCGGATTCGGTCAAGTGCCACGTTTCTATGAGAGCCAGTTTTTCAACACCGACGCCCAGTGCCAGGCCACGGCCGATAATCTCCTCGCCCAGTCACTTGCGGCGAACAATACGGTCACGTTCAACACGGTCCCGTTGAGTTTCTTGGAAGTCGGGGACACCGTTACCGTCCAACTCCTCGACGGCTCCATGGAGAACCACCTGATCCAGCGCCTGACGTGCACGCTCGACATCAACGGCACTCTCTCTGTCGAGACCCTGTCCTCCAAGGTTATCGCCAGGGCGGTGCTCTGATGGATCTCGCGCTGGCACTGGCCAGCGAGCCGCCACTGCGATGGATCATCGGCCGGGTCACTGCGCTCACCGGTGACACCTTCACCATGACCTACCGCGGCGGGTCAGTCGAAGGTGTCGGCACCCTGGATCACTACACCCCACGGGTTGGCGATGTGGTTCACATCCTGGCATCGGACAACAACGGAATGGTTGCGATCGGATCCAACAACCAAACCTCCACTCCCGCGGCGCCGCCGGTACCCAAGGCAGCCAAGACGGCAACCGCGACGGCAACCAGCACCTACCTGGCCGCGACCGGTACATGGTCAACGGGGGTGGTCCGCGAAGCTCCTGATCAGGTCGGCTGCTGGTTCTATCCTTCATTCGTTGCCTCCGGCGCCTTTGACGTACTGCCGTTGGCGCGCTTCACGATTCAGATCGTCGCGCAGTCGGCGGCGCCCCTGGAGTTCATTCTGCATTCCCTGACCGGAGCCGCCGGGCAGCCGGTAGCTCTGAGCAGGTATCGGGTAGCCGCACCCCCGCTCAGTATGGGCACGAATGTTCAGCTTCCGCTGGAATGGGGCGCAATGCTGGTCGGCGGACAGGCGCTCGGGATAGGTATCGGCGGTGGCGACTTCACCGGCGACTTCACCGGCAGTACCGGTTTGCTCACCTTTACGCCGCTCTTGTAGTCCATGCTTGTTCGAGAACAGAGGAGATCGCAATGAAGTTGCTCGACGTGGCCACCGTCAACCCACAGGACCGGGTGGCCGGACAGCACTGGCGAATGGGCTACAGGGGAGTGTCGCGCGAATGCGCCGTCTCAGTGGAGTTGCAGGTGCCATGCCCACCGGACCCGGCGACCGCGGCTTGGAACGCGACCGTCACGCCGCTGATCGGGACCGTCGACTCCACCAAGGCGCAGTACGACGTAACGCCGGTGCCCATCCGGTACTACCTGCGGCAGTCGGTCACCTGCGAGCAGGATGACGACAAGGACTGGTTCAAGGACGCCGTGCAGGCCAAGACCGACTACGTGGTGAGCCGGGCGCTGGTCATGGAGACCCCCACCGGGTCGGATACCTGGGTCGGCGCGGCTGGGGTGCAGTCCGTGACGCTGGCCGCGAGCCCGACAGCGGCAAACTGGCAGACGTCCGTTGCGGCGGCGCGGGAGTTGTGGGTCAAGTCGGTCGTCTCCCGCAACGATCACCCCATCCTGCACGTGCCGCCGTCACTGGCCGGTCAGTTGATGCTTGCCGGACTGTTGCAGATCAACGGACCGGAGCAGGTCGACTCGATCTGGGGAGACAAGGTGGTTATCTCCGATGGCTACGACGACCCCGCAACGCCGCACGTGTTTCTCACCGGCGAGATCATCGTCCGACTGTCCGAGCTGGACGACGAGGGCGGGCCGCGGTACGACCGGCGCCTCAACGACTACATCCTGGAGGCCCACCGGTGGGCGGCGATCGACCTTGCGCCGTGCGCCATCGTGCGGGTCGGTGCCTGACATGCCGATCACGGAGATCATTCCGCACGAGCCGATACTCACCCCGCGGCAGCGGAGCAACGGTCCCAGTACGCCGATGGATGAGGCGATCCTGGAGTTCCTGTCGGACGGCCAGCCCCGCGAGTTGCGGGAGATCACGAAGGCCGTCGGCGGCACCACGCACAACGTGCACGCCAGGACCCAGTCACTGGTCCGCAAAGGCCTGGTCACCTGGGCTCGGGTGCCCGGCGGCCCGATGCGCGGGCCAGGTGCATCGGTATACCGGCGGGCGTCGGGTGCGGACTGATGGATACCCCCGTACTACTACGACAGGTCCGCGATGGCGACACGGACATCCAGTTCCATGCTGCAGTGCTGAGTGCGACCACCACGGAGCGGCCAGGGGCTCCGAGATGGACCGAACTGACGGTGTACCGACTCCCGGTGGGCGATGAGACAGAGGGTCCACGCGGGGTCTACGTCGTCAGTAAGGTCGGTCGCTCCACCGTGGCTCACGACCCGGCGTGCCCCCATGCCCGCCGCCATCAGATGGATGAGGTCGGGCGTGGCCCTTGGCCGGGTGAACGGGTGTCATGTCTGACCTGCCAGCCGAACGTTCTGGTGCTGGAGCCGGACACTTTGCTGGAGCGGACCCGTTACCGTGTGTTGCGGGCGCGCACACCAGCCGACCTGGCCAAGGTGCTCATGCAAGGGCGGCCGGGCGATCCAATGCCGGTGGCGATCACCGGCATTGTGGCCGAGACCATCCGGCAGGTCCGGCTGGCCGATGCCGACTTCGATCAATACTGTGCCGACACTCTCGAACCAGCTAGGAGCCACCGCTAATGGGTACGACACCGATCTTCGGCTTCCCCTGGCCCGAGCTAGCCAGCCAGGCTGATGGCCCGGCGGCCTTCCAGGCATTGGCCACGAAGCTGGAAACAACCATGGGGGCCTCTGCTCGCGTGTTCAGTCAGACCCTGGCGGGGCACTCATGGGGGAGCGGGGTGCAGACGGACGCTTTGACCTCCGTGCCACTCGGGCGCCCGGTAAGCCTGACGGTGGCTGGGGTGATCCGAGTGAGTGGCGCCAGTAACTTCGCGGTGATCGAGGTTTATGACGGCGTCGTCGGCGTGACCACTCAATGGCCGGTGGTCGGCGCGACCATCGGGTTCAATTTGAGCTTCCATCGAGTGTTCAACAATATCCCGACCTTGAAGTACACCAACGCAGGTGCCGGTGGCGTGACGATCGATGACAACGTCGCAGTGCAGGGAGTCAGTTGGAACTGGCCCAGCTAGGGAATACTGCAGGTAGCAGGCAGTACCCAATGCAACCTCCACTAGCCGGGAGTGGGTGAGCCGCCCGGAGCCGGATATGAACGGTGCATGGACCCCCACCCGCTATGACGCCGGGGGGGCCGGTGGCGACTCTTGATGGCACGACGATGGCCGACATTCAACGAAGTGCGCACAGCACTGCTGTTCGGAGGGGGCCTTGCGGGGGTTGGTTATGTGACGTTGATCGATCAGACCGATCGACCAACCTTGTTGATCCTGTTCGGTGCGATGATGGGTCTACCCCTGTTCCTGCGGTCGGACGAGAAGCACCCGCCGCCGGAGATCCAGATCCCACCGCCGCAGGTTCTCACACCCGGCACCCAGTCCAGCTCGCCGACGCCGCCGGGTCGGCCCACGACCCCCCCGGTAGGTGGTCCGCCATGACCGTTCGCCATCAGGCACACCGCGCATGTGTCGTTGTCCGCACGTATCCGGTGACGGCGTTTTTCATCCTCACCTGCGCCACACTCGCCGCCGGTATCGACGCCAACCTGTACGCGCTGGTTCCGATCCTCGCCGTGTCCCTCGTCGTCACCATGCATGTGGTTCGGCGGATGTGGTCGCCGCCCATCGTGATCGCGATCCAGCCCGACCGCGGTCAGGTCATCCTGCCCACCCAGTCGCGGGCACCGAGCATAGAGAGGCATCGGCATGCCCGACACTGAGAACCCTCCCGGCGACCCGGTCCTCGGGGAGGCTGTGATCGCGGACAAGGCACTCGGTGAGGCCACGCGGCACGCGGAACCCACCGAGGACGACCTCGCGGCGTTCCGTCGGGAGTACTACGACCGACACGAACGGACGCTGATCGCGGAACAGCGGGGCGTCCGGCGGGACCGGCAACTGGGCTTCGTCTTCGCCCTCCTTGTTGCTGCGTTCGTCCTCCTCGCGTATCGGGTAGAAACGACTGACGACCGGCTCCGGGACGGGTTCTATGACGCCTGCGTCGGCCGGAACGAGCAGTCCGCCTCGATCAACCAGGTCCGGCAGGTGTTCATCGACCGGATTGCGCAAGGCGCCGGTGGGCAGACCGCCGAAGGGAAGGTCGCGATAGCACAACTGCAGGCGTTCCTGGACCCACTGGAGGACTGCGGACAGGATCCGCGACTATGAGCCGCCGCAGTGAGGCCGAGGACACCATGCCGATGTCTCACCCTGATCATCCGACCAGGGTGCAGCGGCGGGAGCGGGTGGAGCGCCACCTGAAGATCCTCAAACGGCAGATGGCGTTCCTGTTCGCGCTCATCGTGTTCGCGATGGTGGTGCTGTCGCTCTTTCAGCAGGCAAATGCCAACCGGATCGAGTACGACCGGTACGACCTGTGCGTGATCCGCCAACAGGAGATCATGGCGTACAACGCACAGAACGTCGGGGTCGTCCCGCCGTTCCCGATCGCCTCCTGCGGCCACGACCCAAGGACCGACTGATGAAGCTGTGGCCGCCGGAGCTGAGCCCGCTCCTGATGCGGCGGGTCAACGGGTTCTGCGTGGTTCTGTTCCTGGCCCTGACGGTGATCCAGAACTTCACATCCTGGGCCGAGTCCGTCGTCTACGTCTCCAACCTGTCCACGGTGGCGCTCGTGCTGTCCAGCCTGGGTGCATGGCAGGCCAGTCGTGTCGAGGTGAACATGGACGACGCCGACGTGCCCAGTGAGGTCGTGCAGGCGATCGTGGAGAAGACGGAGATCAACCCCGACCCGAGCGAGGCGTGATGGACTACCCGATCCGAGCCCGGTTCCAGTCGTCCATCGCGGTCGATGGCGACACCATCCGCACTGAGCTGGTGGATCTCGGCTATCACCAGGCGGCTTACCGCAAGATCGAGTACCGGCTATTCGGCCTGGATGCTCCGGAGTCGAACAGGCCCAAGTCCCGCAAGCAGGGCCTGGCGGCGAAGGCGTTCACCGACGCCTGGATCACCGAGCACCTACATGGCGGGAAGTGGTTGTTCGCTGAGACCCGGAAGGTGCCGGGGCCTGACGGCATGCTCACGCTCAACGACTCGTTCGGCCGGTACGTCGCGACCATCCTCTGCTACGAGCACCCTGACGACCATCCCAGCCTGAACCAGGCCCTGCTGGACGCAGGGCTCGCCGTCGTGAAGCACTACACATGACCGGGCATGTGTACCTGTCGACGGCCTGCTGGCACGCCGGAAAGACGAAGGACCAGGAGATAGCCGCGGCGTTCCACCTGCGGTGCCGTCTCTCGTGCAAGTACTGCGAGGCGCCATGCCACTGCGTCTGCCATGTTCCGGCCCGGCGAGAATCCCTGACGACTCCACCAAGAGTGACGTAGCATCAGGCCAAAGGTCACGCAGAGTAACCCTCGGGAGTCAACAGTGACGAACATCCTGCCGCCGGAAGTGTCGGCAGCCATTCGGGAGGAACTCGTTCCCGGCTATGAGACCGACCCGGATGCGGTTGGCGCCAACCGCGTGGTGGACCCCGACCTGGCCGATGACCGCGACTGGACCGAAGTGCACGACCTGAGTGCCAACGAGGCCGCGGAGTTGACCCGGTGATCCTGCCCAGCGGGGCGTCGACCACCGACTACAGCCGCCTGGCCAACTCTCGGGGATGGGGGTCTGGTTGGCCCGCATGTGGTGGTATGGCGGGCAAGATCGTCAAGATCAACCTGACGCGGTCAGGAACCAGTATCGCCGGTGGGGTGCATCGGGACATCGCAGAGTTGTTCCTGCTGATCGGCAACGAGATCGAGCGGCGTGGTTACATGTTCCACCCCGGCTGGTGCTGGGGAGCGGAATGCAGGGCCATCTCGGGGTCGAACACACCGAGCAACCATTCCTGGGGGCTCGCGGTTGACATCAATGCTCCGAATAACCCATATACCAGCTCGGGTCAGCATGACATTCCAGAGTGGGCGTTCGCACTGTTCCGTTCCTATGGATTCGGTTGCGGCGCCGATTATTCCGGCAAGAAAGACTGGATGCATGTCGAGGCAATGGGTACGCCATCCGACATGGCAGCGATGACCGCACTGGCACGAAGGAATATCGGTGGCGGCGGAGTCGTCATCACCCCACCCCCAATCGACCCCAACACAGACGAGGATGCGTGGCTGACCGTGGGCGCGAAAGAGGACATCATCCGGGAGATCCGGTACGGCAACGACAAGGTGATGGAGGGCAAGGGCGGCGAGCCCCCGGACCACAACATCGCACAGGTCAAGGCCGCCGTGGCGGAGCTGACCAACATCGTCAAGGGCATGTATAACACCATGGTCGCCCCACAGTTCCAGGGCCAGGGTGCACATGGCTATCGTGACGAAACCGCTTGGGCGACGGACATGGTCATTGTCCCGAAGCTGGACGCGATCCTCGCGGCATTGGGCACCGCGCCGCCTGCGGCGCCGACGACTCATACCGTCGTGTCGGGGGATACCCTGTCCGGCATCGCCGCGAAGTACGGGCACACCACGGCAGAGTTGCAGCAGTGGAACAACATTGCCGACCCGAACTCCATCCAGGTTGGGCAGGTCATCAAGCTCACCCCTTAGTAGGCCCGGTGGGAGATAAGCGCGACGGCTACCGGGCCAGCGTCGACAGAGCTGTAGAGGATTTCGGGGTCACTCGCAAGTGGTCCACCACGCAGATCCGCAAGGCCAAGCGGGTCACATATCGAACAATTTGGGCCGAGTCGGACTGGCGAAACCTCGCGAATAGATCAGTACCCGAGTCGATCAACATCGTTCCAAACGACGGCTACGGCAGGGATCTCGACTCGACGGGCCTGTATCAGCAGCGGGCGAGGTGGTGGGGCTCGGTCGCTGGTTCCATGGATCCGTACACCGCCACCACTCGGTTCCTGGAGCGCATGCTGACCAACTCGCCGGACTGGCTCACGGTCAATGAGTCGACCACGGCGCAGCGTGTCCAGCAGTCTCAGTTTGACGGCATCAAGATCAACCCGGCCACCGGGAAGCCGTATCCGTTCGCCCAGAATTACCAGGACCGGCAGGCCCAGACCGACGCGCTGGATGCCGACCTACTGTTCTTCCAGCACGGCGGCAAAGTGCCCGGTGCGTGATCACTCGACTACCGGTACGGTTTGATCAAGCGTCCGGAGGGTACTGGCTTGGGTAACGCAGGGAGAACCTGATGGCAGCAGGCAACATCTCGATCACGGTCGACGGCGTCGGTCCGATGGTTGAGACACTCAATGCGGTGGCGGCACAGCTTGCCACCCTGACAATGAAGGTGGACCAGCTCATGACCAGTGCAGCCGACCAGGCAGCAGCAATCAGCTCCTCGCTGGAGAACGTCCGCGGCGACATCGCCAATCTCCAGTCCAGCGCCAGCGACGCGCAGGCGGCCAGCACGGCGGCCATCACCGACCTGCAGAACAAGCTGGACGCGGCCCTGGCTGATCAGTCCGCCGAGGTCCAGCGCCAGGTCCAGGAGGCTGTTGCCGCGGCCAATGCCGAGATCAGTGCCCAGTTCGCCGCAGTGGTCCAGCAGGCTCAGGATGTCGCGAACATCGTGCCGGACGCGACCACCCCGACCGAACCGGCGCCGCCGACCGAGCCCACGCCGGAGGAGCCCACACCGCCGGTGGACCTGCCGCCGAACCCCACCCCGGAGCCGACGCCGGAACCGCCGGTTGAGCAGCCCACCGAGCCGCCCACCGAATCGACCCCGGACAACCCCCCGACCGAGCCGGTTCCCGACAACCCCACTCCCGACAATCCCCCGACCGAGCCCACGCCGGACAACCCTCCGCCCGGTGAAGTCAACGTCTGACAGACGCTGCCCGAGAGCCCCGTTCCTGCACTCGCAGGGGCGGGGCTCTCTTTTACTCCGCGTCAGCGTCGGTGAACTGCCCGGTCAACGGCCGGGTCAGCCCGTTCCGCTCGGCATGCACCCAGGCCGACTCTTCGTCATCGAAGCATGCAGCGATCTGGACCGGCGTCTTCCCGTCCTCGCTATAGTCGACGCACCACTGGCCGTCCGGCTGTGACTGCCGGACCTGGAATGCGATGAGATTGTCGGGCACTACCGCCTGCTTTCCATGAAGTGACTGATGATCGCCGACTCCCGGATGTCGCAGACCAGATAGTCGGTGTGCGTCATGCCGAAGCGGCGGCCTGCAGGTTCATCGTCGCCGGGCGGGCCGGGATGTTCAGCGGAGCCGCGGTCGCCTCGCTCACTGCCCGGACCACCCTGACCGGCCGCCGGGTGTCCACCGCCTCCAGGGTCGCCGTGTTCTTGATCTCCCGCAGATCCAGGTCCAGCCGTGGGGGCACGTTGACCAGCTCGTTTGCGGATCGTGCAAACGCCAACCCAGGGTCCTCGCCAGCTTCGGCGGACGTCAGTGCCGACTCCTGGAGTCGGGTACCGACGTCGGCCAAGTAACGGCACCGGTAGTCCTCCCGGATCTTCTGGGCCAGTGAGTTGGCGTGCGTCATATCAGGCACGGCGGCGCGTTCCCACGCCTGGAGACCATACTCGCCAGCGACCGGCAACTGGGATGGGATCTCCGGCGCCGAGGGCTCCCACGGCTGGTTCGGATCGAGCGGCTCCGGCAGAACCTCCGGCAGCTCGTAGCGCTGACGCTCGCGCAGGACAGCCTCGACGGAGGCAGCATCATGCGGCGCCCCATCTGCAGCCTGGTCCAGGATTGCGCGGGCCACATCAGCGTGGAATGCATCGGAGAACTCGTTCCGCACGGTGCGCAGCGCGGGCAGGGCCTCGTCGGTGACCATGGCAGCGCCGAGCAGGCCGGTCTCGTTGTAGTCGCGCATCTCCTGCAGCGTCGGCTGCTCGATGTCGACGGCCAGGAACCGCTGCATCTCGACCTTCTCGGCCGCAGCTTCCGCCGCCCGGTCGGTGTCCTGCATCTCCCTGACCTTGGCGACCTCTTCGGCGCGCTCGTCCTGACCTTTCCAGGACGAGCGGAACTCCTGCTCTGGCATCTCCGGCGCCTTCTCCCTGTGCTTCATCCACTGCTTCAACGTCGGTAGCGGGTGTTCGGCGTAGTACTCGGCAAGCTCGGTCTTATAACCCAGCGACGCATTCTCGGCCGCGATCCGGCATCGCTCGACCTCCTCGTAGTAGCTCTGCATCCATTCCTGGTGCCGGTTCGGGCGTCGCTGGACGGTGGTCATCAGACCGTGACGACGCCAGCAGCCCGCGCCGTGGGCAGCCACTTCGGCAGGAACTCTCCGACCAGCTTGTCGTAGAAGTCCTCGTCCTTCATTCCCGAAACGTTCGGGACGCCGAACGCGCCGACGTTGTCGATCACCCGGCCAGGCAGGGTGTCGAGGGTATCCAGGAAACTGGTATTGCCGCCGATCCCGAGAAACTGCCAGAAGATCGGCAGCGAGGCGTGTTGCGTCAGGAGTTGCTTGTCGCGCTGTGCGGAACCACTGCCGCCGTCCGTCTGGAATACCACCAGCACGGGCGGCTTGCCAGCGGCAAGCATTCCGTTCGATGTGGCGTAGTCCACCACGGCCTCGATCGCTGCGGCGTACTCGGTACCGCCCATCTGGCGTTCGTGCCGCTGCGTCTTGACCTTGCCGAATAGTCCCTTGCCGCCGGTCGGCACCTCCTGATAGCGCCAACGGTCGATCGCGCCGGAGTAGTTGGAGGCGTCCACCACGAAGGGCTCCAGGGCTTGATGATGGAAGGGGAAGACCTGCACATTGCCGTCGTCATCCAGGCCGGACATCGAGAGGCCAAGCACCCGTTCGGCCAACTCCTGCACCTCGCCGGAGGCGTAGAAGCCGCTCATGCTTGCGGAGTAGTCGATCACCAGGATGACCTGGGCGGACACCTCGCCTAGATCGTGGCCCTTGTCGGCCTCCGCTTGGAGAACCTTGGTCAGTGAGATCGTGGCGGCTTCAGCGCGCTTGTCGAGCGAGATGGGCATTGTGCTCCTCTGGAGGG
>Ga0207687_10000193_pt1 | contig 41025 bp, 35 predicted proteins | sample KBSM54metaG_FD_184399 | JGI IMG/M metagenome (GOLD analysis project Ga0207687, IMG submission 184399) | Miscanthus rhizosphere microbial communities from Kellogg Biological Station, Michigan, USA - KBS M5-4 metaG (SPAdes) (version 2) | ecosystem: Host-associated > Plants > Roots > Rhizosphere >...
CAGCTTTGCGACGAAGCCGATGCGCAGGATGTTGGCGTCGCGATCCTCGCGTGAGAAGCCGAGGCCCTTGCTGAGGTTGGTGCGGACGACGTCGCCGTCCAGGTGGTCGACCAGGATGCCGCGCCGTTCCAGCTCCGGGCCGACGATCTCAGCGATGGTGCTCTTTCCGGCCCCGGACAATCCGGTGAACCAGAGGGTGAATCCGTTGGTTTCATTCCCCACGAGTAATCGTTCCTTTCGTCGTGTCGTCTGACGCGTTGTAGCCGCTAGTCGCCGTGCAGGCCGCACTCGACCTTGCCCGTGCCCTTCCAGCGGCCCGTGCGCTCGTCGGCGCCGCTGTCCACCGATGCGGTGCAGGGGACGCAGCCGATCGACGGGTAACCGTGGTCGTGCAGCGGGTTGTACGGGATGCCATGCCTCCAGATGTAGCGCCAGACGTCGCGGTTGGTCCAATCGGCCAGCGGCTGCACCTTCACAACGCCGCGACGCTCATCTATCTCGATTTTGCGGGCAGTTTCCCTGGTTGTCGACTGGTCGCGCCGAATTCCCGTGATCCAGGCGTCCATGCCGTCCAGCGCCTGGCGCAGCGGCGCCACCTTGCGCATCGCGCAGCAGCCGTCGGGATCTCGCTCCCACAGCCGGTCTCCGTGCTTGGCGGCCTGCTCGGCGACCGACAGCTCAGGCTCGATCCGCTCGAACCGCACCGGGTAGCGCTCGATCAGCTTCTGGCGGGTCTCGTAGGTCTCGCGGAACAGGAGGCCGGTGTCAAACTCGACCACCCGCACGTCCGGCTGGATCTCCGACAGCATGTGCACCAGCACCGAGCTCTGCTTCTGCCACGAGCAGGTCAGCACCAGCCGCGGGTGAAACAGCTCCACGGCCACGCGCAGCACGTCCTCGGCGCTGCGCGACTCGAGATCGTCGGCCAGACGCGCTGCCTCGGCCGGGCTGATGGGAAGGGTGGTGCTCATGTGGCGGTGGGGATGTCCCGCAGCAGCAGGTCAGGCAGCGTGTCGGAGCGCAGCCCCAGCCGCAGCGTCTCCAGCGGGATCACCTCGTCGTGGGGGATGTTGCCGAGGTTGCACTCGGGGCCGAGGTGCCGGATGAACCAGGCCTGCTGCTCCTTCTGGGGTGCCTCGAACAGCAGGCTGTCGGCCGGGATCTCGTGCACGATCTCGTCGATCAACCCGCTGCGCACCTCGCCGGTGCCGCGGAAGATGCCGGCGGTGCCGGTCTCGCGGGCCTCGGTGATCACCTTCCAGGCGCCGGCCTCCAGCTCCTCCTTGATCCAGGCCACCCACTGGTAGGGCGCGAAGATCGAGTCCTGGTCCTTGGAGCCGACCTCGGACAGCACCACGAACTCCTCGGCCAGGGAGCTGATCAGCTCCTGCTTGCTCTCCCGCTCCATCTGGAGGGTGCCGTCGGACACCTCCACGTGCGTGAAGCCGTGGCTGCGCGTCCAGCGCCGGAACTCGTCCACGCGGCCGCGCGCGACCGCCGCCTCGAGCAGGGTGCCGCCGCACATGACGGGCGTCTCGTAGGAGTGGTAGAGCTTCACCTTCGCGGACAGGTTCTGCGTCACGTAGGACGTGCCCCAGCCCAGCTTGACCATGTCCACGTACTCGCCGGAGGTCTCGAACATGCCGTCCACCTCGGCCAGGGTCATGCCCTTGTCGATCACGTGGGTGAGCCCGCGCTCGCGCGGTTTGGACGGGCGCATCGGTAGGCCCAGGAACTCTTCGACCATGGCTTATAACCTCGAGTAGATGGTTTCCTCGAGCCGCTTGCGCGCCTCGACCTGGACGTTCTCGTAGAGCGATTCGCCGTGCGTGTCCATGCCCACGATCAGCGGGCCGAAGTCCTTGACGCGGAACTTCCAGAGGCACTCCGGCATCAGGTCTTCCCACTCGACCTGCTCGATCTCCTCGATCTGGGTGGTCTCGAGCGCGGCCGCGCCGCCGACGATCGCCAGGTAGACGCCGCCGTGCTCGCGCAGGGGCATCAGCGCCTCGGGCAGCAGCCCGCCCTTGCCGATGATGGCGCGGGCGCCGTGGTCGCGCACCAGCCCTTCGGTGAAGCGGCTCATGCGGGCGCTGGTGGTGGTGCCGATGCACATCGGCTCGTAGCGGCCCTCGCCCAGCTTCCGCACGTTGGGCGCGGTGTGCAGCAGCGCCGCGCCGCGAAGCGACATCGGCGGCTCGACGCCCTTGTCGAAGATGCGGATCTGGGTGGCGTCGCGGATGCCGATGATGTGGCCCTGGATGGTGACGGTGTCGCCGGCCCGGAACTCGCGGACGGCCGCCTCGTCGGTGGGGAAGGTGATCTCGTGATGTGCCACTAGTGCTCCAGTCGGTGGCGTCGGTGGAGGGCCGGCGAGCGAAAAGCGAGCCAGCCAAGGACGAAGACCGGTGACAGTGCTTCGCACGGCGCCGGTCGAGGACGCCGGATGGCGACGCTTTGCAGCCGCCGGATGCCGCCAGATGTCGCCGACTGGAGCACTTAAGCCTCCCGGTCGTAGTCGACGGTGCCGTCACTGAAGATGTGGGCGCTGGCGCGGCGGGCCGCCCAGCACTGGTAGTTCACGGCCACCGGGTTCAACGTGATGTGGGTGTGGGCCTGCTCCACGTGCACCGACAGCACGGTGGTGTCGCCGCCCAGCCCCATCGGGCCGATGCCGGTCTCGTTCAGCAGCTCGAACAGCTCGCGCTCAAGCGCGGCCACGTCCGGATCGGGGTTGACGTCGTCGACCGGCCGCGCGATCGCCTCCTTGGCCAGGTGCATGGCCAGGTCGGCGGAGCCGCCGATGCCGACGCCGACGATGCCGGGCGGGCAGGGCTTGCCGCCGGCGCCGACGATCGAGTCGAGCACGAACCGCTTGATCGCCGAGACGCCGTCGGCCGGCACCAGCATCTTCAGGAAGCTCATGTTCTCGGAGCCCGACCCCTTGGGAATGCACTTCACGTCCAGGCCGTCCCAGTCCGGCACGAACTCCCAGTGGATGTGCGGGATCTTGTGTCCGGTGTTGTCGCCGGTCGGCACCCGGGTGAGCGTGTGCACCGTGTTCGAGCGCAGCGGGTGCTCCAGCGTGGCGCGGCGGGTGCCCTCGCGCAGGGCCTGCTCGATGCGGGCCGGATGCAGCGGGAAGCGCTCGCCCAGCCGCACGTAGTAGACGGCCAGGCCGGTGTCCTGGCAGACCAGGTTCTTGCGCTCGTCGGCCACCGACACGTTGGTGTTGATCGTCTCCAGGATGCGCTTGCCGACCTTGTGGGTCTCGGTCTCCATGGCGTTTCGGAGGGCGTCGCGAAGGTCCTGGGGGATGTCCTTCAGCGACCACACGTAGAGGTGCGCGGCGGCGTCCTCGACGGTCTGCTGCAGGTCTGTGGTGGTGTCGATGGCCAAGGTGATCCTTTCAGCGGGCATCCACGGCGGCGGCGCGGCCGGCGCGGCGCCCGAACACGGTGCAGTCGAGCAGGGAGTTCCCCATCATGCGGTTGCGGCCGTGCACGCCGCCGGTGATCTCACCCGCGGCGAACAGACCCTCGACGGTGGTGCGGCCGTCCCGGTCGATCACCAGCCCGCCGTTCTGGTAGTGAAGCACGGGATAGGTCAGGATCGGCTCGGTCAGCGGGTCGATCCCGGCGTGGCGATATCGCCGCATCATGTAGGGCAGCACCTGGTCGGCCACCTCCGCCTCGATCCGGGTGGTGTCGAGCAGCACCGCCGGGCGGCCGTCCGGCGTGGTCAGGCCGCGGCCCTCGTCGCACTCCTTCACGATCGCTTCCGCCACCGTGTCGCGCGGCGCCAGTTCGTCGACGAACCGCTCTCCCTTGCCGTTCACCAGCAGCGCCCCGTAGCTGCGCGTGGTCTCGGGGATCGAGTAGCCCTGGAGCGGCGGGGGCCATGCGCCACCGTTGGGGTGGTGCTGCAGCGAGTCCTCGTCGCGGGCCGCCGCTCCCAGCCGGCGCGCCAGCGCCGCCACCTCGCCGGTGGCCCCGGGCTGGTTGGTGGTGAGAACGCCGCGGCGCCTGGCCTCGGCATAGCAGCGGCCGCCGGCCGCCAGCACGACGGTGCCGGCCTCGATCGTGGCGGTCTCCCCTTCGCAGTCGACGGACGCCGCGAAGTGCCCGTTGGGCTTCGCCAGCGCCGTCAGCGCCGCGTGGCCGTGGATCTCGACGCCCGCGGCGGCCAGCGCGCCGCGCAGGGCGTGGGCGATGGCGTGGCCGGTGCGGTCGCCCACCTGCAGCAGGCGCCTGGTGGACGCGCCGCCGCAGCGGGCCAGCCGGTAGCCGCCGCCCTCGCGTGAGAACTCGACGCCCAGCTGCTCCAGCCAGGCGATCGCCTCCGGTGCCTCCCCGGTCAGCACCGACACCAGCTCCATGTCGGCCGTGTCGTGCGAGGAGCGGTAGACGTCGGCGGCGTGCTGCTCGGGCGAGTCGTCGGCGGCGATGGCGGCTTGGATACCGCCCTGGGCCTTGCCGGTGTTGCAGGAAGCGGGCGAGCCCTTGGTGATCAGCAGCGTCCGCGCGCCACCGCGGGAGGCCGCCCACGCCGCGGCCAGGCCGGCGCCGCCGCTGCCGACCACGAGCACGTCCGCGCGTGTCGGAAGTGAGCTCACGGGCCGCATTCTACAGAAGAAACGCTAATCTTGAAAATAAGCGGAGCTTATATCTTGGATCTCCGCGAGATCGCCGGGAGCCGGGCGCCACGGCAGCACCAGCGGGTCGCCGTCGTAGCGCGGGATCACGTGCACGTGGTAGTGGAAGACCGTCTGCCAGGCGGCCGCACCGTTGGACTGCATGATCGTGACGCCGTCGGCGCCGAGGGCCGCCAGAGCCCGGTCGGCGATGTCGCGCGAGACCAGCGCGCAGTGCGCCAGGTCCTCGTCGGAGATGGCCTGGATGTCGCGGGCGTGGGCCCGCGGGATCACCAGCGCGTGGCCGCGGGTGGCCGGGTTGATGTCCATGATCACGATCGACCGCTCGTCCTCGTGGATGCGGATCGAGGGCAGCTCGCCGGCCACGATCCGGCAGAAGATGCAGTCGTCCATGGGCCGGATGCTACCGGTGTCCGGCGCTAGGATCGCGGCATGGAGACGGACCAGCGCACGCCGTTCGTGCCGGAGCGCTTCGTCGCGCCGGCCGGTCTGGCCACGGCCAGCTTCCTGCTGGAGCCGCTGGGCCCGCAGCACAACGAGTCCGACCACGACGCCTGGACGTCCAGCATCGAGCACATCCGGTCGACGCCCGGCTACCCCGACGGCAGCTGGCCGCATCCGATGACGCTCGAGCAGAACCGCGGAGACCTGGAGCGCCACCAGCGTGACTTCGAACAGCGCAAGGGCTTCACCTACACCGTGCTCGACCCCGGCTCGCGGTCGGTGATCGGCTGCGTCTACGTCTATCCCTCGAAGCAGCCCCTCCACGACGCCGAGCTGCTGCTGTGGGTGCGGGCCACCCACGCCCAACTCGACCAGCCGCTGTGGCAGGCGGTCTGGGACTGGCTCGAGCGAGACTGGCCGTTTCGCTCGGTCAGCGCGCCCGGTCGCCTGGAGGTGGTGGCCACCACCGAGCGCTTCCGGCTGCAGCTGCTGCGGCCGCTGGATGCCGAGCCGCTGCAGCGGCTGTACGGCGACCCGGAGGCGATGCGGTACGTCGGCGCCGATGGCTCGGTCCGCACGCCCGAGCAGACGGCGGCGGGCGTCGGCCGGTTGATCGACCACCAGCATGAGCATGGGTTCTCGCTGTGGGCGGTGGCCGGCCGCGACCACGGCGAGGTGATCGGCGTGGCCGGCCTGGTGCTGGTGGAGATGGCCGGCCCCGAGGTGGAGGTGGTGTACGAGCTGGTACGTGACGCCTGGGGCCGCGGCATCGCCACCGAGGTCGGCCGCGCCTGCCTGGACGTTGCCTTCGGACCGCTCGGGCTGGAACGGGTGGTGGCGCTGTCCTACCCGGAGAACGCTCCCTCGGTGCGGGTGATGCAGAAGATCGGCATGCGGGACGACGGCGAGTTCGAGGCATACGGACGCCGGCTGGTGCGCTATGTCGCGGAGCCGGGTTAACTCGGACTGAACGTCCGCTGAATGTGAGGCCGGTAACATCCGGCCTCATGCGAGTCCTGATCACGGGTGGCGCCGGTTTCATCGGATCGCACCTGGCCGACGCCCTGCTGGCGCGTGGCCACGAGGTGCGGGCGCTCGACAACCTCGACCCCCAGGTGCACCCGGCCGGCGAGCGGCCCGCGTACCTCGATCCCCAGATCGACCTGCGCGTCGGTGACGTCCGCGACCACGAGGCGGTGGCGGCCGCGCTCGAGGGCATCGACCACGTCGTGCACTTCGCGGCGGCCGTCGGTGTCGGCCAGTCGATGTACGAGATCGAGCGCTACACGTCGATCAACTCGATCGGCGCGGCCGTGATGCTGGAGGAGATCTCGAAGCGCCGCGACCAGCTGGCACGGGTGCTGGTGGCCTCGTCGATGTCGATCTACGGCGAGGGCCGCTACAGCTGCTCCGAGCACGGGCTGCTGGCGCCGCAGGTGCGCAGCGACGAGCAGCTGGACGCGCGCCGGTGGGAGCTTGCCTGCCCGGACTGCGGCCGGCCGCTGGAGCCGCTGGCGACCGGCGAGGACAAGCCGGTGCAGCCGATGTCGATCTACGCCGTCAACAAGCGCGACCACGAGGAGATGTTCCTGGCCATCGGCCGCGCCCACCGCCTGCCCACCGTCGCGATGCGCTTCTTCAACGTCTACGGCGACCGGCAGGCTCTGTCCAACCCCTACACCGGCGTGGCCGCGATCTTCGGCGGCAGGCTGCTGAACGACCACGCGCCGCTGGTGTTCGAGGACGGCCTCCAGAGCCGCGACTTCGTGCACGTCTCCGACATCGCGGCCGGCTGCGTGGCGGCGCTCGAGGGCGGCGGCGCCGACCACCGCGCCGTCAACCTGGGCACCGGCGTGTCAAACTCGGTGCTCGACGTCGCCCGTGAGCTGGCCCGCGGCCTGGGCAAGGAGCACCTGCAGCCCGAGGTCGTGAACAAGTTCCGCGCCGGTGACATCCGGCACTGCTTCTCGGACATCTCGCTGGCGCGGGAGACGCTTGGCTACGCGCCACGGGTCGAGTTCGCCGACGGCATGCGGGAGCTGCTGGGCTGGGTCGCGACGCAGCAGGCCACCGACTCGGTGGACGCCGCGGCCGACCGGCTGGCTGCCGCCGGCCTGACCCGGTGAGCGGCACCCCCGACATCACGATCTCCCTGGTCAACACCAACAACCGGGAGCTGCTGCTGGGCTGCCTGGCCTCGCTCGAGGGTGCCGCGCGCGACACGGCCCTGCAGACGATCGTGATCGACAACGCCTCCACCGACGGCAGCGCGGCCGCGGTGCGCGAGGCGTACCCGGACGTCGAGGTGGTGGAGCGGGAGCGGCGCCACGGTTTCGGCGCCAACCACAACGAAGCGATCCGAAGGGCGCGGGGCCGCTACGTGCTGATCCTGAACGAGGACACCGTCCTGCACGAGGGCATGCTCGACCGCATGCGCCGGTTCATGGACCAGAACCGCGAGGTGGGCGCCTGTGGGCCGAAGATCCTGAACCCCGACGGCTCACAACAGCCGTCCGCCTTCCACTTCCCCACGCCGGGCCGGGTGGCGCTGACGACGGTGACGCTGCAGCGGCGCGGCTGGATCCAGTCGGGCGGCGACCGCATCGCCCGCGTCGACTGGGTGTGCGGCGCCGCCATCCTGGCCCGGCGGGCGGCGCTGGCCGCGGTCGGCGGCTTCGACGAGCAGCTGTTCATCTACTCCGAGGATCCCGACCTGTGCCTGCGCCTGCGCGACGCCGGCTACGCGACCGCGTACTTCCCGCTGGCCTCGCTGGTGCACCTCGAGAACGCCAGCACCGGCGGGGTGCCGGAGCGGCGGATCGCCGAGATGGAGCGCAGCCGCGCCGTCTACGCCCGCAAGCACCACGGTGCCGGGGGCGAGCTGGCGGTGCGCGGCCTCACCGCGGCCACCTTCATGGCGCGAGCGGCGGCGGCGAAGACGCTCCTGACCGTGCCCGGCGGCGAGCGGGTGAAGCGGGTCGATCCGGACGCGCCGGCCCGGTTCATGGCGCACGTGCGGGGTGCCATCCAGCCGCACCGGGGCGACGGCATCGCCGAGGCTGCGGCCGAGTTCAACGCCGAGCGCGCCGCCGGCTGAGTCAGCCGGCCCCGTCGCGCACGAACACGACGCCGTCCGCATCGCCGTAGATGCGGTGCCAGCCGGGCAGCGTGCGCATGCGGTCGATCACGTTCTGCCGGTAGGCGGTCGAGAGCAGCACCTCGTCGTAGCCGTCCAGCACCCGCGACCACTGCGACCGCGAGCCGTTGCCGGCCACCCAGTCGGTGTAGGCAAGCAGCTGGCGCTGGGAGTAAATCTCGTAGCGCGAGTCGAACCCGACGCGACCGGTCAGCTCCGGATGCGTCCATAGGAGTGCCGACGCCGAGGTGTCACCGGCCATGATCTTCGCCTGCGGATGGGCGGCCGCCCAGGTCGCGGTCGCGTTCATGGCGGGACGCGGCGACAGCGCCTCGAACCGCGACGTGGCGGTGGTGGCCAGCAGCAGCGAGCTGCCCACGACACCGATCACCGCCGCGGCCGGCACAACCCGGGCGGAGATGCGGCGGATCAGCGGCGACTCCGATGACGCAAACGTGCCGCTCATCACCTCGGCGATCAGCAGCGTGGCGGCGAACCCGAACCAGACCTGATAGCGCACCGCGTGGATTCCGGCCAGGGCCAGCGCGAAGGTCAGGCCGACCATGAACAGCGGCGGGCGGAACCCGCGCCCGTAGGCGAACCCGAGCAGGCCGATCGCCGCCAGCAGCACGATCACGAACTGTGTGCTGGGGCCGCCGAACGTGGCCGGGTGCCACTCGCCGACGCGGGCGGTCAGCACGGGGTTGTCGAGCACCGAGCGGTAGTAGTCGGCGATCGTCAGCCCATAGGGCGTCGTCAGCAGCGCCAGTGGCATGCAGGCCGCCAGCCCCAGGTACGCCCCGAGCGTGCGCCGCCGCAGCGGGCGCAGGTTGTGTGCCGCAGCCCACAGGCAGTAGATGACCACGATCGGGGCGGCCAGCAGCACCGAGCCGTGCAGGTTGGCCCACAGCAGGAACAGCAGCGGCAGCGCCAGCAGGCTGCGGTTGAAGCGATGCCGGCGGTCGTCCTCCAGCAGGATCACGATCATCAGCACGAACAGCGGATAGGCGAAGCTCTGGGTGCGCATGACGGTGTTCAGCTCACAGACGGCGTACGCCACCGCCACCCAGATCAGCGTGCGCACGGTGGAGGTGCCGCGGTGCAGCATGTAGGCGGCCAGCACGCCGAAGGCCAGCGCGATGCTGACGGCTGACAGCGCGCCCACCGCCGGGTACCCGCCCAGACGGTAGGCCTCGTAGAACAGCCATTGGCCCAGCCACTGCTGGTCGATCCAGGGGCGTCCGTGCGCGGCCCACGTCAGCGCCTCGGTGTGGGGCACGCCGTGCTGGGCGATCTCACGACCGGCCGCGAGGCTCGCGAACGTGTCCAGCATCAACAGCCGCGAGGTGGTGCACGCGACCGCGGTGAACACGAGCGCGGCCAGCGACACGGCCCAGATCACCGATGAGCGGGTCAGCCCGCGCGCGGCCGCAGCCGCTCGATCGCGGCCCGGGGCGCGGACGGCCTCGCTGAGAACCTGCATCGAGCCGGGTATCGGCAGAACCCGGCGCCAGTGTTAGACGGGCCGGTCGGCCACCACCAGCAGCGTCTCGAGCGTGGGATCCGAGCAGTACGCGACCCGCGTTCCGGCTGCTGCCTCGCGCTGCAGCGCGACCAGGATCTCCTCGGTGATCAGCTCGCCCGGCGCCAGCGCCGGGATGCCGGGCGGGTAGGGCGCGGCCGTCTCGGCCGCCACCCGGCCCACGGCGCGCCCGGCCGGCACGCGCTCGCGCGGCGCGAAGAAGGCCTCGCGCGGGCTGATCGCGGCCACCGGCTGCAGCGACCACACGCTGGAAGCGGCCAGCGGCCGTGCCGCTCCCCTCCGCAGCCCGATCGATCGCTCGAGCGCCTCCACCAGACGTGTCACCGTGGCCGGCGTGTCCGCCAGCGTCACGATCGGCACCAGCGTGTCACGGTCGGCCATCTCCAGGCGCAGGCCGTCGGCAAGCAGGTCGGCCTCGACCCGGAACCCGTCGGCGCCGGTGCCGGCCAGCCCCAACACCAACTTCACCGGATCGGACGCCTCCGAGACGTGCAGGCCGTCGATCCGGCGCAGCCGGGCGCGGGCGTCGGCCACGAGCGCGATCGCCTGCTCCAGCAGCTGCCGGCCGCGGTCCTCGATCAGCTGCCGGGCGCGGTCGGTCGACGCCAGGATCGCGGCGGATGGGCTGGTGGTGTGCAGCAGCTCGAACGACTCCTCGACGCGGGCCAGATCGAGCAGCCCGGCGCGGGCCAGCACCACCGAGCCCTGCGTGAAGGCCGTCAGCGTCTTGTGGGTCGAGGTGACCATGGCATCGGCGCCGCGGGCGATGGCATGCGCAGGCAATGCCGGGTGGAAGCCCAGGTGTGCGCCCCAGGCCTGGTCGACGATCAGCGGCACCGCGGCCTCGTGCACAACGGCGGCGATCGCCTCCAGGTCGGACAGCATGCCCACGTAGCTGGGCTCGACCAGGAACACCGCCCGCAGATCCGGGTGGTCGCGTATCGCAGCGGCCACAGCGCCGGCCGGCACCTGTGTTGCAAGGCCCGTCTCCGGGTCGACCTGCGGCCGCACCCAGACCGGCTCCAGACCGGCCAGCACCAGCCCCCCGAACATCGACTTGTGCAGCGTCCGGGCGACGGCCACGCGGTCTCCCGGCCGCGCCGCCGCCAGTGCCAGCGACTGGTTGCCGTGCGTCGATCCGGCCACCGAGAACCTGCACAGGTCGGCGCCCCACAGCTGTGCCGCCAGGCGTTCCGCTTTGCCCAGCACGTCGCCGCCCAGGCGCGAGTCGTCGGCGCCCGAGACCAGCGGCAGGTCGAGCATCAGCAGCTGGTCGGCGATGCCGGGCGCGCGCTTGTGCCCGGGCACGGTGAAGGTGGTGCCGGGGTCGGCCAGGAACGCGTCGACCGCGTCCGCCAGTGGGGCGTCCGATGGCATCGGCGCGGGAGGATACCGGCAGGCGGGTCAGGCCGAGCGGCGGAAGCGCTGGTCGACGGTGCCGGTGTGGGGCGCCTCGGCGGTCAGCGCCGAGATGTGGCGGCGATCGTCGTCGGCGATCTGCAGGATCTCGCAGCCCACCCGCTGGCGGCCGTAGTGCGACGGGGAGGTCTGCAGCGCCCGCGCCTGCAGGCGCAGGAGCTGTCCCCGGATGGTCACCATCATCGCGAAGAAGTCGCCGGTGTGGAAGCTGCGGTCGGTGATGAAGGCGACGCCGGTCGGCGACAGGTCGGCCAGGCGCACGTCGAACTCCTCGCCCTCCGCGATCCTGCGTGCGCCCAGCACGTGCATCAGCGCCAGCTCCTCGACGGCGGCGCGCGGCGTGGTGCGCTCGCTCTCGCGACGCAGCACGTCCCGCACCAGCAGCCGCACGCTGATCGTCGACTCCGTCTGGTGCAGGGTTTCGGCCACGGTCAGCGAGATGTCGTAGCCGCCGCCGCTGATCTCGTTCGTGCGCACCAGCAGGTCGAGCTGGTCGCGCACCTGCGGCCGCGGCGCCTCGGCGATGATGTAGACCCCGTCCTGCGACTGCAGCTCGAGCAGCACCACGCCGCCGCCGGCGGAGAACGCCTCGACCTTCGGCGTGGGCAGCTGCGACAGGATGCTGACGGCCAGATCTGCGAGCTTTGTGTCGTTCATCTGAGCTGACTCGGGATCATCTGTGGTTCGTCATCGGCGAAATACGCGAGAGGCTTAGCGATAACGACGGGTCGGTCGCGTCCCGCAAGGTCGCACGAGCTAACGACCCGCCCTATCGGGTCGCTGGGGCGATCTTTCAGCCGGTGATGGTGAAGGCGTAGATGTGGCGGCTGTTGTCGCTCGCGTACAGCCTGCCGTCGGGTCCGAACGCGAGGTAGTTGCTGCCGTCCATGGTGTAGCCGGCGGGCAGCGTGGCGGTCGTGGCAACCACCTGGCAGCTGCCGGAGACCGGATCCCAGCGCACGATGCGCTTGTTGCCGACGTCGCCGATGTAGAGCCAGGTGCGGGCCGGATCCCACGTGATCCCCCACGGCTGCGACAGCAGCGTGCCGCCGCAGTTCGGTTTCGCGGTGGTGGCGGTGGTGTTCGACAGGTTCCAGATGCTGATCCGGTTGGCGCCGGTGTCGACGACGTACGCCGTCGTTCCGCTGGATGAGACGGCCACGCCGCGCGGCACCTTCATCTGGTTCGCGGCCGTTCCGCACGTACCCAGGCTTTCCAGCAGCGTGCCTGCCGGCGCATTGGCAATGCTGTCCGCCGTCAGCAACTTGGCCTCGTCGAACACCTGCAGGCGGCAGCCGCCCACATCGGTGGCGTAGACCTTTCCGCCCTCGACATCGATGCCCTGCACGCCCCCTGAGAACTGGCCGCTGCCCTTTCCCTGGGAGCCGTAGCGGTGCACGAATGAGCCGTCCGGATTGAATGCCAGCACGTCGTTGTTGTTATCACCCACCCAGATTCGGCCGTCGTCGCCCACCGTCAGCGTGCGCGGATACCCGAATCCCTGTGACTTCGGCGCGTTGGGCGCCCGTGAGCCCCACTGCAGCTCCCAGGCGGGGCAGTTACCGGCCGAGCCGCAGGTCTTGGTCGTGTCGAACTTCTGCACGCGCTGCTCGAACGTGTCGATCACGTACAGGTTCCCGCTCGAGTCGAGGCCGATCCCGTTCTGCTGGTTGAACCCGCCCTGCGGCGGAGGCTGAGGGCCGGTCGCCCACGGCAGCCGGGTCGCGCCGGCGCAGGTCGTCTGGGCGGTGCCACCGTTTGCGACGTTGCACGATGGGAAGGCGGAGATGTTGCCGGGTGCGAACTTCTCGACGCCGTAGCCGTAGGGCGTGCCGTTGCAGGACGCGTCGCAGCCCCAGGTCTCACCGACGTAGACGTTGCCCTGGCCATCCACCGCCGGGAAGCGGATCGAGTCGAACGCCTGATGGCCACTGGCGTAGTTGCTGCCGTCGATGTTGCGCCACTCGTTCACGAACCTGCCGACCACGCTCGAAGGTCCGGTGCCGGCCGCGACCTTCGCCGGGTCATACGAGAACTCGTAGACCCGGTTCCAGTAGGCACCGACGGTGTAGATCAAGTGGTTGGTCGGGTCGATGTCGATGCCGCGCACATCGTTCTCGTCGCTCTGGGGGCCGATCACCCCGATGATCTTCCGGGTCGTCGCGCTGAACACGAAGATCTTGCGCGAGTTGAACTCGGCCACGTAGATGTTGCCGGCCGCGTCCTCCGCCACGCCGCGCGGGATCGGTGTGCTCACACCCGAGCCGGTCCAGTCCAGCGATCCCTGGAACGTGCCGCTGTGGTCGAAGATGTAGACCGCACGGCAGTTGGGGTCGGAAACGTAGATCAGGTGCGACGGCTGCACCGTGTCGACCAGGATGTGCGTGGGGATGTGCATCTGACCGCCCCCGCAGCCGTACGCATAGTTGTGGCCCGGGTGCTGCGCATCGGTACCGCTGGCCTGTCCCGCGTTGAGGGGGCCGATCGTCTGCAGCCATTGGCCGTTGTGGTCGAACTCGACGATCCGCGAGCTGCCCTGGTCGGCCACCCACAGCGCCGCCTTGCCGCTCGAGTTGAGATCGGTGGGGTCGGCCTCGACGTCGTAGGGCGCGGTGATGCCTCCGCTGATTCCGCCCAGCGCGTGCTGGGAGACCGAGCCGATCAGGTTGCCGTTGGTGTCGTAGCGCCACACCCGGTAGTTCCAGTAGTCGCCGACCAGGATCGTGTTATCGGTCGAGTCCCAGTCCATGCCGTAGGCGTACAGCCCGGCCGACCCACTGAAGCCGTAGACCCCGGAGTACGTGGCCGGCCCGCCGGCGCTTCCGCTGCCCGGGTAGTCGACCGAGAGCGTGTAGGCCGCGGATCCGCTGAGCGCCTTCACGCCCAGCTTCCAGGTGCCCGCCGTTGCCGCGTCGAAGCTCATCGTCTTGGGCTTGCCCGCCGTGGGGCTCTGCCAGACCAGCGCGCCGGTTGGGTCGTACAGGAACAGCCGCAGGTTGGCGGAAGCGTTGTCCCAATCGAGTGTGGCGGTGATGGTGCCGGCCGCGCCGATCGTGATCTTGTGCGACTTGAAGGCGGTACCGGCCTGGTTCACCGTGCCGTTCAGGACGGTCGTGTCGCCCTGCGCGCTCGATGCCGCGACCAGCGTCGAGCACAACACCAGTGCCACCAGCGTGACTCCCGAGCGGATACCTCTAGTCATTCAGCGTGAACGCTTCGATCCGGTCGTTGTATTCGTCCGCGACGTACAGGGCGCCGTTCCAGATCTCGAGATGGGTCGGGTGGTTGAACTTCCCGTGCGCGGTGCCCGTGCCCCCGCCGGTGGCTCCGAGCGCCTGCAGCTTGGTGCCGCCGGGCGAGAACTCGACCAAACGATTCGAGGCCGTGTCCGCCACCCAGATGTTGCCGCTCGGTGCAACCGCGATCCCCTGCGGGTTGTGCAACCCGCCGAAGCTGGTGATCACGTTCCCGGTCGAGGCGTCGAGCTCCACCACCGAGTTGCCGTTGCTGTCGGCCACGTACACCACTCCGCCGGCCACGGTCACGTCGCGGGGGTTGTGCAGGGCGTTGTTGCTCCACTGCACCGTCAGGCCGCTGGTGTCGATGCGTTCGACGCGATTGTTGAAGGTGTCGGCCACGACCACATCGGAGCCCACCGATGCGATCCCGAACGGCCAGTGCAGGGAGCTGGAGTCGCTACCGAGGTGGCCGAACACCTTGCCGGTGGGGGTTCCGTCGGTGTGGAACTGGGTGAGCCTGTTGTTCTTGGTGTCGGCCACCCAGACCGTGGTGGTGGCGGTGTTCAACGTCACGTCCCGGGGCCAGTTGAAGCCGGTCAGATCGGCCTTCTCCCAGCCGCGCGCGCCCCACGCCTGCCGGAACACGCCGGTGGCCGTGGTGAACCGCTCCATGCGCTGGTTGACGGTGTCGGCCACGTACGTCTGCGTGCCGACGGCCAGCCCGGAGGGTTCGTTGAAGCCGCCCACCGCCGGGTGGTTGTGGCCCCACCGCCGTACGACGCCGCCGCTGTGATGGAAGCTGGTGACGTGGTTGCCCCACAGGTCGGCGCCGTAGACCTTGGGACGAGTGCCGCCGCCCACCGCGACCCTCCGCAGCTGCGTGAACTGGCCTCGCTTACCCCACTTGGCGACGTACCTGCCCTTCCTCGTGAACTCCTGGATGCGCTCGTTGTTCGAGTCGGCCACGTACACGTGATCGGTCGCGTCGACGGCGACGCCGTACGGCCGGGCGAACTGTCCGTTGGCGGCGCCCTTGGTGCCCCAGTTGCGCAGCCACTTGCCGCCGGGACCGAACTTGGCCATGCGGTCGTTCGCGAAGTCGGCGACGTAGATGTCGCCGTGTGAGTCGGTGTCGGCGTCGCGCGGCTCGTCCAGCTGGCCGTGACCCCTGCCCAGCGGCGCCACGATCTGGCGCACGAGATTGCCGGTGGTCGTCCACTCGGCGACCGTGTTGGCATCGTCGTCGGCGGTCAGGATCACCGTACCGCCATGCCCATTCGGGCCCGCGCCGATGCCGATCACCGACTGGAACTGGTGCGGCCAGGTCGCGATCCAGGCGCCGGTCTTGGCGTTCAGCACCTGCACCCGGTTGTAGCCCGTGTCGGCAACGTAGAGGCGGCCGTTGTGGTAGGCGACGTCTCTGGGGTTGTTGAAGCTTCCCGGCTGCTTGGGCCCGCGCGTCCCGACCCGCCACCGGCGCGTGCCGTCGGCGCGGTAGGCGGCGATCTGGTCGTTACCGGTATCGGCAATGTAGATGGTGCCCTTGTGCGTATCGACGCCGGACGGATACATCGTGGCGTGTGCAGGGCCGCCGATCGTCCTCAAGTAGGTTGGAGCCGGCGGAGCCGTGACCGCCGCCGACACCTGCAGCGGCGATGCGGCGACCAGACCGAATGACACCGCGACCAGCGGTGCGATGCAGCGCTTTACCCCACGCGGATGCCGCAACTGTTGCCCCCTCTACCCAGGTACCGGGGCTGTGCCCACCCCGCCGACCTCAGCAATGTACATGCCGTTGACGCCGATATCCAGCCCCATTCGGCTCTCGGAACCACCGCAGCCTGGGCCACCGGTCACGGCCCGAAGGTGTGCTCGCCCGCCGTGACGGCGATCTCGAGCCGGCTCTGCCTGGGCGGCAGTGGGCACGTCCAGCGCGGGTCGTAGGCACATGAGGGGTTGTAGGCGAAGTTGAAGTCGAGCACCAGCCGCCCGTCCTGCCCGCCCAGGTCGGCGCCCTTGACCGTGTCGAGCAGATAGCGGCCCCCGCCGTAGCTGGCGCGCCCGCTGGTCGCGTCGGCGAACGGGAGGAACAGCCCGCCGCCGTAGCCCTCCAGCCAGTACAGCGGCAGCGATTGCTCGCCTGACAGCTCGAACTCCACGAGTCCGAACTGGCGAAACCGGATCCGCTCGCCGGTGCTGGAGTCGATCTCTCGGACGGCCGGCTCAGTTGCCACCACGGTGCCCGTGACACGGAACGCCGGGTCGTAAGGGAAGAAGCGAAGCGCCTCGAACCCGGCCAGTGCGTCCGCGCCGAGCGGCGACTGGGGGTGGTTGGCGAACAGGCGGTCGCGTCCGGCCCGCCACTCGCGCCACGCCGCCTCCGGCTCCCGCTCGCGGACGCGCCGGTAGAGCGCGAACACCTCGCGTTTCCAGCTGAGCAGGTCGAGCTCCGAGATCGCGGTACCGGAGGGCGAGTGCATGGTCAGGGTACGGAAGTCTGCCCGCAATTGGATGTCGGCGCAAAAGCGGACGCCGCCCCGCGGGTCGGTTCAGGCCTTGACGACGTGCGTGTGGGCGATCATGTCGTGCGGGGCGCGGTTCGAGCTGTCCCAGAGCGGCCACAGGTACCAGACCAGCCAGGCGAAACCGCCGACGATCGGCACGTAGCCGAGCGCGCCCAGGATCACGAGCTTGGCCACCACCTCGCGCAAGAGCGCGGTGCCGAGGTCGACCGGCGCACCGCTGTCGCGGACGACCCGGATCGACAGCGCCTGCTTGCCCCAGGTCTGCCCATTGTGACGACCCTCCCGGCGCAGCAGCAGCGGCGCGTAGAGCAGCGCCGAGGCCAGGTAGGCCAGCCCGGCGATCACCGCGACCACCTTCATCTCGTGGGACAGCGTGAAGGTGGCGTGCCCGGTCACGGTCTTCTGGACGTGCAGGCCGCCGCCCGTCGCCACGGCGAGCGCGACACACAGCGTGGGGAGGTTCAGCGCCAGCACGATCAGGCCGTCCAGCAGCGTCGCCCCTACGCGCGGCCACCAGCCGGACAGGTTGGCGTGGATGGGAGCGGCCGGGTTGAGCGATCCGCCGCAGCCCGGGCAGTAGTTGACGTCGGCGACCGCGGGCCGTGCCAGACCGCAGCCGGGGCAGTACTTCATGGTCTCACTGCTAGCGGGCGATCGAGCGGATGTCCACCCGCCGTTCGGCGAGCCGGGCCTGTTCCTGACACAATCGGCCGGTCGCGCGCACGGGGGTGCGCGACAACTCACAAGGGGAGGTCATGGATGTCTACGACACCAGCGGTCGACGCGGCCGCGCTGCAGACGCTCGCGAACGGATTCGCGGGGCGCGTGCTCCAGAGTTCCGATGACGATTACGAGGGCGCGCGGCGCGTCCACAACGGGCTGATCGACCGGCGGCCGGCCGTGATCGCCGAGTGCATCGAGTCGGCCGACGTGGCCGCGGCCGTGAGGTTCGCGACGGCAAACGGGCTGGAGATCGCGGTGCGGGGAGGCGGGCACAACGTGGCCGGGCGGTCCGTCTGCGAGGGCGGCCTGATGATCGACCTGTCGCAGATGCGCGAGGTCGCCGTCGACGCCGAGGCCGGGACGGCGAGCGCGCAGGGCGGTGCCCTCTGGTCCGATGTGAATGACGCCGCCGGCCGGCACGGGCTGGCCGTCACCGGCGGCCTCATCTCCACCACCGGGGTCGGCGGCTATACGCTGGGCGGCGGGCTGGGCTGGCTGATGTCGACGCAGGGCCTGTCGTGCGACAACCTGATCGGCGCCCAGCTGGTGACCGCGGCGGGCGAGGTGCTGGACGTCACCGACGAGACACATCCCGACCTGATGTGGGCGCTTCGCGGCGGCGGTGGCAACTTCGGCGTGGCGACCGTGCTGCGCTACCGCTTGCACCACCAGCCGATGGTGGTCGGCGGCCTCATCGCTCACCCCATCGACGCCGCGCGCGACCTGCTGCGGTTCTATCGCGACGCCGTGGAAAGCTGCCCGGACGAGCTGTCGGCGTTCGCCGGTCTGGTGCACGCCCCGGACGGATCGGGGATGAAGCTGGCGGCGATGCTCGTCTTCCACACCGACCCTGATCGGGCCGACGCCGAGCTGGCGCCGTTCCTCGAGTTCGGCTCGCCGGTCGTGACGCAGGTGCAGCCGATGCCGTATCCGGTGATGAACTCTTTGCTGGACGAGGGCTACCCAAAGGGCGCGCTCAACTACTGGCTCTCGAGCTTCACCACGGGCATGTCCGACGCGCTGATCGACACCGTCATCCAGCGTTTCGAGACGGTGCCCTCGCCGATGTCGGCGATCCTGTTCGAACACTTCCACGGCCAGGTGACGCGGATCGACCCGACCGCGACCGCCGTGCCGCACCGCTCGAAGGGGTGGAACCTGCTGCTGCCGTCCGAGTGGATCGACCCGGCTGACACCGTCAAGAACGTCGCCTGGACGAAGGAGACGTACGCGGCCGTGTCCGAGCACCTGGCCACGGGGCGCTGGCTGAACTACCTGGGCGACGACCAGGAGGGCGAGGCGATCAGGGCCGCCTACGGGCCCAACTACGACCGACTGCTCGCGGTCAAGCGCCAGTACGACCCAGGCAACGTGTTCCACTTGAACCACAACATCGTGCCGTGAGCTGAAACGCCGTCCGCGGGGCCTGCCGTCTACGATCCGGCGATGGCAGGCCCGCCGGCGGGACATGCGCAGACGGCACGCGAGGCGGCGATCGCGCGTGCCGAGCTCCGGTTCGAGGCTTACCTCGCGGCCGAGGGCGAAGCGGTCTGCCTCGCGTCGCTGCCGCTGGTGGTCGAGCAGGTCGCCGCGGATCAGGCCGGTGGGGACCCCACCCTGTGCGCTGAGATCACGGCTCGGCTGCGCCATCGCGCCGGGCTGCACACCTCTTGATGCGGCCTCGCCGACTGGTCGAGAGACTCACCCGGTACGACCTCGTGACCTTGCTATTCGCTCAGGAGCGCTGACACTGTGGAAATGCTCGACGAACGCTTGGGCCGTCACTCAGTCGTCGTCGCATCGTTGGATATGCACCGACCGGGTGGCGGTGGCGCTATGTCAGCCTAAGACCCCGCGCATCCGATCTTGAACGCGAGCGTGATCCAGGCCAGCAGCACCGGGATGGCGACGACGAACGACGTTCCCAAGCGCGACCGCGAGACGGAGAGGGAACGACCGTGGAAGCACCGCCGCCGCGACGACCACACACGGAGCGACGATCAAGGTAACGGCAAGCGCGTCGTGCGCGACTGTCGTCACCGTGTACTGATCCTGGACGGCCGCAGCGCCTGATCCGCACCAGCCCCCAGGGATGTCCGGTCTCGGCCACAGCAGCGACACTATGGCGGTCCCGAACAGCATGACGAGGCCGAAGGAGATGACGCTCCACGCGATCGGATGGTTCCGTCCGCCGGCCAGCCCGGCAAACCTGATCCCCGTGGCCGCGATCGCGGCAACGGAGCCCAGACCGACAACGATCGAGATCACGATAACGAGGAGGAAGTCCACCCAGTCGAGTGTACGGTCGCTCCCCTGATGTGGAACCGCACCGCGTCCTGCGTGGGCTGTCCGTGGCGAACCGGGCGCGTGTACGACGTCGGAGGTAGCCGCACGTCCGGCAAGATCCTCCTTGAGACTGTTTCGCGACGGCGCCGGCGTCCCTACCAGGCGGCGACCAGGGCGGGCACGTCGATCAGCCGGCACCGACGTCGCCCAGTCGCGACGGCCGGCGAGTAGCCGCCGGCGCTACCCCGGGATCGTCTGTTCCACGCGGTCGCGGACGCGGCCGCTCTGGTCGATGAACTGGTAGCTGATCCGGTCGCCGGCGATTCCGATGCGCAGGTAGCCGTAGGCGATGAACGAGACGATCGCGTCCGGGGTGGCGAGCGTGTAGGCGGCGCTGCCGGCGCCCTCGCCGCCCGTCCCGACCGTGAACTGGAGCACCCCGCCCCGGACGTGACGCTCGTAGCGGTGCAGGTGGCCGGCCAGGATCGCCGCCACGTGCCGCTGTCGCAGCAGCGGCATGATCGGGTTGTTCACCGGGATCGGTCGGTGGACCAGCACGAACCGCACCGGGCACGGGCCGCTGCACCGCCCCAGCGTCTTGCGTGCGTAGTCGAGCGCGGACGGATCGGCCTGGAGGCCCAGCACGACGACCTGCACCGGGCCGTACTGGGCGCTGTAGTGGTGGCCGGGAAGGTGCAGTGCCGAGATCACGGCGTCCCCGTCGCGGTAGGCCAGGTCGTGCTCGCCCAGCGTGGCCACCGCCGGCGCCTCGGCCAGCAGCGCGTGCAGGGGCCGGAAGATGGCGCGGTCGAGGAAGGGTGGCGCCGCGAGCAGGTAGGCGTTGTCGCCCGACGACAGGAACATCGCCGGGTGCTCGGCCGCCGCCAGCCGGGCGACGGCGTACTCGTGTGCGGTGCCGGATCCGTAGTCGCCGAAGGACACGAGCGTGATCGGCGTCTCGGTCGAGAGCGGGGCGGTGCTGAAGGCGCCGGCCGCCGCCGAGGCGCCGTCCAGGTTTGCCGTCCACACATACCGCGTGGCCGGGCGAAGGCCGGTGGCGCGTCCGCCGGGAGCGCTCGTGACGGCGCCGTCCGGCGCACGCACGCTCAGGCTGACGGGCCCTTCGCCTGATTTCAGCGTCCAGGCGAAGTCGGCCTCGGTGGTGGTGACGCGTGTCAGGAAGGGGCCGCGGGCGAAGACTCCCGACGGAGGCAGCAGCAGGTAGGTGGAGCCGTACCAGACCAGAGCGACCACCGCGATCAGCAGCAGCGCCGTCGTGATCACCAGCGCGCCCACCACACGGCGCGGCCCCTCGGCGCCGGGCCGCTCCGGCCGCGGGCCGCGGGCGCGGACGAGCGGGATCACCTGCAGCACGATGATGGCGATCGCCCCCAGGATCGGTCCCGCCGATCCACCGACCACCAGGAACGGGAACGGCGCGACGATCGTGAGCGCCGAGCAGACCCACTCGACCCGCCGCCGCGGCTGCACCAGATCGGCGCTCAGGCAGGCGATCGCCACGATCACGCCGATCAGCAGCGCCGGCACCGCCGCCACGTCGCGGACGATCGGGTCGGAGATGGCCGTCGACGCCGCGAGGGCGACGGCGTCGACGATCAGGAGCAGGCGAAGCGCGCGCATTCCCTCAACGTAGCGGCGCCGGTCGCTGCCGATGTGCGACGGCGCCACCCGGGTATGGTTTGGGCGTGATCGCGTTTGTGACCGGTGCGGGTCGCGGGATCGGGGCGAACATCGCCCGCAAGCTCGCGGAGGACGGCTGGGAGGTCGTCATCGCCGCGCGCACGCCGGGACAGGTTGAGGCGGTGGCGGAGGAGATTGGCTGCCGCGGCGTTGCGCTTGACGTCTCCGATCGTGAGGCGGTCGAGCGCGCGGTTGCCGAGAACGGGCCGGTCGATCTGCTCGTCGCCAATGCGGGCGTCGCCCGCCGCGGCGGCGCGACGTGGGAGGTTGAGCCGCAGGACTGGTGGCGGACGTTCGAGGTCAACGTCCTGGGCGTGCACCTCTGTTGCCGGGCCGTGATTCCCCAGATGCTCGCGCGGGGCTCGGGCCGGATCGTGATCACCGGCAGTGGGGCTGCGTACCTGCCGCCGGGTGGCCCCTCTGAAACCGACTACCCGGCGAGCAAGGCGGCGGTCTGCCGCTACGGCGAGATGCTCGCCGCCGAGCTCGCCGGCCGCATACCCGTGTTCTTCTTCAGCCCGGGACTGGTCCGCACCGAGCTGACCTCGGGGGCGCCTGATGACGCGCCCTGGACGCCGCCGGAGCTGGCTCCGCGGCTGGTCGCGGCGCTCGCGACCGGGCGGTACGACGCGCTTGCGGGCCGCTACCTGCATGCGGAGCACGACGATCTCGACGACCTGCTCTCGCGCATCGACCAGGTGCGCGACCAGGACCTGAACGCCATCCGCCTCCGCCGCTAGCCGCCCGGCGCGACCAGGCCCGACTCGTAGGCGTAGATCACCGCCTGCACCCGGTCGCGCAGGCCGAGCTTCTGCAGGATGTGTGCGACGTGGGTCTTTGCGGTGGCCTCGCTGATCACGAGCTGCTCGCAGATCTCGGGGTTGGAAAGGCCGCGCACCAGCAGCGCCAGCACTTCCTGCTCGCGCGGCGTCAGCTCGGCCACGGCTGCCGGCGGCTCGATCTCGGTGGGCGGCCCCGGCTGGCGCGCGAACTCCTCGATCACGGCCCGGGTGACGGCGGGAGCCAGCAGAGCATCGCCGCTCGCGACGATGCGAACGGCAGCTGCGATCTCCTCGGGCCGCGCGTCCTTCAGCATGAAGCCGCTCGCGCCGGCGCGAAGGGCGTCGTAGACGTAGCCGTCCAGACCGAAGGTGGTCAGGATCATGACCCGGGTGCTGTGACCGGCCCGGATGATCCGGCGGGTGGCCTCGATGCCGTCCAGCACGGGCATGCGCACGTCCATCAACACCACTTCCGGGCGCAGCCGAGAAGCTTCCGCGACCGCCTCGGCGCCGTCACCGGCCTCGCCGACAACGGTCATGTCCGGTTCGCCGTCGAGGATCTTGCGCAGGCCGACGCGCACCAGCTCCTGGTCGTCGACGATCAGGAGCGTGGTCATGTCACCGGCAGGGTGACGTGCACGACGAACCCGCGGCCGGGCTCGCGTGCCGCGTCGAGCCTGCCACCGTAGAGGGCGACCCGCTCGCGCATGCCGGCCAGGCCGTGGCCGCCCGGGCGCGCCGCCGGCGACTCCCGGCCGTCGTCTGCGACCTCGATCTCGAGCGCCTCCGGCCGGTAGCGGATGCTGACGTGGGCGTTGGCATCGCCGGCGTGCCTGAGTGCGTTCGTCAGCGCCTCCTGCACGATCCGATATGCCGAGAGCTCGATGCCGGCGGGCAGCTCTCGCTGCTCGCCGTCGATCACGAGATCGACCGGGAGCCCGGCTGCCCGCACCTGGCTGATCAACGACGGCACGTCCCCGATCCGCGGCTGCGGCGCCAGCGGCTGGTCGTCTCCGCTGCGCAGCATGCCCAGCAAGCGGCGGGTCTCGGTCAGCGCGCTACGTCCGGAGCGCTCGATCGTCTCCAGCACCTCGCCGGCCGAGGAGTCCGACCGCTCCAGCACCCTCCGCTCGGCGCCAGCCTGCAGCACGATCATCGAGACGTGGTGGGCGATCACGTCGTGGAGCTCGCGGGCGATCCGGGCCCGCTCCTCGACAACCGCCTCACGGCTGGCCAGGTCACGCTCACGCTCGGCGATCTGGGCGCGCCGCTCGCGGTCGCCGACCACCCGGTTCACGAGCAGGATCACCACCGTCGAGACGACGACGAACTGGACGCTGTTCTTGAAGCTGACCGGGCCGACCGCGGAGACGAGGCCGCCGACGGCGATCACGGTCAGCCCGATCGCGAACGGCCGCGGCGGCGACCAGACCGCGAACCCGTACATGCAGCAGATCCAGGCCAGGCCATAGCTGAGCAGGGAGGGCGGGCCCCAGACGCCGGCCACCACGTCGCCCAGCAGGCCGGCGCCGACCCCGACCGCCACCGGGTGCAGCCGGCGCACAGCCACCGCCAGCGTGACCAGGGGACCCAGCAGCGCCACCACCAGCTGGTGGGGAACCGGGCCGGTCACCCACACCTCGATCTGCAGCATCACGGTCAGCAGCACCGCCACCGCACGGTCGAGGTTGATCGGGTCGATCCGGATCCGTCCGATGCCCAGCGTGCGCTCGCTCACCGCTCCAAGATAGACCCTGTCGGAGGCGCTGTCATCGGCCGATCGGCTGATCGCAGCCGGTCAGGATTTCAACCGATCGGGCGATCGCAAGATCGGGCGAGAGGGCGATGATGCGCGGCCGCTGCGTGCGTAGCTTGGTCGGGTCAACGAATGAGGAGGTTGTCCGATGAAGACGCTCAACCGCAGCCTGGGGCGCATGCTCATGACCGCGATGGTGGCCGGCCTGGTGGCGGCCGCGATCGGCGGCGTCTCCCTGGCCCGGGCCGGCTCGGGAGACAGGACGATGACGCTGACCGAGGTCGAGACCGGCGCTCAGTTCGTGAACATCACGAACACTCCACAGGGCGGCCCCGGAGATCAGATCGTCCTGCGCCGGGTCGTGAAGAACGCGGCTGGAGACCGCGTCGGCACGCTGAACGTCGTCTGCGAGGTGGTGCTCGGCCACAAGCTGCTGTGCGCCGGCGTCTACCGCCTGCCGGGCGGCACCATCACCGGCACCGCCCAGGACGTCCAGAGCGAGACCAGCACCGCGCCCGTGCACATCGCCATCACCGGCGGCACCGGTCGCTACGACAACGCCAGCGGGCAGATCACCTCCACGCCCACCGGGCCCACCACCTACCAGTCGGTCGTCGACCTCGACTGACGGTGAAGCAGGCTGCCTGCGCTCGCCGCTCCTTCACCGGGGCGCCGAGCGCAGGCGGCGTTGCGTGGGCACGCTCCAACCGCAGCACAACATTCTCAGGTAGTTCGAAGGTAGCTGTGGTCTCGTACGGGGGGTCAACGAGACCGAAGGAGAAGCAGTGGAGCTCGATCTACCAGCGCGGCAGCCGGGCAGGGAGCCGGTCCGCCGAATCCGTGCCCGTACCGTCCTGGCAGTGCTCATCGCTGTCGTCGTCGTATCGGCGATCGTCGCCGGCCTCACTCGCGCGAGGACGCAGTCGACGGCGGTTGGCTCCGGCGTTGTCGTCATCGAAACCAACCTCGGCTACCAGGGTGGCCAGGCTGCCGGCACCGGGATGGTGCTGACGTCGTCCGGCGAGATCCTGACGAACAACCACGTCATCCGCGGCGCGACCGACATCAAGGTCGTGGTGCCGAAGACCGGTCAGAGCTACTCGGCCCAGGTGGTCGGCTACGACGTCTCGCATGACGTCGCGCTGCTGCGGACGAGCGGCGCCTCGAATCTGAAGACCATCTCCCAGGGCGATTCCGGTTCCGTCAATCCCGGCCAGTCGGTGCAGGCGGTCGGAAACGCCGGTGGCACCGGCCGGCTCACTTTCGCCTCCGGCACCGTGACCAACGTCGACCGCGCGATCACCGTGGGCGACGAACAGGGCGGGAACCCTGAGCACCTGAGCGGGCTGATCGAGACGAACGCGGCCGTGCGGCCGGGAGACTCGGGTGGGCCGCTGCTGAACTCCTCCGGCCAGGTGATCGGGATGGACACCGCCGCGTCCGCAAGCAACGACGTCGCCCAGACGACGACGAACGACGGGTACGCCATCCCGATCAACAACGCCATGTCGATCGTCAGGCAGATCGAGAGCGGCAACGGCTCGGGGACCGTGCACGTCGGTGGCACGGCGTTCCTCGGAGTCGAGTCGACCGCGAACAGCTACTCGTCTGGCGCGGAGATCTCGGCGGTGGTTCCGGGTAGCGCCGCAGAAGCTGCGGGCCTCACCCCCGGCGATTTGATCCTCTCCGTTGGCGGTCACACGATCTCGTCCCCGGACGACCTCAGCAACGTCGTCCTGACCCAGAAGCCGGGAGCGTCCATCTCCGCCGTCTACCTGGATCAGGCGGGCGCGACCCGGACCACGAGCCTCACGCTGGCAAGCGGGCCTCCTCGCTAGGAGCTGCCGACACGGCCCCGGATCAGAAGCGATCCGGAGCCGTGCCGGCGCCGCAGATCAGCCGCAGCCGGAGTTGTCGCCGCAGTCGCGGCAGGTGTAGCAGGCGCCGGTGCGCACCTTCCGCCCGCCGCACTTGGCGCACTCGACCGCGTCCTCCCAGGCGTTGAACAGCGCCGCCTGGCCCGCCGAGGGCGAGTGGGCGACCTCGGCCGCCGGCTCGCCCGCCTCCTGGGCGTCGTAGCTGGCGGCGATCCGGTCTTTTACGGCCTGGCTCATGATGCCCAGGTCGGCCTGCTGGTCGGTGTCCAGGAAGCGCTTGCCCATCCACCGGAAGATGTAGTCGGGGATCGACTTGGCGACGCGGATGTCGGGGTCGTTGGTGAGCCCGCTCGGCTCGAACCGCATGTGCGCGAACTTCGAGACGAACACCTCCAGCGGCACGCCGTACTGGATGCCCACCGAGACGGCGATCATGAACGCGTTCATGAGGCCGGCCAGGGTGGTGCCCTCCTTGGCGATGTCCACGAACACGTCGCCCGGGTCGCCCTCGGGGAACAGCCCCACGTGGATGTAGCCCTCGTACTCGCCGACCTTGAACTTGCGGCCGATCTCCTGCCGCTCGATCGGCATCACCCGGCGCTGCGGCTTGGCCGCGATCAGCTCCGGCGCGTCGCTCTTGGTCGACAGCGGCTGGGCCACCTTGCAGCCGTCGCGGTAGATCGCGATCGCCTTCACGCCCAGCTTCCAGGCGTCGATGTAGAGGCCGGCCACGTCATCCACCGTGACCTCGGTGGGCAGGTTGACCGTCTTCGAGATCGCGCCCGAGATGAACGGCTGCACCGAGGCCATCATCTTGACGTGGCCCATGTGATGGATCGCGCGGTCGCCCACGGCCACGTCGAACACCTGCAGGTGCTCGCCCTTGAACCCGGGTGCGCCCACCACCGTATTGTGCTCGTTCACGAAGGCCACGATCTGGTCGATCTCGTGCGGCGCGTAGCCGAGCTTGGAGAGGGCCGTCGGCACCGTCTGGTTGACGATCGTGATGTCGCCGCCGCCGACCAGCTTCTTGGACTTGACCAGCGAGAAGTCGGGCTCAACGCCGGTGGTGTCGCAATCCATCATGAATGAGATGGTGCCGGTCGGCGCCAGGACGGTGGCCTGCGCGTTGCGGTAGCCGTTGGCCTCGCCCAGCGCCAGCGCCTCGTCCCACGCCTTGCGGGCGGCCAGCATCATCTCGTCGGGCACCACGCCCGCGTCGATGTTCGCGACTGCGGCGCGGTGCTTGCGGATCACCCGCAGCATCGCGTCGGCGTTCTTGTCGTACTCCTCGAACGGGCCGACACGTCCCGCCATGTCGGCTGACTTGCGGTAGGCGCGGCCGGTCATGATGGCCGTGATCGCGCCGGCGTAGGCGCGGCCCTCGTCGGAGTCGTAGGGCAGCCCGCGTGCCATCAGCAGCGCGCCCAGGTTGGCGTAGCCGAGGCCCAGCTGTCGCATCGCGTTGGCGTTGCGGGTGATCTCCTCGGTCGGGTAGCTCGAGTTCGAGACCAGGATCTCCTGGGCCATGAAAATGATGTCCACCGCCCGCTCGAACCGCTCGACCTGGAACTCCAGCGTGTCGGGGTCGCGGAACTTCATCAGGTTGAGGCTGGCCAGGTTGCAGGCCGAGTTGTCGACGTGCAGGTACTCGGAGCAGGGGTTGCTCGCGTTGATGCGGCCGCTGGCCGGGCACGTGTGCCAGTCGTTCATGGTGGTGTCGTAGTGCATGCCGGGATCGGCGCACTTCCAGGCCGCCTCCGAGATCTGGTGCATCAGGTCGCGGGCACGCACCGTGCTGACCACGGAGCCGTCGGTGCGGGCGGTCAGGTTCCACTCCTCGTCCTCCAGCACGGCGCGCATGAACTCGTCGGTCACGCGCACCGAGTTGTTGGCGTTCTGGTACTGGATCGATGCCCAGTCAGGCGAGTCCAGGCTCATGTCGTAGCCGGCCGCCTGCAGCACGCGCGCCTTCTCCTCCTCGTGCTGCTTGCACCAGATGAACTCCTCGATGTCGGGGTGGTCGACGTTCAGCACCACCATCTTGGCCGCGCGGCGGGTCTTGCCGCCCGACTTGATGGTGCCGGCGGACGCGTCGGCGCCGCGCATGAACGAGACCGGCCCGGAGGCGTAGCCGCCCTTGGACAGCTGCTCCTTCGACGAGCGCAGCTTGGACAGGTTGATGCCCGAGCCGGAGCCGCCCCGGAACACCCGCCCCTCCTTGGTGATCCAGTCCAGGATCGAGTCCATCGAGTCGTCCACCGACAGGATGAAGCAGGCCGAGCACTGCGGGTTCTCCTCGAAGCCGACGTTGAACCAGACCGGCGAGTTGAACGCCACCATCTGGTGCAGCAGCAGGTGCGTCAGCTCCGCGTGGAAGGTGTCGGCCTCGGCCTGGTCGACGAAGTAGCCGTCCTTGACGCCCCAGGTCGTGATGGTGTCGGCGACGCGGCCGATCATCTGGCGCACCGAGTGCTCGCGCTGGGGCGTGTTCAGCTTCCCGCGGAAGTACTTCTGGGCGACGATGTTGGTGGCGGTCTGCGACCAGAACGAGGGGAACTCCACGTCCTTCTGCTCGAACGAGGGGCCGTCCTTGCCGGGGATCAGCGCGGTGCGCTGCTCCCAGTCGACGGTCTCGAAGGGGTCGTCGCCATCGCTCGTGAAGTACCGCTCCACGCCGATGGATACGTCTTCCCTGCCCTCCAGGACGCGGGTTTCAGCCGGGTTCTCAGTCGTCGCCATTCGTCTCTCCTCTGTCCGTCGTCCTCATCCGTATTCTAGCCGATTTGGGATCTCTACCGAACACCTGTTCGCCTGAGATCCTCCATCCGGGCCAGCTCCTGCTCGAACTCCTCAACATCCTGAAAATCGCGGTAGACCGAGGCAAATCGCACGTACGCGACGGGGTCGAGCCCGCGCAGCGCCGCCAGCGCGTGCTCGCCGATGGCCTGCGACGGCACCTCCTCGCGGATGCCGTTTCGCAGCCGCGCCTCCACGGTTGCGGCGGCGCCCTCGATCTGCTCCAGCGACAGCGGGCGCTTGGTGCATGCGCGCACCAGGCCGGCCATCAGCTTGCCGCGATCGAACGGCTGGCGCGAGCCGTCGCGCTTGACCACGAACAGCGGCGATTCCTCGGTGCGCTCGAAGGTCGTGAACCGCTGCGCGCACAGCAGGCACTCGCGCCGGCGCCGGATCGTGCCCTTGCCGGCCACCCGCGAGTCGACCACCTTCGTCTCACCGTGCTCACAGTATGGACAGTTCACGAGATCCCCAGATGTAGTGGCCGCCGACCGGTTCAACCCACCAGATGTTGTGGCGGGACGGGTATTGTGCATAATGGCTCGGACGGACTCGGATCCCGCTCAACCAGGCGCAATCGGAGCGGCCGCCAGCAGCTCGCTGACCGTCACCGACCGGTACCCGCGGGCGTCCATCTCCGGCAGCGCGATGCGCAGCGCCTCCACCGTCGGCGTGCGGTCGGCCTCGGTCGACGTGTGCCGTGGCCAGCAGTCGTGCAGGTCGATGATCGCGCCCGCCGCGAGGCCCTCCAGGATCGCCACGGCGATCGCCTGGGGATCGCGTTCCAGCCAGTCGGACGGGTCGACCGACCACAGCACCGTGGTCGGCAGCATGCGCGCCTCGGCGATGCGGCTGCAGCGCAGCGCGTCCTCGCCGTAGGGCGGGCGGAACAGCACCGGCGCGTGGCCCAGCAGCCGCTGGCAGCGGGCGATATCGTGCGCCAGCTCGTCGTCGGTGGCGTCCATCGCGTGTGGGTGGCTGAACGTGTGGTTGCCGATCTCGTGGCCCTCGGCGATGGTGCGGGCGAGGATCTCCTCGCGGCCCTCGACCGACTCGCCCAGCACGAAGAAGGTGCCGCGACCGCCGTGCCGGCGAAACAGGTCGAGGATGTCGGGCGTCTGCGGCCCCGGCCCGTCGTCGAACGTGAGCGCGACCAGGCCGGCTGCGGCCGGGCCCTGCGACACGACGCTCACGGGTGGAGGGCGCGCAGCGTCTCGGCCAGCCCCTCCGCGAGCGGTATCGCCGGCTGCCAGCCCAGCTCGCGCCGCGCCAGCGCGATGTCGAGGCAGCTGCGGTCGAGCTCGCCCAGCCGCGCCGGCAGGTGCTCGGGGGTGACGTCCGTGCCTGCCACTCGCTGCGACGCGGCCAGCAGGTCGATCACGTCGGTCTCGGTCTGGGTGCCGATGTTGAAGGCCTGGTGCGGCCCCTCGTAGGCCAGCGCCGCCATGTTGGCCGCCACCACGTCGCCCACGTACACGTAGTCGCGGGTCTGGCGTCCGTCGCCGAAGATCAGCGGCGTCTCGCCCGAGGTCAGCTTGCCGAAGAAGATCGCGACCACGCCCGCCTCTCCGTGCGGATCCTGACGAGGCCCGTACACGTTGCTGTAGCGCAGCACCACGTGGCGCGTGCCGTAGAGCCGGTTGAACAGGCCCAGATAGAGCTCGGCGCCCTGCTTGGACGTGCCGTACGGCGACATCGGCGCCGGCTCGATCGCCTCCGGCGACGGGATCGTCTCGGCCTCCCCGTAGAGCGCTCCGCCGGTCGACGAGAACACCACCCGCGCGCCGGTGCTGCGGGCGCACTCGAGCACGGCGATGGTGCCGCGCACGTTCACGTCGGCATCGAAACCGGGGTCGTCGACGGACGCGCGCACGTCGGCCTGCGCGGCCAGGTGGAACACCGCCGCCGGCTGCACGTCGTCGAACACCGCCTGCATGGCGCCGTGGTCGCGGATGTCCAGCTCGTGGAACTCGGCCCCGTCCGGCACCCTGTCGCGGCGTCCGCCGCGTAGGTTGTCGATCACGGCAACGCGCCCGCCGCGCTCCAGCAGCGCGTCGGCGACGTGTGAGCCGATGAAGCCGGCGCCCCCGGTGACGACCGCGTCCATGATGGCGCAGGATAGTGGGTCGGGTCGGTTGGCTACGCCGCAGCTTCGGCCGAGTCGGCCCGCACGACCTCGACCGATTTGTCGTCGGTCATCACCAGCCGTCCGGTGAACGGGCCCTGCCGGTCGCGGAACTCGAGCGGCCCGGTGCTGCCCTGCTCGATCACCTGTTTGGCCTCTTCGGGCGTGATCTCGCGGCCCTTCATCGACTTCCAGATCACGAAGCCGCACCCCGGGTTCTTGCGGCTCTTCCACGAAGAGCAGCCATAGGCGCGGCTGTTGCCGCGGATCTCGCCGCCGCAGCGCGGGCAGGTGGCGATCGTCTCGCGTGGCACGCGGGCGGCGGCCGAGCGCACCAGCGGCGCTCCGTCCAGGCCCACGATCTGAGGGACATTGCCCTCGCCCAGCACCAGCTTGGCCGGCTGCGGGCCTTCGGCCAGCGTGGCCTCGCCGTGCTCCAGCAGCGCGCGCACCTCGGCCTCATTGACCACGTAGCCCTTCTGCGACTTCCAGATCGTGAACCCGCAGCCCGGCTCATCCTTGCTCTTCCAGGAGCTGCAGCCGAAGGCGCGCCGGTTCTCCTTGATCTCGCCGTCGCCGTTCGGGCAGGGCCCGAGCGCGCCGGTCAGCGGCTTGCCGTCGGGGTCGACGATCGCGGGCTGGTTGCCGTCGAGCAGCACCAGCCGCGCCGGCGTGGCAGATTCCAGCTGCGCCTCGCCCTGCTCCAGCAGCTGCCGCACGTCGTCCGCGGTGATCGTGAAGCTGCCCTGGGACTTCCAGATCGTGAAGCCGCAGCCGGGCTCCTTCTTGCTCTTGTACGAGCTGCAGCCGAATGCGGCGCGGTTCTCGCGGATGTCGCCGTCGCCGTTGGGGCACGGCCCCAGCGCCAGCGTCTGGGCGATCGGCGCGCCCGCCGCGTCGACGATCGCGGGTGTGTTGCCCTCGGCCAGCACCAGGCGCGCCTCGACCGGGCCCTGCAGCTCGACCTCGCCCTTCTCCAGCAGCGCCCGCACCTGGTCGCGGTCGATGGTGAATCCGGCCTGGGTCTTCCAGATCGTGAAGCCGCAGCCCGGCTCCTTCTTGCTCTTGTACGAGCTGCAGCCGAACGCCGAGCGGTTCTCGATCACGTCGCCGTCGCCGTTCGGGCAGGCGCCCAGCGACTCGGTGCGGATCTCGCGGAAGTAGTCGACCAGCTGCTCGGTGAAGCGGGCGATGTCGGCCATGAAGCCGGCGCGGTCGGCCTGCCCGTGCTCGATCTCGGACAGCCGCTTCTCCCACGAGCCGGTCAGCTCGGCGGACGTGAGGGCGTGCGTGCCCAGCAGCTCGATCGTGTCGCGGCCCTTGGTGGTGGCAACCAGCGCCTTGCCGTCGCGCTCGATGTAGCCCACGTTCAGCAGTCGCTCGATCGTGTCGGCGCGGGTGGCCGGGGTGCCGAGGCCGCTCTCCTTCATGGCCTCGCGCAGCTCCTCGTCGTCGATGGCGCGGCCGGCCGTCTCCATGGCGCCCAGCAGCGATGCCTCGGTGTAGCGGCCGGGCGGCTTGGTCTGCTTCTCCAGCACCTCGGCCGACGTGCAGGTGCCACGCTCGCCCTCGTCGATCCGCGGCAGCGTTTGCTCCGGCTCCTCGTCGCCCTTGCGCTCCGGCTCGGCCGGCTCGTCGCCGAAGGCGGGGCCGCGCCAGCCGGCCTCGAGCAGCCGCCGGCCCTTGGTGCGGAAGCGGGAGCCGCCGGCCTCGGTCACGACCTCGGTGTCCTCGAACCGGGCCTCGGGGTGGAACACGGCCAGGTAGCGGCGGCAGATCAGGTCGTACACGCGGCGGTCGTCGTTGGACAGCTCGCCGCGCGGCAGGTCGCCGGTGGGGATGATCGCGTGATGGTCGTCGACCTTGCCGTCGTTGACCACGCGCGCCAGCGGCAGCACGTCCAGGCCGGCGACGTACTCGGCGTGGGGCTTGTAGGCCGGGATGCCGCCCAGCGAGGCGGCGATCCGCTTCAGGGTCGGGATCTGGTCGGAGGGCAAGAACTGCGAGCGGGTGCGCGGGTAGGTGATGACGGCGCCGTGGGACGAGCCCTCGTAGAGGCGCTGGGCGGCGGCAAGCGTGCGCTGCGCGGACAGGCCGTAGCGGCTGTTGGCCTCGCGCTGCAGGCTGGTCAGGTCGTAGAGCAGCGGCGGGCGCGTCTTGCGCTCGTTGCGCTTGACCGACAGCACGCTGGCGTCGGCGCCCGAGGCGGCGTCGGCAACGGCCTGTGCCCGCTGGTGCTCCGAGGTGCGGTCCTCCTTGCCCTCGAACCAGCGGCCCAGGTATGTGCGCTCCTGGTCGAGTTGGAAGCGTGCGTCGACCTGGAAGTAGGTCTCGGGGACAAACGCGTCGATCTCGAGGTCGCGGCGCACGATCAGCGCCAGCGTCGGCGTCTGCACCCGGCCCAGCGACACGACGCCCTCCAGGCGGCCGACCTTGGTGGCGGCGCGGGTGCCGTTCATGCCGACCAGCCAGTCGGCCTCGCCGCGGGAGCGGGCGGCGGCGCTGAGCGGCGCCATCTCCGAGGAGTCGCGCAGGTGCTCGAAACCTTCGCGGATGGCGTCCTTGGTCATCGACGACACCCACAGCCGCTTGACCGGCTTGTCCACCGCCAGCAGCTCGCGGATGTACTCGAAGATCAGCTCGCCCTCGCGCCCGGCGTCACAGCCGTTCACGATCTCGTCCACGTCCTTGCGCTTGGCCAGCTTGCGCAGCACGTCCAGCTGCTTCTTGCCGCGGCCTTCGATCGGCTTCAGGTGGAACTCGTCGGGGATGATCGGCAGCCGGTTCAGCGACCACAGCTTGTACTTGGGGTCGTAGTCCTCGGGCTCGGCCAGCTCGACCAGGTGGCCGACCGCCCAGGACACGACGAAGTCGTCCGACTCGAGGTAGTCGGACTCTGCCTTAAAGGACCCCGGAAGCGCCTTGGCGTAGTCCTTGCCAACGGACGGCTTCTCGGCTATGACGAGCGTTTTTCCCATTCAGGGCGGAGAGGGTAGCACGGGCATTCCCGTGGGTTTGTGTCGATTCCGTGCCGTGCGTAGCACGGGTTTCGCGACGTCGGGCACCTTTGTCGGCGGGGACCGGGCGGGGCTTGAGCGCCGGGTCTGCTCGGCGCTCCACGCGTTGGAGTTTCTCAGGCTGAAGTGCGGATTACACCCGCTCGCCGGCGCCCGATCCACCTAGCGCCGGCCGCCCACAGGCAGACGTACGCGCCACCGCAGAGGAGGATGAACGCGACCGCCGCGACCCAGTTTCCATTGCCTCGGAGCGCCAGCACCGAGGCGAAGGCGACGGCCGGGTAGATCGGTACGAGCGCGAGCACCGAGGCAGCAAACCACCACCGGCCGAGGTCGCTGCGCAGGGCCGGCTCGAATGCCACACGGGCCGCCAGCGCCGTGCACCCGAGTATGACCACGAACGCTAGAACGAAGGCGCCGTCACCGGGGCCCGTCGCGTCCGGGTTGTCGGACAACCCTGCAGCGAGTGCGGCGATCAGAGCAAGGCCGAGCGGCACCGTCCCGGTGATCAGAATGCATACCGCGCCCAGTGCCCGGGCGAGCCGCGTCGAAGCGTTCGCGTATTCGCTCATACCATTCACGCTATATCGCATTCGTGCTATTGTCAACCCCCGGTCGCCCAGTCGCGCCGCTCGGTACCATCAAGCCGTGTTCATCTCCTTCGAGGGCCTCGACGGCTGCGGCAAGACCACCCAGGCTGCGATGCTGGCCGCCGCCCTGGAGCTGGAGGGGCGCACCGTGGTGCGCGTCCGTGAGCCGGGCGGCACGCCCATCGGCGAGCGCATCCGCGAGCTGCTGCTGGACGGCGACTCGGTGATCGGCGGTGCGGCCGAGGCGCTGCTGTACGCCGCCGCCCGCGCTCAGCTGGTCGACCAGGTGATCCTGCCGGCGCTTGCCCGGGGAGAGGTGGTTGTGGCCGACCGCTTCATCGACTCGTCGCTGGCCTACCAGGGCGTGGCCCGCGGCCTCGGCCTGGAGCAGGTGCTACAGGCCAACGAGCTGGCGACCGGCGGCCTGATGCCCGACATCACACTGCTGCTGGAGCTCCCGCCGGAGCTGGCGGCCGCCCGCCGCGGCGAGACGCCGGACCGCATCGAGTCCGAGAGCGACGGCTTCCACGCCGCGGTGGCGGAGGGCTTCGCGGCCGCCGCCAGCCGGTTTCCCGAGCGCATCCACGTGGTCGACGCGTCCGGCCCTCCGCGGGCCGTCCTGGCCCGCGTCCGCGAGGCGGCGAACCTGTGAACGCGCCGTTCGAGGGCCTGCCGCCGCAGCCCGAGGCGCAGCCGCTGCTGACCGCCGCGCTGGCCGACCCCGGCCACGCCTATCTCTTCTCCGGCCCGGCCGGCACCGGCAAGCGCCGCTACGCCGAGCACTTCGCGGCCGCGCTGCTCGAGTCGCGGCTGGGCCGGATCGAGACCCGTGCCCACCCCGATCTGTTCGTGCTGGAGGCCGAGGGCGGCTCGATCCTGATCGACCACGCCCGCGAGCTGCGCCGTGACCTGCACATGCGGCCATTCGAGGCCGACCGCCGCGTCTACCTGATCCTCGACGCCCACCTGCTCCGCACCGAGAGCGCCAACGCGCTGCTGAAGTCGCTCGAGGAGCCGCCCGCCTACGCCGTGTTCGTGCTCGTATCTGACCACGCCGAGGGCATGCTCCCGACCATCCGCTCCCGGGTCGTTCCGATCCCGTTTCGGCGGCTGAGCAGCGCACAGCTGACCGAGCTGACCGGCGATGCGGTGGCCGCGCGGGCGGCGCTGGGCGACGCCGGCCGCGCCCACCGGCTGGCCTCCGACCCGGAGTCGGCCGAGCGCCGTCGCACCTACCTGGCGCTGGCGCGCGCCAGCCTGGTCGATCCCGAGTTCGACCCGGGCGCCGCCGCCCAGGTGATCACCGACGCCGCGTCCGCTCGCTCAGTCCAGGCCCAGAAGCAGATCGAGCAGGAGGCTGCGCCGCAGCTGGAGGGCGTCGAGGACGCCCGTCAGCGCAAGGCGCTCGAGAAGCGGATCGAGGATCGCGCCAAGCGCACCGCCCGCCGCGCCCAGATGGAGGAGGTGCGTGACGCCGTCGATATGGTCGCGTTGTGGTACCGGGACGTGATGGCTGCGGCGATTGGCGCGGATGGCACGGTGGTAAACTTGGACCTGTCGGGCGAGCTGATTGATGACGCCAGACGGTGTGCCCCCGGTGACGCCGCACGAGCGGTGCTGGTGGTCTCGGAGGCGCGTCGGACACTCGAGACAAACGTGCAGCCGGCGTTGGCCGTGGAGGCGATGTTTCACCGTCTGCGGCTGGCTCCAGCAGGGAGTTAGATCAGATGGCGACTGTGGTCGGCGTCGTGTTTCAGCCAGGCGGCAAGGTGTACTCCTTCGATCCCGCCGGGCTCGAGCTGCGCTGGGACGAACACGTGATCTGCCAGACCGCCCGCGGCCGCGAGCTGGGCCGGGTGGTGCAGGCCAACCACGACATGCCGAACTCGGAGCTGACCGGGCCGCTGAAGCGGGTGATCCGCCGCGCCGGCGCCGACGACCTCGAGCAGGTGCGCAAGAACCGGATCGAGGCGAAGCGCTCGATGCTGCTGTTCCGGGAGCTGGCCGGCCGCTTCCAGCTGCCGGTGAAGCCGCTGTCGGCGGAGATGGTGTTCGACCAGAGCCGGATCGTGTTCTCGTACGGCAGCGAGGAGCGGCTGGACACGCAGGCGCTGCAGTCGGAGCTGGCCAAACGGCTGAACCGCCGGGTCGAGGTGCGCGCCGTCGGCCCCCGCGAGGGCGCCAGGCTGTCCGGCGGCGGCGGCCTCTGCGGACCCACCAAGTGCTGCAATCGCTACCCCTCGCACGAGAGCCCGATCACCCTCAAGATGGCAAAGGACCAGGAGCTGCCGATGAACCCCGGCCGCATCACCGGTCTCTGCGGCAGGCTACGCTGCTGTCTTGCATTTGAGCATCCGGTCTACCGGTCGTTCCGGGATCGGGCCCCCGCGGTGGGGCGCATCGTCACGACACCCCAGGGCCGGGGCGTCGTTCGCAGCTACGAGGTGCTGCGGGATGCATGCGTCGTTGAGATGGAAGGTGAGAAGGAGATGCTGGAAGTGAAGCTGGACGACCTGGCGGATGTGACCGCGTGACCACCAACATTGCCTACTGGGGGCCGGGTAGCGACGACCCCGCGCTGGCGGAGTTCCGCACGCGGCTGCGCGACGAGTGGCTGCGACGCGGCTACGGCTGGGTGGACGACGAGAACCCCGCCGACGCCGAGGTCGTTTTCAACTTCATCAACCCCGACAAGCCGAAGCCGTTCCGGCGCCGGCAGCGCGGTACCTACGTGACCATCATCCACTCGGCGCCCGAGGTGCCCGACGACGTGCTGCGCTACGAGTATCCGCTGATGGTGCGCGGCCTGGCCAACCTGGGCATGCTGGTGGTACCGGGCGACTCCTGCCACTTCGTGACGCCGGAGCGCGGCCACTACTCGATCCCCGACCCGGGCGATCTCGACGCCTGGATCCGCGACATCGTCGATCGCATCACGCCGCTTGCGACCTCGCGGCTGGTGATCGACAACCGCTTCGAGCATGACCTCGAGCCGGAGCTGTGGCAGGGCGACGAGCTGACCGAGAGCCTTTACCAAGCAGGGCACCGCCTGGACGCGCTGGGCCTGCTGCCGGCGCCGTTCCCGCTGCACGAGATCGTGCCCGAGAAGGAGCTGCGCGCGATCAAGCGCATCTACGGGATCGGCGGCCTCTCCTACGGCAACCTGTCGGTGCGCAAGGACGAGCGGCGCTACTGGATGAGCGCGTCCGGGGTCGACAAGTCAGACCTGCGCGAGGTCGGCAAGGACGTGCTGATGGTGAAGGACTACGAGGCCGACACCGGCACCATGGTGCTGTCCGTGCCACCCGGCATCGAGCCGAACCGCGTGTCGGTCGACGCCATCGAGCACTGGATGATCTACCAGGAGCACCCCGAGGTGAACGCGATCGTGCACGTGCACGCGTGGATCCCGGGAATCCCCGCAACCGAGTTCAACTACCCCTGCGGCACCGCCGAGCTGGCGGTGGCCGTGGCGGACATCATCCGCGATGAGCACGACCCCTCGCACGCTGTGGTCGGGCTCAAGAACCACGGCATCACGGTCACGGGCACCAGCCTCGAGGACATCTTCGAGCGCATCGAGCCGGTGATCGAGGTGCAGGTTCCGATGATCGCCTGACCCCGCGGCAGGCGGGAGCGCGCGGGTGATCTGGGATACTGGGACATGGCCGCAACGCTGAGAGCGCGGGCAGGCGGCTGGCGGCGGCTGGTCATGGACGAGGCGACGCGGGGGCCGGAGGGCCGCCGCCGGGTGGTGCTGCTCCTGTACCTGCTGCTGTCGCCGATCGGCATCGCCGCGTCGCTGGCGCTGGGCGCACGCGGCGGATACGGGCCGGTCATCGCAAAGGCGCTGGTGCTGCTGGCAGCGATCGTCTGGCTGCTGGTGCGCCGCACGCTGACGCGGGTGGAGTGGATCGTCCTGATCGCGCTGGTGCCGGCCTTCATCACGGCCTCGTCGGCCTGGATGGCGGGGCCGCACGCCGACAACGCGTTCGTCGTGTCGATGGTCGCGCTGACGTGCATCATCGCCTCCATAGCCGACTGGCCGGTGGTGGTGGCCACCGTCGTCCTGCAGCTGGCCGGGTTCACGATCGTCCAGTTCCATCAGGAGTCGGTCGTGCACGCGCTCGCCACCACGGTGGTGGCGGCGGTCGGCCTGTCGCTGGCCAGCGGCCTGATCGTGGCAATCGCCACCGACCTGCGCTCCAGCCGAGCAGAGCTGCAGACGACGCTGCACGACGCCGAGACGGTGCGCGAGCAGTACCGGACGCTGGTCGAGCAGATGCCGGCCGTGATCTGCCGGTTCGACGTGCACCGCCGCGTGATGCTGTACACCAGCCCGCAGATCGAGCGGCTGACCGGCGAGCCTGCCTCCAGCTGGGTCGGGGCCGAGGGCTACGCCCGCTGGTCGAGCTCGATGATCGGCGCCACGCTCCCCGACTGGGAGCAGCTGGGCCGCGAGGACGTCGCCTGGCAGAACCGCTACCGGTGGCGCCGCGCCGACGGCGAGCTGCGCTGGTTCCGGTCGATCACCCGGATCGTGGCGCCTGGGGTGGTGCAGGCGATCGTGTTCGACGCGACCGAGGACGTGGAGCGGGATCAGGAGCTCGCGTTCGAGCAGCGCCGTTACAAGACGCTGGTCGAGCAGGTGCCGATGGTGACCCTGCGTGCCGACAGCAGCGGGGTGGTCGAGTACGTCAGCCCGCAGGTCGAGGAGCTGTTCGGCACGTCGCCGGAGGAGTTCATCCGCGAGGCGAACTCAGATAACTGGCTGGACATGATCCACCCGGCAGACCGCAGGCGGGTGGCGGAGTTCGTCGACCTCGGCCAGGATCGCGGCAACGAGGTGCACGAGCTGGAGCTGCGCGTGCAGACGCGCCCCGGCGAGTACCGCGACATACTGCTGCGCCGCGCCCGGATCGACGCCCCGGAGACGGAGTCCGGCCACTACTTCCACAGCGTCGTGCTCGACATCTCGGCGCTCCGTCAGGCCGAGGCGCGCAGCCGGGCGGCCGTCGATCAGCTGGTGCGCGCCAGCGAGGAGGAGCAGGCGCGGCTGGCCGTGGAGCTGCATGACGACACGCTCCAGGTGATGATCGCGGTGCTGCTGCAGCTGCAGCGCGTCCAGCCCGAGCTGCCGACCCTGGTGTCGGCCGCCGAGATGCTGGAGGGCGCGATCGACCGCACCCGCCGGCTGATGTTCGAGATCCGCCCAGCGGCGCTGGAACGGGAGGGCCTGGCGGCGATGATCTCGCGGGTGGCGCGCGAGGGCCCCTGGCTGTCGGCCCACGTGGACATCGCGATCGGGCGCCAGTCGGGGACGGTGGAGGCGCTCTGCTACCGGTCGCTGCGCGAGCTGATCGTGAATGCCCGCAAGCACTCGCAGGCCAGGACGTTGCGCGTCACCGGACACGAGTGCGACGGCCAGCTGGCGTTCACGGTCGCGGACGACGGCGTCGGATTCGACGCCGCCCGGGCGATGGACGGCTCCGACTTCCACGTCGGGCTGGCCACGGTGGTCGAGCGGCTGCGCCTGGCCGGTGGCAACGTGGAGATCGTCACCGGCACCGGCGCCGGCACCGAGATCCGGATGACACTGCCGGCCGAGCCGCGCGTGCAAGCCGGAGCGAACTCCGCTGCGTGAATACCTCAGTGACGGTGATAGCCGTCGCTCTTGAACCAAGCGATGGTGTCGGCCAGCGTCTCGTCCAGCGGCCGGGTGCCGTATCCAAGCTCGGTGCGCGCCTTCTGCGACGTGTAGAACCACCAGTACGCGCTGGAGCGCAGCTCGTTGTCGTCGAGCGGCACCAGCGGCAGCCGCAGGGCCCGCGACACGCGCAGGAACGGGGTGAGCGTCCCGACCGGCAGCTTGTACGTCGCCCGCGGACGACCGGAGACTGCGCCGACGCGCTCGAAGAACTCGGCGTAGGGGAGGTTGCCCTCGTCGTTGGAGAGGATGTACCGCTCGCCGGACACGCCCCGCTGCTCTGCCAGCAGCATGCCGGCCACCACGTCCCGCACGTCCACGTAGGACAGGCCGCCGCGCACGGTGAACCGCAGCGTGCCGCGCAGGTACTCCTCGATCGGCCAGGACGAGACGCGGTGCACGTCGCCCGGCCCGATCAGGAACCCCGGGTTGACGACCACGACGTCGAGGCCGTCGGCGGCAGCCTGCAGCGCGTGCTGCTCGCCCAGCGCCTTGGTGCGCGCGTAGCGGAAGTCGGGTCGCCCGTCGTCCCCGTCCAGCAGCCAGTGGGCCTCGCTGCGGGGGTGCTCGGGCGTCGACGCCGGGCCCATCGCGCCCACGCTGGACGCGAACACGACCCGCTCGACGCCGGCCGTGCGCGCCGCGTCCAGAAGGTTCTTGGCGCCCACCACGTTCACCTGCTCCAGACGCAGGTCGTCGGAG
>Ga0207687_10000196_pt1 | contig 40845 bp, 36 predicted proteins | sample KBSM54metaG_FD_184399 | JGI IMG/M metagenome (GOLD analysis project Ga0207687, IMG submission 184399) | Miscanthus rhizosphere microbial communities from Kellogg Biological Station, Michigan, USA - KBS M5-4 metaG (SPAdes) (version 2) | ecosystem: Host-associated > Plants > Roots > Rhizosphere >...
ACCATCCCATCGACCCGAGCTTCGTGTCGTCGACGATGCCGCGCGCCACGAGCGAGTCGACGCCGCTCATGACGTCCCACATGTCGCCGATGCCGAGGTTGCGGACGTTGAGGGCGCGGAACTGAGCGCCGTAACCCGCGCTACCGCGATAGTTCGGCTCGAGTACGAGCGCGCCCTTGGCGAGGAACTGTTCGATCGGGTAGTAGCGATTGACAGGCGCGAACACCGGCCGCGAGGTTCCTGTCGGTCCGCCGTGAATGACGAGGAGCAGCGGATATTTTTTCGTGGCGTCGAAGTTGACGGGCTTGTGCAACACGCCTTCGATCGTCGCGCCGTCTTTGCTCTTCCATGAGACCAGCTCGGCGCTTCCGAGCTTGTACGGCGCGTATTGCGCGGTCATGTCGGTGAGCTTGCGTGCGGCCGCGGGAAGCGCCGCAACGAACACCTCGGAAACATGCGTGGCGTCCGACGCGGTATACGCGATGGTCTTGAAGTCGCGATCGAACGAAGCATCGTTCAGATAGAACGGATCGGACGCGATGACGCGCGTGACCGTTCGCGATTTCGGATCGAGCCGGAACAGATTCGACGTCGTCTTCTGCAGCGCCCGCAAGTAGATGCCCTGCTTCGACCAGGCGAGGATGTTCGCGTCTTCATCGACTGATGAGGTGAGGTCGTCGACATCCGCCGGCTTCGTCGCCGGCTTCGCGAGCACATCCGCGACGCGCACGCGCGCGATGTGGTCGTTCGTGTAGAAGAAATACGGCTCGGCGAGCGCGCTCTGGAAAATCAGCTCGCTTCCATCCGGCGAAAAGCGCGGACCGCTGTCGGGTCCTTCGAGCGCGATGACTTTCGCGGCGACGCCGTCATCGCGCGTGGTGTCGGCGATGTAGATATCCGACGTGCTTCCGAACGCGAGCAGCGGAGAGCTGTCGCCGGCGAACGCGATCTTCGATCCATCTGGCGACCAGCTGATGTCGGAGACGTTGATCTTCGGATCGCGCACGACCTGCTTCGCGTCCGCAGGCAGCTGATCCTTCTCCGCGGCGGTGACCTCGACGATCCACAGCTGGTTCTGATCGAAGTCCTGCTCGAAGATCTCGAAATCGCTGTACTTCTCCTTGCGGCTCTTCGCCTTCTTCGACTCGGGCACCGGCGCCGTGAAGGCGACTCGCTTTCCGTCGTCAGACCAGCGGAACGAATCGATCTTCGCGGCGTGCTTCGTGAGCGCCCACGCTTCGCCGCCGCCCGCGGCGATCAGCCAGATCTGACGTGCGTCGGGTTTGCCGGCGTCGTCCTTCTTCTCGTCCTTTTCCGAGAGCGGCGCGATCGCGGCCGACTCGCGTTCGGTGAGAAACGCGAGCCAGCGTCCGTCCGGCGACCACTGCGCCGAGTCCGTCGATTTCTTTCCGCGCGTCAATTGAATCGAGCGGCCGGTCTGCGTGTCTGCCAGCCAGAGATGCGTGACGTACGCGTTCTCTTTCCAATCGGTCTCCGTCACGTCGTACGCGACGAAACGGCCATCCGGCGAGATGCGCGGACGCGATACAGACTTCATGCTGAGCAATTGATCGATTGTCGGCGTCTGCGCCGCGATAGGCAGAACAATAGCGAGAATCGCGAGGGCACGCGCGCAACGCAAAAGCATCGCTACCTCGCCGCGACGGCACGAAACGCGCGAATGCGCTTGCACGCTTCTTCGAGCGCTCCGAAATCCTTCGCGTAGCAGAAGCGCAGCATGCGCGATCCGCGATCGGACGCGTAGAACGCCGATCCCGGCACTGAAGCGACCCGCGCATTCTCGAGCAGCGCATTCGCCGCCTCGCGGTCGTTCGCGAACTCCTCCGGCACTTCGGCCAGCATGTAATACGCGCCCTGCGGGACGAACGGCGTGAAACCGGAATCGCGCAACGCGTCGGCGAGCATGTCGCGCTTCTTCGCGTAGTCGGCGTTCATGTTCGCGTAGTAGTCGTCGCCGACTTCCAGCGCGCGCGCGACGCCCCACTGCAACGGCGTCGGAGCGCAGATGTAGAACAGATCGTTGAGCACGCCGATCGGTCCGGCGATGCGCTTGTCCGCGGTCACGTATCCGATGCGCCATCCGGTGATCGAGAACGTCTTCGAGAATCCGCTGATCGTGATCGTCCGCTCGCGGCACGACTCGATCGACGCCATCGACACGTGTTTGCGATCGTCGTACACGATGTATTCGTAGATCTCGTCGGTGTACGCCCACGCGTTGAACTCGGTGCAGAGCGCGCCGATTTTCTCCAGCTCCTCGCGCGTGAACACTTTCCCGCACGGATTCGCCGGCGTGTTGATGACGATGCCGCGCGTCTTCGGCGTGAAGGCGCGGCGCAGCGCGTCGAAGTCGATCGACCAATCGTCGTGCTCGCGCAGCGCGACGAACTTCGTCTCGACGCCGAGGACGCGAAGGGTGTTGAGGTGATAGCCGTAGTACGGCTCGAAGAGGATCACTTCGTCGCCGGCGTTGAGTGTCGCCAGCGCCGCGGTCGCGAATCCGCCGGTTGCGCCGACGGTGACGACGACGTCGGTCATCGGATCGACGTCGTATCGGTTGTAGTGCGCCGCTTTCTTCGCGATGCGCTCGCGCAGGATGTCGATCCCTTCGAACTTCGAGTACGTCGCCTTCGACGACGCGATCGCATCGCAAGCGCCTTCGACGAGCTCGGGAATCGTCGGGAGATCGCAGATGCCTTGGCCGAGGTTGATGCCGCCGACGCGCTCGCACTCGCGCGACATGCGGCGGATGTCCGACTGAACGACGTTTCGAACGCGATCGCTGATCTGATTCATCGCTCAAGTTTATCTGTTCCGGTGGACGACAGGCGCCCTCGCCTGTCGCCTCGTTTCACGCGGACAGGCGAGGCGCCTGTCCTCCACTGGACACGTTGTGTCGCGTGACGACGACAAGGCGCATCGTCAGGAATGCGCATCTCTCTCTACAACCCCTCGGCACCTCGCCTGCAGTAGCGCCCGCCGCCATGAGAAAGTTCGCCGTCGCCCTTCTCTTCACCCTCGCGCTGCCGCTCGCGGCGCAGATCAACGACACCTACATCATCCCCGCGTCCGCGAACGCGCCTGGGCTCTTCAACACGCGCTGGATGACGCAGCTGAGCATCTTCAATCCGCAGCTCGACTACTCGCTCAAAGTCAGCGTCGTCTATTTGCCGACCGACGGCGGCCGCGCGCTCGAAGCGCTCATCACCGTTCCGGCGAACAGCGTCGCGTTCGCCGACAACGCGCTCTCCGAGATCTTCAACATCAGCGGCAGCGGCGCGCTCATCGTCGCGACGTTCCCCGAAGACAATCCCGGCGTGCCGGACAACGTCATCGACCGCGCGTTTCTCGTGACCACGAATACGTTCAACAACTCGTCCGCCGGAACGTTCGGCCAGACGATTCCCGGCACATGGACCGGATTGCAGGATTACTCGACGGACGGCATCAGCGCCGTCGCTCACGGCATCCGTCACATCGCCAAGTTCGGATGGCGCACCAACTTCGGCGCCGTCAACCTCGGCTCCACCTCGGTCACATTGCGCATCAATGTCTATGACGCGAAGGGCAATTCGATCATAAGGAACGCGACGTATCCGATTCGCGCGCAGGCGCACATGCAGTACCAGCTGCCGGTCGAAGTCGATCACGGCTCGGTCGAGTTCTTCGTCGACGACGCGTCGAAGCAGTCGGTCGTGTTTCCGTACACGTCGACGATCGATCAGTTCTCCGGCGATCCGACGTACCAGACGCCGACGCTGCTCGCGACCGCGAAGTCGCTCTTCACGGCGTCGCAGCGAATGGCCGCGACGACGAGCATCGGAAAGAAGATCGGGAACGCCGAGGCGCGGGTGGCGAAAGAGAGCGCGATGCGGATTGGTGAAGTGACGCTGCGCGCGCAATAGAATTGCGCGCGCATGTGCGCCGCCATCACTGAAACCTCTCTTCCGTTTCCGCTCGCCCAGCGAGGAAAAGTCCGCGACGTCTACGATCTCGACGATCGCTACCTCTTCGTCGCCACCGATCGCATCTCCGCATTCGACGTCGTCCTCTCGCCGGGCATCCCTGACAAAGGAAGCGTGCTGAATCAGATTTCGAACTTCTGGTTCAAACGCTTTTCGGATGTCGAGAACCACGTCGTCGAAACGGAGTTCGATCGTTTTCCGTCGGACGTCGCGAAGCACGACGAGCTGCGCGGCCGCAGCGTGATCGTGAAGAAGTGCAGCGTCATTCCGATCGAATGCGTCGCGCGCGGGTATCTCGTCGGCTCGGGACTCAAGGAGTACAACGAGACCGGCGAAGTGTGCGGCATCAAGCTCGAGCCGGGACTGAAGACCGCGAGCAAATTGTCGAAGCCGATCTTCACGCCGGCGACGAAAGAAGAGACCGGCCACGACATCAACATTTCGTTCGAGCGAATGGCAGCGCAGATCGGCGAGGATCTCGCGTCGCAACTGCGCGATCTCACGCTCTCGCTGTACGAACAAGCGGCGGACTACGCGCGCTCGCGAGGCATCATCATTGCCGACACGAAATTCGAATTCGGTCTGTTCGAAGGACGCGTGATCTGGATCGATGAAGCGCTCACACCCGACTCGTCGCGGTTCTGGCCCGCCGATCAATACGTGGTCGGAAAGAATCCGCCGTCGTACGACAAGCAGTTCGTACGCGACTGGCTCGAGACCACGGGATGGAACAAGCAACCGCCTGCGCCGGAACTGCCGGCGGACGTCATCGAGCGCACGCGCGAAAAGTACATCGACGCGTTTCGAGTGTTGACTGGCGGGGAGTTGGCGGTCTGAAACACACACCGTGCACAGGGGGCGCACCGACCTTGACTGCTTCCTTGAACCTTACCGGGAGGCTGAAAAGGATACCAGAAGTTTTGGAAGGTGCAAGTCGTGCTACCGCCGCAGCGCCGCGCGGGCAAATCCGAGGGCTTTTCGCAGAGCGGCGGCCTTGTTGACGCACTCCTCGTACTCGCGCGACGGATCGGAGTCGTAGACGATCCCCGCGCCCGCCTGCACGTACGCGCGTCCGTTCGCGAGAAGTACCGTGCGAATGAGAATGCACGAGTCGATGTTGCCCGAGAATCCGATGTAAGCGACTGCGCCGCCGTAAGTTGCGCGTCGCGATTTCTCGAATCGATCGATCAACTCCATCGCCCGGATCTTCGGCGCGCCGCTGAGCGTCCCCGCGGGAAAGCAGGAGAGAAAGACGTCGATCGGCGCGCGATCGTCGCGAAGTTTCCCGGCGACATCGCTGACGAGATGGATCACGTGGCTGTAGCGCTCGATGTAGCAGAAGCGCGTGACTTCGACCGAGCCGCTCGCGCAGACGCGGCCGAGATCGTTGCGGCCGAGGTCGACGAGCATGAGGTGCTCGGCGTTCTCTTTCGGATCGGCGAGGAGCGTCGCTTCGATCCGCTCCTCCTCTTCGCGCGTGCCGCCGCGCGGAAGCGTGCCGGCGATCGGCCGCGTCTCCGCGTGGTGATCCTTCACGCGGACGAGCATCTCCGGCGACGCGCCGACGAGCGTGCACTCGCTCGTGCGCAGCAAAAACATGTACGGCGACGGATTCACGGAGCGCAGCGTGCGATAGAGCGTCAACGCATCGCGCTCGTCGAACTCAGTCTCGAATCGCTGCGAGACGACAATCTGGAAGATCTCGCCGGCCGCGATCTCTTCTTTCGCCGCGCGGACCATCGATTCGAACTCGTCGCGCGTGAAGTTGCTCCGCAGCTCGACGGCATCGGGCTTGGAAGGAAACTCGAGGAGATCGATCGACGCGCCTTTCAGTTTCTCGATGGCGCGGTCGATGCGCGCGTTCGCTTCGTCGATCGACGCGTTTGGATCGGATGTGAAGATGTTCGCGATCACCGACATCTTCTGCGCGACGTGATCGAAGACGACGACGTTGTCGAAGAAGAGGAGCTTGGCGTCGGGAAGGTTGACGTCGTCCGGATTCTCATCCGGCAGCTTCTCGCTCCATCCGGCGACGCCGTATCCGAAGTAGCCGACCGCGCCGCCGAAGAACGGCGGCAACGATGCTTCACCGTACACGCGTAGCGGCACGAGCTCCTCGTGAAGGGTCTGCACAGGATTATGTGCACCGCGCTCGAAGCGCAGATTGCGGCGCGGATCGAATCCGACGAATGAATAGCGCCCCACGTTCTCCCCGCGCTCCACGCTCTCGAACAAAAACGCCTCGGCATCCGGCGGCGAGAGCGCGGCGAATGCCGCGAGCGGCGTGAGTGCGCCCGCGCTCAGCTCGCGCGCGATGGGAACGACGTCGTAATCCTTGCGTAGCTCGTCGAGATTCAAGTGATTGCCTCGATGAAGAGTTCGTTCTGACGGATGGCCTGGGCGTGAAGGAGATCGAGGCCGCTGCTCGACTTCGCGTAAGACGCGGTGATCGTGCGGATCGGCGGCAGCTCGATCGCGGCAGGAATCGTGTCGATGATCAGATCGCCGTCGAAGTCGCGCAGCTTCTCCAGCGGCTCATGACTGCTGCGATTGAAGATCGTGATCTGTGCGCCTGCTCGTTGCGCCGCGACGATCGCCGCTTTCGCGGTGCCGCCGGCGCCGACGATCGCCACGCGCGCCGGTTTGCCGATGAGCATCTCGAAGCCGTCGACGTCGGTGTTGTCGGCGACGACGCAGCCGTCGCGCATGCGCACGAGCGTGTTGATCGCGCCGCAGGAGCGCGCGTTGTGATGAATTTGCGCGCCGACACTCTCGGCATACGCGAATGCTTTTTCCTTGAATGGCGCGGTGATGCTCAGCCCGCGAATGTCGCCGCGCTCGAACGCGCTCGCGATTTCGTCGAAGGTTTCGAAGGAAGCGATCGTGTACGCCGCATCGACGCCCTTCTCGCGAAAGAGCGGATTGTGGATCGTCGGCGAGAGCGAGTGCCCCGCCGGATTGCCGGCGATCGCGAAGACGTTCGTTGCGCGCAGCGTCTCGCGTTGATCTCCGTAGATCGCGAGCGCGCGATCGAGCGAGAGCTGTCCCGGCGCCGCGTTTCCGACGAACGCCAACTCGGATCCGAAGAACGGCGCAAGGATGCGGGAGTACAAGCCGCGCTCGCCCATCCCGATGACGGTCACGCCCGGCACGATCGAACGCAACAGCGTTTGATTCTCGTCGAGCGTCTTCGGCGTGACCGCCAACTTCGTATGCGCACACCCAAACGTCCGCATCGCGTCGAGATCGCCACTCACTCCCTCGTAATCGTGATGCGACAAGACGACGCGCTCGCGCGGCGCGTCGATGCGCAAGCCTTCACGCCACTCCACATCGACGAAATCAATGCCGGCATCGAGTGCGCCAATGGTCGCGTCGTCAACGCTCATGCCGCGGTGCGTCAGGATGATCGGCTTCGAAGTCGCCGCCCGCACCGCCTGCAAATCGATCGCGCCCAGCTTCTCCGCGCGCAACTCCACCATGTCGCCGTCGCGCAACTCGCGGATTGCGCGCAGCGCCGCATCGAACGTCTCTTCGTAGATCGTGACGACCAGTCGCATCGAACGTGTAGGCTACTCCGATGAAGCCGGAGCGCACGGAGGCGATCATCCTACACACGCACGCCGCGCGCGAACGTGACAAGTTGGTAGTCTTCCTCACGCCCGATCACGGCAAGCGCAAAGGCTGGGCGTACGGCGCGCGCTCGATCAAGAGCCGCTTCGGGGCCGCGCTCGAGCCACTCGCGAAAGTTCGCATCGGATACCTCGAGCGCGAAGGTGAAGAAGCGGTCCGCATCGAGTCCGTCGATCTCATCCGCTCGCTTTTTCCGGCGCAGCAGAATCTCGTCAGTTCGATCGCCGCGACTTACATCGCCGAGATGGTCGACACCTTCGCGCCCGCGAACGATCCGGCGGAGCTGATCTATCGCCTGCTCGATCGCACGACGGAGGCGTTGCTCAACGGCGCGACGCCAATGGCCGTCGTCGCCTACGCCGAGATCTGGATCCTCCGCCTCGGCGGCGTGCTGCCATCGCTCAAAGACTGTATGAACTGCGGCACGCCGCTCGGACGCCCGCTGCGATTCGACGAGCGGCTGCAAGGCTTCGTCTGCGATACGTGTGCGAATCGCGACACCGTGACGATCAGCAACGAAGTCGCCGACGCGCTCAACGCCATCCTGCGCAGACCCGTCGACGAGTTCCACGCGTCCGACGCCATCCTGTTCGAGATCCGCTCACTCGCCGGCACGCTCCGCCGCCACTTCCTCGGGCACGAGCTGAAGTCGTTCGAAGTGCTCGCCGGCGTCCTGGCGTTCTAGACGGCCACGCCGCCGCGACCTTCGGCAATCAGGTCGCGCGAGTGAAAATGAAACTCGTTGTGCTCGTCGAGCGCGAGCGCGCGACGCTCGACCCGCTCTTCGCCCGCGCGCGAGTGCAGCGTCACCTCGAGCATCGTCCGTTCGTCGTCGACCGACGGAAGAAACGACACGAACGTCGCGCGCACGATCTGCGGCTGCTTCATCCGCTTCAGCGCTTCGTTGTATTCGTCCGCCGACGCGATCAATTTCGTGACGCTCCACGACGGCGACGCGAGGACCTCCGAAATGATCATGAAGTACTCGAAGATGCCTTCCGGCGTTCGCACAACGCTGAGATGCGGAAAGAGCGGCTCGCCGCGCACGACGAACGGCGTGACGTCGCGGCCGCGAATGTCGTAGTCGATCGCGCCGCCGCCGCGCACGCGCGTCCCTTCCGCGACTTCGAGCAGTGCCGCCGCCTGAATCGCGAGATGTCCCTCCGGCTTCACGCTCCCCGCCGCGAAAGCGTCGCGAAAGCGCTCCGCCGCGAGGCCGCGCGCCCGCGCGATGCGGCTCCTGACGTCATTCACTTCATCGAGCGAGATAATGCGTCGCATGGGTTTGCTGCTTGTACTCCTTCTCTCGACCAACATCCAACAAGTCAACGCCGTCGTCGATGACTGGCACAAGGCCGCCGCCGAAGCGGACGAGGATCGCTACTTCGGACACATGACCTCCGCCGCCATCTTCCTCGGCACCGACGCGTCCGAGCGCTGGAACGCGACCGAGTTCCGCGAGTTCGCGCATCCGTACTTCGCGAAAGGCAAGGCGTGGACGTTCGTTCCGCGCGAGCGCCACGTGATCATGTCCGGCAGCGACGTCGCATGGTTCGACGAGAAACTCGACAGCGCAACGTACGGCGACGTCCGCGGCAGCGGTGTGCTCATCAAGATGAACGGCGAGTGGAAGATCGCGCACTACAATCTCACGATCCCGATCCCGAACGCGCTCGCGAAGACGGTGGTGGAGATGATCAGGAAAGAGCGAGCTACAAAAGCGCCTTGAATTGTTCAATGGTTAGGCCGCTATCGCGAACGATAGCTCCCATCGTGATTGCGTGCACTGGGTTGTGACGCGGGATGGTTAGGATGCGAGTGCCGTCGCTCATCACCACATGCTTGCCTTGCCGCATCACGCGGAAGCCTGCCTTCTGAAGGGCACGAACGGCGTCGAGGTGATTGACTCCCGGAAGCTTCGGCACGTCAGACGGCTACGTAAACGTCGCGAACGTCCTCGCCGTCGATCGCATCATCGACCACGGCAAGGTACTCCGAGATCGCCGATTGAATGTTTTCGAGGGCTTCGGCTTCCGTCGCGCCTTGTGACCAGCAGCCCGGAAGTCCCGGACAAGAAACTGCGTATCCCTCTTCGCTTTTGTGAAGAACGACTCGGTAGCGCATGAACGAGTCAACAGCGTAGCTTAAAAATTACTCCAACAGCCACTCCCCAACCAGCGCCCCCAACTCCTCCTCCCGCCCACTGAATCCGTGATTCGCGTCTTCCATCACCACGATCTCTGCGTTCGCGCCGACGTGCTCGCTCAACACGGCGACGCAGCCCGGCACGTCGCCGTACGAAAACTCATCGCTGTCGCCGTAGACGTACAACGACGGCTTGCGGATCGCACTCACGTAGCGAAAGCGCTTGCGACGCGAGAGTCGCACGCCGCGCATCAACTCGAGGAACGGGAAGACGTTGTAGTGGCCGTCGGGATTCATCATGTCGTACAGCGATCGCCACGACAGCATCAGCGGCGTAATCGACGGCGGCACCAGTTCATCGTCGCGTTTCGTTCGCGCGCGCTCGAGTGTGCGGCGGAATCGCGCGGGGCCGAGGTCGCGGTAGAACATGCCGGTGTCATCGCCGCCGGCGAGGAGCACGTACTTGCGGTACGGATTGCGTCGGCGGAAGTGATCGTAGATGGCGATCTTGTTCGCACCGGTCGAGTGGCCGATCAGATACAGCTCGCGATAGCCTCGTGATCGCAAGAAGCGCGCGGCGCCGTCGATGTCGCGCACGCACTCGCGAATCAGCTCGTACGCCATCCCGCCGCGCTTCGGACGCTTCGTCCCTCGCAGCCAGCGCACGAGATGCGCACCGCGATTGTTGAACGGCAGCCATGCGATGCCGCGCGACGTGAACTCGCGCGCGAGGCGATTCGTGCGATTCGAATCAAAGATCGACGCGCCGCCCGTCCCGTGCAGGAACACCGCCGCGCGACGCGTGCGTCGATCGGGTTCGTACAAAAGGCCCGGCAACTCGACGCCGTCGGTCGCTTCGAACTTTACGAGCTCGCAATGATCTCGCGGCGGTCGGCGTCCCATCGCCAGATGTTCTCCTTCGTGATGTGAGCGCCGCCGAGCCAGTAGTCGGGATCGTTCACCGCGAGGTAATCGACTTCGCCGCGCAACACGTTTTCCGCGGCGGGCGTGCGCGCGAAGAACGCCTTCGGCGGCGTGCCCGGCTCCTCCCACATCGTCAGCAGCGGCACGGCCAGCGACGACAACACCTGCAGCACGCGCATCACTTCGGCATCGCCGAAGCCGAGGCGCGGCGGAGCGGGATCGAAGCGTCCGAAGATGTAGTGAAAATCGCCGGAGCCGATGCCGATGATGTCGAGCAGCCGCTGCTCGACGACGCCGAGTCCGTTGAGCGTCGAGGGAAAACGCGACGCGTGCAGCGTGAGACCGTCGCGAAGGAACGGAAAATCGCGCCACTCCTCGCGGATGAAACGATTGAGCGCGGTCGGATCGGGCGACGTGTACGCGCTCCACGCCTCGCGCGCGATCTTGATCATCGCCGGCGTCACCGCGCCGCGCGAATCGAATCGCATCACGAGGTCTTCGCTCGACAGCGGCTCCGGACACCACACGAGCGTGAGCCGCCGATGCGATCCGAAGCGATCGAGCATCTTCAATAGGTTCGCGAGACAAAAGAGATCGTGCTCGAACCACAACACGACTTCGTCCTGATGCATCGCCTCATCGAGCACGCGCTCCTGACTCAGAAGGGTGTTGCGAACGCGCAGCAGATGATCCTGATGCGCATCGGAGAGGAAGCGTGCGCGCGTTTCGATGTCGACGTCGCGCGGCACGGGACCGGTGGCGAGCGCCTCGCGAAACGACACGTGCTCTCCCGACATCCCCGTCCGCCGCGCAGCCTCGGCAACTACATCGCCGTTGTGAATGTGAATCATGGTGAGAGACGTACTCCAATCCATCCGCGAGTGTGATGCTGCACGCGCGCCACGCCCGCGGTGACGTCGAGCGCCGGCGCTTTGAGCAGCGGCATCGCCGGCATCCGGCGCGCGACTTCGACGCCTTCGACGTTCAAGCGTTCGTTCATGCGGTGCTGACGATAGAACAATGTGAGTCCGGCGAGCGATAGATCGACGCGCGCGCCGGTGTAACGCGTGCCGCGCAGCGTGGCCGTTTCGAGCGCAGGATCGAGCACGCGGTCCGCGACGGCGGACAACGGAAGGATCGTCGACGCGATGCCACCGACGATCGCATGCTGATCGCGCTGCGCTTCCGCACCGAGCTTCATCGCGCCGAGTTTCGCTTCAATGCGCGCGAACGCTCGAGAATGATGACGTTCCTTTGAGACCGCGATTCGCTCGCTGAAATCGCGTTGGCGAAATCGCACGCGCGCGTTCACGAACGGGGACGTTCGGAGCACGCCGGATGAGAGTTGGACGTCATGCATCGGAAAGATCGCGTCCCACGTCGCACGCAATTCGAGCCCGTGTTGCTTGCCGATCGCGCGTTCGCGCGCGGTGTAGATCTGCGCGCCGAGGTCGATGGGAAGTCCGCGCCAAACGGTTGCGATCGTGGCACCGCGAATGTCGCCGATGGATGCGACCGCAATCGTGTCGAGCCGGCCAATGACGTCGCCGACCCGCGCGCCGATCTCGGTCGTATTCGCACCCGGCGCCGAGTTGCCTGACAAGATCCAAGTCGGCTCCTGGCGGCCGATTCCATAAGGTTGCGAAGTGGCTTGGTCGCCAAGTTGCCGAGTGGCCAAGTTGCCGGCGGCGGCAACCGGATAACCCGGCAACCCGGCAACCTCCTTCTTCAACACGCGCACCTCAAACCCCTCCGGCTCCAGCCCCATGAAAAACAACCGCCCATCCGACGCGGGCGCCGGCTCGAACGCACCCCCACTCATGCGCGTCACACGCTCGCGCGCCGGAAAACGAACGATGTCGATCGTCCCATGCGAGAACACCGTCGCAACGACGTCGTCCCCACTCCATTCCGGCGAAGCGACATTGCCATCGATCGCGATCGTCTCGTTGTCGATCACCAACTGCCACGCGCCATTCGTGTGCGCGACATACGCGATGCGATCGCCCTTCACGCGCGGATGCGAAACAACGCGATCGATCGACGGTTCGGTCATCGCTTCGACGACACCGTCATGCACACGCACGAGCTGCGTCATTCCAAATCGCGACCGCACAGCGACGAACGTGTGATCGTCGATCGGATCGGCGTCGTAGACATCGGCGAGATGCGTGATCCGTCGAACGCGCTTGAAGTCCCAGGCGAAGAGATCGCGATGCAGATCGCCATTGCGATCCGGAACGCGGTGCGTGAACACGAGTCCGTTCGAGATCCATCGCGGCGTCTCGATGTTGCCGCCGTCCGGCATCGTGAGTGAATGAATCGGCTTGCGCGGCAGCGGCTTCATTCGCACCGGCGCGACATCCTGCGGATCGCGTTGCAGCATCTTCGCGATCCGCTCGTCGGCTTTCTTCTCTTCTTCATTCGCACCGGTCGAATAGACGACGAGCTTCGCGCGATGCTCGTCGCGAATCACGAGCGCGATCTGCTTCCCGTCCGGCGACACCGCCGGATCGCCCGTCGATCGCGACGTCTGCTGCCACAGCTCGCCCTCGACGAACGGACCGTCGTCGCGATGCTGCGTCAGTTCCGCGGTGAACATCCCGTACAACTTCTGCGGCGTGTCGCCGAACACGCCCTCGAACGACTGCGTGAATCCGCGCGGCTGTCGCGCCGTCATGCGTGCCCAAACTTTGGGCAGGCTGCCGGCGCCGCTGCGCGCTTCGAGCCATTCCAGAAACGCGGAGCCCATCAGATACGCCATGGACATGCCGAGGAATCGGCGGTCGGAGTTGAGTTGAGCGTAGGTGGGGAGTTGCCCGCTTTGCGCCCACTTGCGCAGCACGGCCGCGCGAAACGCGCTGCTCGGACGGCCGGAGCCGGTGAGCCGTCCTTCGATCAGCGTCGCGTAGCCTTCGCTCACCCATCGCGGCGCGCTCAGCGCCATCGGACCGACGGGGACGATCTGCTCGAGAAGGTGACGCGTCGGATTGCGCGACGGACGCATCAGGTGCTCGAGGTGCGTCATCTCGTGCGTGATGAGGAGATTGATCCAGTCGCCGAACTCGCCGAGCTGACCGCCCGGCTCCGCCGGCTCCGCGTAGAGCACGATACGCGGCGTGTCGAGCAGCGGATACGTGAGACCGTTCGGCGATGCGAGCGGATCGACGACGATGACGTCGGCCCGCGTCTCCGATGCGAATCCGGTCTCGCGCGCGACCGCGTCGCGGATCGACTCCAGCTGCGTCGCCGCGCGCACCGTCCACGCTTCATATTCGCGCGGATAGTGAACGCGAAAGTGCGGCGTCTCGACCGTTCGCCACTCCGCCGCCGGCGATTGCGCTTGCAGCGAAGCCGCGAACAACACGGCGGCGAGAGGTGGTAGCTTACGCACGTTTTTCGTGAGGAGACTCAATGAAACGCACACTCGCAATTCTCATGCTCTTTCTGGCGACGGCGGCGACGGGTGAGGAGAGGAAGATCATGCTGGTGATGCACGGCGGCGCCGGAACAATCACGCGCCAGTCGATGACTCCGGACATGGAGAGACAGTATCGCGAGACGCTCGAGCAGGCGCTGCGCACGGGCCACGCGATTCTGATGAAGGGCGGCACCAGCATCGACGCGGTCGAGGCATCGATCCGCCTGCTCGAAGACTCGCCGCTCTTCAACGCCGGCAAAGGCGCGGTCTTCACGCACGACGGAAAGAACGAGCTCGACGCCGCGATGATGGACGGCAAGACGATGAAGGCCGGATCGGTCGCGGGCATCACGATCGTGAAGAATCCGATCTCCGCCGCGCGCGCGGTGATGGAGCGCTCGCCGCACGTGATGCTCATCGGTCGCGGCGCGGAACTGTTCGCGACGAAGATGGGACTCGACATCGTCGACCCGTCGTACTTCTGGACCGAACGGCGATGGAAGTCGCTGCAGCAGGAGTTGCTCAAGGAAGGCTCGTCACCGGACAAAAAGCACGGAACGGTCGGCTGCGTCGCGCTCGATCGCGATGGCAATCTCGCCGCCGGAACGTCGACGGGCGGCACGACGAACAAGCAATACGGCCGCGTCGGCGACTCTCCGATCATCGGCGCGGGAACGTACGCCGCGAATGATTCCGTCGCCGTCTCCGCGACCGGCACCGGCGAGTTTTTCATCCGCTGGACCGTCGCCTACGACATCGCCGCGCTCTACAAATACAAAGGAATGAGCGTGAAGGAAGCCGGCGACGAAGTGATCCACCACAAGCTCGAGAACCTCAAACCGACGATGGGCGACGGCGGCTGCATCATCCTCGACCGCAAAGGCAACTTCTCGATGCCGTTCAATACGGAAGGCATGTATCGGGGGTGGATTGCTGAGGATGGGGTGCCGCATGTTCTCATTTACAAGGACTGAGTGCTGAGTAATGAGTGATGAGTGATGAGGACTTGTGCACTCATCACTCATTACTCGTCACTCATCACTTGCGTATAAACGAACGTTCGTGCTATTCTGTGGACATGGACGAAATCAACCCGAAATTCACCTACGTCAGTCCGATCCACTTCGACGAGCTCGATCCAATGCAGATGCTTCACAACTCGCGCTTCGCGGCGCATGTGGAGCGCGCGATCACGGCGTGGTACGAGTCGATCGGCGGGAAATGGGAGTTGCGCGTCGAGGACAATCCGGATCAGTTCCATGTCGTGCGCGATCTTCACATCGAGTACCTCGCGCCGTTCATCGGGACCGGGACGATGCGCATCGACCTCTGGGTCGACAAGATCGGCACCACCAGCTGCGTCTACGCGTTCAGCTGCTCGTCGCTCGACGGCAACACCGCCTACGCGCGCGGCGAACGGACGATCGTGAAAGTTGATCCGCGCTCGCTACGGCCTTCGCCGTGGACCGAGCCGTTTCGCGAACGGCACTCGACACTGGTGAAGAGCCTCCCGGCCTACGCATGAAGGGCGATCGCACTCGCGCGGCGATCCTCGAGCGCGCCGTCGATCTCGCGTCGCTCGAAGGGCTGGAAGGCTTGACCATCGGCCGCCTCGCCGACGACTTGAAGATGTCGAAGAGCGGACTCTTCGCACACTTCGGATCGAAGGAAGAGCTGCAGCTCGCGGCCATCGAAGCGGCGCGCTTGCGCTTCATCGATGAAGTCGTCCGCCCTGCTCTCGCCGCGCCGCGCGGCTATCCGCGCCTCGCCGCGATCTGCGATCGATGGCTCGACTACGTCAAGCGCGGCGTCTTCGCCGGCGGCTGCTTCTTCGCCGCGGCGTCGTTCGAATTCGACGGCCGCACCGGCCCCGTTCGCGACGCCATCGAGACGACGATGAACGACTGGATTGCCACGCTCGATACCGCCATTCGCATGGCGAAGGATGAAGGGCATCTCGAACCGCGCGTCGATCCCGCGCAACTCGCCTTCGAGTTGAACTCGCTCTTCTTCGGCGCGAACTTCGCCTACAACCTGCGCAAGGACAAGCGCGCACTCGAGCGCGCCGAAAAAGCGATCGACGATCGCCTGACCCGCGTACGCGTCAAGCGCGGCCGACGCACTCCGCCGGTTCGGTCCGCACGTCCGCGAACTGCGCGTGCGCCGCGTCGCGGCTAGCAGCGTCGAGGAACGCGCCGAAGATCGTAGAGCCCGATCCGCTCATCGCTGCGAACGTAGCGCCGGCGTCGAGCATCCGCTGCTTGTATTCGCGCAACTGCGGCAGCTTCTCGAAGATCGGTCCTTCGAAGTCGTTAGTGTGTGGGCCAGACATTCCTGTCTGGCCAAGCATCGCAAACGCCTCCGCCGTCATCACCCGCTCTTCCGGCAACACGAGCAGCAGCGGCACCGGACCGATGTCCGGCAGCAGCGTGATCACTTCGCCGCGCCCCGTCGCGAACGCGCGTCCGCCAACGAGAAAAAACGGCACGTCTGATCCAAGGTCGAGCGCGATCGATTCGAGCGGCGTGTCGATCGCGAACATCTTCGATAACGCCACCAGCGTGGCCGCCGCATTCGACGATCCCCCGCCCAATCCCCCACCCGCCGGGATCCGCTTCTCGATGTGAATCGCGACGCGATCGACGCCGAGCGCGCGCGCGGCGCGTGCAACGAGATTCGTCTCGTCCGTCGGAATCGACGGGTCGGAGCAGGTCAGCGCAAAGCGATCGGCGTGCGAAAACGTCAGAGTGTCATGCAGCGAGATCGTTTGGAAGACGGTCTCGAGATCGTGGAAACCGTCGTCGCGTTTGCGCACGACGCGCAGCGACCAGTTGACCTTCGCGTACGACGGAACCTGCATCACAACTTCGGCGCGACGCAGCATTGGTAATCGCGCGGAATCGACGGCGCGCGCGGCGAGGCGTCGCTGCTGTACGCCTCGAGCACGTTCACGTCGACGGTTCCCGCATTCCTCGAGATGGTGGCGTGAGGTCGCTGTCCGAGAATCTCGAGCGCCCACGACGCGGGTGTCCGGCCGGCGAAAAAATCGAGCGACGCCGCACTTCCCTCCCACGCCGTACGATGGATGTGATCGAGAAACGTGACGCGATCGCCGTCCGCGAACAACGTCATCGCCGTCGTTCCCACCGGCGTGTACGCCGTCAGCTCGACACGCTGCGTCGCCGTCTCGACGAGCATCTGCGCGCGAAACGATTGCGTCTGCTCCCCGTTCGTCGCCTGCACGCGCATCAGCGCGCGAATAGTACGAATCGAATCAATCGACTGCTCAGGCGTCAGCGGCGTTTCATTCGTCGACGTCGAACGACATGCAACGAACAACAGCAGCGCTCCTGCGACCCGCCACCCGCCACCTGCCACCTTCATCGTCGCTGCGCGCTCTGCGTCTGCTTCTCCAGCTCCGCGATCTTCGTCTTCAGCTTCGCCTCGTCCTTCGACTCCGGATCGAGCAGCAGCGCCTCGCGATACAGCTTCAGCGCGCGCACGACGTTGCCGCGCTTCGCCGCGACGTCGGCCAGATGCTCGTGCACGGTCGCATCGCGCGGCAGCAGATGCGATGCATCCGTCAGGTACTTCTCCGCCATCTCGAGATTGCCCTGGCGGAAGTAGACCCAGCCGAGCGAATCGATGTACGCGCCGTTGCGCGGCTCGGCGGCCACGGCCTTCTTCAACATTTCCGCGGCGCGCTCGAGATTCGTTCCGCTCTCTGCCCACATGTAGCCGAGGTAGTTGAGCGTCTGCGTGTGATCGGGATGCTTGGCGAGGATGTCGAGGAACACCTTCTCGGCCGATTGCTTGTTGCCCGCGCGCTCGTACGCCGAGCCGAGGGCGAAGTTGAGATCGATGTCTTCGGGCTTCGACTTCAATGAGTCGCGCACCAGCGCGATCGCATCCTCGAAGTCATCCGCCTGAATGTACGCCTCGGCCGTCGCCACCGTGTTGCGTGCGCCGAACTTCACCTGCGTCGCGGCGAGCTGCTTGGCCTGCTCCTTCTCGCCGGCGCGCACGAGCATCTCGATGTAACGCGCGTTGACGAACGGATCCGATCCGAACTTCTCGACGAGCGGCAACAGCATCCCGAGCGCTTCGTTGTACTTCTTCTGTTTCTTCAGCGCCTCGAGCGCGATGTTCACCGCCTGCACGTTGATCTTGTCGTTGAAGATGACGACCGGCTTCGACATCGTGAGCGCCGCGTCGTAGTTCCCCTTCTGCAACTCGATCAGCGACAGCTGCGTGTTCGCGAGCACCTTCACGCTGTCGGGTATGTCTTTCAGCGCGAGCAGCGAGCGAAATGCCTTCGTCGCCTCGTCGTACTTTTTCTGCGCGACCTGCGAGATGCCGAAGCTCGCCAGGATGTCGGCGTCGTCCGGCGTCAGCTCGAGCAGCGATCGATACAGCTTGTCCGCCTCCTCATATCGCTCGAGATCGCTCAGCGCCTCGGCGAGATAGAAGCGCGATCGCGTGTCCTTCGGATCGGCGTCGGATAACGACTTGAACAGCGCGCGCGCTTTCTCCGGCTGCCCGGCGCGCAGGTAGAAGAACGCCTGCTGCCGCTGCATGTCGAGGTTCATTGGATCTTCGGCGATGAGCGGCTGCATCACCTCTGCGGCCTTCGTCCACTCGTTTTCTTTTTGATAGATGTCGACGAGTTGCTGGATCGCCGGCGCGAACGTCGGATCGAGCAGGACGGCGCGCTCGAGATACTGCTTCGATTCGTCGCCGCGCCCGAGCTTCGTCAAAACGTGCGCATAGTTGTAGTTGAGGATGCGCTGATCCGGTGCGCGCTCGAGCATCTGCGCGAGCACTTTCTCCGCCTCCGCCGCGCGGCCGGTTGTCATGTAGATCTGCGAGATGGCGAGTCCGGTCGACAGATCGTCGGGATAGAGCTTGAACGCCGCGCGCATATGCTCGAGTGCGTCATCGAGCTTCGCGCGGTCGTTGCCGGCGCGCTCGAGCGTCATCCGGCCGAGAAGTCGTTGCGCGTCATACAGATCGGGATTCGTGGCAACGACTTTGCGGAGTTCGCTTTCCGCCTGGTCGAGTCGGCCAACATCGATCAGCACCGACGCCCGCTCGAAGAGCAACACGGCGTTGTTCGGATTCTTTTGTATGACTTTCTCGAGCAGTGAAAGCGCCTCATCGAAGCGCGCCTCCGACGCCGCGATTTTCGCGAGCATGAATTGGTACGGCTCGTTCGGGAAGTCTTCGGCGCTCGCTGCCGCAGCAATCAGCAACAGCACGGCCGCCATCATCAGTTTCTTCATCATTTTCATCGTAGCACTCGGTGTGACTCGGTCCTTTGACGGACGGAGAACAGGTAGCGTAACGAACGCGATGGTTATCCCGTTTCATGCCACACCCTCGCAACCTCGTTTCGCCACAGAACTGTGTTAAAAGGCGAAAGATCGGATGTTTGGTTGAGCCTGGAGCGGATTGAGATCACGCCGTTCGCCGTGATTGCCGGCGAGATTCTGCAAAACCGCAGGTCCGGATACCTCACGATCATCCGCGGCGCGCTGCGCAATGTGCTGTATTGGTCGCAGGGCGAGCTCGTCCTCATCGTGTCGGAATCGCCGACCGATTCGCTGGCCGAATTTCTCGTCCGCCGCAATGTGCTCACGTCCGATCGCGCGTTTCAACTCGTCGCCGACGACCCAACGGATGTGGTGTCGAGATTTCACGAGACCGGCATTCTCGATCTCTCCACGCGGCAGACGCTGCTGCGCGAATGGATCACGTCGCTCTTCATTCCGCTCTTCTCGCTCGACGAAGGAACCGCTGCGTTCAATGACGACGAGCCGATCGCGCCGGAGAAGCGCGTCTTCCTTCAATCGACGGCTGCACTCATCCTCGAAGGCGTTCGCTCGATCACGAATGGACTTGTGCTGCGCCGCTCGCTCGGCGATCTCAAACGCGACATCGTTCCGTCGCGTGAGACGCGCTACACCATCGATTCCGTAGCGTTGACCGACGCGGAGCGCCGCATCGCGTCGATGCTCAGCGAGCCGCAGACGATCGAGGCATTTCTGCGGCAGCTCTCGACGGAGTCCGTCACCGCCGCCAAAGTCGTCATCGGCATGCTCGCCCTCGGCGTTTTCACAACGGCCATCGAAGACCGGCGCGAGCCCGAGTCGTCGACGGACTTCGGCGACATGCAGCGCGATCTCGAGCTGCTCGCCGCGATCGGATCGAGCGACCAGCGGTCACTGCGCGCGGTCGCGTTGTCGCGCCAGCTCGGCTCGATGGATCACTATCAGTTGTTCGACGTGCCGCGAGCGTCGACGCGCGCACAGATCATGACTGCCGCCGAGCGACTGAAGAAGGTGTATGACCCGACGTCGTTCCCGCCGATTGTGCGCGAGTCGGTGCAGCTCATCAATCGGCGCATTGATGACGCGATCAATCTGTTGAAGGACACAACGCGCCGTGCCGCGTACGACAAGCTCCTCTCGCAACCCGGACAGCGCGCCGGCGGCGAGGCCGCCATCCAACAACGTCTGACGCAGCGATCCATCGCCCAGCAGAATCATGCGAAGGCAAAGGAATTGAGCGCGTCCGGCGATTATTACGGCGCCATTGTGCTTCTCAAGCAGGCCGTCAATTACGCTCCCGATCTCGCCGACGCCTGGTTTCTCCTCGGCTCATGCCAGGAGCGCAATCCGAAATGGCGTCGCGATGCCGCGGAGAGTTTTCAAATGACGCTCTCCATCGATCCGAATCACGTCGAAGCCATGATTTCACTCGGCGATTTGTATAAATCCGAAGGGCTCACGAGTCGCGCGCAGACGTGTTATGAGGATGTGCTGAAGATCGCACCGGATAACCAACAGGCGAAAAGCCGGTTGACCGCGATCAAGAAGCGTTAGGTTCGTTCACACCTGCGGTACCATGGCGGCATGAGTCGTCGCGCTTGGTTGATCGTCGCCACCATCGGCTGTGCCTTCGTCGTGATCGCGATGGGCGTCTCGACGCTCGTCGTCGCCGATAAATCACAATTCGGCTGGCTCGTGGGTGCCTGGTTTCTTCCGATCATCACTTCGGGCGTCATCGCCGGCGGAGTGATTCTCCTCATCGCCGCGTGGAGCATCCGCGTCGAGGAAAGAAAATGGCGGCGCTACATACTCATGGCGTGGGCGGTCATTGCCGTGACGTCGCCACTCTTCGGAATCCTGTTTCTGCTTCCGTGGTGCATCCTCGCCGTGATGCTGCCGTTCGTCGTCGCGAGTCTCGTGAGCTTGTTTCGGGCAAACGCCATAGGAGCCGCGACATCGCCGCAGCTCCAGGCCTCGTAATCCCGATCGGTTAATTACTGGCGTTCGTCGGGTTCTCTTCCAGGATCGGATCTTCTTGAGAGGGATTGTTCTTGCGTTCCGCTCTCCGCTCGGCCTTCCGTATCTTCCGATCGCGCTTGGTTTGTTCCCTCTGACGTTTCGTTACAGATGGTCGGGCTGTACCCATAATCGTCTCTCTTTCGATCTCAATGGTTGAACGTCAATCAGGCCGCACGGCGGCGCAATGGCACGCTCGAGTGCCAATGCATCGGAGAAATCGCGTCCGCGGGAGCAAATTCAATGTGTAAGACGCGCCGATGGTCCGGCGACGATGCAATAGCCGATGAATGAACGAGCAGCGGACGCATGATCAGCATCCCGCCCCGAGGCATGCACAAAGGGACGGCAGTGTTCTTGGCGACGATGTCCGCCACCTGATCTTGATTCAGTTTCCCCAATGTATGTGAGGCGGGCACGACGCGAAGCGGCCCATTGTCCGGCCCACAAGCATCCAAATGAATTCGCACGGCGAGCATTTGCGACAAAACCTGTGAAGGCGCGTCCGCGTGCAATGCGCCGCCCTTGGTGCTCCAACCGCCGTAACCCGGCATGTCATGTCGCTGCCGGACCGCAATGGAGCGATCCTGATGCCATTGAACGCGCCAGTTCGACTCCACTGTTTTGTCGAACAGAGTCGCTTTGACGGCGACCAGCTCGCGGCCGATCAGCGACCAGAGATACTCGCCGAGCATCTGATGATGAAGAAACGTCAGGACTGTCGGATGGGCGAGTAGGTCGCGAACGCCGGCGCGCCCCGCAGCGGCCAGAGCCGGGAGTGAGGCGACGAAATATTCACATTGCTGCGGCGACAACTGGATGCCGGACACGGCAAAGCCATCGCGCTCGAGTTCATGCACGCGACCATCCTACCGCATCTCGCCGAATCCGCACGATGTTCTCGGTGAATCACTCGGTCGCGTGATACCGTGCGAAACGGAGGTTTCCATGTCCCAGAAAAACGGAGAAAAAGCGCGTGCTGCACTCGCAAAACGCGCAAAAACCGCCCGTCGCGCGAAAGACCGCGCCAGCCTCGCCGCGATTCGCAGCAAAGCGGCCGAAACAAGCAAAAAAGGCTGATCGGGCTGCACTTCGCAAACCGCGAATATGTGGCGCTCATGCGGTGTTGCTCATATTGCTAACCGAAGGAGACTCATTGAAGACACTCGCCATCCGGAAGAATCCCGCCAAGCTCCTGGTATCCGAAGCAAACATCACAAAGGCTGCCCTGCGTCTGCTGGCGCAGAAGCTCGTTTCCCCTGAAGTGCAATACGTTCAGCGCTCGCTCGGCGCGCGCGCGACGCAGGAAGACATCGACAGCAGCGTGCTCGCGGTTCGCAAGATGCCGTGGGCAAGCCTCGGCGCCTCCGATTAAGCAGTGACGTCGAATCACCCCAAGGACACGGCGATCGTGTCCAGCCTCGGCGCCGAGCCCTGGAATTCTCCATGGTGGAAGGCAGCCGACGGCGATCGTGCGACATTTTTCTATGTCGTCGGTATTCACATTCTCGCGGCCATTGGACTGGCGTTCTTCGCAGAACCGGGATGGCGCGTCATCGTTGCGACGGTCGTTCTAGCGTGGATCGGTGGTCTCAGCGTCACTGTGTGCTATCACCGGTCGCTTGCACACACAGCACTGCGTCTGAATCCCGTCATCAAGCACGTACTGATTTTCTTTGCGATGTTCAATGGATCCGGTTCGCCCGATTCATGGACCGCCAATCATCGCCAGCACCATTCGAAAGTTGAAACGGTCGAAGACATCTCCAGCCCCGCAATCGGCGGCTTCTGGTGGGCTCACCTGCGTTGGCTCTGGCAGGCCGGCAACGTGCCCATCCAACGATGGTCCCCCGATCTCGACAAAGCCGAATACCGCTTCTGGCGCCGAATACAAACACCCCTTCTAGCAATATCACTATTCGGTGGCCTATTTTTCGGCGTCCCCGCGTTCTTCTGGCTCGGACCGATGCGTCTTGTAGCCTCACTGCACGCCCAATGCTTCGTCAATAGCATCGCCCACATGCGCGAACAAAGCGACAGCACAAAAGACTCCTCCCAAAACCTGGGCTGGCTCGCCCCCATCCACTTCTTCCAGGGCGAGAACTGGCACCGCAACCACCACGCCGCCCCGTCGTCCGCAAGATTCGGATGGCGCCTATGGCAGCTGGACGTAGGCTGGTATGTAATCATCCTGCTAGAAGCATGCGGCCTGGCAAGGTCAGTGAAGCGCGGCTCAAACGCGATCTAAGCTCCTTGCGTACCCCTGTTAAGTCAACCGTGATCGCAAGCGTCGGATATGACCCCGATTCCAATACCATGGACGTGGAGTTTCGAACGGGCCGCCTCTATCGTTATTTCCTGATCACGCCCCAGGTGCACACCGCACTGATGAACGCGGAATCCATCGGGCGGTACTTCAACGCGGAGATTAGGGATCGGTTTCCTTGTCGTGAGATTGTTGACGACACTACCACTAGGTGATTCTTTGACGCGTATTGCCCCCCGCAAACGGCAGACAGGCGCCACAACCGTCGACGAACCGGTGAGGTATGGTTACTGACAAGTGCGCGGGGGCTAGCATGGCTGCAAGATATTCTCCGAAGCCGCAGCGTACACTGGCTGATGGCTCAACGCAGCGACGTATTGGAAATGACGTCCCCGCGATGCGTTGAATCGCGTCCGGCTAACGACTGTCGCGTGAACTGCAGACGGCTTCGCCAGCGTCAGAGACGCCAGTACGCCGCGAGCCGAGTAAGACGATGGAAATGCGGGTGGGGCCACCAACATGCGTTGAAATTCACGTAATTCGTATCAAGATTTGTTGATCTGAGACATTCTTGATGCGCAGCAAGCCGTTGATGTAGTGAAACCGCATCCCCGTACGGCAAACAGCCGACCTTGTAGCAAAGCAGAGTCGCAACCGGTAGCACGCGAATCCCGGAAGCTAATGTGCCATTGTAGAATTATAAGCTGATCGATCAGACGGATTCTGGACCGCCTAACGACTGTCGCATAGATTGCAACGCGGCTCCGCACGGCGACGGGACGAGCGGCACGCGCGTTGCGCCGAATAGAGATGGCCTCGCAGCGCGCGTGCCGCCGTTCGGAGTCGCAGCACTAGCCGGCCGCTAGGCCGGCGGGCAAACAAACGCCGTTTTGTCAATCTCTTGCAGCTGTTAGGCGGTTCGCTCTCCTAGCGCCGATGACAGCCACTCGGAGGGTAAACAAACCTCACTCGGAGTTTTCGCCGAAGAGCGCGAGTTAGCGAATTCCGAACAGATCTTTCCACCAACACCACCTAGGAAACGTGCACTGGCTGGGACCTCCGCCTCCACCGCATGCAACACTATCTGGGCAGTTCGCGGTGTCGGCTTCATCACGAGCGTCGCGTCGCGTGCTGTCACTGTAGAATCCACTGTGTTGGACGCAGCGTAACCTCGCGCAATGGGCCGAGAAAGTATCGCGACAGCCTTGGCTAGCGTTCTCGCATGCCAAGACTTGCCGATACGCGTGAGACCAGATAAGAGTGGAGCGAATCTGAACGATCAGCAGGATCAGCAGAATCGCGAAACCTGTGTTTCGTATCCCTGACTTTGTGTTCTGAGTCATCGTCAACCTAACCCAAGGGCGAACTAGCGTTCACCGCCGCTGTGAAAGGAGTGTCGTAACCGGACGTTGTACTACCTCCAAATTCGGAATACGATGGCAGCGATAGAGGAGATGGCAGTGCTACTGGCTGGGCACGAAGAAAGAGCGCGCACCGGGTTCACTGCGGTGCGGCCGAGATGCCGAGTGCCTGTGCTTGTCGCGCACGACCGTGAGTGAACACGAATTGGACGAAAGCCGAATCAGCGACCCGCTGAGCGAAACAACACGTAAGGAGCGGCGCGCACTACTCGCCGTCAGCGGTCTGACGTTTGCGATAGTCCTTGGTGACCTTGTACCGACTACTATATCGAGCTTCGGTATTACCGTCGCAGTCGGGCAGCAGCGCGTGCTGCTATATCTACTGGCTAGTCTGAACCTCTATTTCTTGGTCGCCTTCATCAGCTACGCGATGGCTGACTTGACGGCATGGGAGGCCACCAAGCGTCGTCTCATGTGGGAACATGCGCGAGTGATGGTAGATGAGTTGGAGGAAGAGCAGCACGGCGAGGTACAGGACCGAGGTGCAGCCGAGCGGTGGGAAGCGGTTAGATGGGAACGAAGCCGACGTGCATATCGTTATCGCAAATTTGTCGATTTCGTCCTTCCGATTGTGATTGCAACGGGCTCGATCGCGATTTCGTTAACGCGCGCTTTCATGTGGCAAATGTAGTTCGCGCCGTGATCCGCCTAACGACTCTCGCATAGATTGCGAAACGGCTCCGCACAGCGACAGGACGAGCGGCACGGGCGTTGCGCCGACTTGAGAATGGCCTCGCAGCCGCCCGTGCCGCCGTCCGGAGCCGCTGCCCTAGCGGCGCGATAGCGCCGCGGGCAAACACACGCCGTTTTGTCAATCTCTTGCAGCGGTTAGGCGCCGCGCGGAAAAGGTCTGTGCGGAAACACGCGCGGAAACCAGACAACAGCGTCTCAATTAACTCGGTGGCACGACATGAGGACTTCATCGTTCAGATTCCGGTTTGACCTGGCCCACTCAACGAGGGCCCTTCGAGCGGGTGTTCCCCGAGGGGCAAAACGAGAAACCAACAGTTGCAGCACGCTGCGTTACAATTCATCGCATGAACAAGACCACCAGCCTGCTCGAACAGGCGCTCGACCTTCCCGAGAGTGATCGCGCTAAGATTGCGACCCGTTTACTCGAAAGCTTGGATCCGAAAGCACAGGCAGATGTTGACGCCGCCTGGGCAGCCGAGATCGAGCGACGATGCGCTGCCGTCGATGCCGGCGAACTCGAGACTCATGACTGGAACGATGTTCGCGCGCGCATTGAACGGGAAATCTTCGGGCGGTGACCAAGGGCGTTCGACCGAACGACGCAGCGGTAGAGGAATTTCGATACTACATTCATTGGTATGAGGCCGAGAGCCTCGGTCTAGGCGACCGGTTGTGGTCCGAGATTCAAGCTGCGATCTCGCTGATATCCACTTTCCCGTCGATTGGCGAGGGCGTCGGAGGTCTCAGCGTACGAGAAACGGTGCGACGCGTTCCGCTACGACACTTTCCGTTTCGGCTCGTATATCGCGAGTATACCGATCATCTCGAAATCGTTGCCTTGGCGCACACCAGCCGTGAACCAGATTATTGGCATAGCAGACTTGAGTGAGAGGAAAAGACTCTCGGTCCTACGAATCACCCGTGCGCCTAACGACTGTCGCATAAACTGCAAAACGGCTCCGCACGGCGACAGGACGAGCGGCGCGCCGGTTGCGCCGAGATGTAGCATGGCACTGGCAACCGGCGTGACGCCGTCCGGAACCGCGCTGCCAGCCGGCCGCTAGGCCGGCGGGCAAACAAACGCCGTTTTGTCAGTTTCTTGCAGGTGTTGGGCGGCGCAATAGAGCGCCCGACGGATAGTGCGGACAGCCGCCGCAAATTAAAATTACGTCTCAGCTTTTGCGAAATGTAAAGACTCGCCACTCCAGCGAGCTTGAGTGCCTGGATTCTTCGAACGCACCTTGCGTGTACTCTGCAATCGCATTCGCCCAAAACCGGAGGGCGCCGACGTTTTGTTCTGCGACACGCACAGTCCAGCGGCCGTCATGAGTAGACCAAAGAAGGAACGCGGCGCGACGGCCAACGCCGGAACGGCGATAGCGACGGAGAACGAAGAATTCAGCTATATCGTGCGCACAGGGATCGTCTGATACAGGCGAACCGGCTGTCACCAATGCGAAGCCGACGACTCGCCCGGCACAGTTGATCAGAAATGGGAATCGTCGCTCGGGTTCAGACCAGTAGAGCGGCAATCTCTCATAACCGAATCGACCGTCCTCGCGCAATTCGACCGGAAACACCTCGCTAAGATCATGAACGTACAGTTCGAGAAGGTTCGACAGCAGCGGTTGGTCTCGCTCTGATGCCGGTACAAGTATTACGTTTTCCGCCACGCTCATTAAATATAGTTGAACCGCGACCTGGCAATTGCCAAAAATTCTTCTATAGATCGTTGATCTTTCGTGCGATGAAAGACAAGCTTGCGGCTGCTTGCTCGGCCCTGCACATGCAAGAAGAAACGCGGACGCGTTGCGAGATCGAGGAGCCACCATCCGGGCCAAGCGAAAATGGTAACAGTGACGAACGCTGTAGGGAACGGGCGACCGTTTTTCAGCGCGAAGGCTACGAGAACGAGTGCTACAAGGGCAACGCCGAGCAGCAGAATACCGAGAACAAGTGTGATGATTGGACGTTCAGCGGCCGATCCGTGCCGAAGGTCGATACGCTGGATCTCCTCACGAGGAACAAAGATCAAACGGCGCATCCCATCCATCTCCGCCGCGCCTTCGTCTGAGATGCGGATGCACTCGAGTTGAATGTGCTGCGCATCCTTGGACATGCGGTCAGAATACACGCTGTACTCCGCAGTTGTATGGGGACTTTCTGGCGTGAGACTTTAGCGTTCGTCGTCCGCCCAACGACTGTCGCATAGATTGCAACGCGGCTACGCACAGCGACGGAGACGAGCGGCACGCGCGGTGCGCCGACTTGAGAATGGCCTCGCAGCGCGCGTGCCGCCGTCCGGAGCCGCTACGGCAGCGCGGCGATAGCCGCGCGGGGCCGTAAACGCCGTGTTGTCAATCTCTTGCAGCTGTTAGGCGCCCCCGCTACACAGACAGGGGTGGAATCCCGTCAGGAGTCACTCCTTTCGTCAAAGGGAGGGAGACAATGGAAGTGCCCAACGAAAAGAATGTGAATGTCAACCCCGAGCGTCCGTCGATTCTTCGCGAAGTGATACTCGTAGGCGTGCTAGCAACGGTACTGGGATTCGCGTTGATGACGTGGACAGTGTACAACTTTCGCAGAGACATTGTAACGCATGAGTGGGTCGAACCACTTGGCGAGCTCCTTGTACATTTAAGCGTTGCGGCGATCGTTTTTGGGATCTTCAATATGATCATTGGTATACCGGACTGGAGCCGCTACTTCGAGCACCGCCTGCAAAATATTGTATTTAACTACAGCTATCTGAGCTCCCTCAGCCAGGAGCAGTTGCGACGATTATGGCGCCAGGTTATTCGGGCGAGGTTCGCCAATCAGGACGTTGAGCGTTCTGGCACGTTCGTAGATTACTTCGATCGCCACCTGCATGCGGACCTCGGAACTCCGTACCGGGAAAACGTCAGGGGCGTAATGAGCTATGAGGAGCACGGCGACCTCTTCTTCGTGCATGATTTCCTTAGCTACGTCGCGCGCAAAAATCGCGGTGCTATACAGGATTCGGTGAATTGGGAAAACGATGACGATGAGATCGATACTGTCCTTGATGTCCGCGTTGGAGTGCGGTTTCCCGATGGTCACCCGCGTTCGGGCGAACCACCGGAGATGCTTGAGACGAAAGAAGGCACGAATGAGAATCCCCTACCGAGGCGTGTGGTAGTAAGTTGTGGCCTCGCGAAGTATGCGGAAGTGGATGGCCTAATCATCGAAGTTGAGGCTCGGTACCTAGTTAAGAAGTCGCGCTTTCAGTATTGGGAGATGAGCACGTCGACGCGCGACTTTTCGCTAACGATCAACCATCAGTCCGGTTATGCAGTAGTGTTCAAGGCGTTTGTTCACGATCCGCAATTGACGCGAATTGAGCGCTTGACACGGCAGTTTCACTTTGAATGTGATTCATGGATGCTTGCGCATAGCGGTGTGGCATGGCGGCTCGAACCCCGCACTCCGCCTTCGTCACTTAGGGATTTTGTCACCGCGAACCCGTTGCTTGGAGCGGTGCCTGTGACGCATATCGTCAAGAAAGATGCACAGTAGGTGCGCCTAACGACCGTCGCATAGATTGCAACGCGGCTACGCACAGCGACGGAGACGAGCGGCACGCGCGGTGCGCCGACTCGAGAATGGCCTCGCAGCGCGCGTGCCGCCGTCCGGAGCCGCAACGGCAGCGCGGCGACAGCCGCGCGGGGCCGTAAACGCCGCGTTGTCAATCTCTTGCAGCTGTTAGGCCGCGGATTACGGAGTCTCGGGTAGCACGGGGCGTCCGATATAGATCGCGTAGAAGACATAAACGTTCTTTGGTCGCGTTTCCTCCGACACTCTGACACTTTCATGACCTGGAAAATTAATTGGCGGCTGCGGATTCTTCGTCGCAGCCACAAGTGCACCGCAATGAGCGCCGCACGGCCGTGCATCTTTGTCTAGCGTTGTGGAATCGACAAAGTCATGCGAGTGAAACTGAAGAGCATCTGCTTCATACGTACCAACCTTGTCACCATGCTCGCCATTCGGATACATAGAAGCCCGCCCAGCGACGTCGGGATCCCTCCCCGCGCCATGATTCCACCCACGAAGGATTACGCCTGCTAGATCCGGTACCCGAAAAGAAATATGAGGCGCACTACTTCCCCAAGTTTCGTGGATTGTATTGTAAAGCTCGGGATATTGAAGTACATTTAACTCTTGCCCAAAACACGGTAGCCACCCTTGGCCACGCAATGTCTTGATGACCGGATCGTTGGCTTCCCCACCGAACGCAAATGTTCGGACTTCACCGACGATGAAACCTGCCGAACCTAGTTTTGTATCTGCGACAGTTCGCGATAGCGCCTGTGAATAGCCCGCAGGACTAAACGCGACATTGACGGTTCCGCGTTTGTCAGTCGTGAGCGTGAAAGAAACGTTCTTGGAGTCGGAAATCTCGTACGTGCCGCCGATGCCGTTGACAGCCTGCGAGATAACCTGACCCTTCCGGAGTGCGGGGGCCTTGGTATTGATCTCCTTGACGCCTGTCATCTGCAAAGTTGCAATCTTGGCCTGATCACCCTCGCCGGCGGGTCGATAGCGTGTCCAGAAGTACACGTAACGCTCGCCAACGGGCTCTACGCCAGCGCTCAAGCCTTGCGCGTTCGCCTTGATACGCTCTGTCATGCAAGCACGCCACGCCTCGACAATGCCAGTGTCGGCATGACTGAGCGCCGCCGCTCTAACCTCATGATAGCTACGATGATCGGACTCCAGCTCTTTGTGTTCACTGCGCCACGTTTCTCGCTGCGAACTCGAGAAATCGCCCCCGATCTTTATGGGTACATCGTAGATCGGAAAGCCGACGGAAAACCCGGCGTCGTTGGCTTCACTATGCGTCCTGAACTCAGATTTATAGACGAAGGCATCGACGTCGCGTTTGTAAGACGTGTCATTGAAGTATTGCGAAGTATTGAAGATGCCATGGGCGAGGACATCTCCACAACGATCCTCCGCGCCGAGAGCAGAAACCGCTCCCACCCAGGTCATCGCGGTCATTATGCACGCAAGCATGCCGATGCGCATGGAAACGCCTCCTTAGATTTATGGGTACATGTGAAGTATGCCATATTTCAAGCGGGCAAGTGTGCCGGCTTTCGATAATTACTTATTTGGAGGGGCTAAGCAGTTAGCTACACCCAAGAATGCAAACGGAATCGTCGCTTGCTGAAGCGGTCGTTGTCCTTTCAAAGGGTCGGCCTAATGACTGCCAAAACCGCGCCGCGCATTCACGTGGCAGCCGCGTTATCGCTCGCCGACGCGCGAGCGTCGGGTGGGAGCAGCGCCGGCGCAGGCGGGGCGCACCGAGGGCAATTCTGTTGACTGGCGCACCGCTCGCTGCGCCGCAGATGCTACCACAGCGAGGCGCGACACATGCGAGCGGTGTGACAGACAACAGTATTGCCCGAATGCGCAAGGGCGGGTGGCGCGTGAGACGCGGGCGCGACTGAGCGACGGCGGGGGAAAACCGCAGGTTGTGCAGAAAAGCAACCGCGCGCGGCGGAGCGGGTGTGAAGGGCTTTTCTGCACAACCTGCGGTTTGGGAGGGGGGCCCAAAGCTGGTCGCGCCCGCGGCTCACCTTGCGGCGCTGCGGGGGCGGCTGGCCCGGCAAACAAGTATCGTCCTTACAACGAGCAGAGCGAGGATTCATTTGGACAGGCCTGTCGACGGCCTAACGACTGTCGCATAGATTGCAACACGGCTTCACACGGCGACGCTAGACGAGCGGCACGGGCGTTGCGCCGACTGTGGATTGGCCTGTCAACGCACGTGCCGCCGTCCGGAGCCGCCACGGCAGCGCGGCGATAGCCGCGCGGGGCCGTAAACGCCGTGTTGTCAATCTCTTGCAGCTGTTAGCCGGCGGCGACATAACGACTAGAAGGGTACCTCCTCATCGTCCCACGATGGCGACGTCGCGGAAGAAGCAAGAGACAACGTTGCAAGACCGCGCGCTTTGAGAATTTCGTTTAGCTTAGAAACCCCCGTTGACGAGCCTTTCAGCGCGACGGCCTGCATCGCTCCTTGCCTGAGCTGCTCGAGATGCGACGTTGCGTCGGCCGGAAGAGTCGCCACGATCTCGAGTTTCTCAAGCAATTCTTCCTCTGAGGCGGCCTGAAGAGTGGTATTGACGAGACAACTGAGCATTCTGCTGCGCGTCTGGTTAGCGTTCACTAAAATGCCGAAAAGTTCTCTCGCGACGTCTGCGACAGTTTTTCCTTGCGCCTGCAAACCTTGAAACTTCCCGATGAACCCGTATGGTGTTAGCCCACGAATAACAGGTATGACAAACACGCCCCTCCCGATCGCGATGCCCACTTCCTGATCTGTCCAGTTGCTCTCCTTGAAGCCCGGCATCAGAACTGCGGCGAGAGCGTCCATGGAATAGAGACCTGCCTCGATCTCGTCCTGCCACTCTTTTGTGGGCTCGATGTCAACATGAGCAACGAAGGCGGAAATCCCGTACCTTCGGAGCGCGCGCTGCAGGCGGCCGACCTGCTTCTTGAACGTCGAAAGGTGGCTCAGAAAGAGTCGAAAATGGTTCGGCTCCCAAAACCTGCTTTCCGTCACCTGTCTCGTGGGAGTGACGGTATAACCATGAGGAATTCCCAACTCATCTGCGATTCGTAGGATCGTATCGGGCTTCTCTTCAGCAAGTAACTCTTTGGTGTAAACCCACTTACTGTTGATTGGTGAAGTCTCTTTCGTAGTGTCGACACCAAAGTCACGAAGAAATATCGAGATCTCGGCGTATTTCATGCGCGACTGAAGCTCGCGGCCAATCCGATCGATGAGAGATAGCCGATCAATAGTCTTCACGTCGTAATTGTATTGCAACCGGCGACTTCAACCTACGCCGTGTACGCGGAACGGCGCTTATTGCGTCCGGCTAACGACTGTCGCATAGATTGCAACACGGCTTCACACGGCGACGGAGACGAGCGGCACGCGCGCTGCGCCGACTAGATAATGGCCTCGCAGCGAGCGTGCCGCCGTCCGGAGCCGCTGAGGCAGCGCGGAGATAGCCGCGCGGGGTCGTAAACGCCGTGTTGTCAATCTCTTGCAGCTGTTAGGCGCCACCTCGACTAGTGCGCGCCGAAAAATGGCTCAAATGTCGAGAATAACGTAAACGCAGCCACCACCGAGTCACGGTGGGCGCACGCGATATTTCTGCTTCGGCGATGTAGGCCTCGGCGGCTTTTGCGCACTGATCGCAGATCATTGCGCACGAGCCGGCTATTAGCCAGTAAACGTCCTGTCGCGGCCGTAGACAAAAGCTGCATGCCCCACCTTGAGCGGCGGCTTCCTCCTTGGTTAGATGCGTTCGTAAGCCGGCGTCCAATATGCGATGTAATCGCGAAAGCGTGGCCGAATCGGCCTTGGCTAGCCGAATTAGCCGCGCGAAATGTGCCGTCGCCTGATCCTCGCCGCCGGATCGTTCAAGTTCTGCGAGCAAGGCATCAACAACATTCGGCGTCTCGCCGCCATTGGCAACCTCCGGCGGAGCAGCTCTGACACTACCGCGCCTTTCGTTCACGAGAGCGGGGTCACCTGAGGAAAGCACCGGTATATGTAGAGCGAGAAAGGTACGAAGCTCGTCCGCGGTCGCAACGAAGCGGCGCGGCAGGATGTATATGACGCTATAGATGGTGTGAATAAAGACATATGACGGCGTAAATATCGCCTTCGTGACCGCCGTCCACCGTCTGAACGATTCGAAGTGGAGACCTTTACTGTGAATGCCGTCATCGTCGAATAGGATTACCTGCTCTCCGAGAAGTCGGCCAAAAGGAAAGTTGAGGTAGTGACCGCGAAGCCGTGCCACGAGACGCGTGGACCTCGTCGTGTACACCGTAAAGGAAGCTGCGAGCGCGGCAATTGCGGCAACACCAACTGCCGCCAGCCACGACATCGCGGTGAGTGCTTTGAGGGAGAACACTAGTATGAGAAAACTCGAGCCCGCCAACGTAACGGGGAATCGTTCACTGCCCCGCCGGCCCGTGGCGTGCAGGTTCATTGCGATGTAATCGTCGGCTCGTAGGTCGATCCGATATTCGAGGCTAGCCAAAGTGAGGACGGTAGCAAAGAGCGGGAAGCGACGCAAGACGACGGCACCCGTGTTCGTGTGCGCCTAACGACTGTCGCATAGATTGCAAAACGGCTACGCACAGCGACGGCAGACGGCGGCACGCCGCCTGCCCATCTTGAGCCGGATCTGCGGTGCGGCGTGCCGCCAGCGCGCGTGGATCGCCCTAGCGGCGCGATAGCGCCGCGGGCAAACAAACGCCGTTTTGTCAATCTCTTGCAGCGGTTAGGCGCCGCGATTCACAAACCCCGTGCGAACGATGCGAACTTATTAATGATTATGACTACGGTAGCGGCAAGCGCGGCACTGCCGACAGCGAATGGGACGCATGACCGCCCTGCCACAACCTGACCAGCGGCCTCTCCACCCACACTAATTTGGGCCGCCACGATAATCGCCGTAACGACTGCCAGGCCAGTTATACACATTGCGGTACGAACTAGGAATGAAGAAAATGCCGTGGAATCCGCGGCGAGGTAAACAAGGAGCGCGCTTTCCGTGAGCAGCGTGAGGACGAGTAGCCGCAGCGCGGGCATTCGGCGCCGCAGCGGAATATGAACGAGCCTTCGATACCCTACGAGTGCCAGCGTGAGCAACGCGAATGTGCATCCGGCCACGATCGGAACCAGGCCTTCGGCTAGGCCAGCTGCCGTGGCATGCGGTGCCGAGCCAGTTAGAGAAAGCGTTTGCGCCACTCGAGAAAGTGCGAACGCAGTTGCGGCCGCCGACACGGAGATGGGAAGCAACATGAGAAGACGTGTGTCGGCGTGCCGACGGCTAAAATACAAAGCTAATAATGGCCACACGGCAAGAAACAAGAAGAGCCACGGAAGCGAAGGCGGTGGATCGACCGCTAGGACGCTCATATCCATGAGCCTTGACTCTACACTGATTCCGCGAAATCGTGAATCTGCCACGCTAGCGAGCCGTAGGACATCCTTACACTGCTAGCGCGCTCACGACGGATTACCGATTTTCGGACCGACGAAACGGTGACCGCCATTTCCAAAATGGAACGCTCTTAACGAACGGCGTGGCACCCTTTCTCGTTAACAGTCACTGATAATGGTCATGTTATCGCCCGATTTTGGCATCGGCCGCACGCTTTGATCCGGATCAAATCCATAGCCTCGCATACAGTGATTTCCGTGCGCCTAACGACGTTCGCATAGATTGCAAAGCGGCTAAACACAGCGACGGAGACCGCGGCGCGCCGGTCGCTCCGCATAGAGAATGGAAATGCGAGCGGCGCGCCGCCCTCCGAGCGTGGATTGCTCTAGCGCCGCTACTGCGGCGCGGCCAAACAAGCGCCGCTTTGTCAATCTCTTGCAGCAGTTAGACCGCACACGGGCTGGGAAGTAGGTTCCTAATGAAGAGCCCCACGCAGACCTAGAGTTGAATTGCCCCGGTACGATGCTGCAACAGCACGTGTGGGGCCGTCAGGGTTCCTTGCAAAAGCTAACCGCCCATTATTTCTAGCGAGTTGAACAAACGAAGCGTCTCCTCGTCCAGCTCGCGATTGATAGAAACGCGAGCCAGAGCTTCCTCGACGGCACGATACTGACGATGATCCTTCCGGTTGAGGTATCGCCATATCTTTAGCCCCCAGAGTGCCATCCAAGTCATGTCAACCTGGCCGTCGCTTACGACATCTCTCTGCCACCTATCAGATTCCTTCTTGTGCAGACGATCGTAAGCATCCTTCGTGACCTTCCGCGACGCAAGGTTAGCAAGAGCAAGAGCGATTGCGTCTTGCTCAATGTAGGAAAGAGTCGAACTTTTCTGCAGTTCCCGGAGAAAGTGTTGCTTCTGCGGGTGTTCCGAATTTGCGATATCCTCAATTGCCCAGATGTTCTGCTTTGGGCTGGGCAGGCCCGTGACCAGTTGGTTATACTTCAGGAGAATAGCCTCGGACGAGACGCTAGACTCATTGCTCTCTCGTTTGTGGTGAAGTACCAGCACCAATATCGCGACAATCAAGACACCGACGACGGTTATGATGGCAATAGTGGCTGCGAAATTCTTGCTAATCTCGGCTAACTGGAAGTCGAATCTCGAGAGAATCACGAGGAGGACGAAGAGAGCCAGGCCTGGAATCCCATATCTCGCAAAGTATTTGACCATGTATTCTCTCCGGATTTAGTGCGTTGCGGTTTACGGCGTGAGCTATCTCCACGAGTATAGCTCTAGACTAGGGCGCCGTGTCATCGAGTAACGGGCAGGTGAGCCATCAGCCCGTGTGCGCAGACTCGTACTTCCCCCGGTCGGTCTAACGACTGTCGCATAGATTGCAAAACGGCTACGCACAGCGACGGCAGATGGCGGCACGCCGCCTGCCCATCTTGATGCGGATCTGCGGTGCGGCGTGCCGCCACCGCGCGTGGATCGCCCTAGCGGCGCGATGGCGCCGCGGGCAAACAAACGCCGTTTTTGTCAATCTCTTGCAGGTGTTAGGCCGTGAGTTATTCGGCAATACCAGCAGTGTTTAGATTCCCTAGGGTCACAATTACGGGCTTTCTCCGGCCACCGCCCAGCACACGAGTGACTTTTACTTGCAGATATGCATTATAAACATCGAGCTCAGAACCTTTTGCGCTGATCGTACCGATCTTTTGGACAGCGACAACGCGAAATGCGCTGTTGACCAAAGGCTTCACGGGCCGACGAATTGGGAAGAGCACTGCAGAATCGAGATAGGATGGGTCGTAGCCGGCCAGCTCGTGTATAAGCGGAAGTTCGTCATTGCCGAATACGGTTAATGTTTCAAGGCTACCGATCCGCTCTTCGAACCATCCGACTGATGCCGAGTCAAAAAGGAAACGGTTCAATGTGTCGCGTGCGAGAATCCGGGCGTTGTTTATGATGGCCGCACCAAAGAAATTCGAATCCAAATGAAAGATCTTGTCGTATGTTGCCGCATAGCGAATCGTCAATGGTCCCAGGTAACGTCTGAGCTTCGGAAAGACATATGATGCGTTGTAAGCATGAAGATGCAGCTGAAAATAGATCGCAAACACGAGAGCGTGGAGCGGCGTGTCTAGAATTTGGAACCCACCATCTCCGGTTGGCACGAAGGACTGCTCAAGATCGCTGTTTTGAAACAGATATCTTTCGTGCGCTATGCAACGCGTACGTGCCTGTAAGTGTAAATACTGAAATAGTACCGGTATAAGACGCTGGCGGTCGGAATCATACTTGCTGTATTTATATATATCGAGGCCAAGAACAGCCCTAGTGGACTCGCGGGATGCTGAAAAATACTTGCCGAAAGCCGCAACAAGATCGGAAGGATCTCCGGTACTTGCTGCGTCGTCGACGTTTGTTTCGAGGTCTGTGTCTCGCAACAACAGGAGAAGCTCGTCCAAATGGGCCGGCACCAAGTTATTGGGTGTAGAGTTCACGGCGGTAACTTCCCATTGCAACGAGGGTATCAGGTTTTTCTGCCGCCCTCCATCATCGGCCTAACGACTGTCGCATAGATTGCAAAACGGCTCCGCACGGCGACGGGACGAGCGGCACGCGCGGTGCGCCGACTTGAGAATGGCCTCGCAGCGCGCGTGCCGCCGTCCGGAGCCGCCACCCTAGCGGCGCGATAGCGCCGCGGGCAAACATACGCCGTTTTGACAATCTCTTGCAGGTGTTAGGCCGCGCTCATTTGATACTCTGTAAAATCCATCACATTCAGTCGATGTTTGAGGCGGTAAAGAACTCTGACTTCCTCACGAAGGCACGGCTCAACTTCCGCACGTCGGGGCCTATACGCGTGTTTTTGGATGACATGATTACGCAGTTCGTTCACGGTGACGTCGCGGAGCTGCTCGAGCGCCTCGCGAATTTGTAACTCTTGAACTTCCGCATACAGCGATTGTGGAGCATCGCTATCAAGTTTCTCGAGTGCAATTCGTGAGATAGCCGAGGTAGCTTGCTCGACAGAAGTCGGTTGGATACTTCGTGCCACAGTGTTAATTAGGAGGTTCCTCATGGCAACGAAGGCGAACCTTCGCGTAGCCGAAGCGAGTTGCCGGCTTAGCGAGTTCAATTCGTCAATGTCTTGAGAATATGGATCGCCCGCAAAGAATGGAGCGTAGACGTAACGGCCCCAAGCGTACTCCGCGAAGAATACTTCCCACGCCTGTGCGAGACTCGCGATGGCCGGCATGTATCGTTTTAGATGGAAGTGCTCTTTGGCATCGTCTATGAGGAATTGATACGCAGTATTGAGCGTATCGCAGGTGATCCAAAAGTCGTGCCCGCATGCGTCACAAGGCACACTCTCCCCTGAGACGACTCCGACACTCTGAAGGTCGTCGACGCGACTGAAAACGCATACTGTCCCGCAGTGCTCGCATTTCGCGCTAACCGTTTCGTAATTTGACTCGATGATTTCGGCCACAGCCTCGCCTCGGCGACCATTTTACCCGGAACGCGCGATCTGCGGCGGCGTACTCGGCGTATCGAATGGCCGCCTACAGGCGCGAATGTGGCGACGAAAGGGCGGGAGCAGCGACGGCGCGGTGGCGGCGCACCGAGGCAATGCTGTTGCGTGGCGCGCCGCTCGCCGCGCCGCAGGTGCTACCGCAACAAGGCGCGACGCTTGCGAGCGGCGTGACACGCAACAGGATTCGCCGAATGCGCCAGGGTGGGCGGCGCGTGAGGAACGGCTCGCAATTTGTTTTGGCGGAATGTGCGGCTGTGAAGCGCGATCAAGCGCGTTTACGGAGGCCTACCGCGGGCGGTCGAGCGGGTGTGAAGGGGCCGCAGTGCGCTTGATCGCGCGTGGGGGCCGCCAAAACAAGTTGCGAGCCGTTCCTCACCTTGCGGCGCTGCGAGGGTGGCTCACACGGCACAGAAATGCTCTCGAGCACGGAGGCGCGCCCCTACTATACGTAATGCGCTGCCGTCGACGGCCTAACGACTGTCGCATAGATTGCAACACGGCTACGCACAGCGACGGAGACGAGCGGCACGCGCGTTGCGCCGACTGTGGATTGGCCTCGCAGCGCGCGTGCCGCCGCCCGGAGCCGCAGCGCTAGCGCGCCAATAGGCGCGCGGGGCCGTAAACGCCGTGTTGTCAATCTCTTGCAGCGGTTAGGCCGCTCGCGATCGCTGCGATCCGTGAACAGCAACTTGCGCGTTAGCCGAGCGAAATCTCAACACTACGCAAGACAAGGCGAATTGAGTGGTCTGGATCACTTTTCTTGCCGAACCACACACCCGCATTGATAGTCCAAGAGCCGGGGCTCAGTGGGGCCGCGAGAGTGAGGTAACGTGAATAGAGGTGCCGTCCGGGTTCAAGGGACGCTACTTTGTCCTGAGTAACGTCGTAGAAGTATTGATCCGGTGCGTACTGAATGTCTGCTCCAAGCCAGACCTCAAACGGAGCGGACAGATTACTGGTGATGTCAAAATCTATAACTACCTGCATGCCGAGGTATGCCGTGGTGGGTGTCACGCGAATGGAACTGACCTCGATGTCTGCTAACGCTTTCCTGACGCCTTCAAGCGTCGATTGAAGCGAGCGGCTAGAACGACGCCGGCTCGCATGCGCCGTGCCGATCCCGAAACCAAGAACAAGGAGAGAGATGGCCGTTCCGAGAACCTGTAACCCCTCAGCAGTGCTCATTGGTTGTCTCCTCAGCAGCGGTTCTCTTAACACGATACAGAAAACGGATAGGTCGTTCTAGCCGCGGCTGGACCTCGACAAGCGTTCAAAAGCCTGACACCTCGAATCGGCGCCGTTAGTCCGGGTCCTTAGCTTCCGAAACGCCACGGAGGCTCATGAGTGTGCACTGTGAACCGTGATCAAACAGCTAGAGGGCCCGAAGTGGTCGCTCACTCGCGTTGCGGCGCGGCGGCAATCATCCACCTTGTCTCATAGAAAGCGCGGCACGGCGAAAGGAGGGCGGCCTAACGACTGTCGCATAGATTGCAAAACGGCTCCGCACAGCGACGGGACGTGCGGCACGCCGCGTGCTCCGACTAGAGAATGGACCAGCAGGCGGCGTGCCGCCGTCCGGAACCGCGATGCCAGCCGGCCGCTAGGCTGGCGGGCCAACAAACGCCGTTTTGTCAATCTCTTGCAGCGGTTAGCCGGCATCGCTTCGCACGAAACACTAAAATCGTGTGCTTGGTAGCTCCACAATTGGTGGTAGGGAACATCATGGCCAATGACTCTACCATAGCAGGAGCGTCGATGCTTGCGGCTGTATGTAGCAAACAAGCCGGTACGACCCGGGCTTCGGCACAGGATCGAAAATGAGACATTGCGCCGCTTATATGATGGCTCTGATCGCCACCTCGCTCATCGCGAACTGCGAGAAGACACCGGCCCCGACAAGCGCAGAGAACCCCGACCGGCAGAGTGCGGCTAGTAACACCTCGCCTACAGCTTCGCATAACGGTATAGCCGGCAATTTAGTTGAAAAGAAGGTCACAAAGAAGGTTGCTGGACCCGCCGTATGGGGCTTGGGCCCCGATGGCAGAATCTATGTATGGGACGGCTCGTCATGGGCGGAACCGAACCCTCAAGCCAGAGCGGAGCAGATTTCCGTAGGGTCGCAAAGTAGCGACGTATGGGCGATAGGCGACAATAAGCGAGTCTTCGTTACAAAAACTAGTGGGCACTCGTGGATCGAGCCGAATCCAAACGCGGGGCTGAATCAGATCACCGGAGATAGCTCCGCTCTCTGGGGTTTAGGCGACTCGAACCGAGTTTTCTGGTCGAGCAATGGGGGTACAAGTTGGGACGAGCGCACTTCAGATTACACGTTGAAGCAAGTCTCCGCTGGAAATTGGAACAACGTATGGGCTGTCACGACCGATAGCCACGTGCTGAAATACAATGAAGGTATCAACAAATGGGAGGAGCCTTCTCCGAACGCGAAGGCCAATCAAGTGTCTGC
>Ga0207687_10000197_pt1 | contig 40700 bp, 31 predicted proteins | sample KBSM54metaG_FD_184399 | JGI IMG/M metagenome (GOLD analysis project Ga0207687, IMG submission 184399) | Miscanthus rhizosphere microbial communities from Kellogg Biological Station, Michigan, USA - KBS M5-4 metaG (SPAdes) (version 2) | ecosystem: Host-associated > Plants > Roots > Rhizosphere >...
TTCGGCCTTCGCAGCTTCGGCTTTTGCGGCTTCAACCTTTGCGGCCTCAACCTTTGCGGCCTCGACCTTTGCGGCCTCGACCTTTGCGGCCTCGACCTTTGCGGCTTCGACTTTTGCGGCTTCGACCTTTGCGGCCTCGACTTTTGCGGCTTCGACTTTTGCGGCTTCGACTTTTGCGGCTTCGACTTTTGCGGCTTCGACTTTTGCGGCTTCGTTCTTTGCAGCCTCGACCCTCGCGGCTTCCTGCCGTGCCGTCTCTTGCAGACCTGCCGCTTGCCGTGCGGCCTCCTGCCGTTCGGCCGCGCTCCGCGCGTTCTCGGCCCGCGCCGCAACCTGACGGTCGGCGTCCTGCCGCGTCGCCTCCAACTTCTGCTCCAGCCGTTGCCACTCCTGCCTGGAAGGTTGGAGCTTCGCGAGTTCAATGGGTTGTTCCAACGGCTGTTTTTCGACTCGCGCCCGCGCTCCTTCGCCAGCATCTGGAAGCGACGGCTTCGCGGCCTCCGTGCTCGAAGTGGTCGGCGCTGGCGCGAAGATAGGCGCCGGCATCATGGGAGTGATAGGCACGAGCCAAGTGGCCTCATCGGGACGCGTCAAAGCGATCACGGGCGGCATGGCGATCGGTGGAGGCGCCGTGTCACCGGGCCGATCGGCGCGTGAAGGCGTTTTCGCAGGGGTCCCGGCGTCTGTAGCCGGCGTGGCCTCTGCTTTTGGCGTGGCCTCCGCTTTTGGATTAGGTTCTGTCCTTAGATTGACTTTCGGCACGGTCGCTGTTGCAGCCCGTCGCGGGGTCGGCGCTCCGGACGCGGGTGGCGTCAGCGGCGGCCCACTGGCAACAGGCTGCTCGACAGATTCCTGCTGCACCGCCTCTGCGACCGGCGCGACCGTCGGCGCGGCAGCTGGGACCTCCGCCGGGACGACTACGACACGCAGATCAGGTTCCTCGACGCGTCGGTCCTGCCAGGGGAAAAGTAAGCCCGGAAGCCAACCGCCGCCACCGAAGATCAGGCTCAACAGCAACCCGTGGATCAGCAGTGAGAGCAGCAGCGCAAGCGTCAGTCGCCTGCGTTCGGGGATTGCACTGGCTACTGGCGCGTCGCTGGAACCCGTGGAGCTCAAGCGTGCTCCACCGATTCTGCTCGAGAACTGCTGCAGTGGGCCCCTCGTCTCGCCATTGCCACCGGCATTGCAACGACCGGCTACGCGCGTAACACGTAAGGTTGGACTCGCGGCATGGCGCGCAGTGCTTTCAGCGCGGTCAAGGCCTCGTTCGCACGATCCGCACTCCAGCCGCCGTAGATGCAGTTGGCGACAAATTTTGCCTCGAGTGCCTCGGTTGAGAGCGGCTCGTCGCGCCCTCCGCGGAAATGATCCTGGCTTGCTTCCCGCACCTCTCCGCTATTCAACACGACGCGCACGTGCCCCGTGAACCGGCGTGGATAGGGATTGTCGGGGTCGATCACGTAGCGAACTTTCGCTGCCAGCGCGCGCACGGACGGATCGCGTACCACCGCGTCTTCGTATTCGATCAGCCCGGCATCCCCACGCAACATGCCGACTGCGATTGCGTAAGGGATGCTGAACTTGGCGGCATAGCCGTTGGGCGGACTTTGCTTGGCCGCGAGCGGCTCCCACAGGCGATGGACGATGCCCTCAGCCGTCTTGCATTCGATCGCAGCGACCTCTTCGGGTCGGACGCCCTGTGCGACCAGCTTGCGCGCGCAGTCGATGTAGGGGTGTGCCATCGTGCCGCAGGCATACGGCTTGAAGGCGATGTCGGCACTTAGCCAGCGCTCCCCCACCCCTTCGAGCATGGCGTCGAAATCGCCACTCTCTGTGTTGGCAAACGCGTGGAAAAAGCCGTGCTCGCCGTCAAACAACGTGCGCGGTCCGGTGAACCCAGCCTGCGCCAGGCGCGCCGCCCGATAGCCGGACTGCGCCGCCCAGCCCGGATGCATGCGTTTAGTCCAGGCACCTTCCGCGAGGTATTCGATGATGCCCGACGCCATGCTACCGGCGATACCGAGCGCGTTCCACCAGTGCGTGGCACTGAGCGACAACGCCGAGGCAACGCCCGCCGCTGCACCGAGAGCCCCGAACACAGCGGTGGGATGAAAGCCTGCCTTATGCACAAGCTTGGGTGCCACTGGGCACAGTCGGCACATGACTTCGCAACCCACAGCGATGCCCCAAGCGAGCTCGTGCCCCGAAAGCGCGTGCTGTTCTGCGGTGGCTAGAACGGCCGGGACGACGACGGCGCCCGCGTGCACCGGTCCGCCCTCGAAGGTGTCGTCGTAATCCTCCCCGTGCGCGGCGGTCCCGTTGCACAGCGCTGCGGTAGCGACGTTGAAGCCGCCGGCATGACCGATCAAGGTACACGCTCCAGGCTCGCCGCTTGCGCTGAGTGCGGCCTGCACGAAGTCGCTGTTGCGTGCTGCAACGCACAGACCGGCGACGTCCATCATCACGGCATCGCACATCCTCGCAACCCCGGCCGGTAGAGTTCGCGGCGTTTCGGCGAACGCCGCCGCGAGTCGCTCTGATATGGAGATTTTCGGAAGCGTCACGATACGGGTTCCACTGGATGCGACCTACGGCAGATAGGCGCCGCCGTTGGCATGGATCGTCTGGCCGATAATGTAGCGAGCCGAAGGCTCGCACAAAAAGCGCACGAGGCTGGCGATTTCCTGCGGCGTGCCGCGGCGCCCTAATAGCGTGCCATGCGCCGCGTGGTGTGCCGGTGTGCCGCCGGTGGATTTGCCACGCTCGGTAGCGATCAGACCCGGCACGACGCAATTGACCCTGATTCCTTTGGGGCTGAGATCGTGCGCCAGGGCGCGCGTCAGGCCGACAAGCCCGGCTTTCGCGGCGACGACATGCGCCCGCCCCTCGGATCCAGTGTGGGCCGACATACCGCCGATGTTGACAATCGAGGCGAGGTCGGACTCACGCAGATGCGGCAGTGCCGCGCGTGCGCATAGATATGCGCCATCGAGGATGGCCGAGATCACCTCGCGCCATTCTTCCCACTCGAGATGCTCGAACGCCGTCTCACGCCGTATGGCCGCATTGTTGACCAGTATGTCGATACGTCCAAACCGTGAAACCGTCGCCTCTATTAATCCTGCAGCTGCGCGGGGATCGCCGACATCTGCGAGATGCACCAAGCCCTCGCCGCCGCCGTCTTCGATAGCTCGGACGACTTCGGCAGCCGCCTCGCCCGACGTCTTGGCATTTACCACCACCGAGGCGCCTGCCGCGGCGAGCTCGAGTGCGATGGCGCGACCGATATTGCGGGCAGCACCCGTTACGATCGCGACGCGTCCCTTCAGCGATCCACTCAAGCAGCGGCCTTCGCGACGTTGCTGACTCCTGCCTTTTCAGCGACCGGAATATCCGGCCGCATGAAGAATGCAAGCACGACGCCCAAGGCGAGGAACCCGAGCGACATGAAGAACGGCGGCAGGTAGCTACCGGTGAGATCCGTCACGTAACCGAAGGCGGCCGGGGAGGTCACCGCGGCGATGCCGGCTGCCGTGCTGACGAAAGCGCCGGCAACGCCGGCGTAACGCGGCGCAACGTCCATCGGCACGGCCCAGACGGGACCTTCGGTCATTTCGAGAAAGAATAGCGATGCAGCCAGGCAGAGCGCAATCTGGAACGGATCGCGAATGAAAAAAACGAGCGACATGAATGCAAATGATCCCACAAAACCCAGGATCACGACGTTGCGTCGCGACGCGTTGATATCGCCGGTGCGCTTGTAGACCCAGTCGGTAAGAAGACCGCCCACCGTATCGCCGATCATGCCCGCAACGAAGACTCCTGAGGTGAACATGGCCGAATTCTTGATATTGATGTGGTACTCGCCGACGAAGAAAGTCGGCAGCCAGCTCAAATAGAGCCAAAGCGTCCAGGCGTGACAGAAGAACACCATCGTCACCGGCAGTATGCGCGGGATCAGATTGCGCCACGGTACGTCAGCGCGCTCCTTCGCCAGGACGAAGAGGGGCAGTTCCGCCAGCACCTGCGTCGTAACGCCGGCGTGTTCCCTCGGATCGTCACGAAAATATAAGTACCAGACGAGCGCCCACACGAGGCTGATGCAACCGAGTATCGCAAAAGCGCCTCGCCAGCCAACGAAGGGAATCATGACCACGATGAGCGGCGGCGTTACGGCTGCGGCAAAGCGCGCGCACGTGTGGGTAAACCCCTGCGCGAAACCGCGACGCTGACGCGGCACCCAGTTGCTCATCGCACGTGTAGCGGTTGGGATCGTGCCAGCTTCGCCCAGACCGACGACTACGCGCGACGCGACGAGCGAGTAGAACCCGCTGCAGAAAGCCGTCGCAAGCGTCCCGAGCGACCAGAGGACTCCGAGAATCGACAACACTTTTCGCGGTCCGAAGCGATCGCCGAGATAGCCGTTGACGATCTGCAGGAAGGCATAACAAACACCGAACGCCGAAAGCGCGATCCCGAGCTGGGTATTGGTGAGGCCCATTTCCTCCTTGATCACCGGTCCGGCGACCGAAATGTTCACGCGGTCGATGTACATGATGAAATACATCAGACACAGCAGCATGAAGACTCTGCCGGTCGCGCCGGTGAACATTCGCCTCATCGCAGATGCTCCCTAACTGTTGTCTAACGATGATTAGACGGAGGCATGGCGCCATTTCTGTCTATGCGCGCCTCCCCGGGGACAGAGAACCTACACCGCGCGATGCAACGCGTCAATTCGACTTCGCCGATTTTGGAATTGAGATCATCCTATGTGCGGACGCGTTGCTACAAATTCCGTTTCAGACAATCTGATTGCGCAGTTTGGCCTCGCCCTGCCACAGGTGATCGAGATTTTCTTCGAGAATATCCAGCACATTGTCCTCATACCGTCTTGTTTCGCCCGCGGTGTGCGGGGTGATGAAGGTATTCGGCAGATCCCACAAAGGCGACCCAGCCGGCAATGGTTCCTCCGCCGTAACATCGATGGCGGCGCCGGCGATGCCACCGGCTCGCATCGTCGCGATCAGGGCCGCGTCGTTGACTATCCTGCCGCGCGCGGTGTTGATCAGGAAGGCGGATTTCTTCATCCGGCCCAAGGCGTCCGCATCGATAAGGTTTTCAGTCTCTTTCGTCAGCGCGCAGGTCAGCGCGACGATGTCGGCTTGCGGCAACAGCGAATTCAGATCGGCCATGGCATGGACGCTGTCGGCCGCATCCTTGCCGGCGGCCGGATCGCGCCGCACGCCGATGACGTGCATGTCGAAGGCCTTCGCCAAGCGCGCGAGCCGCCCGCCGATTTTGCCCAGCCCTACGATGAGGAGCGTCTTGCCGCCAAGCTCGTCTTCGCGGCGTGTCAGATCGCCGATCATTCCGCGCCAGTGATGCTTGGCCTGGTTGTCGCGGGCTTCGGGAAGGCGTCGCGCAAGCGCCAGAATCAGCACCATCGCGTGCTCGGAAACCGCCTTCATGTTGACGCCGCTGGCGCTCGCCAGCCGGATCCCTCTCGAAGACAGCACGTCGCGTCCGAACTGGTCGGTTCCTGCACCGATCGACTGGATGAAACGCAGCCTGGTTGCCTTCTCGACGAGGTCGTTGCGCCATAGGCCCGAGATCACCAGCACGTCGGCCTCGCCCACCCGGGCATCCAGCTCGTCGCGGTTCCAGACCTGAAAGGAACGGAAGCCGCTGCCTCGCTGTGCAAATCGTGTTTGCAAGTTATATGCGACGTGCGCGAAGCAAACCGTCACTTCATCTTTCGGAGGGATCATCGGATATTTTCCTTCGTTCGGTCGCGTGTCTAACGGCGATAGCGCCGCAAGAACTGCTCGAGCCGCGGGCTGGTGACATGACTGAGCATGCGGGCGGTCGGTCCTTGTTCGACGACGACCCCGGCATCCATGAACGTGACGTCGGTGGCAACCTCGCGTGCGAAGTCCATCTCGTGCGTCACCACGACCATTGTCATACCCTCCTGCGTAAGCTTGCGAATGACCGCCAGTACCTCGCCGACGAGTTCGGGGTCCAGTGCCGAGGTGGCCTCGTCGAAGAGCACAACTTCCGGCGCCATCGCCAGCGCGCGGGCAATGGCGACGCGCTGCGCCTGGCCGCCAGACAGGTGCTTGGGATAGACATCGCGCTTGTCGGCCAATCCCACCTTCTCCAGCAGCCCTTCGGCGATCTCCAAAACTTCGGCTGCCGGCAGGCGCTTGACCGTCCGTGGCCCCTCCATGACGTTCTCCAGCGCGGTCATATGGGGAAACAGATGGAATTGCTGGAAGACCATGCCGACACGAGCGCGATAGAGCGCCTGTTCTCGCGCCGACATCGGCTTGGCGCCTTCGCCGAACCGCATGGCGGTATCGCCGACCCGCACCATGCCCCGAGTCGGCTCTTCCAACAGATTGATGCAGCGGAGCAGCGTGGATTTGCCGCACCCACTGGGGCCAATGATGAAATGCGCTTCGCCTCGGCCGACTGTCAGTGACGCACCTTTCACGGCCTCGAGCTTGCCATAGCATTTGTGCAGGTTTTCGATCTCCACCATCGGCCCGCCCCCAGACTTGGCGCCAGCCTCAGATGTCATCGCGCCGCTCCAGCATTTTCGCAAGCTTCTGCATCGGATAGAGGATGATGAGGTAGATGATGCCCAGCGTGGTGTAAATCTCCAGCGGCCGGAATGTATCGGACACGAACACCTGCGCGGTATACATGAGGTCCGGCACCGCGATGATCGAGAGCAGCGAGGTGTTCTTCAGCTGCAAAACCGACTGATTGACGAAGGGCGGCATCATTCGCCGCGTCGCCTGTGGCAGCACGACGCGAGACATGACCTGCCAGGACATCATCCCGATGGCCCGGGCGGCATGCCACTGCCCACGGTCGATCGACATGATGCCCGCACGAAAAATCTCGGCCGAGAATGCCGCCATGTAGAAAGTCAGCCCCATGCCGGCGGCAAGCCAGGCAGGAATCGTGAGATTGACGGCGACCGGCAGTGCGTAATAGAACCAGATGATCTGAATGAGCAGCGGCGTGCAGCGGAAGACTTGCACAAAGGCACTTACCGGAGCGCGGAAAATCCAGTATCTGCTCAACAGCATCATGCCGCAAATCACGCCGAGAAGAAGCCCAAGCACGGTCGTCGCGACAGCGTACACAAGGGTGACCCACAGCGCTTTCGACCACAGCTCAGGGTGCAGGAAGGCAGCTCGAAAATCCCACTCATAGCCCGACATGTCGGCCTCGCTTCACACAAGTTGCTCGGCACCGATGGTCCGCACAGGGTCGAAGCTTGGCGAATCGGCTTCGAGAATCATCAGTGGCCGGAGGGCATGTGAGGTGCTCCTCGGCCAACCCGAGTCAGGGTATTGTCTCAGGACAAGGATAAGACGGCGAAGCCGCCTTCTTCCGCGGCTTCGATGGCTGACTGCCGTCGCCGGCAAGGGAACGCGTGGCCCCGCTATGCCTGCAGGGCCACCGATCGAACGACTTGCGGAGGTTGTTCCGGAACCCTAGAACGTCACTTCTGGCGGGATCGATTCCGGCTTGATACCGATGCTTTCCATCGATGACGTCAGCCAGTAATTGATGTTTCCGTTGCCGCGGTTGTACTCAACCCACCGCTGCAGGAACTTCTGGAACCGGCCGTCATCCAGGCGAACGCCGGCATAAGATGGCAGTGCGTAGTTCGGCGTCATCATGTGGAGCGCACCGAGTTTCGAGTTCTTCGCGCGCGCCCCCATCGTGCCCATGACACCGTCGATATATCGATCAGCCCGGCCCGACATGATGGCCAGCGCACAATCGTCCGACTTCGGCAACGCAACCTGGGTCGATTTTGGAGCAAACCGCTTGATCTGTTGTTCGGAGCTGTTGCCGACGGCGTAGCAGACGCGGATCGCCGGATCATTGAGATCGGCCCAGTGATCGCCCTTTGGCACGAACCCAGGCCGGTCGAGCGCGCCGAAACCCAAGGTATACAACGGTCCGGCGAAGTCGATCGCGAGCGCGCGTTCCGGCGTTGCGTTGAAGCCGAAGAACACGTGGCATTTTCCGCTCTGGAGGTCGAGTACGACGGTCTTGAAGCTGGTCTCGACGTACTCGAGATCCACGTGCAGACTGTTCGCGACATCCTTCGCCATCTCGACCGCGAAGCCGCTCCAGGTTCCGCCTGCGTCCTTCGCCGAGTACGGCTGGTAGGAGGGAACGACGCAGGCTGTAAGCTTCTTCTTAGCCATGATGTCGTTCCAAGCCGGTGTCGCGTCGGCCGCAATCGCTGATGAGCTCATGCCCAAAACCACTGCCAACGCCAGAATGGATCGCGTGAACACGGTTTGCCTCCTTGGGATATGATGCGCGAGCGCGCTCGGATGCGACTGCCGCGATGCCGATCTTAAGAAGTTCTGCGGAGTGGCGGGCGCGGCCTGGAAGACATTTTCCTTCCTTGACAAAAGCTTCTCACGCGGTCGATATTCCTGTCAAGAACGCTTTATCTTCCCAAGAAAAACTCCGCTCTGAATCGCGTCCGCTCGCGCCAGGTTGAACATGTCGGCCAGATTTGAGTTTAGTTTTGAAGGCAGGCCGATAACGGCCCATGAAGGGCAAAGCGTGGCTGCTGCTTTGCTCGAGGCCGGTGAGCGCTGTCTGCGGATCGATGAGGCCGGCAACGCCAAAGGAGCGGTCTGCGCTATCGGCGTTTGCTGGGAATGCCGGTGCAGCATCGACGGGATACCCGACACGCGTGCATGCGTTACCGAAGCGCGGCCAGGCATGATCGTGTCCCGTCAACACGGTCTCTCCCCATGCGCCGATCCGTAGTCGTCGTCGGCGCGGGACCCGCGGGCATGGCCGCTGCCATCGAAGCGGCCGCGCGAGGCTGCGAAGTTACCGTCCTCGACGAATCGGTGAGACCGGGCGGCCAGATCTATCGCCAGGCCGATCCGCGGCTGCCGGGAACCGAATTCGCCGAGCCAACCGAGCTCGCCCGCAAGAAAAGGCTGTTGCGACGCTTCAACGAGATTCTCCACGCGATTGACTATCGCGCCAACACGATCGCGTACGCCGCCTTTGGCAACGGCGAGATCCATGTGCAGGTTGAAGATCGCACGGAAGTACTGAAGCCCGATGCCGTTGTACTCGCGACCGGCATGCGCGAGCGCGCCATTCCGTTTCCAGGTTGGACCTTGCCCGGCGTGATGTTTGCCGGCGGGGCCCAGGCGATCCTCAAGGCGCAGCGCACATCGCCAGGCCGCATAGCGGTAGTGGCGGGATGCGGACCGCTGCCGATCGTCGTGGCGTCACAATTGACACGCGCCGGAACCAAGGTCGCAGCGCTGGCGAGTCTGCGTTCACCGCTGGCGATTCTGCGCTCCCCGGGCGGCGTGTGGCACGGCCGCGACATCATGCGCGAGGGTCTGCGTTATGGAAGCTCGCTGCTCAACGCCGGCGTTGCGCGCCTGACTGGGTACGTCCCCATTCGGGCACTCGGCAACGAGCGGCTCGAAGCGGTGCAGTTGGCGCGCGTCGACGAGCAAGGTCACGTGGTGCCTGGGACCGTGCGCGAAATCGCCTGCGATCTTTTGGCCGTCAACTATGGCTTCATTGCGAATAGCGAGTTGGCCGCGATGGCGGGCGTCCGCATCCGGCACGATCCGGATGGCGGATTCTGGCTGCCCGAGACGGATCAGGAAGGTCGCACGTCGCTGCCCTGGCTTTTCGCAGCGGGCGACACGGCCGGCCTTCGCGGAGCGCTGGTTGCCGAGAGCGAGGGAACGATTGTCGGCGCAGCCGCGGCGAGTGCTGTGCGGACAGTGGCGACATCGGATGCACTGACCGATGCGATTGCAGCACGCAGACGATACAGTCGCTTTGCGCGCGTCGTGCGCGAGACGTTGACGGTGCCTGTGGCGCTGTGGCGCACTGCTACCGACGATACCGTCGTTTGCCGCTGCGAAAACGTGCTGCTGTCTGAGCTTCGCTCCGCGCTCGATAGCGGCCACCATTCGCTCAACGCGATCAAGCGTCATGCGCGGCCAGGCATGGGCTGGTGCGGCGGGCGCATGTGCTTGCATTCGGTCGCCGTTCTCGCTGAATTGCACGCCGGCGTGGCGCCAGGAAAAATGATGACGCCTCGCCCCATGGCGCGTCCCGTCTCGTTTGCCGCCTTGGCACAGCAAAAGCGCACCGTAGCACCATGACCGCGGTTACCACCGACGTTCTTGTCGTAGGCGCGGGCTTCTATGGCCTTTCCAGCGCGTGGCGGATGAAACAACTTCGATCCGGGGCGCGCATCCTGGTCGTCGACGAGGGAGAATTCGCCAGCGGTGCGTCCGGCCGAAACGGAGCGGGCTTCCGCATGCAATGGGGTCTCGACCTCAACATCCTGTTGTCCAAGGAGAGTACGGCGTTCTTCGAGAATGCCGCGGAGCTGCTCGACTATCCGCGCGGCATCGAGCTCAAGCAGGATGGTTACCTGGTATTGGCGCACAGCCAAAATGCGCTGGACAGGCTCAACGCGAGCATCGCGATCCAGCATCGATATCAGGTGCCGAGTGAATTGCTCGATGCCGATGCGTGTATGAAGATGGTCCCCGCCCTGAATCGCAAGCGCCTCGTCGGAGGCACCTACTGCGCTAAGGATGGCACTGCGTCGCCTTTCCGTCTGCTCGACGCGCTTCTGATCGCGTCTCGCCGCGAACAGGTAGAAGTTCGCTACGGCACTCGGGTCGAGCGCATCGAGAAGCGCAACGGCGTGTTCACGGCATCGACCAAAGACGGGGTGATCGAAGCCAATCAGGTGCTCCTTTGTACCGACTGGGCGGTGCCGCAGCTGCTGCAACCCCTGGGTGTCGAGCTGCCCGTGACGAGCTTGCCGAAGGAGGCCATCGTCACGGTTCCTTGCACCCCGCGGGTGAAGCCGATCCTGATCTCACTGGAACACCACATATCCGTCAATCAACTCACCCGCGGGTCGATCGTCTTCGTTCCGACGCGCGCGCGGGAAGGCTCGACCATCGAATCGACTTCCGGCTTCCTGAGCTGGGCCGCGCCGAAGATCATCGACCTGTTGCCCGGCGTTGCCGAGGTCGCGGTGCTGCGGACCTGGGGTTGCGTTTCGAGCGTCACGCCGGACATGCAGCCGATCCTTGGGGAAACGGAGATCGAAGGACTTTACGTCGCTGTATCGGCCTATCGCGGCTTCATGACGTCTCCGGCCGTGGGACGAATGATGGCGTCACTCGTGCTGGATGGCGTCACCGATCCGGTTCTCGCCCAACTTTCGCCCAGCCGATTCAAGGCGGGCAAAACCATCATCGAACCGTTGTTGAACCAGGAATGAACCGCGGACGCGCATGAACTTCTGCAGCGACAATGTCAGCGGAATTCATCCCCGTATCCTCGACGCGCTGATTGCGGGCAATGACGGTGACGTCATGCCCTATGGGGAGGACCCTCACACCCGGCGCGCGGAAGCGCGCTTTTGCGAGATTTTTGAGCGCGAGCTCGCGGTAGCGATGATGGCAACAGGCACGGGAGCCAACGCCTTGGCGCTCAGCCTCGTCGCCTCTCCCATCTCGGCAATCTTCTGCCGCTCCGGAGCGCACTTGTTGAACAACGAGGGAGGCGCTCCGCTGATGTACACGAATGGTGCGAGGATAATCGGCATCGATGGACGTAAAGGCCTGATCGATCCCGGCGATCTGGAGCGCGCGCTGGCCGATTTCGATCCGACGCATCTGCTTTGCAAGCCCGCCGTAGTGAGTGTCACCCAGGCAAGCGAATTGGGCACGGTCTACAGCCTCCAACATCTCGGCGAGATTTCCGCCGTCTGCCGGCGCCACGGCGTGCGGATGCACATGGATGGCGCCCGTTTCGCCAATGCCCTGGTGCATCTCGGGTGTCAGCCGGCGGAGATGAGTTGGCGCGCCGGTGTCGACGTGCTCTCGTTTGGCGCCACCAAGAACGGGGCCATGGCCGCCGAGGCGGTGCTGGTGTTCGACCCTGCTCTCGCCGAGGGCCTGCGCGCCCGGCTGAAACGCGGAGGCCTGATGTTTTCCAAGCACCGCTTTCTCGGCATCCAATTCAACGCCTATCTCGCCGACGGACTGTGGCTCGATATGGCACGCACGGCGAATGCGCGGGCGGCAGAATTGGCGGATGGACTTGCGCGTGTCGGGGGGGGGTCGGAACTTCTGTATCCGGTTGACGCCAACGAAGTCTTCGTTCGGCTTCCGGAAAACACGCTCGAGAGCCTCGAGGCGCAAGGCTTTCAGTTCTACCGCCGGGGTGGCGGGGTTATCCGGCTGGTTGCCGGCTGGAATACCAAGCCCGCGGACGTTGCGTCGTTCGTCGAAAGCGCGTGCAACGTCGTCTGAAGCAATAAACCTCTAGTTGAATCAATGCTCCTTATTCGGGCCCACGCCTGCGCATTTCCCGCTCAAGCAAACGTTCGGCACGTTCGATCACATGAAAGGCCGAGGCGCGCTGTTTGAGCTCTTCGGGTAGCACGGCCACACCGACCAACGCCTTCGCGCACGCCGCCGCTGCACTGGCGAGTTCAGACGTTGGCGCTGCTTTCAATCGAACTGCATCGCGCGTCAGGCGCAGGGCGTTGAGGCATTCGCTTGCCGCCGATAGTCGGGGATTTACGTGGCGCATGGCACGATTCTCGTCGCTGTGGGAAACGGCCTGTAGTGTACTTCAGGTAGCGGCGAACAGCTACCTCCTCGCAGGACCTCTGTATGTAAATCAATGAGATATATGCGCTTCTGCGACTACCCGAGTGTTGTATGCTTCGAATGAGACGGATCAGGTCGTACCTGCTGTGCCAACGCTTCGCAACCACGGAAAGGAGCAGCCATGCGTAACACCAAAACCACTCTCGGCCTGGCCATCACGGTGGCGTTCGCCACAGGAATCGTGGTGTCGCCGCTGGTGCACCGTGCGATCCCCGATGCGCACGCCGCGGCCGCGCCTCTCACCCCGGCGGTCATCGATCTGGCGGCCCTCAAGCACGCCGATCTTCCAGCAACGCCCAATCCCGAACAGCATTCGAAAACGCTGATCGTGACCGACAACGCAACACTCGCGATCCAGACGGGCAACGTCGCCAAGCACATCCACCGCAACGCTGATGAGATCCAGTACATCATCGAAGGAAGCGGCTCGATGTGGCTGGGCAACGAACGCAAGGACTTCAAGGCGGGGACGCTGCTCATCATCACTCGGGGCACGCCACATCAGGGCCAGATCGTCACCAGCGGACCGGTGAAGGCGATCGCCATCAAGATTCCGCCCCAGGCGCCGGACGACACCACCTTCGTCGACTGAGCGGAAGCATATGCTCGTAGCAAGCCAGAAGCGGCAACTCGATGAACTGGGCTACCTCGTGCTACCCGGCTTCGTCCTGCCGCCGCTGCTCGCCGACCTTCGCGAGCGCGTGGAGACACTATGGGAACTGGAAGGCGACGAGGCGGGGTCCGAGTTCCGGCCTGAGCCAGGCACCCGCCGCCTGGCGAATCTGGTCGACAAGGGTGCGGTCTTCGCCGAACTGGTCGCCATGCCGGAGATCCTCGAGTGCATCGAGCACGTTATCGGACCCAACTACAAGCTAAGCAGTCTCAACGCGCGTTCAGCCAATCCGCACAACGCAGAATCGCAACCACTGCACGTTGATGCCGGCGCCGTAGCCGATGAGTCCGGCTACTGGGTATGCAATACGATTTGGATGCTCGACGACTTCACTGCGGAGAACGGCGCCACGCGGATGATTCCTCGTTCCCACGCCTGGCGCCGTCTGCCCGACCCGGGCGTCACCGACTCCGTCCCCGGCGAAGAGCTGGTGACCGGGAATGCCGGGACCGTCGTCGTCATGAATACCCACATGTGGCACGGCGGAACGGCCAACCGCACCGACCGCTGCCGCCGGGCGCTGCATGGGTTCTACACGCGCACCGACAAGCCGCAGCAGCAGTATCAGAAGGCGCTGTTGCGTCCGGAAACCGTGGCGGCACTGACACCGTCACAGCGTCGGGTGCTCGCTCTCGACGATGCCGAGAACGACCGGCTGAGCTCAGAGACCACCCGCATGAGCGGGTTCCTGAAGTAGCGCCGGAAGCGGCGGGAAATGCTGTCGAGGATGCAGATTCAAGTGTTGTAGTTCGCCGATTGGAGATGACCATGAGTGCGCCAGGCGCCGAGAAGACCGGTCCCGATCTGACATTGGGTGTCTCCATCGACGCACTTGCCGATGGCGCATCACTGGCGGGCCATGTCGGGGATGATTCGGTGCTGCTCGCGCGACACGGCGACGAATTCTTCGCGATCGGTGCAACCTGCACCCACTACAACGGCCCGCTCGCCGAAGGGCTCATCGTGGACGACACCGTCCGGTGTCCCTGGCACCATGCCTGCTTCAGCTTGCGAACGGGAGAAGCGCTGCGAGCACCTGCTCTGAGCCCCGTTGCGTGCTGGTCGACAGAATTGCGCGAGGGCAAGGTCTATGTGCGTCAGAAGGTCGCGAGGCCCGCGAAAAAGCTAGTCGCGGCGGGCGTCGGGTCTCCTCGAAGAATCGTGGTGATCGGCGGCGGTGCCGCGGGATTCGCCGCCACCGAGATGCTCCGCCGCCAGGGTTTCGACGGCGACATCACGATGTTGAGCGACGACGATGCCCCTCCGGTGGACAGGCCGAACCTGTCCAAGGATTATCTCGCCGGCACGGCGCCCGAGGAATGGGTGCCCTTGCGGGATGAGGGGTTTTACACCGAGCACGGCATCGACTTGCGCCTGAAAACGAAGGTCGCCGAAATCGACGTAAGCGCGCGCAAGGTGGTCCTCGGCAATGGCAACAATGTTCCTTTCGACCGATTGCTGCTTGCGACCGGCGCTGAAGCCCTGCGATTGCCGCTGCCCGGGATGGACCTTCCGCACGTACACACCCTGCGAACGCTCGCCGATAGCCGCGCGATCATCAAGGCCGCCGCGACGGCACGACGCGCAGTCGTCATCGGCGCGAGCTTCATCGGTCTCGAAGTCGCGGCATCATTGCGCGCGCGTGCGATCGAGGTGCACGTCGTGGCGCCGGACAAGCGGCCGATGGAGCGTGTGCTCGGCCCTGAAATGGGAGACTTCGTGCGCGCCCTACACGAGGAGCACGGTGTCGTCTTCCACCTCGAAGATGCTCCGACTGCAATTGACGAGCGCCAGGTGTCGCTGAAAGGCGGCGGCACGATTGCGGCAGACCTCGTTGTCGTCGGCGTCGGTGTGCGGCCGCGGCTGAGCCTCGCCGAGAAGGCCGGCCTTGCGATCGATCGCGGGGTGACGGTCACCGAGTTTCTGGAGACCAGTGCACCGGGGATCTTCGCGGCGGGCGACATCGCACGCTGGCCCGATCCGCACAGCGGTAGCGCGATCCGCGTCGAGCACTGGGTCGTCGCGCAGCGGCAAGGGCAGACCGCTGCACTGAACATGCTCGGGGCTCGCAAGAAGTTCGACACCGTGCCCTTCTTCTGGAGCCAGCACTACGACGTGCCAATCAACTACGTTGGCCACGCCGAGGCGTGGGACGAGCTGTCGATCGATGGTGATATCGCGTCGCGCGACTGCGTCCTGCGGTATAAACGCGGTGGGCGCGTTCTTGCCGTCGCGTCGATCTACCGGGACATTGAAAGCCTGTTAGCCGAAGCGGCAATGGAACAGGCGGACCGCGGGTGACGTAAACGCCGCCACCTCATTTGTCGGTTGCGGCAGGCGAGTTTTAGATGATCGCTACTTGACGCAGTCCATCCCCGCTGCTGCGTCCTTGGCGGGCAAATTCAGTTCGAAGTCGAACGTAAACGTCGTCTTGTCGAGGTTGCCTGCAATCTTGCCCGATAGCGCGCCGCCGGGCTTCAATTCTCCGATCATCTTCTCGACCTTGAAGTCCTTGGGCGCCTGAACTACGCGCTGGATGCCCGCCATCGGCGACCTGGCATGGTTGGTGTTCAGGTCGATCGATTTGACGGCCGCCGCGGAGGCCGTCTCCTTGCCGCCGCCGGGGCAGAACATGATGATGGCCATGGTGCGCTGCTTGCCGCCCTTCGCGCCATCGGCATACGACGACATCTGGAAGCTCTCCGCTTCCTGCTGCGTAATCGCGTCTTCGTTGAACCAGATCGCAACGCTGTGCTGATCGCCGTACAGCGACGCCACGCAGTTGGTGGCCGTAAACTTCTCGCCACCCATCGATCCGGTCGCCCAACACCGCGTCTTCACCGGCGCAGTGGTCCATGCTGCCGTCGCGCCCGACGCCGAACCCGACGTGGCATCACTTCCCGGCATCGGCTGGCCGACCTTCCAGGCATTCGCCAACGCGGTGGCGCGACGCCTTTGTTCCGGCGTGAGCCCCTTCGCGATTTCGTTCCGGTAGTCGATGTTCTCCTTGTCGCCGTTGCGCGCGGCGATCGTGGCGTTGGCGAGTGCGAAGACATCATCCTGGGCCGCGCCCTGCCCGTTATGGTAAACGACCGCCAGCTTGAACTGCGCGTCGGCATTTCCCTGGACCGCGGACTTGCGCCACCAATCGAATGCCTGCGCATAGTCCCTCGCTACACCCTGGCCCTTGGCGTATAACAGTCCCAGGTTGTACTGCGCCGTCGCATCGCCTTGCTCGGCCGCTTTTCTGAACCACGCGACGGCTTGCACGTTGTCCTGCTTTACGCCGTCGCCCGTCGCGTAGATGACCCCGAGCTCCTGTTCCGCGTCGGCGTGGCCTTGCGCCGCGGCCTTGCGGATCCACGCGATGCCCTGCGCCTTGTCCTGCGGATACCCGTTGCCGAATTCGTACATCCGCCCGATGCGGTATTGGGCCTCGGGGTCGCCGCGTTCCGCCAGCGGGCGATACTCGTTGGCGGCGGTGACGTAATCCTTTTTGCTCAGCGCCTCGTAGCCTTCCTTGAGGCCGGCGACGGCGGCGGTGGAGCACAACAAGACTGAGAAGGCAAGCAGTCGCATGACCCCCATCCTATTTACCAGACAGAATTCCCGCGCTTGAAGACAATGATCCGTCAGAGGCTTTCCGTGCCAATACAAATACCCTGTCCCCGACGACCGGCTCGGTTGCAGTGAGTTGATACTCGTTAACGGGCGTATCTGCAGGGACTGTGATTTTCTGGACACCGCCTTGATACTGCACCGTCAGCGTTAATGCCTCCTCGCGCTTGGCGATGCCATTCGACATTCTGGATTGAGACACCGCCCCATTCGTCATCCGGCTCGGCGTGGCACCGGCGGGCGTATTCATCATGTAGCTTCCTTCTGCCACGCCCCGCAATTCCTCCGGGAGAATGCCGATCGCGGATGCCCGTTCCGTCCCGTCAGGTTGCTTCACCGACGTTACGCCGACAAAGCTCGTGTCCTTTAGATGAGACAGATCACCGGGAACGCGGGCATAAAGATGGAAGGGCTGCACCAGTTTCACCGTCATGATATCGCTTCCCGTCCGAGGCTTGATCGCAAGTTCGCCGGCGGAGACGCGCTCGACCGTTCCGCTGATTGAAATCATACCGTCGGGATTGTGCGCCGGAACATCCTGAGCGAGGCCTGAAAGCGGTGCGGAGAATGCCAAGACGGCAAACGCCCTTCCCCACGTTTTCACAGAGACGACCGAGAAGTTATCCAGCATGTTCACCATTCCTTTCATTTGGACTTCGAGCCGGTACTCTATCACTTCGCGGAGCTGTGATTCCTATCCCGCTCGTCTAATCCAAGACGGCTGCTAACGATCCAAAGCCGTCAGCGGACTTCTGCAAGGCCGACGTTGCATAGGACGTTCTCCACTATGTCGTGTCCTTAGTTAGAATTGTTGCACCCGCCCTGTCTGGCGAAGGACTCCCTATGGTATCCGGTTCCGACTCCGTCCCAGCTGGCAACATTGCAGGATGGCCATTCATCGGCAGTCGCCAACGACGGCTTCCGTTCCACGTCCACATCGCCACGCTTTTCAGCCTGCTCATCATTGGTGCGGGCGGCGCAATCGGATGGCACAACCATATCCAGAACCGCGAACTGATTATTTCGGCGTCGCAGGAGCTCGTGCAGGCCATCGGTGGCAAAACGGCCACTGGTTTCGAGGCGATCTACCAGCCGGTGGAGCTGCTGATCGACATGTTGGCACATCAGCGCCTTCATCAGGCGCGCACCCTCGCCGACCGCATGGAGAGCGTCGGCTACCTTGCGAACGCGCTGGAGCACAGTCCATCACTCTCCGCGCTCTACATCGGCTACGACAGCGGAGATTTCTTTCTTCTGCGGTCGTTGCGCCATAACGCCGTAGTGCGCGCACAGTTCAAGGCTCCGGAAAACGCTGCCTACCTCGTGCAAAGCATCGAGCGAGGTGCCGGCGCCTCACTGCGCGGTGGCTATGTCTTCCTCGACAACACGCTGACCACCATCGAGCGGCGAGAGGTTCCAGACTATGCGTTCGATCCTCGTACGAGGGGATGGTACCAACAGGCTCTCGCGACGTCGCAGCAGGTCAAGACCGCACCCTATGTTTTCTTCAGCACGGGCGAGGCCGGCGTCACATTTGCGCGCCGGTTCGACGGCGGCGACGCTGTCGTGGGTGCGGATCTGACCCTTCGCGATCTGTCTCGCGCCCTTCAAGAAGAGAAACTGACTCCATCGTCCGAGCTGGTCCTGTTCAACCCCGACGGCGTGGTGCTCGCCTACGACAAGCCGGAACGAATGGCACTCGATCGCGGGAATCGGAGCGACCCACGTCTTGCGAAGGTCTCCGAACTCGGTTCGCCGGTGCTTTCACGCCTGATGGCAATACCGCGCGCCGAAACCGGCACCACCAGGGTTGTGCTGGATGTTGCCGGACAAGAGTGGCAGGGCACGATTTCCAGGTTACAGGTCCAAGGAGAACCCGGCGGCGTCTATCTTGCAGTGCTCTCGCCGGAAGATGAGCTGCTCAGGGAAGCCGGCCGTATCGCCCGCGAAACGCTATGGCTCACCTTGATGATTGTTCTCTTGAGCATCCCGGTGGCGTGGCTGCTATCACGCCTGATCGCCAAGCCACTGCGCTCGCTGGCCCGCGAGGCGCGGGCCGTCAGGGAGTTCGACTTCGCGACGCCGATCTCGACGCAATCATTCGTTGCCGAAGTCGATGAGCTCGCCACAACGATGGATGCGATGAAGGTCACCATCCGGCAATTCCTCAACATCGCGGCCACGATTTCCGCCGAGCACAACTTTTCGCGCCTGCTCGAGCGAGTATTGACGGAGACGCTCTCGGTGGCTGGCAGCAGTGCCGGAGCAATCTATCTCTTCGACGAGGACGAGCAGGTACTCAGGAGTGCAGCTACACGCACGCACGCCGGTGTCGCCGGCCCACCGTCGATCGCCGACATCGGCAAGGCGCGTGACGACCACCCGGCGTGGCGCGCGATCGAGGAAGGGAAGACGGTCGTTGTCCCGCTCGAACCGGGCTGCGACGATCTGATTCGGCTGATCGGACGGACGGAAGGCGCAGCCGACGCCAGCGCGCACATCGCGATCGCGGTGCCGCTGCGCAACCGGGACAACGAGATCATCGGGGTCCTGTGCCTGTTGAACGATCGAGCGAAAGGTGTTCTGCCGCGGGAGCTCGTATCCTTCGTCGAAGCGCTATCGGGCACTGCGGCGATCTCCATCGAGAATCAGGGCCTGCTGCGAGCCCAGAAGGCGTTGCTCGATTCGTTCATCAGGCTGGTCGCGGGAGCGATCGACGCCAAATCGCCCTACACCGGTGGACACTGTCAACGCGTCCCCGAGCTCGCCACGATGCTTGCTCGGGCCGCCTGCGACGCAAAGGACGGCCCGTTCCGCGACTTCGCCATGAACGACGATGAATGGGAGGCGTTGCACATCGCCGCTTGGCTGCACGACTGCGGCAAGGTAACCACGCCGGAATACGTCATCGACAAGGCGACCAAGCTCCAGACCATCTACGATCGATTGCACGAGGTGCGCATGCGCTTCGAAGTACTCAAGCGTGATGCCGAAATCGACTATTGGCGTCGGGTCGCAGAAGGAGGCGATCCGGCCTCATTGCAGGCGGAGCTGGCGACGAAATGCAGCGCGCTCGACGCCGACTTTGCCTTCGTCGCAACGTGTAACCAAGGCGGCGAGTTCATGGACCCCGAGAAGATTGGGCGGATCAGGCAGATCGCCCGTCGCACCTGGTTGCGGACGCTCGACGACCGGGTCGGGCTGTCTGCGGAGGAGCGGGCTCGGACGGCAAATACACCAGCGCAGCCACTGCCGGTTGTCGAACAACTTCTCGCCGACAAATTGGAGCACCGGACCGAGTGGAGTACGGCGGATCGAATGCCTGAGGAAGATCGGCTAGGATTGCAGATGCAGGCACCCCGTTACAAGCGCAACAATGGGGAGATCTACAATCTATGCATTGGCCGCGGCACGCTGACCGACGAGGAGCGCTACGCCATCAATGACCACGTCGTCCAAACAATAAGGATGCTGTCGCAGCTGCCATTCCCCAAGCATCTCAGGGACGTGCCGGAGATTGCCGGCGGCCACCACGAGAGATTGGACGGCACGGGTTATCCAAAGCGGCTGCGCGGAGAGGAACTCAGTCTCCAGGCGCGGATGATGGCGATTGCAGACATCTTCGAAGCGTTGACCGCGCGAGACCGTCCGTACAAGAGGGGTAAGACGTTGTCGGAGGCAATCGAGATCATGGCGCGGATGCGGCGTGAGAGGCACATCGACAGCGAGCTATTCGAACTGTTCCTGACTTCCGGAGTGTACCGTCGTTACGCCGAGCGCTTCCTGCACCCTGCGCAAATCGACGAAGTTAACATCGCCGAGTGGCAGTAGACCTAAAGGCCAAGGGTGCGGCGCGAAGCGCCGGGAAGGCCGGCCACCAATCCGCGAATTAGGGCCCGGGTACGACACTCCTACAGCGGAGGGAGGCTAAGCGGCGCCCGAATGTAGGTTGCGCCGACAATGGCATCAGACGGCGTCCGATTTCTTTTGCACACGTATCGCACCTAGCATATTTGCCAAGGGCCACGGTCAAGAAGGCCGGGGGTCCACGATGCTTCGTGCCGCGTCGGCAAATAAGAAGGTTGGAGGCTATCATGTTCGGAAAATCTGCAACGTTCGCTGTCGCCCTCGCAATCCTCGCCGCTTCAGGATGTGCAACCTTTCCTGGCCGCGACCCTGCACTGGACGACGCGCGACTATCGCTGGATGCAGCGCGACGCAATCCTCAGGTTGCGATGTATGCATCCGCCGAGTTCGATCAAGCGGCGGTGACACTCCGCCAAGCTGACGACCTCGCGGCAAGCGGTGGGACGTTTAACGACGTACACCAGCTCGCCGTACTGGCGAACCAGCGTGCCACGACGGCGCAGAACGTGGCCCGCCTTCGTAGCGAACAGGCGGCGCTCGTCGCGCAGCGCACGGCAACGAATGCGCGTATCCAGGCCGACGTCACCACGCAACAGGCCGCAGCAGCACAGTTACAAGCGGCGGAAGCGCAGCGGCAGGCCGATCAGGCACGGATTCTCGCGGCTGCCCCCCCGGCAACTTATGACTACCGACGCCGAGAGAACGAGCCGTTATACGAGGCGCCCGTGACCTCGGTGCGCGCAGTGGTCGGGCCACCGCAGCAGCGCTGCTGGGTAGAGCGTCAGGTTGTGGACACCGGCTCATCGGGTATTAATGTCCCGGGCGCGATCGTTGGGGGCGTCGTGGGCGGCATCCTCGGTCATCAGATCGGAGGTGGCCGCGGACAAGATCTTGCGACGGGCATCGGCGCAGTCGGCGGCGCGGTAGTGGGAGCGAACGTGGGTCGTGACGCGTCCGGCACAGTTTATACGCAGGATGTGCAGCGGTGCGAGAACGTGGCTACGGGCGTACCGCTCGACTACTGGGACGTCACGTACACCTTCCGCGGGTACGAGCATCATGTGCAGACCACGAGCCCGCCGGGTAGAACCATCCTCGTCAATGCGCAAGGCGAACCCCGCGTCTGACGACTCGCGCTGAACTTCGAAAGTTGCGCTGCCCCTGCGCTACCCAGGGGAAAACGAAAAGGGCCTAGCAAACGCTAGGCCCTTGGTTTGTTGGTTGCGGCGACAGGATTGAGCCTTGTGACCTTCGGGTATACGGCGGATTTTGTCTCGACAGATCCGCTCAATCCACGGTGATACGCGTTCCCGTGACAGTACCGCTGATGTGCACAAGGAGCTGGCTTTGGTCGGCGTTATATTGGTCAATCGTGAAAGGGCCCTGGTAGCTGGCTCTCGACTTGTTCAGCGTGACGGCTTCACTGATGGTGGCCGGCCCCAAGAACTGCGCGGGCGAGGGTCCAGGTCCTCCCATGGAGGGAGGAGTGTCCTCGCTGACCCAGGCAAGAGCGAGATGCTTGAGCTTGTAGGTGAACGGCCCGATTTGTTCCCAGACCCCCATGCAGACGTCGCCTTCGCTCGGCGCGCGACCGCCGGAGATCATGAGCTCGGTGCCATCGTCATGCCACTGCACCGTGCCGAAATCGACGATCACTCCCGCCGGGACAGGGTTGGGAGGCATCCCGTCGGAAACGAACGACACCATCCAGAGCCCCACGATGCCGCTGTTCGGCACGCTCGTTTCGTGCCCGACGGGGATGAAGCCCTCGGCACCTGGGCGGTAGACGGCGGCAATGAGCTTCGGGCCCTCCTGCATGGGCGCGACCCGCTGGGCCGGCGGAACCGCCGGGTTGTAGAGGCCGCACCCGGCCATCGCCGGTCCGGCACTCAGCGACGCGAGGCTGCCCAGAGCGAGCACGAGTGCACACCTGCGAGGCGCGCGCTTCCAGTTCGAGTTTGCATTCATGATCAGTTCTCCTGAAGTTGGATGCGGGGTCGCGCGGTATTCGCGCGCGATAGCAATAAAGCACGGCTCGCTGAGACCGGGAATCGATTTGCGACGAAACCGGCTGATCGCCGTGCGAATACCGGTGCACGCGCGACGGATTCGCGGCGATGATTCGTGTAGCGCACCGGTCACGTGGGACAGAGACGCGGTACAAAAAGAGCGAAGGAGATCGCGGGCTGACAGAGAGCGTCGGTGACCGTTGTCTACTCGAACGCGTAGGTCAGCCGCGCGTAGAACATCCGACCGCGCGGGTCCGCGTATTGTGGATCCCAGCCCGTCGGCGCCGCGTTGGTAAAGGGCGGCGCGCGGTCCATCAGGTTCTTCACGCCAAGCGCGATGGCCATGTTCTTGAAGCCCGAGTATCGGGCCTGCACATCCCAGACGTCGTAGCTCGACACCCTGTTCGGCGGAATCTCCGGAGGAATCTCGTTGGAGTCCCCGTAGCCCGACTGGTACGTTTGCGCGAGCGTTGCTCCCCAGCGACCGTAGTCCCAGTCGAGTGAGGCGTGGTGCCTCCAGCGCGGAAACGGCCCGGCGGGGAGCAACGGGTTCGCGGCGCCCACGCCCGAAACATAGGTCAACCCATCCGGCTGGAGCTTCCATTCGATGAGGTACGTCCCGTCGAGCGCGAAACCGAAGCGACCGATCGGCGTGGCGGGGCCGCGCCATTTCACGCCGACATCGATGCCCCAGGTGCGCAGATGGCCGAGGTTCTGGTTCACGAGGACGACTTGCTTGATCGGCCCCGGGAGATCGGGGTAGGCGGGGTCGACCGGGCCGCGCACGATGTTGGTCGGGGCCCAGTGCGCGAAGTTGTCGAAGACGGTGTTCGCGTCGATGGTTCCGATGTACTGGTTCTTGTTGATCTTCCAGTAATCGACTTCGAATGAAAGTCCTTTCACCGGTTCCATTACGATGCCGGCGTTGACCTGCTCCGAGGTCTCGGGTTGCAGCGTCGGATTGCCGCCAACGACCCTCGGGTAGAACACGCTGCAGTCCTGCGGCGACTTCGTGACCGGACAGCGCACCGGATCGTCATGCGGGTCACTCGTGACGCCGCCCTGCTGCTGCGGGGTGAAAAGATCGTAGAGCGTCGGCGCGCGAAATCCCGTTCCCCAGGAGCCGCGCAGCAGCAGCATCTTCAGCGGCTGCCAGCGCAGCGCGATCTTCGGATTTGTGGTGTCGCCAAAGTCGCTGTAGTGGTCGTAGCGCGCTGCGACCTGCGCCTCGAAGGATTGGACGATCGGCACGATCGCTTCGACGAATGCCGACTGGACGTTGCGACTGCCGGCCACCGCCTGGTTCGCGAAACTGAGCCCCATCACGTCGCCTGCAGCGACGAAATCCGCAAATCGGTTCTCGAATCTCTCGCGCCGCGCGTCGATCCCCAGCGCGATCGCGAGCGGCCCGGCCGGGAGCGCATAGACTTCCTTCGATCCCTTGAGGTCGAAGTCGAGCGTCGTTCCCTTCGACCAGTGCGCTCTTCCGGACAGTTCCGTGCTTGCGAGCAGCGCATCGCCTTCCGGTCCCGAAGCGCCGAACGGATTGATGAGTCCGGTGGCCATCGCGTCGACGAGCCCCTGCGCCGAAACGAATCCGCTTTTCAGCACCTCGTTCTGCTGGTTGCGGCTGTAGGCCAGCCCGGCTGCGTAGTTCCACCCGTCGAGAAGACCTTCGGCCCCGACGACGGCGCGCCACGCAGAGGTGGTGACGTCCTCGATGCGCGGGCCGAGCGGAACCATTCGGTAAAAGAGTTCGAGGTTGCCAGAGAGGCCGTTGGCTGCGGCGAAGTCGGTCGGGTAGTACGGGCCGCTCGCGGGATAGTAGAACGAAATACCGGCCGGGGTCGTGAAGAACGACGCCGGGGTCGGCGCAAATTGGATCGCGAATGTATTGCGCTGATAGCCGATTTCCGTGAACAGCAGATGGTCGGCGCCGAGCCTTAGCGCAACGCGGCCGAACGCACCCCCACGCTCGGCCTGCGGAATCGTGTTAGTAAACGGCGCGAAATCGAACCCGCACGCGGGGAACGGCCCGCTTCCGAAATCGAATGTCGCTGGAAGAGAGGACGGAGGCGCGCACCCACTCGCATAGCCCGGGTTGTACAGGCCCCCAGTCTCGAAGCTGAAAATGTTGGCCGGGAACGTCCCCACCGGGTTGATCCCGAGTACACCCTGGTCTGGCAGGTAGCCGGTCCGCGAGAACGGTCGGGCGATAGCCGCGAGCGCATCGTCCTTCTGATAGCTTGCGGTGACGAACGCGTTGAACCCGTCCTTGGCAAGATCGCCGTAACCCGCGATCAGACTCACTTGTTTCTGGTTGCCGCCACCGTGCTCGGTCCAGCCTCCGTAGCCGGTCAACTCGATGCCGCGGAAATCGCGCCGGAGGATGATGTTGACGACGCCGGCGATCGCATCGGTGCCGTAGATGGCGGAAGCGCCGTCCTTGAGGATCTCGACGCGATCAACTACCGACAGAGGAATCGAGTTCACGTCGACCGCGCCGCCGTCGAAAGCGTAGTTCGCCACGCGGCGGCCATTGAGCAGCACGAGTGTGGACCCGCTGCCGATGCCGCGCAGGTTGATGCTCGACAGACCCGGTTGGTCGCTGAATTGGCTCGTCCGGTCGTTTGCGCCCAGGATGTTGGCGGAGACTCTCGCCATCAGCTCGCTGACCGTCGTCGCGCCGCTGCGGTCGATGTCCTCGCGCGTGATGATCTGCAAGGGCAGCGCCGATTCGATCTCGGGTTGCAGAATATGCGACCCGGTGACTTGAACCTTCTCCAGCTTGATGACCGGCAAAGTATCCTGCGCAGATGCCCATTGCGCGGTCACCGTCACCGCGCTCGCGCACGCGAGCGCAACGAGTCGGCCGAAGGATTTTTGCTGCCCTTGCTTCTTCATTGCAAGGGCGCTGTGGTCGTGGCGGCGGGAATTGTCGGAGATTCCGCCGGCGTCGCTTCATACGGCACTTCAACCGTTACAACGGGGCCGTGCACGGCGGTGGCGACGCTCAGTCGGGCTCCGTCACCGTAGAGGCCGTCGAGGCGCTCGCGCAGAGGATCGAGCCACGTCGTGTTGCGATCGTCCGCGCCGCTGTAAGCGACGGTCACCTCGAGGGCGTCGGCTTCTTTCGCCGCCCGGATCTCGAGCCTGCCGCCGTGCGTGAGCGGCTCGAGCCCGTGCCGTACGCCGTGCTCGACCAGCGGAACGAGGACCATCGCCGGAAACGACGCCCCGTCGAGTTCGCCCGGGATATCGAAGCGAGCATCGAGGCGGCTGCCCATGCGTGCGCGCACGATTCCGAGATAGGCGCGCGCGAGGTGCACCTCGCGACCGAGCGTCGAGCCTTCCTCGCCCACCCTGGGCAAGGCGGTCCGGAGGAAATCGATCAGCTCGGAGAGCGTGCGTTCGGCCGCGTCGGGATCGCGCTCGTAGAGCGTCTCGACGAGCTCCAGCGTGCTGAAAAGGAGCGCAGGATCGATCTGCGCCTGTAGCGTCGCGAGCCGGGCCGCCGCGACGCGGCGGCCGGTGGCCGCACGCTGAAGGGCAGCCGCATCGAACGCCGCCTGCGACCGCCGCGAGCGCATCAGGCTCGAGTAAACGATGGCAACGATGACACTCATGAGCACCGCCTGAACGGCGGTCCATGTCAGGTGCATCGCCAGATCAGGGTCGGGAACCGGTTCGGACAAGGTGGCGGCCCAGACACCGGCCAAGACCAGGAAGTACAGTAACGCCGCGGGAGGAGTGACGATGACGTAACGCACCGATCGCGGGATCGCAGCGAGTTGCGGGTGCTCTGCCATTCGAAAGGCAACGAGAAAGAGCAGGCAGGCAGGAGCTTGAGTCCACTCCCAGGAGCGGACCGGCATAGGCCAGCTCCGTCCCTCGGACGCATAAGTGAAGGCATGGGCAACGGTAAACATAAGTCCGATGGCCAGGGTCCATGCGATTTCCTTGGGCGTGACTCCGCGCCAGGCATCGTTGAAGGCCACCCGGAAACGGCCCGCGTTTGCGCGCGCAACCGCAGGAGCCATCGTCGAAAGGTCGCTCGTGGAGCCCATCAGGCGGGACCGTGCGGCCGTTGCACAGCGCGGAGAGGCAGTTCGAGCGTTGCCGTGACGCCCGCATCGACATTGGCGACGACGTCCAGGCTTGCGTCAGTTCCGAAGAGCGTCGCGAGGCGCGCGCGCAGATTGGCGAGTCCGACGCCTGCCCCCGATGTCTGGCGAAAGCCGGCTCCGTCGTCCGAGACCGCTACACGCAAGCGTGTCCCCATTTGTTCGGCGCGGATATGCACGGTTCCTCCTTTGGGGGCCGGAGCGATACCGTGCTTGACGGCATTCTCGACAAGGGTCGGCAGCATCATCGGCGGAACGCTCGCCTCCTGGAGTCGACGGGGCACATCAATCTCCACCTTCAGGCGATTGCCCATCCGCACCTGCAACACGCGCAGATAGGCCTGCGACAACGTGAGCTCGCGCCGCAGCGTAGAGACGGTCTCACGCATCTGTGGCAGGGCGCCGCGCAGATAATTCGCCAGGTCTTTGATCAGGCGACTACCCTCGCGCGCGTCCTGCCGGTAGAGCCCGAGAATCGTGGCGAGGGAGTTGAAAAGGAAATGCGGCTCGATTTGCGCCTGCAACACCTGCAGCCGCGCTTCCGCCATCTGCCGGTCGAGATCGATCCGCTCCAGGCTCGCGCGCTGGGTGGCTGCCGCCATGCGCCGCTCACGCTCCAGAAAGGACAGTGCGCCGGTCAGCAACGCGCCCCACGACAGAGTCGTGAAGAATATGTTCAGGAAACAGTAGCGTGCAGAACCGGTACCGGCGAAAAACTCCGCGAGAAAGCAGCGCGCGACGCTCATGCGGCAGTCGGCTATCTCGTCCGAGCAGGACACGAACCAAGCCATCGCGCCCGCGAGCCATGCGCCCATAACGATTGCCGCCGCCAGGCTGATCACGCGCACCGGCGTGCGGGCCTCCTCCGACAGGTTATCCGCAACGGTAACCAGCAAGAGCGCTGGAAAGACGTTGCGCAACCACTGGGCTGTATCCAACATAAGGTAGGTCGCCCAGTCGACGATCTGTGGCGGTTTGTCCTGGAAGAAGTCCGTCGAATAGGCGCGCACCAAGACCAGCAGGCAGACCCCGGCGACCAGTCCGACCCTCGCTGGCGTCAGGCCTCGCAGCCAGGACAATCCGAACGGCTCGTAATCGGGATCGGAGCGAAGGAAATCCGCGAGAGTCGCGTTCAACTTCATCGGTTCTGCGCTTTCGCGATCGTCGGCGGAGCTCGCGGAGACAAACCTACATTGACTTGAACAGATGCATGTACGGCTCGCTCACGGGCAGCGTCTCCTTGCGTTGCTTCAACTTGACCTGCAGATGCCCGCCAATACCGCGTTGCACACCGGCGATGGCGTTGACGTTGACCAGCGTCCCGCGGTGGATCTGCCAGAACATCTGCGGGTCCAGCGCCTCGATCAGCTCCTTGATGGGACGGCGGATCAGCGACTCCCGCTCGGGCGTGACTACCAGCGTGTACTTGGCGTCCGACTGGAAGTAGCAGATCTCCTCGACCGTGATGAGCCGCAGCTCGTTGCCCTGCGACGCGGTAATCCAGCGCAGATGTTGCTGGGGGCCGTTGGCAAGCTGGCCCAGCGCGTTGAGCAGTCCGTCGAGATTGGCCGGCGCGCCGGCCAGTTTCTCCTTGAGCCGAGCGACGGTCGTGGCGAGCCGCGCGGTCGAGAACGGCTTCATCACGTAGTCGACTGCGCCCTCCTCAAACGCCGCCACCGCGTATTTGTCGTAAGCGGTGACGAAGGCCACGTGGCATTTGCCGCTCGCCTGCTTAGCGACTTCCAGCCCGGACATGCCGGGCATCTGGATGTCCAGGAACAGTACGTCTGGCGCGTGCTCCTCAAGCGCGCGCAGGGCCTCGACGCCGTCCTCTGCCTCGGCGCAGATGACTAGTTCGGGCCAGAGGTTCGTGAGCGTTTTCCGCAGCTCGACGCGCAGCACCGGCTCGTCTTCGGCGATGACCGCTTTCAGTGCGCGCATCGACCCCTCCATTCTGGCCCTGTATATCCTAACGGCGCGCTTGCGCCAAGCAAGCTCGCTCGAAGCGTATGCCAGTCGGAAGCCTAATTGCCCGGAATGAGACGAATACCCCGGATCCGGGAACCAGTCCGGCGAAATCCGGAGTCTATCGGGCTGACGGCGCGGGCCAACAGGCGAGCAAAGGCTGCTTACTTAGCGCGGGTTCTAGCACGCGGGGCTGGCGGCGGGTACGGCATCTCCCGCTTGGACATGGCGGCTACGGCACGTTGTGGTCCGTCCCTACGCAGCTAGCGTCACCCGTCGCTCGCTGCGGCGGATCATTCGGATACCTTCTCTTCCCGCGTTGTCGGAACGCCCTGCGCGGCGATTCGTCGACCAGCGGAGTGGCTTCGGGCATCGATTTGCCAGACCTGTCGCATGTCCATTGAGCGGTTCGCTGCCTCCATCCTAGGATGCATTGTGCTGATTACAGGCACACACAAGGAGACGAGAAATGAATGACTATCGACCTTCTACTCCTCGCGCGACGCTCAGCATCGTGGCGCTCGCGATGACAGTAGCCACACTTGGTCTCTTCGTATTCGCGCCAGCGCTGATGGAATCGGATGGCGAGAGCCCGCACACGCAGATGGTCATGGCTACTTCGCCGTCGGTGAACGACGCTGCGATCGTTCTCTAGCGCATCGAAGTGCAGGGAGACGCCAAATGTCCATGGATTCGGCGGCGACAACACCGTTAGATGTGCAGCGGGAGGCGTCGAGCGAATCGGCGCTGACATGTCGGTTGTGTATAGCGTCGCCGCGACGGAGTCGTCTCTTGGTAGGTTGCCGCCTCGGTCGTAGATCGCGGTCCCCACAGAAGGCGAATGCTCATCATGAAACCAGCCGGTCGGCGCGCGTGGTTGTTAGCAGAGAACAAGTATAGATAATTCGGTTGGCTGGGGCGTACGGGAAGGCAGGAGGTTGTCTTAGCCGGAAGGATCCCAATGATCGACCGCTTACCACAGACAGACTAACGTCCCATTGCTTTGGAATACACTTCATCTAATGCCAGGTGTATTAGGGGGCGCCGTGAGTGCCGCCGCAGAAACCATTGCGCTGAAGAAAACTCCTCGAGTACCCGGGCTGCCGTTGCTGGGCAGCCTTTTCGGCATGGTCAAAGGGCCCGCCGCCTTTTTCGTTCACTGCTACCGGACTTACGGCCCAGTCTGTCGCCTCAGCATTCTCGGCAAGAAATACGTGCTCATCTCCGGCGTCGAAGCCGCCAACTTCATGGGCACGCGCGCCGGCAAAGATTGCCTGCGCTCAAAGGAATTCTGGGAAGGCCTGATCGGCGAGTTCGGCGCCAAGCGTATGCTCACCGGCGAAGACGGAGACAGTCACAAGGAACTGCGCGACATCATGCGCAATGGCTATTCCAAGGAATCGATCAAGGGCCGCTACGACGAACTCGTCGCGATCACCGACGGCGCGCTCGCGCGGGACTGGCCCATAGGCAGAAAGGTAGCTGTTGTTGAAGCCATGCAGTACATGGTCGTCGATCAGCTCGGCACTATGCTCACCGGCGCTGCGCCGCTGGAATATGTGAAGCACATCCGCACCGTGATCATTTACATTCTCAACGTGTTGGTCACGCGTCAACGCCCCGAGATTTTGCTAAAGCGTCCTGAATACAAGAAAGCCAAGAGGAAGGTGATGGAGCTGGGCCACAAGATGATCAAGTACGCCAAAGCGCGTTATGCCACGACCAAGCCGGAAGATCGCAACCTGATCGACGACATCATGGCCGCGCACATCGAAACGCCAGAGAAGATGCCTGAGAGCGATCTAATCTTGTGTCTGACTGGCCCCTACGTTGCCGGCCTGGACACCGTCGCCAACACGACCGCCGCCGTCATTTACTGCGTTCTCAAGCATCCGGAAGTCAAAGCGCGCGTGCTAAAGGAAGTGGATGAGTTGTTCGGAGCTGGCGAAGTGAACGAAGAAGGTCTTCTCAAGAAGCTGCCTGCACTCAACGGCGCAATAATGGAAACGATGCGCCTCTACCCGATTGCCGTCGCACAGATGCGTACCGCCAACAAAGACTTCGTATTCGAAGGCCATCAGATTTATGAGGGCGAGATGATCTACATGGGCACCAGCGTGCCGCACTTCATGGAGGAATACTGGCCCAAGGCCACCACCTTTGACATCGACCGTTACCAGAAGTCCCGCGCTGAGCATCTGCAGCCTGGCGTGTACTCACCTTACGGCCGCGGCCCGCACACCTGCTTAGGCAAGAGCCTAGCCGAAGTGCAGATGGCACTGTCGATGGCCCGTGTGTTCCACAAGCTCGATCTGGAATTGGAATCGCCCAATTACGTCCTCAAGATAAAGACTGCGCCAACGCCTGGTCCGGCGATGGACTTCAAAGTCCGCGTGAAGGGTTGTCGCCACTAGCGGCATGACGCAAACACAAAAGCTGACGCCATGATTGCCGGCTTGACGGGGAAGCTGGCCGAAACCCCGCAATAGCCCAGATTCCGGTTGACAGAAAATCCTCGCGCGCGTTTACTTGCTCCAACAAAAATAGGTACGTCCAAAGAGGAGAATTCAATGCGCGCGTTGCGATCGCTTATGTTGGCCTTGGCTCTTGCAGTCGCCGGCCTTCCGGCATTGGCACAGGAGCCGATCTCGAATCTGCCCCGCAATCAGACGCTGATCGTCGAGAACCCCGAAGGGACGATCAAAAATGCGGGCTGGTTCAACATCTGGGCGGTGAATGCAGGCGGGCAGTCCACCGGGCTGCATCAGCTTGCGATGGACACGTTCTGGTACATCGATCCGCAGCGCGGCATCGACGGCGTCTGGATGAATTCGCTCGCGTCCGAAAAACCGATCTACAACGCCGACTTCACGGAAATGACGGTCAAACTGCGTCCCGGCATCTTCTGGAGCGACGGCGTCGAGTTCACCTCGGCCGATGTGGTCTTCACCACCGAGCTGCACATGAAGACCAATGGCATGCGCTGGAGCGCGCCGTTCCAGATCAATGTCGCGTCGGTGTCGGCGCCCGACCGCAACACCGTCGTGTTCAAGCTGAAGAAGCCGAACTCGCGCTTCCACGCACTGTTCACGGTACGCTGGAATGCGGTGTGGATGATGCCCAAGCATGTCTTCGAGAAGGTCGCCGACCCACTGAAATTCGACTTCAACAAGCCGGTCTCGCTCGGCGCCTACGTGCTGCACAGCTATGACCCGAACGGCAAGTGGTTCATCTGGCAGATGCGCGACGACTGGCAACGCACCACGCTCGGCCGCTTTGGCAAGCCCGGCCCGAAATACGTCGCGTACGTGGACCCGGGCCCGCCCGACAAGCGCGTGATCGCGCAGATGAACCACGAGCTCGACATCATCCACGACACGTCGGCTGAAGGCATGTTCACGCTCGCGAAGCAGTCGAAGACATCGCGCGGATGGTTCAAGGGCTTCCCCTATGCGCATCCCGATCCGACGCTTCCGTCGGTGATCTTCAACGACCAGAACGAGCTGTTCAAGGATCGCCGCGTGCGCTGGGCGCTCGCCTTGCTGATCGACATCAAGGCGGTGTCGTTGGCGTCCTATCGCGGCGCCGCGACCATCTCGGCGATCGCGATCCCTCCGACCGGCACGCATACCGAGAGCTACCACGCCGCGATGGAGTCTTGGCTCAAGGATTTCGAGCTCGATACGGGAAAGCGCAAGATCAAGCCGTACAACCCGGCGGTCGGCAAGGAGATCGCCGAGATGCTGCGTCCTTCCATGGGTGACCAGATCCCGAAGGATCCCAAGGAGATTGCGAAGTCCTTTGGCATGGGCTGGTGGAAGCCCGACCCGCAGGCCGCGACCGAATTGCTGCAGGCCGCGGGGTTCACCAAGCGCGGCACCGACTGGTACACGCCCGACGGCAAGGTCTTCACCGTGAAGATCGTCGTCGAAGGCGAGGCGCGACCGGTGATGACGCGGGCCGGCTCGATGATCGCGCAGCAATGGCGTCAGTTCGGCATCGACGCCAAGACCGACGTCGCGCAGGGAACGATGAACGACCGCCGGGCATCCGGGGATTTCGACACTATCATCTCGTGGAGTGTCGAGACTTGGGGAGGACATCCCGATTTGTCGTTCTTCCTCGACAGCTGGCATTCGCAATTCGTGTCGCCGCCCGGCAAGTCGCAGACGCCGCGCAATTGGCAACGCTGGGCCTCGCCCGCGCTCGACAAGATCATCGAGCAAATCCGCACGGTCGGTTTCGACGATCCGAAGAGCCTCGAATTGGGGCGCGAGTACGTCAAGCTCATGGTGCAGGAAATGCCGATCATTCCGCTGATGGCCTACAACGTCTTCACGGTGATGGACGAGACCTACTGGAAGGGCTATCCGAGCGCGGAAGCCGACCCCTATACCGACCCGGTGCCGAATTGGGGGAACTCGCGGGCCATGATGGTCAAGCTCAAGCCCACGAAGTAGTGGCAACCTGCGGCGGAGGCGGGCTTGATGCTCACCTCCGCCGCTTTCTCTGGTGAGTCGGTTTCGGTGAGTGTTGCGCCGCGATGAACGCCTACGCGATCTACGGGGGAAAGCGGCTCCTTCAGTTCGCGCTCGTGGTCTTCATCGGCATCAATCTCGCATTCGTCATCACACATTCGACGCCGATCGACCCGGTCGAGCAGACTGTCGCCGCGGCGACCTCCTTCGGGAGCACGAGCCCGGACGCGGTCGAGATGATGCGGCAATCGCTGCGCGAGCTTTACGGGCTTGGCGGCACCCCATGGAGCCAGTATGTGGTGTTTTGGAAGCGGATCGTCGTCGGCGATTTCGGTCCCTCGCTGTCGGCTTTCCCGACGCCGGTCTCGGTCCTGATCAACCGCGCCTTGCCATGGACGATCGGGCTCCTGACGGTGTCTACTCTTCTAGCGTGGATCCTGGGAAATCTGCTCGGCGGGCTTGCCGGCTATTACCGCGACAGCAAATTCCTGAAGATCACCGGCATCGTCGCGATGGGCGTCCATCCGATCCCCTATTACATCGTGGCGTTCGTGCTGTTGGTCGTGTTCGGCTACCTGTGGCCGGTGCTGCCGATCACCGGCGGCTCGCAGATGAACCTGCAATGGGGCTGGAATACGACGTTCATCCTGAGCGTGCTGCGGCACTCGATCCTGCCGGTTATTTCGCTTGTCCTGGTTGGCATCGGCGGATGGTTCATGGGCATGCGTTCACTAGTCTCCAACATCGTGACCGAGGACTATGTAACCTATGCGGAGCTTGCGGGTGTGAGCCGCCAGCGCATTCTGTACGCATACGTGATGCGCAACGCGCTGGTGCCGCAGGTGACTGGGCTTGCGATGTCGCTCGGATCGATCTTCAACGGCGCCATCATCACCGAGCAGGTGTTCGGCTACCCGGGTATCGGCACACTGCTGATTTCCGCCGTGCATACCGGCGATTACAGCCTCGTCATCGGCATCGCAGCGGTGTCGATCATCGCGGTGTCGGTCTGCGTGCTGGTGATCGATCTCCTCTATCCGCTGCTCGACCCGCGCGTGAAAGTCAGTTGACGATGCTGACCATCTTTCGCGACCTCTTCCGTTACAACCGCGAATTCCGGATCGGTGCGCTGTTGACCGGATTCATTGTCTTTTTCGCGGCACTGTCGCTGGTCTCGCCCTACCCGCCGCAGGATGTCTATATCGTTCCGCCCGATCTGCCGCCGTCGCCGACCTACTGGTTCGGCACCACTTCGCGCGGCCAGGACGTATTCTGGCAGCTCACGTTCGCCATCCGCAACACTATGCTGTTCGGCTTTGCGGTCGCGCTCCTGAGTCGGCTGCTTTCGATCGCAATCGGGATGTGGTCGGGCTACAAGGGTGGCATCGTCGATCGCGTGCTGATGTCGATTAACGATACCTTTATCGTCATCCCGCTCTTCCCGCTGCTCGTGCTGTTCTATTTCGTCATGCGCGACAAGATGTCGTGGCCGCTGCTGGCGCTCGCGATGGCATGCCTTGGCTGGGCGTACGACGCGCGGCTGATCCGCTCGGTCGCGATGAGCCTCAAGAACCGGGAATTCACCCAGCAGAGTGTGTTCTCCGGCATGCGCACGTCCGAAATCGTGCTGCAGGAGCACCTGCCCTACGTTCTGCCGATCGTTTTCTACACGACGATGAACAATATGAACTGGTCGATCGGCCTCGAAGTGACGTTGTCGGTATTGGGCTTCACCAATATCGACACACCGACCATCGGGGTGATGATCTATTGGGCCAACCAGCACACGGCGATGGTGGCGGGCATCTGGTGGTGGATTTTCTTCCCCGTGCTGTTCGTCATCATCCTGTTCATCGGGCTGTTTCTGCTGGCGATCTCGATGAATGAATATATCGACCCGCGCAGCCGGCTTGCCAGGATGGGAGGGATGCGCGGATGATCGCTGCCATCCAATCATCCGCCGTGAACGCCGCGCCGGCAACCGGGCGCGTGCTCACGGTCGACAACCTGCGCGCCTATTACCAGACGCGCTATTTCGGCATCGAGCGCGAGGTCCGCGCCGTCGACGGCGTCACGCTGCACGTCGACCGCAACGAGGTCTACGGGTTGGCGGGCGAATCGAGCTGCGGCAAAACCACGCTGATCAAGACGCTCGTGCGCGCGATCCGCCCACCGCTGAATGTCGTGGGCGGCTCGGTCACGTTCAATTTTGCTGGCCGCGATTGCGACATCTATGCGTTGAACCAGAGCGACCTCGAGAATATCCGCTGGCGGCACCTTTCGTACATTCTGCAGGGCTCGATGAACGTGCTCAACCCGGTGCGGCGGGTGCAGCAGTCGTTCGTCGATTTCGCCTACCGCCACATCGGACAGCCGATGCCGGCGTTCCTCAAACTCATCGAGGCGCACCTCCACCGCGTTCGCCTCGAACCCACGGTGCTCGACGCCTATCCGCACGAGTTGTCGGGCGGGATGCGGCAGCGCGTCACCATCGCGCTGGCCAGCGTCTGCCGTCCTGACTTCATCATTGCGGACGAGCCGACGACGGCGCTCGATGTGGTAGTGCAAAAGGACGTGCTAAGCATGCTGCGCGACGTGCAGCGTGAAATCTGCTCGTCGATGATCCTGGTCACGCATGATATCGGCGTGCACGCCAACGTCTCCGACCGGCTCGGCATCATGTACGCGGGGCGCCTGGCGGAAGAAGGCCGCACCGTCGATGTGATTCGCAATCCTCGCCACCCGTACACGTCGCATCTCGTCACGAGCCTGCCGCGGATCGGCGACGTGACGCAAAAGCGCGGCCTCGAAGGCGCGCCGCCCAATCTCGCCAATCCACCTCCCGGCTGTCGCTTCCATCCGCGCTGCCCGCTCGCCATCGAGATCTGCCGCGCCGAGCATCCGCCGATGGTCGATCTCGCTCCCGGCCACCGCGTGGCCTGCTGGGTGACGGCGCCACCCATCAAGCCGGGCGCTCTGCAATGAGTGCCGCAGGGCCGTCCCGAGGCGCGTACCCCGTGCGGGGAACGTCGAAAAGCGGCGCGCGGGGGGATCCTGCCGCGCCGCTTCTCGACATCGATCGTGTCGGCATGACTTACGTGGGCGGCGGCCTGTTTCGCCGCTCCGCGGTGCGGGCGGTTGACCACGTGAGCCTCCGGCTCGAAGCCGGCGAGCCGGAAATCTTCGCGGTCATCGGCGAATCGGGCTCCGGGAAAACTACGCTGGCACGCATGATCCTCAATCTGGCGACGCCGACTGACGGCACGATCCGCTTCCTCGGCGCCGATGTGACGCGCATACGGACGAACCGCGATCGCATGGCGTTCATGCGTCAGGTGCAGCCGATCTTCCAGAATCCGTTCGAAGCCTTCAATCCTCTCAAGCGAATCGACCGCTATCTTTTCGTCAGCGCCCGGCGTTTCGCAGGCGCCCGCGGACGCGTCGACATCGAGGTCACGGCCGACAAGGCGCTGCATCAGGTCGGACTGTCTCTTGCCGAAGTCAAAGGCCGCTTCCCGCACGAGCTGTCGGGCGGGCAATTGCAGCGGATCGCCATCGCGCGAGCGTTGATCTCGGCGCCCTCGCTGATCGTCGCCGACGAGCCGGTGTCGATGGTGGATGCGTCGCTGCGAATGTCGATCGTCAACCTGTTCAAGGCGCTGCGCGACGAGTTGCAGGTCTCGATCATCTATATCACCCACGATCTTGCGACAGCGTATTACATCAGCGACCGCGTGCTGATCATGCAGCGTGGCAAGGCAGTGGAAAGCGGCAACGCACGCGCCGTGCTCGACAATCCGCAACACCCGTACTCGATCCTGTTGAAGAACGCCGTTCTGTCGCCGGACGACGCAGGCAGGCCAATGCCGCCGGCCGGCGCGGCACAGGATTCATCCGGGATTCCGGTTTCAAACGAGGAGTGAACGCAATGCGAAACGTGGAAGTCACGCTGGACCGCGACACCGTGATCGGTGCGACGGACCCGCGGCTGTTCGGAGCCTTCGTCGAGCATCTCGGCCGCTGCGTCTATGGCGGCATCTACGAACCCGGTCACCCGAAGGCGGACAGGCGAGGCTTTCGCAAAGACGTGCTCGCGCTGGTGCGTGAGCTCGCGCCGACGATCATGCGCTACCCGGGCGGCAATTTCGTCTCCGGGTACAACTGGGAGGACGGCGTCGGCCCGGTCAAGGATCGTCCCGCCAGGCTCGACCTCGCGTGGATGTCGACCGAGCCCAATACCTTTGGCACCAACGAATTCGTCGAGTGGTGCCGGGCCGCGGACGTCGAGCCAATGCTGGCGGTCAATCTCGGAACCCGAAACGGCGATGCAGCCCGCAACCTGGTCGAATATTGTAATCACCCGAAAGGCACCGCACTCTCCGATCTGCGCCGCAAGCATGGTTACGGCAAGCCGCATGACATCAAATTCTGGTGCCTCGGCAACGAGATGGACGGCCCGTGGCAGATGGAAACCAAGACGGCGACCGAATATGGCCGCATCGCCACCGAAGCCGCGAAGATGATGAAATGGGTCGATCCCTCGATCGAGCTGGCGGCCTGCGGCTCGTCGGGGCGCAACATGGCGACCTTCGGGGCATGGGAAGACACGGTCCTCGAGCATACCTTCGATCATGTCGAATTCGTCTCGCTGCACACTTATCTCAACAATTACGCCGACGACTCGGCGTCGTTCCTGGCGAGCCCTGACCTGATGGATAACTTCATCGAGGAAGTGGTTGCGATTGCGGATGCGGTTGCGGCGCGGCGGCGCTCATCGAAGCGGATCATGCTGTCGTTCGACGAATGGAATGTCTGGTATCGCACGCGCCGCGACCGGGAGGGGCGCGTCAAGCCGGGCTGGCCAGTCGCGCCGGAGATTCTCGAAGAACCTTACAACATGCTGGATGCCCTTACCTTCGGCGGCGCCTGCATATCGCTCCTCAATCACGCCGACCGCGTGAAAGCGGCGTGCCTCGCCCAGCTTGTCAACGTGATCGCGCCGATCATGACCGAAACGGGCGGCGCGGCGTGGCGGCAGACGATCTTCTATCCGTTCGCGGATTTCAGCAATCTGGGCCGCGGCAACGTGCTGCGCGCAGCGGTGAACTCGCCGACGTATGCGGCCAATTATTTCGATCCGCGCGGCACCGACGACGCTTACTACCCAATGCCTGCCGTGCCTTATCTCAAGTTGTCCGCCGTGCATGACGGCAAGGCCGGAACGCTGACATTGTTCGCGCTCAACCGGCATCTCAAGGACGACATGACGGTCGATCTAACCACCAAGGGTTTCGCCAAACTTGCTGTCGGCAAAGCGCATCAATTGCATGACAAGGATCTGAGAGCACTCAACACCGCGAAAAAGCCCGACCGCATCCAACCGCTGCCGTTGCGCGACATCAGGATTCGCGAGGGCGGCGCACGCGCGAAGCTGCGCCCGGCGTCATGGAACGTCATCCAATTGAAGGTAGGGAAATGATTCGGTTCGCTCTTGCGGGACGCGTCCGATGAAATCATCGTACGCGCGCTATCCCAGCCTCGCCAATCGCGTCGTCCTCGTCACCGGAGGAGCAACTGGCATTGGCGCCAGCATCGTCGCGCATTTCGTCGACCAAGCCGCCAAGGTGGCCTTCCTGGACGTCGACCGGGATGCCGGCGAGGCCTTGGCGTCGACGCTGGCCGGACACGGCCCTGGCGATCCGCTGTTCGTCGCGGTCGATCTGTGCGACATCGTCGCGCTGCAGACCGCAATCGAACGTGTGCGGTCGCACCTCGGTCCGATCGGCGTTCTCGTCAACAACGCGGCGAACGATCGTCGGCACGACATGGATAGTGTCTCTGTCGCGACCTGGGACGCCGGCATCGCGGTCAACTTGCGGCACCAGTTCTTCGCCGCCCAGGCCGTTGCACCGGACATGCGCGCGCTTGGCGGCGGCTCGATCATCAACCTGGGCTCGATCAGCTGGATGATCAAGCAGGGCGGGATGCCCGTCTACACGACCTCGAAGTCCGCCATTCAGGGGCTGACCCGCAGTCTCGCGCGCGACCTCGGTCCACACAGCATCCGCGTGAACACACTTGTGCCGGGCTGGGTGATGACCGAAAAGCAGTTGCGCATGTGGGTCAATGAGACGACCAGCCGGCAGATCGACGAGAACCAATGCCTGCCGAGCCGGCTCGAGTCGGCCGACATCGCGCGCATGGCCTTGTTTCTCGCCGCCGACGACAGCCGGATGTGCACAGCGCAGGACTTTATCGTCGACGGCGGGTGGGCCTGACTGGCGACCGTTCGCGCAGGCGTCGAGGGTTGCCGTGGCAGCCAACAGCTTGCGCTCACCATTGCGTACGCATCAGCCGTGAACTGTGGCGGAAGACCGTTGACTTCGACGTCAGTGGCCCGCCCGTACGCGCCTGAAGTCGGCAGTGCCCGGCAACTTCGTGTGAAGCGCCGCTGGCTCCGGCAAACCCTTGACATAGCGGTCGAGAAACGCGATCGCATACGATACGATCGCATCCTTGCTAACGCCGCTCGTGTCGGTCCAAGCAAAATGCGCGGCGCCCTCGATTTCGACATAATATTTCGGAGGCGGAGACAGGTCGAACGCGCCGCCTTTCACGCGCAATGGTGGAGTGAAAACCAGGTCGAGCGTGCCGCCTTGGTACATGACCGGGGCGTGGAGCTTCCGCAAGCCTTGCTTGGCACGGAACGGCGCCGAATATGGCGAAAGCGCCAGAATCGCCTTGATGCCGGGCAGTGTCCACGTTGGCCACGCGCCCCCAAGCCCGAGCACCGTGTAGCCGCCGAGCGAATGACCGGCGAGCGCTAGACGCGTCATATCGGCACGTTCACGAAATCGCGCATCGCTCTTCAACGCCGCGACTACATTGCGCACGTCGTCTGCGCGGTCGCGGTAGTCGCGGTCTGTCCACATCAGTGCGGGCTTGAGTGCCGTCGGATCAGGGAGCGAAGGCTCCAGATCGCAGCTCGAATCACCATGCTTTGGCGCGACTACAAGATATCCGGCGTTGGCGAGTGCTTGGGTGAGAAACCTTGTCTGGGTCGGGCAGAGTCCAATGCCATGCGAGAACACGACTACCGGTTGCGGTGTGCCGGATTCCGAACGGTTGGACCACACGACAACGTCGACGCCGCCGAGACTCAGCGATTGTTCGTCGACGGCAATATCCGTGGCGGTGGCAGCAGCCTCCGCGCCGTTCGGCGCTTG
>Ga0207687_10000198_pt1 | contig 40595 bp, 37 predicted proteins | sample KBSM54metaG_FD_184399 | JGI IMG/M metagenome (GOLD analysis project Ga0207687, IMG submission 184399) | Miscanthus rhizosphere microbial communities from Kellogg Biological Station, Michigan, USA - KBS M5-4 metaG (SPAdes) (version 2) | ecosystem: Host-associated > Plants > Roots > Rhizosphere >...
CAGGTGCGGGCGGAGCTGGCGCGCTACGGCATGTCGGTCCGCGACTACCCACCGGTGCGGTCGGCGCGCTGGCTGACCGCCGGCGAGCTGCGCCTGGGCGCGCCGGTGCCGTGGCACGAACTGGCGGCGCTGGAGGCAGCGCTTGCCCGCGTCCGCGACGACGCCGAGCGCGTCGCCGCCGGCGATCAGGCGCTGGCCGCCCTGTCGGCGGCCGACTACGTCGAGCGTCTGCGCCCGAGCGACGCGCTTCGCGACTTCCTGCTGGGATGGTGGCAGCTGATGGGTGGCGCCTCGCCACAGCACGGCGCCGCAAGCGATGCGCTCGACGCGATCCACGGGCACGGCGGCCTGACCGGGTTGCTCACGTGCCTTGCACACGGGCCGCTGCCGGGTTGGAGCGCGCTGGCCGAGGCGATGGCACATGACGTCGTCGATCTGCGCCTGGGGACGTCAGTGACGACGATCGAGCATGGCGACGGCTCCGTGATCTGCACCACGGAGCGCGGCGAGGTGCACGAAGCCGACGCGCTGGTGCTGGCCGTACCGCTCAACTGCCTGCCGGGGATCTCCTTCGAGCCGGCGTTGCCGCCACGCGTGGCCGAGGCCGCGGGCGCCAACGCCGGCCGGGCCGTGAAGGTGCTGATGCTGGTGCGGGGGGTGGCTCCGAACGGCATCGCGGTCGGCATCGGCCCCGGCCTGAACTGGCTGTACGCGGACGCCGCCGAGGATGGCTGCGTGCTGGTGACCGGCTTCGGCTGGCAGGACGACCGCTTCGACCCGGCGGCGCGGGGACACGTCGAGCGCGCCCTCCGCGCCTTCCACCCCGATGCCGAGCTCGTGGACTGGGCGCAGCACGACTGGATCGCCGACCCGGCCTCGCGCGGCACCTGGCTGACGGCGCCGGCCGGGCGCATCGACCTGGTGTCGCCGGACCGGTTCGACCCGGTCGGCGGCATCGCATTTGCCGGATCCGACATGGCCCGTCAGCACGCGGGCTGGTTCGAGGGCGCGCTGGTCAGCGGCGCCTCCGCCGCGGCGCACGTGCTGCGCTAATCGCGAAGCAGCGGTGCCACCCGCTCGGCGAACACGCGCATGGCCTCGCGCTGCCGCTCGTACGGCATGCCCGGCCAGTAGAGCTGCGCCACGAAGTGCAGATCGCCGCCGGCCGCCTCGTTGTAGGCGCGGATGCCCTCGGCCACCTGTTCGGGCGTGCCCACCAGCGCATGGCGGCGGATCTCGGCCTCCGACTCGCGACTGAGCGGCGGGGGCGGCGGGGGGTCCCCCGAGCGGCCGCGGGCCTCGTCCATGTCCTCGTACTTCCAGTTCAGGTAGTGGTGGTGTTCGCGCACCAGCGGCCAGGCGTCCTCGCCCTCCCACGCGAAGGTGGGTTGATAGATGCTGAGCTCGAACGGCCGCTGCACGGCGGCCTCGGCCTGCCCCTCGCGCGCCCATGCCACCTGCTCGGCGAATTCCGCCGGCCCGGTGTCGCCGCTCATGTAGCCGTCGGCGAGCCTGCCGGCACGCCGCACCGCCGGCTCGACGACCGCGCCGATCCAGATCGGCGGCCCGCCCGGCCGAAACGGCTTGGGCCGCACGCTCACGCCCGGATAGCGGCGCCGCTTGGTCCCGGTCACGAGCCCCTCGCCCCAAGACTGGCGCAGGATCGAGATCGCGTCGATCAGCCGCGTGCGGCGCTCTGACATGGGGATCCCGAGCCCTTCGAACTCCTCCGCCCGCCAGCCCATGCCCAGGCCCAGCAGCAGCCGGCCGTGGGACAGCAGGTCGACGGTGGCTGCGTCCTCGGCCAGCCGCACCGGGTCGTGCAGCGGCGCCAGCAGCAGGCCGGTGCCGATCTCGATCTGCTCGGTGCGGGCGGCGACGGCCGCAGCCACCGCCAGCAGCGACGGCATGTAGCCGTCATCCACGAAGTGGTGCTCGGTCAGCCACACCGAGTCGAAGCCCAATCGCTCGGCCTCGACCGACAACTCGATCGCCTGGTGGTAGAGGTCGGCGTCGCTTCGCTCGTCGCCCGGTGGCCGCTGGCAGGTGATGAGTCCGTATCCAAGCTTCATCGGGCGATGCTACCAACCGAGGCTCCGCCGTTGCCTATGCTCCGCTCATGACGCTGTACCGCCTGGCGGACGATCCTCCGACGCTCGTCGATCCGGTCATGATCGCGTGCTTCGACGGATGGGTGGATGCGGCCGAGGCGGCGTCCAGCGCCGTGGCCCACGTCGCGGCAGACGCCGAGCCGATGGTCACGTTCGACCCGGACGCGATCTTCGACTACCGCTCACGCCGTCCCGTCCTGGACGTGCAGGACGGCCGGCTGTCGGATCTGCGCTGGCCGGAGCTGGCGATCCGTCACGTGCCGGTGGACGGCCGTGACCTGCTGATCTTCTCCGGCGCCGAGCCCGACCTGCGCTGGCAGGAGCTGGCGTCCGACGTGGCGGCGCTGGTCACCTCGCTGGGCGTGGCCCTGTGGGTCAGCCTCGGCGCGGTGCCGGGAGCGGTCGCGCACACCATGCCGGTGCCTGTGATGGCAACGGCCTCGCAGGATGGGCTGCTCGGCCCGCGCACGCCGCCGGGCCCCGAGGGACTGCTGCGGGTGCCGTCGGCCGCGCTGTCGGCGATGGAGATGGCGGTCAGCGGATCCGGCATCCCCGCCATCGGATTCTTCGCGCAGGTGCCGCCCTACGCCAGCATCGGCTACACCGCCGCCAGCATCGCGCTGCTGGAGCGGCTCGGCCGCCACCTCGAGGTCGACCTGCAGATGGACGACCTGCACGAGGAGGAGCACGAGCAGCGGGCCCGCTACGACGCGGCCGTGGCCAGCGACGCCATGCTGCGCCAGACCGTCGAGCAGCTGGAGTCGGTGGCCGGCGACATGGAGGAGCACCACCTGCCGTCCGGCGACGAGCTGGCCCGCGAGATCGAGCGGTTCCTGCGGCACAACGAGCCCGACGGGGAGGCCTGAATGCTCGACCTGACGCCCGAACAGCTGCTCACAACCACCCGCGCGGTGCGACGCCGGCTGGACGTGGACCGACCCGTCGATCCCGAGACGATCCGGCACTGCCTCTCGATCGCCACGCAGGCGCCCACCTCGGTCAACCTCCAGAACTGGCACTTCGTGGTGGTCACCGACCCGACCGTGCGGGCGGGTGTCGCCGAGTGGTACCGCAGGGCGTGGCAGGACTACTCGAGCACACCGCTCGACGAGGACCCGCCCGGCGAGGCCTCCGGGGCCGCCTCCTCTCGCCACCTGGCCCGGATCATGCCCCGCGTCCCGGTGCTGCTGATCCCGTGCATCGAGGGCCGGCCCGAGGGGCGGGCGTCCGGCGAGCTGGCCGCCCTCTACGGGTCGGTCGTGCAGGCCTCGTGGAGCTTCCAGCTGGCGGCCCGAGCGCACGGCCTGGGCTCGGTGTTCACGACGTACCACCTGGATTACGAGCGCGAGGTTGCGGAGCTGCTGGGCATCCCCTACGACGCGGTCACCCAGGTGGCGCTGTTGCCTGTGGCCCACACCACCGGTGGAGAATTCCGGCCGGCGCGACGGCGGCCGCTGGACGACGTCGTGCACTGGGACGCCTGGTAGTAGCGCGCTCGATCGCACCTCGGTTTCAGAGATCTCCGGCGTCTGCCGATAAGCGGGCAGTGGCAAGGCTGACGATGACGCAGGCTGTGGAGCGGCTGAGCACCGCGGCCGTGACGATGGCCGATGCGCAGGGCAACGCGCTCGAGCTGTCCCCCGTGGAGAGCGCCGGCACGCGCCTGGTCGCGACGGCTGACCGGATGCGGATCGGTGAGCGGGGTCTGCTGACGGCGCGCGTGCACGGCGACGATCTGCGCCCATGGGTGGTGGGCTTCGAAGTCGAGTCGGCCGCATACCACAGCGACGAACTTGCGCTGGTGACCCTGCGCGCGCGCTCGATCCGGCTGGACCCCCAGCAGCGTCAGGCGGATCGCACGGCGATGGGCGGCCACGCACGGCTGATCGCGTACAGCTGCCAGAACGTGGTGGACGGCGACGTGGTCGAAGGCTCGATCGTTGACGTGTCCGACAACGGCGTCGCATTCATGACACGACGGCTGCTGCGGCCGGGTGACCGGCTCAGCTTCGCCGGCCGCTTCTTCGCGACGGTGGTCGAGGCCGAGGTGCGGGTGGCGCGCATCGCCGAGGTGGCCGGACAACTCCAGGTCGGCTGCACCTTCATCGCGATCGAGCCGGCCGAGCGCGCGAAGCTGCGCGCCGTGACCGCGGTGCGCCGGCCGGGCGAGGCGGCGTCGTTCAACATGCTGCAGCAGCTGAACGCGGAGCGGGCCGCGCGCGAACCGGCCGCGAGCGAATCACGCTGGCGCCGGCTGTTCCGCCGCAGCGCGTAGCAGCCTGCGGGTGGCCGGGTGCCGCCGCGATGTGCCACCCTTACGGACATGGCATCGCTCAACCGGCACCTGCTGCGCGCGCGCGACCTGATGGATGCGCGATACGCCGACCCGCTGGACGTACCCACCCTGGCTCGCGCCGCGCACGTGTCGCCGGCCCACTTCTCCCGGCAGTTCAAGGCCGCGTTCGGCGAGACGCCGCACCAGTACCTGCTGACGCGGCGGCTGGAGCGGGCCGCGGCGCTGCTGCGCGGCACCGACTACTCGGTGGCGAGGATCTGCATGGATGTCGGCCTCGCCAGCGTCGGCTCGTTCACCTCCAGCTTCAAGCGCGTGTACGGATCCACTCCCACCGCCTACCGCGACAGCTTCCCGCCGGCGGCGCAGATGGCCCACATCCCGACCTGCATCCTGATGGCGGCCAGCCGGCCGGTCGGCGGTCGCATGCGCGCGCCGGTACCGCTGCCCGCGATGGAGAGCAGCTTTGAAGAAGACGTGGCGCGCGTCGCGACATAGCCTGCGGCGAGCAACCATCACCACAGGAGGACACCATGAAGACCACCATCTCCCACGTCAACGTCTGGGTGCGCGACCAGGACGAGGCACTCGCGTTCTACACCGACAAGCTCGGCTTCGAGGTGCGCGAGGACGTCACCGTCCCGGAGTTCAACAACTTCCGCTGGCTGACGGTCGGGCCGCCCAGCCAGCCCGACCTGCAGCTGATCCTGTGCAGGACCGATGCGATGCCGGCATCGCCGGAGCTGGCCGCGAAGCTGGCCGATGTGGTCGCACAGGGCGCCGGCGGCGGAGTCGTGCTCGCGGTCGAGGACTGCCGCGCGACCGTCGCCGAGCTCAAGTCGCGCGGCGTCGAGATCACGCAGGAGCCCGTCGATCAGTTCTACGGCGTCGACGCCGGGTTCCGCGACCCGTCCGGGAACCAGCACCGCATCACGCAGCGCACGGACGGCGGCTGAGCCAAAACGACAGGGTGGACGGCCACGGGAACCTCGCGGCCGTCTACCCAAGCCGGCCGGGCCACGGTACGCTGAACCATGGATCCGATCCACCAGGACGGCGGCCGGCTGATGATCGAGTCGGTCGCCGCAACCGACCTGGCCGCGCGTTTCGGCACCCCGCTCTACGTCACCTCCGAGGCGGCTCTGCGCGCGAACGTGCGCGCCTGGCGCACCGCGCTTGACGATGCGTGGGCCTATGGCCCCACCCGCGTGCTGGTCTCGCTCAAGGCCAACCCGACCATCGCGCTTCGCCGCATCCTGGACGACGAGGGCGCCGGCTGCGACGTGTTCGGCGCGTACGAGCTCGAGATCGCCCTCGATGCCGGCACGCCGGCCGAGCTGATCTCGGTCAACGGGTCGACCAAGCCCGAGGCGCTGATCGTCCGGGCGATCACGGCCGGCGCCCGTCTCACCGTGGACAGCGTCGAGGAGCTGGCCGCCACCGCGGCCGCGGCCAGGCGGCTTGAGCGGCGCGCGCACGTGCGGCTGCGGCTGCGACCGGACCTGACCGACGTCGAGACGACCAGCGAGTTCACAGAGCGCGATCCGCTGGGAGCGGTGGCGGACGCCTACAAGCCTGGCATCCCGATCGACGGGCTGGGCGAGGCGCTGGGCCGGCTCGACCTCGATGGCGTCGACCTGGCCGGCGTCCACGCCCACCTCGGTCGGCACACGTCGGCGGTCGAGCCGTTCCGCCTGCACGCGCAGCGTCTGGGCGCGCTGGTCGGCGAGCTGGCACGCGTCATGCCGGGCTGGACGCCGCGCGAGATCGACCTCGGCGGCGGCTACTCCTATCCCGGTGACCCCACGGGCCGGGCGCTGCGTGCGTCCCCGGCGCACACCCCCAGCCCTGCCGACTACGCCGCCGCGGTCGCGGGCGGCCTGGACGAGGGGCTGAGGGCCTGCGGCGTCGACCCCAGGGGGATCGCGCTCGAGATCGAGCCGGGCCGGGCCGTGTACGGCAGCGCCGGGGCGCATCTGTCGACCGTGTTGAACGTGAAGCGTCAGGCGGCGCCGGTGCCGCGCGTGTGGGTCGGCTGCGACAGCTCCGAGGTGCTGCTGAGCGACACCGGCTGGGAGCACAGCCGCTGGGACCCGGTCTGCGCCGACCCGGTGACGGGGCCGGACACGGAGGTGGACGTGGTCGGCGTCAGCTGCGGCTTCGACACGATCACGCCCGGCGCGCGGCTGCCGGCCGGGATCGCCGCCGGCGACGTGATCGCCTTCCTCGCCACCGGCGCCTACGAGGAGGCGCTGGCGGGCAACTTCAACTCGATGCCGCGACCGGCGTCGGTGCTGGTCTCGGGCGACCGCGCCGAGCTGGTGCGCCGGGCCGAGCTGCTGTCCGACGTGACGCGGCGCGACCGCCTTCCGCGGCGGCTTCGCGGGGAGGCGCCGCGGGTGGTGGGCGTCGACCACGTCTCGCTCACGGTCGACGACCTCGACCGCTCGGTCGGGTTCTACTGCGGGCTGCTAGGCCTCACCCTGCACGACCGGGGGCGACTCGAGCCGGAGCTGATCGAGCAGATGACCGGGATGCCGAACGCGGAGGTGGACTACGCCGACGTCGACCTGGGTTCACGGATCCTGGAGCTGCTGCAGTACCGCACCGCCGGGGTACGCCGGCCGATCGCGTCCCGGCAGGAGCGCCCGGGATCGGTGCACATCGGCCTGCGGGTGGACGACGCGGCGACGGTGCACGGCCGCCTGGCCGCCGCCGGGTTTCCGCCGCTGTCGGTGCCGCGCACGCTTCCCGACGACGGCTCCGGCTGGTCGGGCAGCATCGTCTTCTACGTCCGTGATCCGGACGGCGTGATGCTCGAGATCGTGGAGCGGGCGGAGGCCGCGTCGCGGGCGCCCAGCGTCCCGGTGCCCGCCACTGCGCCCCGCTAGCCGGGCTCTCGCCCGCCGTCCGCAGTGCCGGTGATGGTGTTCGCGAGGGCTCGGGGTTCTTGGTGCGGTCGGCGCTCTTACCCGAGGGGCAGCGGCAGCGAGAACTCCACGGTGGTGCCCGCGCCCGGAGTCGAGGTCACCTCGAAGCTGCCGCCGTGGGCGCGGATCCGCTCGCGGGCGGTGGCGATGCCCATGCTCTTCGACGTGCGCGACCGCCGCCGCTCGCCGGCGAAGCCGCGCCCGTCGTCGCGCACGGACGCCTGCAGCGCACCACGTCGCTCGGAGACGCTGATCGCCACGTTGCCGGCACGGGCGTGCCGGCGGACGTTGATCAGCGCCTCCCGGATCGTGCGGTAGGCCAGCGTCTCGATGTCGACCGGGTAGCGGCCGAGCCGCGTGCGCACTGTCACCTCAGCCCCGGTGTCGCGGTGCAGCGTGTCGGCCAGGTCACGGATCGCTGCCCCCAGACCGGCCGCCTCGAGCAGCTGCGGCCGCAGATCGAAGGTGAGCCGGCGGGTGCGTTCCGTGGCCTCCGCCAGCGTCGCTCGGGCCTTCGCGATGGCACCACGCGCCGCCTCCACGTCGCCGTTTCGCAGGTGCCGTTCGCTGCGGTCGAGCTCGAACAGCGACGCGATCATCACCTGGATCGTGTCGTCGTGCAGCTCGCCCGCGATCCGCGAGCGCTGCTCGCTCTCGGCGTTGATGATCTCCTCGAGCAGCGATTGCCGCCGGCGCTCGATGTCGCGCAGCGTCTGGGAGTGCTCGCGCTCGTCGGTGACGTCGCGGTAGTTGAGCACGATCCCGCGCACCGCCGGGTCGTGCAGCAGGTTGGTGGCGACGCCCTCGACCCGGCGCCAGGAGCCGTCGCTGTGCCGCAGCCGGAACTCGCCCGGTAGCTGCGCACCCGGCTTGCCGGCCAGCTGCTGGAGCACGCGCACGGCGCGGGCGGCGTCCTCCGGCGGCATCAGCTCGAGCGGCGAGCGGCCCTCGAACCACTCCGGCGGCCGTCCCACCACCTTGCCCATCGACGGGTTGTGGTAGACCACGACGCCGCTCGCATCCACGATCGTGACCGCCTCGCGGGCGTGCTCGACCAGCGCTCGGTAGAGCAGGCCGACGTCTCCGGTCGGTGGGTGCTGCGACCCGCCGCGGGCGGGCGCGACGACGTCGCCCACGGAACCTGGGGCGGTGCCGGTGGAGCCCTGAGGTCGCCCGGCCATGTGTCGTCCTTCACAGGCATGGTGCCAGCCGAGCGATCACATGGCAATTGGAGATGGCTGGTTCCACGAGCTGCGCGGCGCTGGATCTGGTCTGGGGCACGCTGGACGCCACGATCGCCCTTGGCCAGGACATGCCCAGCCTGCCCTGCGGACGCTCCCAACGTCCAACGCGCCCATCCTGCGCCCAGCATCCACGCATCCCGTGGAATCAACCATCAGCCGAACAGCGGCAGGTGCTGAGCGTTCGCCTCCAGCAGCTCGTCCATCATCGTGCGGGTCTGGTCGAGATCCAGCCGCGACGCGGTGTTGGGGTCGAGCATGAAGGCGTGCAGCGCCTGCTCGCGATCGCCGCTCAGCGCGGCCAGCACCACCTGCTGCTGGAAGTCGTAGAAGCGGCGCAGGTGCGACGCCAGCGTCTCGGGCAGCGGGCCGGTCTGGATCGGGCGGATGCCGTAGGCGTTGATCTGCGCGTTCACCTCGACGATCGCCTCGTCGGGCAGGTTCGGAATGGTGCCCTCGTTGGGCGCGTTCACGACCAGCGTGATGTTGCCATTGTCGACGATCGCCTCGATCAGGTCGATCACCTCGATGCCCTCGTCCTCGTCGCCCTTGGGCAGGTCGGCCAGTGTCACCGGCGCGGCGCCCTCCGCCGTCCAGGTCTCGGCCAGCTGCTCCAGCCCGCGCACGCGCGACCGCTCGTACGCCATGTCGTGGGTGGTGATGCCGTAGCGCATCGACACCCCCTGGGCGGTGCCGGCGTAGGGCTCCTCCAGCCGCTGCATCTGCGGGAAGAACTCGGTCCAGTGCGACCAGCAGTAGGGCAGCACGCCGTATCGGTCGAGCACCCACTTCACGATCGGCTCGGTCGCGCGCTCGCGCACCAGCGGCATCGCGTCGGTGCCGTCGGTCAGCCGCAGCTGCTGGATCGATGCGCAGTGGTTGATGCCCGCCACCACGGGCGGCATCGCGATCCGGTCGGGCTCGACGCCGGCCTGCTGGGCCAGCCACTGCCGGCTGCTGGGATGCCCGGTGCAGGAGCAGAGCGCGTAGGAGCGCACCTGCGGCGCCGCGGCCCGCATCGCCAGCGCCTCGATCGGGGCCGGATTGGTGTAGTTGAACACCCACGCGTCGGGCGCCACCTCGGCGGCGTTGCGGGCCACCTCTGCCAGCACCGGCGCGTTGCGGAACGCGCGCATGATCCCGCCCGGCCCGACCGAGTCGCCGACATGCATGACGATGCCGTGGCGGCCGGGGATCTCGAGATCGTTGGCCCAGGCGTCCATGCCGCCGACCGAGATGGCGGCGATCACGAAGTCGGCGCCGGACAGCGACGCGCGCTGGTCGGTGGTGCTGGTGACGCGCAGCTCGCTGTGCTCGTTGGCGATCAGCTTGTCCGCTAGGGACTGCATCACAGACAGTCGGCCCTCGTCGACGTCCATCAGCGTCACCTGCGAGGACCCCAGGACGGGCGACTGCATCAGCCGCCGCACCAGCAGCGGGACGAAGCTGCTGCTGCCTCCGCCGATGATCGTGACCTTGGTTGCCATCTGCCGGGGTCCTTTCGCCGGGTTCAGTTCATCGAGTCGTCGCTCATGGGCAGGATCGTGGCCTCGAGCACGCGGTGCGTGCGCGGCCGCGTGACCGCGTGCACCACGGCGTCGGCGACCTCCTGCGGCCGCATCATGTCGGCCAGGTCGGGATCCTGCGGCGTGCGGCCGCGGCCCATCGCGAACTCGGTGTGCACCCCACCCGGCGCGATCGTAGAGCAGCGCACGCCGCGCCGGTACAGCTCGTGGTCGAGCGAGCGCATGAACCCGACCTGGGCGAACTTCGAGGCCGAGTACACGGCCTCGCCCTCCGGCCCGCGCTGACCCGCCACCGACGCAACCACCACCAGGTCAGCGCTGTCGCTGTCCAGCAGATGGGGCAGCGCGGCCCGCACCGTGTACAGCAGCCCCTTGACGTTCGTATCGATCATCTCCTCGAGGTACTGGGGATCGAGGTCGAGGAAGTCGCCGTAGGCGCCCACCCCCGCGTTCGCGACCACGATGTCGATCCCGCCGAAGCGCTCGACCGCCTCTCCCACCAGCGCCTCGATCTGCTCGGGCCGGCGGACGTCGCAGGGCCGTGCCAGGGCGCCGTCGATGCCGAGGTCGTCTGCGCGGCGCGACGCCAGCGCCAGCTTCGCCCCGCCGGCCGCAAGCGTCTGCGCCGTTGCCGTTCCGATGCCGCTGCTGGCTCCGGTTACCAGCGCCACGCGACCCTCGACTGTGCTCACGGCGGCTCCCATCTCAGCAGTGGTGGTCAGAATCCGGCTCGGACGGCGGGACGTCGAGCGCCGGGTTCCGCTCGAAGAACCCGACCGGCTTCAGCTTGAACCCCGCCGTCGCCACCGGCATCACCGGCCAGTCCTCGGGCCGGGGAACGTGGTGGTGGCCGAACGTATACCAGACCACGATGTCCTCCCCGTCGATCGGCCGGTCGGCGCTCGTCCACTCCGGCAGGCCGGCACCGCCGGGGTGCAGGTTGGGGTACTCCCCCGCCGCGTAGCGCTCCTCGCGGCGGTACGGCGTCACCCACAGGTGCTGGCGGATGAAGCCGGCGCGCTTGCTGACCGGAGCATCCGGCTGCGCGAACGGGAACGTTGTCTCACCAGGCACCAGCCGGTAGGCGATCGGCTGCCCGAGCCGGTGCAGCCGCTCCGGGTTGACGATCTCCCACCACCGCGCCGAGCGGGTGTCGACGGTGCGCCGGGCGGCGTGCTCGCTGGCCAGGCGCTGCCGCTGGGGCCGGAAGGCGTTGCCGTGGGGGTTACCGGCGCCGGGTGGTAGCGACTCCGTCCAGACCTCGTCGACGGCGTTTCGCTGCCCGTCGACGTCCAGGTCGAGTCGCATGTTGAAGAAGTGCTGGTGCACCATCGCGTTCAGGCCCGGGGCCACCAGCGTGCCGTGCTCCGGCTGCACGCCCGGGGCAACGGCGCCGGTCGAGAGCACCCCGGTCAGCTTCACCTCGAACTCGATCGTGCCGTCCTGGTACAGGTACCAGAAGAACCCGTAGTCGTAGTTGCCGATCGCCGAGAACGACGAGACCACCAGCCGCCGCGAGCGCCGCACCTCACCCGAGCCGTCGCGCCACTCGATGTGCCGCCACAGAACGCCCACGTCCTCCTCGTGGATGCAGATCGCATTCGGTATCGGCACCGGCGCGCCGCTCGGGTCGGATACGACCGCGTCCAGGTAGGCGATCTCGCCCAGGCAGTCGCAGCCGCGCGTGAGCGGTGACGCGGCCAGGCCGACGCCGTTCTCGCCGCCGTCGAAGGCGTTCTTGAAGTAGTGCATCGGGCTGGGGTCGCCGTAGGGCACCACCATCTCCGACAGCGAGGCCCGGTACAGGATCGGCCGCAGGCGCCCGCCGTCCTCGTAGCCGACGCGGTGCAGCACCAGGCCCTCGCGCGGCGTGAACCCGACGTGCAGCTGCCAGCGCTGCCACCGCAGCAGGTGACCCTCCAGGGCGAAGCCGGGGCCCTGGGGCTGCGTGATCAGAAGCGGCGCGATGTCGTCGCGCAGCGGCGCCCCCGCGGCGACGTCGAAGTTGCCGCTCTCGGGCGGGATCGGCACCACCCCGTGGTCGTCCACCCGCAGCACCTCGAGCGTGTTCAGGTCGAGCAGCACGATCACCCCGTCGACGGGATGCGCCCACTCGCTGTCGCCCGGTGCCGGCTTCAGGAAGGCCACCGCCCGGCACAGCCGCTGGCCCGTCTCCTCGTCCGGGCCGAAGTGGCCGGCCGGCCAGGCGTCGACCTGCACGATGCCCATGTCGGTCACGCCGCGCCGCGCCATGGCCGCCTGGAAGGCGGGGTCGAGCAGCACCGCCTGCTCCGCCTCGACCAGCTCCGAGACCACCGCCATCGGCTGGATGTCCGCACGCCGCTGCCAGCGGGTGACCTCACCCGAGACCACCGCCACCGTCGCCTCCACCGTCTCACGGGCCGACCGGTCGAGGATCACGACCTCGGCTTCGCGGGCCGGCTCGGCGCCACCCTGTTCCCATTCCAGCAGCGCGCGCTTGTCGGGCTCGAGCAGCGCGATCGTGACGAAGCGGCTGTCCTCGCCCAGGTCCCGCCGGCGGCACGCACCGGCCGCCGCCTCGATTTCATAGGCGTCCAGCGGATCCAGTGGATGTGTCAGCGCGCGCTCTTGTAATCCCCCCATACGGTCTCGTAGTATGGCGCTCCGCTCGCTCCGATGAGCGCTCAACCTGCAACGAGGGAGACGTTGTGAACCGACGACTGCGGTGGACACTGATCTCAGCGATGGCGATCGCGGCAACGCTGTTCGCGGCGTCGTGCGGCGGCAGCTCCAGCTCCAGCGGTTCCAGCGCCTCGAGCGAGTCGATCATGGGCCAGACGATCACCGTGCTCGTGCCGTACGCGATGCCCCAGAAGCTGCTCAACCAGTTCACCGCTGAGACGGGGGTCAAGGTCAACTACGTGGTCACCGGTTGGGACGCCACCCACAACAAGCTGCTGGTCGCCAACGAGGCCAACACCTATATCGCTGACGTGGCCGAGTTCGACTGGTCGTTCACAGGACAGTTCGCCGGCGCGGGATGGGTGGAGCCGCTCGACAACCTGCTGTCGGCAAAGACGCTGGCCGATCTCAAGAACACCGACGCCGCGTTCGTTTCCGGCGGCAAAACCTACGCCGCCTGCTACTCAAACGACTTCCGCGTGTCCATGTACAACAAGAAGATGTTCGCCAAGGCCGGAATCACCGCGTTTCCGGCCACCTTCGACGAGCTGGCGACTGACGTCCAGAAGCTGAAGAGCTCCGGCGTCCAGTATCCGCTGGCGATCCCAATGGCCGCCACCGAGGGCGGCGTCACGCCCTGGTACCTGTTGACGCTGGCGATGGGCGGGCAGCTGTTCGACAGCCAGAACAACCCGGTCTTCTCGGATCCCAACTCGGCCGGCTACAAGGCGCTGCAGTGGGAGGTCGACGCGGTCAAGAACGGCTGGGTCTCGCCCGGCTCGGTGGCGATGGACGACTCCGTCGCGTTGAACAAGTTCACCGCGGGCGAGAACGCCATCTTGCTGGCCACCGGCCCGGGCAACATGCCCACCGCGAACGACCCCAGCCAGTCGAGCATCGCCGGCGACGCCCAGATCGGCCTGGTGCCAGGCAACACCGGACCGGGTGGCTCGTTCGGGCTGCCGGAGGGTCTCTCGATCCCCGTCACCGCCAAGCACAAGGCCGCGGCCGCCGCCTTCATCGAGTGGTGGGAGCGGCCCGAGAACGCGATCGCCATCTACAAGACCCAGGGCAGCCTGCCCTGTGGCGCCTCATCGCTGAAGCAGCTGTCGGACACCGGCCAACTGCAGGGCGGCGACGTCATCAACCAGGAGCTGCCGCATGTGGGACCGCTGTTCCCAGGCGGCGCGCCGCTCTGGTACGCCCAGTTCAGCTCGGATGCCCAGGGGCTGCTGAACGCGGCCGCTAAGGGTCAGATGAGCGTGTCCGACGCCCTCAACCAGCTCTCCACGAAGACAGCCGCACGCAATTAGCAGTGCCTAAGCCGTGGAACCGGCGGGGCGGCGACCGGACCGCCCGTGAGACCCAGATCCTGGGCTGGCTGTTCGTGATCCCATCGCTGATCGCGGTGGCCGCGCTGGTCCTCTATCCGATGGCGCACGGCTGGTGGCAGAGCATGAACTCGGGAGGCTTCCTGTTCGGCGAGAAGCCGGGCTACGTCGGCCTGCGCAACTACAGGGACGTGATCAACGACCCGGTCTCGCGCGAGGCGATGGCGCACACCCTCTGGTACGTGCTGCTGGCCGTCTCGTTGGAACTGGTTCTGGGAATCCTGGTGGCCGTCACCCTGCACCGCGTGTTCCGTGGCCGCGGCTTCGTGCTGGCGGTGCTGATCCTGCCCTGGGCGCTCCCCTCGGTGGTATCCGGCGTGCTCTGGAAGCGCGTGTTCGACCCCGACAACGGCCTCCTCAACAGCCTGCTGATGCAGCTGCACGTCATCAACCAGCCGCACGTGTGGCTGGCCGCTGGACGGGGGCCGATCGTCTATATCACGCTGGTGCACGTGTGGGGCGTGCTGCCGCTCGTCAGCCTGATCTTCCTGGCCGGACTGCAGAGCATCCCGGACGAGGTGTACAGCGCGTCAGCGGTGGACGGTGCCGGCCCGTGGCGACAGTTCCGCCACATAACGTTGCCCCTGCTACGCCCGTCGATGGCGATCGCGCTGACCGTGGGGACGCTGCTTGCGATCAGCATCTTCGATGAGATCTACGTCCTGAACGGGACCGCGCTGAATACTCGCTCGATCCTGATCCAGGTCTACAACACGACCTTCGCCCAGGCAGACTTCGCCCACGGCACGGCGCTCGCCTTCCTGCTGGCGGCGATCACGGCCGTGCTCGGCGCGCTGTACGCGATCGCGCTTCGGAGGTCGACCGTATGACGTCGCCGGGCTGGCGGATAGCGAAGCTGGTGGCGGTGCTGGCGATCATCGTCTGGTCGCTGGGGCCGATCCTGATCGGCGTCTCGACCAGCCTGTCCACTCAGCGCGAGGTGAACGCCATCCCCACCCGCTGGGTACCCCATCATCCCACCCTGCAGGCGTATCACGACCTACTCGGCGGCACCTCGAACCAGCGCGCCGGCGGTACCGTCACCGAGGCCGGCACCTTCACGCGCTCGATCTATAACAGCGCCATCCTCTCCGCCGTCTCCACCTCCTTCATCCTGATCTTCGCCACGATGGCGGCCTATGCGGTGGGCCGCCTGCGTTTCAGGCTCGGCGGCGCGGTGCTGGCGCTGCTGGTGGGGACGATGATCGTGCCCATTTTCGTCGTGGTGGTGTCACTGTTCAAAGTGCTGGCGGAGCCGCCGGTCGGCCCGAGCTTGATTGATACGAAGGGAGGGCTGGTGCTGGTCTTCATCGCCACGCTCACGCCGCTGGCGACCTGGCTGCTGTACACGCAGGTGCGGGAGATGCCGACCGAGCCCGAGGAGGCCGCGCTGATCGACGGCTGCTCGCGCTGGAAGGCGTTCGTGCGGATCGTCGTGCCGCAGATGAGCTCCGGCATCGCGGCCGTGGCCGCGATCATGATGCTCTCGGTCTGGGGCGAGTTCCTGATCCCGCTGCTGCTGACGCAGACCATGAACGCCAAACCGGTCACCGTGCAGATCACCGAATACGTCGGCAAGTACACCACCAACTACCCGATCCTGGCCGCCGCCGGCGTGCTGGCCCTGATCCCGCCGGCGCTGCTGGCCCTGGCCCTGAACAAGCGCATCACCGGCATGCTGGCAGGCTCGTCATGACGGCTACCGGGACGATCACGCTGGAGTCGGTCACCAAGCACTTCCCCGGTGGCGTGGTCGCGGTCGACGACCTCAGCCTGGAGGTGCAGCCTGGGGAGTTCATGGTGCTGGTTGGCCCGTCTGGTTGCGGCAAGACCACCGCGCTGCGGATGGTGGCCGGCCTCGAGCCTGTCACCGAGGGCCAGATCCGGATCAACGATCGGGTGGTGACGAGGCTGCCACCACGCGACCGCGACATCGCGATGGTGTTCCAGAACTACGCCCTCTACGCGCACATGACGGTGCGCAACAACATGGCCTTCGGCCTCAAGATGGCGCGGATGCCGAAGGACGAGATCCGCCGCCGGGTGGACGAGGCCGCGGTGATGCTGGGCCTGACCGAGCTGCTCAACCGCAAACCGCGCCAGCTTTCGGGCGGCCAGCGCCAGCGGGTGGCGATGGGCCGGGCGATCGTGCGCGAGCCGTCGGCGTTCCTGATGGACGAGCCGCTCTCCAACCTGGACGCCAAGCTGCGGGTGGAGATGCGCGGCGAGATCATCCGCGTGCAGCGCCGGATCGCCGCTCCCACGCTGTACGTCACGCACGACCAGACCGAGGCGATGACGATGGGCGACCGCGTGGCGATCCTGCGCGACGGCCTGCTGCAGCAGCTGGGCACGCCCGACCAGGTCTACGACCGGCCGGTCAACGCGTTCGTGGCCGGGTTCATCGGCTCGCCCTCGATGAACCTGTTGCCGGCCGGGCTGGAGGCCGATGTAGACGGCTGCGCGATCAGCGTCGGCGGCGCGCGCCTGGCGGCCCCGAGGCTGCTGGAGCAGCGGCCGGCGCTGCGCGGCTACCTGGGTAAGCCGGTCACGCTGGGCATCCGGCCCGAGGACTTCGGCACCGACGGCGATGGCGGCGAGATCGACGTGACCGTGGCGCGGCTGGAGTCGCTGGGCTCGGAGCTGGTCGCCTACCTCGCCCCGGCCGGCATGGCGGCCGACACGCTGCTGACCGCGCGGCTGGAGCGGCGCGCGGCGCTGACCGAGGGCAGCGCGACACGGGTGAACGTCGACGTCGAGCGGCTGTACTTCTTCGACCCTGAGAGCGGCGCAGCCCTCACCTGACCAGCAGGCTGATGATCTGGTGGGGCCGGTAGCCGACCTCGATCACGCCGCCGTCTACGGGCAGCGGCTGGTCGGCGTCCTCGAGCAGGTTGCACGACACCGCCTCGGCGACCGACCAGCCCACCTGCAGGCGCGCCCTGCCCCGTGCGCCGTGGGCCTCGTACAGCCGCAGCAGCAGCGCGTCGGAGTCCTCGGCCCGCTTGACGGTGTCGAGCACCAGGTTGGGGTCATCAACCGACAGCCACGAACGCGGCTCACCCGAGCCCGAAGCCCACCGCAGCGGCGTCGCAAACCGGGCCGCCTCGGCCACCACGCCGGCCTCGCGCCAGCCGCCCGCGTGCGGCATCACCGCGTAGGCGAACCGGTGGCTGCCCGCGTCGGCGTCGGGGTCGGGCACGGAGGTCGAGCGCAGCAGGCTGATTCGCATCTCGCCGCCCAGCGTCGAGTAGCCGTACTTGCAGTCGGTCAGGAGCGCCACGCCGAAGCCGTGCTCGGACAGGTCGGCGAAGCGGTGCCCGGGCACCTCGTAGCGGGCCAGGTCGTGGCTGGTGGAGAAGTGGGTGGGCCGCTCGGCGTGGCCGAACTGCATCTGGTAGGTGGCGGACGAGCTGTGCACGGCCACCGGGAACAGCACCTTCAGCATCGTCCGGCGCTCCCGCCAGTCGACCTCACAGTGGAACTCGAGCCGGCAGGCGCCCGCGTCCAGTCGCACCAGTTGGCGCAGCGTGCTGGCCGTCCCGATCCGGTAGCGCAGCTCCACCTGCGCCCGCAGTCCGCTCGCCTGGATGACAGCGCAGGACTCGGCCGGCCCGGCGTCCCGGGCCGTCTCGAGGTGGAACGGGTCGACATCCCAGGCCTCGTAGGCCGTGGGCCGGTCGTCGTACAGCTGGAAGACGTTCCCCGGCGCCTCCAGGCCCTCGCGATCGGTTGCCCGGTGCACCAGCGAGACAAGGCGGCCGTCGCGGGTGAGCTCGGCCCGCAGCAGGCCGTTCTCGAGCACCACGCCGTCTCCCTGCTCAGTCGCGCGTGCGACGTCCGGTGCGGTGTCCGCAGCGGTGCCGACGCCGTAGCTGGGCGCCTCCACCCAGGCCAGCTGTCCGTCCGGCCGCTCCGCCACCTCGGCCCGAGCCGCTCCAATCGTGTTCACCGGCGCCGTCGGCCCGCTGCCTGCGATCGCGGCCAGCGCGCCGGCCGCCACCGCCTCGGCGCCTGCCAGCACTGCGGCGTGGTCATCGGCGGCGTCCTCGTAGACCAGGCCGATGCTGGAGCCGGGCAGGATGTCGTGGAACTGGTTCAGCAGCAGCAGCTTCCAGAGCTCGTCCAGCCGCTCCGCGGGGTAGGCGGCGCCGGCCTCGCGGATGGCGACGGCGGCCAGGAACTCGGCATCGTGCAGCGCCCGCTCGCCCTGCGCGTTGCCCAGTTTGACTGCGGCCTGCGACGTGTAGGTGCCGCGGTGGTACTCGAAGTAGAGCTCCCCCAGGATCGCCGGCAGGTCGGGAGCATCGGCCTCCAGCGCGGCGAAGAACGCATCGCTGGTGGTGATGGTCGTGCGCGGAAGGCCCTGCAGGTCGCGGGCGCGGCGCAGCGTCTCCAGCATGTCCGGCGTCGGCCCACCGCCGCCGTCGCCGTAGCCGAACACCAGCAGGCTGCGGTGCGAGCGGTCGTGGTCCTTGTAGTCGCGAACGCTGCGTCGCAGCTCGGCCACCTCGGCGGTGGCGTTGTACGTGTCGGCCGGCGGGAAGTGCGCGAGCACCTGCGACCCGTCGATCCCCTGCCAGGTGAACGTGTGGTTAGCGGGCGGGTTGAACCGGTTCCAGGACAGCTTCTGGGTGAGGAACCGGCCGATGCCGGCGCCACGCATGATCTGGGGCAGCTGGCCGTTGTAGCCGAACACGTCGGGATTCCAGAACTCGGGACAGCGGCGGCCGAACTCCCGCTCGAAGTAGCGCTGGCCGTGCAAGAACTGGCGCACGAGCGACTCGCCCGACGGCAGGTTGCAGTCCGGCTCCACCCAGGTGCCGCCCACCGGCAGCCACTGGCCGGACTCCACGCGTGCGCGGATGCGCCCGTACAGCTCGGGATTGCGGCGCCGGATCCAGTCGTACTGCTGGGCCTGCGAGCACGCGAACCGGAACTCCGGATAGCGATCCATGTACGCGACCTGCGAACTGAAGCTGCGCACCGCCTTGCGGTAGCTCTCAGCCAGCGGCCACAGCCAGGCGGTGTCGAGGTGCGCGTGGCCGATCGCCGACAGCTCGTGCGTGACGGTGGCGTTGCGGCGCTCGAGCAGGGGCGCCAGGATCGCCTCGGCCTCGTCCCAGCTGGCCGGATCGTGCTCCGACCAGACGTTGCAGACGCGGTTCAGCTCGTACAGCAGCTCGCCCGCCCAGGTCGGATCGAGCCCGTCGGCGTGCTCGGCTTCGAGTCGGCGCAGCACGTCGAAGTCGTGGTGCAGCCGCCACGCGCGCGGGTCGAAGCGAGCGATCTGGCAGCGGTCGAGCACCACCGGCTCGCGACTGGCGTAGGGGCGGGGCAGCTCGCCGAACAGGCCGTTGCATGCGAGCTCGACGCGCAGGTCGAGCCGCTCGCCGGCGGCCGCCGCCGGGCGCAGCATGGCGTCCACGCGGGCGCCGTCGGGGCTGGTGTTCAGGCCCTGCAGCGCCCGGCCGCCGTCCCACAGCGTGGCCTCGCTGTGGCTGACCCACAGCAGGTCGACGCGCTCACCCTGCCACCGCTCTGGTACGGTCGCCTCGACCTTGAACCAGTAGCTGGCCCAGAGCGGCCCGAACGTCTCGCCCAGCTCGCAGTCCCGGTAGTCGAGCAGTTCCGCCTCCGCCGGCTCGATGCGGTCGACCGGCCCGGCCACCGCCAGTCGCTCGGGGGCGACGGCGTCGGCGTGGATCAGCGCGCGGATCCGGTCCCCGACCTGGGCGATGCGCTCGCGGGTGTAGCCGGGGTGGCGCAGCATCAGCGCGACACCCTAAATCATTTCATCTCAGTCATTTCATGCTTGCGCAGCAGCCTCCGCCAAAGCGACGGCGGCCGCGGCTGGGTGGCCCGCCACTCGCTCTCCAGCGGCAGCCTCCCCGCCTCGCGCGCCGCCAGCACGCACTCGCGGTGGGCGTGGCGGCGGCGGTCGCCGTCGCCCTCCGGTGAGATCAGCACGTGATCGCTCATGGCGTGCAGCCGCAGCCCGCAGAGCGGACAGCGATAGGTGGCCGGCTTGCGGCTTCGCACCGGACGGATCGCCCACCATCGCGCCTGTTCGACCTTTGCCACGGGGTCATATGATGCCCCAGTCCGGTCAACGCGACCCGCTTGCGGTACGCCAGTGCGCTGTGAGAGTGTGCTCGGTCGACACCGCTGTCCAAGCCGGAAGGGATCATCGTGACAGAGCAGGGCTTTCAGTCCACGGCCGAAGAGAACAAAGCCGTCATCCGCCGGTTTGTCGAGGAAGTCCAGAATCAGCGCAACTGGGACGTCTTCGACGAGTTGAACGACCCCTCGTTCGTCAACCACAGTTCGCCGCCGGGTGTCCCCAGCGATCGTGAGGGTGGGAAGATGTTCCTGGCCGGCTTCCTGAACGCGTTCCCGGATGCCAGGTTCACGGTCGAGGACATGGTTGCCGAGGGCGACCAGGTCGTGACCAAGAAGACCTTCAGCGGCACTCACGAGGATGAGTTCTTCGGCATCCCCGCCACCGGCAAGCCGGTGACGCTGACGTTCGTAGACATCATGCGCGTGCGGAACGGACGGATCACCGAGCACTGGCTCTGCATGGATCAGCTGAGCTTCATGCAGCAACTCGGAGTGATCCCGACACCGGGGTAACCTCGGCGAACTCCGCACCGGCGGGGAGCCCGGCGGCTCAGGCGTGCGCGACCAGATGCACGGGTCGTAGCTGATGCCGCCGCGTCCGGTGCACGCGCTGGGTGCCGGGCAGGCGCACGGCGCCGCTGTACTCCGCTGCGTACCAGCCGTGACTGAGGCTGGCCACCGACACCACCTGGCCGGTCTGGGGTGCGTGGATGAACCGGCCGTGGCCGATCCACAGGCCGACGTGGCCGAGCCCAGCGAAGAAGACCAGGTCGCCGGGGCGCAGCGCGTGGCGCCCAACGTGGCGTCCCATCGCCCACTGGGCGTAGCTCGAGTGCGGCAGCCCGATGCCCATGTGGGCGTAGACGTACCGGGTGAAGCCCGAGCAGTCGAACCCGCGCGGCGTCGTCCCCGCCCACATGTAGGGCGTGCCGCGGAAGCGCAACGAGAACTTCGCCGCACGCGCGCCCAGCGTCAGCGGCCGGCTCGGAGCCGGGTGGCGGTGGAAGACGTGGCCGGTCGCGGCAGCGCGCGCAGTGATAGGTGACAGCAGTGACGCTGCCAGGATCGTGAGCAGGGCCCGTTTCACAGCGGCTAAGAGTACAGACCCGTTTTTGCGCGTGTCGCAACACGCTCACTAGAATCCGTCAAACGCTGTGCGCGATCGCCGCCTCTGAGCCGGAATGGAATAGGTGAAGCCGGCCGCGCTCGACGCCGAACTGGAAACGGTCACCCAACCGGTGGTCGGAGGCCCCGTCGGCGCGCACCACCAACCGCAGGTCGTCCGCCACGCGCACGCCCAGGAACGTCTCGCGGCCCAGCGCCTCGACCGACTCGATCGTGCCCTGGAACGGCCCGGCCAGGCCGGCGCCGTCCTGCCATGGGCGCGTGTGCTCGGGGCGGATGCCGACGATCGCCTCGTCCCCGACGCCGGCGACCGGCGCGCACTCCAGGCGCAGCGCCGGGTGGGTCAGCCGCAGCGCGCCGTCCCCTCGGTCTACCCCCACGCGCCCGAACGTCATCGCCGGGCTGCCGATAAAGCCGGCCACGAACATGTTGGCCGGCCGGTTGTAGACCACGTCGGGCCGGCCCTCCTGCTCGAGCAGGCCGTCGCGCATCACGGCGATCCGGTCTCCCATCGTCATCGCCTCGACCTGGTCGTGAGTCACGAACACCGTGGTCACCCCGGTCTCGCGCTGCAGCGCCTTGATCTCGGCCCGCATGTCCACCCGCAGCTTGGCGTCGAGGTTGGAGAGCGGCTCGTCCATCAGGAACGCCTGTGGCTTTCGCACAAGTGCCCGGCCCAGCGCCACCCGCTGGCGCTGGCCGCCGGACAGCTGCCGCGGCTTGCGGTCGAGCAGCTCGGCCAGGCCCAGCCGCTCCGCCGCCTCGGTCACCAGCCGTCGCACCTGCTCGCGTGGCACCTTGCGGGTCTGCAGGCCGAACGCGAGGTTGCGGTAGACGCTCATCTGCGGGTACAGCGCGTAGTCCTGGAACACCATCGCCACGTCACGCTGGCGGGGCGGCAGCTGCTGCACCTCGCGGTCGCCGATCAGGATCCGGCCCGAGCTGACCGCCTCCAGCCCGGCCAGCATCCTCAGCGCCGTCGTCTTGCCGCAGCCGGACGGGCCGACCAGCACGACGAACTCGCCGTCGGCGACGTCAAGGGTCAGCTCGCGCACGGCCGTCACCTCTCCGAACCGCTTCACGACCTGGTCGAAGGCGATGCCCGGCACGTCAGCCCTTGATCGATCCGGCCAGCATGCCGCGCAGGAACTGCCGCTGCGTCAGCACGTACAGGATCACAACCGGCGCGGCCACGAACACGGCGGCAGCCGACACGCCGGGGATGTCCACGCCGTAGCGGCTCTGGAACGCGGACAGGCCCAGCGGCGCGGTGCGGTGCGTCTGGTCGGAGATCATCACCAGCGCCAGCAGGAACTCGTTCCACGTCCACATGAACACCAGCAGCACCATGGTGACGATGGCGGGGCGCCCGATCGGCACCAGCACCCGCCACAGGATCCGCCAGGAGGTGGCGCCGTCCACGCGCGCGGCATCCGACAGCTCCGGCGGGAGCGAGCGGAAGAAGGCGCGCATCCAGAACACGCCGAACGAGATCGACAGGCCGGTCTGGGGCAGGATCAGGCCCCAGTATGAGTCGGTCAGGCCGACGTTCCGGAAGCTGTAGTAGAGCGGCACGATCAGCGACTCGAACGGCACCACGATGCCGGTCAGGATCACGTAGAACAGCAGGTCGGCGAACGGGAAGCGCATCGTTCCGAACGCATACCCGGCCGGGATCGAGAGCACCGTCGTCAGGGCCACCACCGTCACCGCCACGATCGCGCTCGACGTCATCAGCTGGCTGAATCCGCCCTCGTCCCAGGCCGTACGGAACGTGGCCAGGCTGAACGAGTCGGGCAGCCCGGCGCCGGACAGGAGCGTCCCGGAGGGGTGCATCGCCGCCAGCACCACGACCACCAGCGGGGCCAGCGCCAGCACCGCGAACAGGGCCAGCATCACCTGGGTCGCGGTGCGCTCGAAGCTGCCGGTGTTCACCGCCGCTCCTCCACAACGCGGGTGATCACGACCGACAGCAGCAGGATGATCGCACCCATGATCGCCCCGATCGCGGCCGCAGATCCCACCTCGCCGGTGATGAACGCCCGCTGGTAGATCAGCAACGAGGGCACCGTCGTGGCGTTGCCCGGCCCGCCCTTGGTCGTGACAAAGATGATGTCGAATGCGCGCAGCGCGGTGATCACGCTCAGCGACATCGCCACCGCCAGCTCGTTGCGCAGGCCCGGCAGCGTGACGGCGAAGAATTCGCGCACCGGGCCGGCGCCGTCGACCCGCGCCGCCTCGTAGCGGGACAGCGGGATCCGCTGCACGCCGGCCACGAACAGCACCAGGCAGAGGCCCGTGGTGACCCAGGTGCCGATCACGCCGACGGCCGGAAGCGCCGTCGAGAAGTCGCCCAGCCACGAGTGCTCGAGGCTGCTCAGCCCGACCGCGCCGAGCAGCGAGTTGATCGGCCCCGACGGGTCGTACAGCCACTTCCAGGCAACGCCGACCACCACCGCCGCCAGTACCTGCGGCAGGAAGATGATGGTGCGAACGGCGGCGCCGCCCCGCACACGGGCGTGCGTCATCAACGCTGTCAGGAACAGCCCGATCGTGATCGGCAGCACCGCGTAGAACCCCACCAGCACCAGCGAGTGGCCGAACGCCTCCCGCACCAGCGGATCGACCAGCGCCTCGCGGTAGTTGGACAGGCCCACCCAGTGCCCGACCGTGACGCCGTCCCAGGCGAACAGCGAGATCCAGGCGCCGTCGACCATGGGCGCGACAACGAACACGCCGAACACCACCAGCGCCGGCAGCACGTACAGGTAGCCGATCAGCCGCGGCTCGCCGGGGGCGGGCTCACGAATGTGTCTTCACCCAGTCCTGCTGGACGGCCGCCGCGAAGTCGGCCGGCGTCTCGCGGTTCTCGCTCAACTGCTGCAGCCCGCCGAACAGGGTGTCGCCCATCGTGGGCGTGGCCCAGTCCAGGTAGGGCGTGAGCGTGCCCGCCTTGGCCTTCTCGCTCCAGGCGGCCGAGATCGCGGCCAGCGACGAGTTGGGATCGACCGCCGCCGCCCCCGGGTTTGCGGCCGGCAGATCGCCGTTGCGGATCACGACCTTGGCGGCGTTGCCGTCGGTGATGAAGTTGATGAACGCCGCCGCCACCGCCTGGTTCTGGGAGTGCGAGCTGATGTGGAACGGCAGCGACAGCGAGCCGGTGGTGGGTGCTCCCGGCGTCCCGTCCAGGGACGGCAGCGGGAAGAAGCCGACGCCGTCGCCGAGCGGCCCGGCGAACGTCTGGTTCTCCCAGGGGCCGGTGATGAAGTAGAGCCCCTCGCCCTTGCCGAAGCGGGCGGCGGCGTTCTCCTGGCTGACGCCGTTGAAGCCGTCCTCGAAGTAGCCCTTGTCGCTCCATTGCTGCAGCACCGTGGCCGCCTTGCGGGTGCCCGCGGTGTCGAACGTGGCGCCAGCGTGGCCGTACGTCCAGTTCGAGATGGACGCGGCTTGGTCGAACCGCGCCTGCAGCACCATGAACACGTGCCCCATCGGCCAGCGGTCGAGGTTGCCAACCATGATCGGCGGCACGCCCTTGGACTTGGCCACGGCCAGGCTCTGCTGGAACTGGTCGAACGTGGTCGGTACCTGCAGGCCCAGCCGCCTCAGGGTGGCCTTGTTGTAGAAGGCTCCCACCACCTCGGCCTTCTGCGCGATGCCCCACAGCTGACCGACGCCCCACTGGTTACCGTCCGACGACCAGCGCAGCGGGTTCAGGGCAGCCGAGCTGCCGAACCGGGTGTCCCAGCCGTAGGCCTTGGCGTAGCCGTCCAGCGGCACGATCAGGTGCGCCTTCACCAGCGCCCGGTCAACCGCGCCCTCGTTGCCCTGGAAGACATCAGGGGCGTCGCTGGACGAGGCTGCCAGCTTGATCGTTGCCATGTAGTCGTCGAAGTTTTTGACGACGCGCTTGACGGTCACGTTCGGGTACTTCTGCTCGAACTGCTGAATCAGCTCGTCCTCGGCCTTTGAAGGGCCGCTTGCGTTCTCCGTATCCCACATGGTCAGCGTCACCTGCTTGGAGGTGTCGAAGCCGGTGGACGCGGCACCGCCGGTCTGCGACACGGAACCGCCGCTGGATCCCGGGGTGCCGCATGCGGACAGGGCCAGCACCGCCGTCAGGCAGGCAAGCGACACAGACAGGCGTGGACGCATGTGGGTCATCATCGCGCTCCGTTCGGTGGGATGCTTGCAATAAAAGGCCCCGCGATGTCGCGGAACTCGTCGATCGTGAGGGCGCCCGCCAGCGTGGTGGGGACGCGTACCGACATCGCGGCGTAGGTCACGGCCAGCCGCAGGCGCTCGCCGACCGGCAGCCCGGCCAGGTCGGCCCAGACCCACGCGGCCGTGAAGAGGTCGCCGGCGCCGTTCGTGTCCACGGCCGTCACCGACGGCGCGGACTCGCGCAGCAGGCCGTGCGAGCCGGCGCAGACCGCTCCCTCGCCCGCCAGCGTGACGACCACGGTCGGGCAGTGCCGGGTCAGCGCCTCCGCAGCCCGTTCGGGGTCGTCGATGCCCGTCAGGAACGAGGCCTCGGAGTGGTTCGCCACGAGCGTCCTGGCCGAGCCCAGCGCCGCCGGCAGCCGTCCGGCCAGGGCACGCGCGTCGAAGTCACCCACCACCGCGTAGACGGCGCAGCCGGCCGGCGCCTCGGCCACCTCGGGCAGGTCGATCACGACCGCCCGAGGCTCCAGCGCAGCGATCGCCTCGCCGTCTCGCGGCAGATCGGGTGCGACGGTGACGAAGGCGCGGTCGCCGTCCAGGGGCAGGATCGCCGAGACGGCCGTCGCATCGGCGCGCGGCCCGACCCAGCCGATGCCCTGCTCGGCCAGGAGGCCGGAGAGGATGCGGCCGCACAGGTCGTCTCCCACCGGCGACATCACGACCGCTTCCAGATCCAGCCTGGTCAGGCCCAGCGCCACGTTGGCAAGCCCGCCCGGCGTGAACTGGACACGCTCGGCCATGCGCTCCTCGCCCAGGGCCGGCATGGCGCCCATGCCGCTGAACGTGATGTCCAGGAACGGCGCTCCCGCGCAGACCACATCGACGCTCATGCAAACCGTCCCGCCAGCGCCGGGTGCTGGGCCAGGTAGCCGTCCAGGATCCGCTCGGCCACGTCGACCGAGGGCACCAGCGGATGCAGTGCCAGCGACCGCAAGGCCCCGCGGCGCGAGCCGCTGAGGGCGGCGTCGATAGCAGCCCGCTCGGAGGCGCGCACCTGCAGGATCAGGCCCTTGGCCTCCATCGGGACGTCGCCGACCGAGACCGGGACGACGCCGCCCGGCCCCACCAGGCACGGCACCTCCACCACCGCCTGGGCGTCCAGGAACGGCATGCTGGAGCGGTTGGCCGTGTTCAGGATCATCACCCGCGGCCGAGCGTTGACCATGGCATCCACGATCTGCAATGCGACGCCGCCGTAGCCGCCGGGCTCCCGCGCGGCGCTCACCTCCGCCATCTCGACGCCCCGCGACGACCAGGCCTCGGCCATGTAGGACGCCTCGCGGGCCGAGTTCGCGGCCTTCCACCGCGCCAGAGCGTCGCCGTTGCCTTCGTAGAAGATGCTCTGCTGGGAGAGCAGCACCGAGGCGCGCAGGTTGCCGGCCTGCATCGATGCGAGCGCCTCGTGCTCGAAGTAGTAGTAGTAGAGGTACTCGTTGGGCAGCATCCCTATGGCACGGAGCCACTCGCCGCCGAACAGGCGCCCCTCCTCAAACCCGGCCAGCCGGTCGTCGTCGGCCAGCAGCCCGGGCAGCAGGTCGCGCTCGCGGTGCCGCACCGCGCGCAACCAGCCCAGGTGGTTGATGCCGAAGTAGTCGAACCACAGCTGGTCGACCGGCATGCGAAGCGCGCTTGCGACCCGCTGGCACATGTCGGGAGGAGCGTCGCAGATGCCGACCACGCGATCTCCGAGCACGCGCTGCAGCGCCTCGGTGACCAGGCCGGCGGGGTTGGTGAAGTTGATGAACAGGGCATCCGGCGCGTGCCGGGCGACCTGCTCGGCGATGGCGGTGACGGCGGGCACCGTGCGCAGGGCGAACGCGATGCCGCCGGCACCGGTCGTCTCCTGGCCAATCGCACCGGCGTCCACGGCGATCCGCTCGTCCAGCAGCCGCCCCTCCAGGCCGCCCACGCGGATGGCGCAGTAGACGACGTCCGCGCCCTCCAGCGCGTCGCGCAGATCGCCAGAGCTGCGGCAGCCGACGCGGTCGCCCAGCTCGGCGTCGATCCCGGCCAGCACGGCCCCGATCTGCTCCAGCCGCTCCGCGTTGGGGTCGAACAGCACGACCTCGTCGAAGCGGGTCGTGCCCGCTCCGGCGACCAGCGCGCGATAGATCGCCGGCGTGCGAAATCCGCCGGCTCCGACTAGGGTTAGCTTCACGACCGCCAGTAGTACCAAAGAGGTACCACCAGTGTCAAGCGCACTCACCGATCCGCCCAACGACGCCCGCGGCAGCGAGCCGCTGTTCCGACGCGTCGCACGCTCGCTGCGCGCCGAGATGGCCGGTGGACGGCTGCCGGCAGGCCAGCGGCTGGCGCCCGAGCGAGAGCTGTGCGCGCGGCTCGGCGTCTCCCGAAACACGCTGCGACGAGCGCTGCTCGACCTGGAGGCGAAGGGCCTGCTGACCGCCGCCGGGCGCCACGGCTGGTACGTCGCGGCGGCGCAGGTGGTGGAGCTTGCGCACGGCCCTCGCAGCCTGACCGAGTGGGCGCACGAGTCGGGGGTGACGCTGGCGTCGCGGGTGCTGCACCAGCGGCTGCGGGCCGCGTCGGCGGCCGAGGCGGAGGCCCTGCGGCTGCCGCCCGGCGGCGACGTCTTCGAGCTGGAGCGGGTGCGGCTGGTGGACGGGGTGGCGCTCTCGCTCGACCGGTCATGCCTTCCCGGGCGGCTGGCCCACGCTCTGCAGGACGTCGAGTTCGCGACTGCGTCGTTGTACGGGGCCCTGGCACAGGGGTGCGGCCTGGTCCCGGGTGACCGCGACTGCACGCTGCGAGCGGTTACGGCCGACTCCCGCACCGCCCGGCTGCTGGACGTGCCCGCCGGCGCGCCGCTGCTGGTCGTCCAGGAGACCGTCCTCGACCAGCACGGCGACCCGCTCGAGCACGCCCTGCTGGCCAACCGCGGCGATCGCTGGCGGTACCGAACGACCCAGCTTGCGCCGGAGGTCGAGGGCGTGCGCGCGGCCGCCCGCGAGGCTCGCCCGTAGGCAAACCCATGCGCCGACCAGTGCGCTATCCTCGCCGCCGATGGGATACGACCTAGCCGTTGCCACTCCGGCCTTCCTCGACCTCACGTTCACGGGACTGGAGGCGTTGCCGGCGCTGGGCGAGGAGCGCTTCGGCAGCGACCTGCTGCGGTCCCCCGGCGGCGGAGCGATCACCGCCGTCGGCGCCGCCAGGCTCGGCCTGGCGACCGCGCTGGCGTCGCCGCTGGGCGACGACGTTGCCGGCGACCTGGTGATCGAGGTGCTGCGCGGCGACGGGATCGAGATCGTCTCGCGGAAGGCTCCGCGAACGCCCACCACCGTCGTGCTGCCGATCGGCGACGACCGCGCGATGGTGACCGTCGATCCGGGGGTGCGCTCGAGCGCGGCCGACGTGGCCGCCCTGGCGCCCCGGGCGGTGGCGGTCAACCTCGACCTGCTGTACGTGGTGCCAGACGGGGCGGCCGCCTACGTCACCTGCGGCGATGACGACGCACGCGCATTCGCCGGACGGCCGCCGGCCAAGCTGTCGGCGGCGCGGGCGCTGTTCGTGAGCGAGGGCGAAGCGCTGGTGCTGTCCGGTGCCGACGAGCTCGACGCCGCCATCAAGGTGCTGGGGGCTGTCGTCCCGACGGTGGTCGTCACGCTGGGAGCCAGGGGCGCGGTGGCATCGGCCGAGGGCGAGCGCGTGGATGCCGGAACGGCGCCGTTCGATGCGGTGCCGGTGGTGGACGCCACCGGCGCCGGCGACCTGCTGGTGGCCGCGTACATCTGGGCCGATCAGCTGGGAGTCGCACCCTCCGATCGGTTGCGGTGGGCCGTGATCTACGCCACGCTGTCGGTCGCGACGCCCACCGCCGTGGCCGGGGCGGTCTCGCTGCAGCGTCTGCTGGAGGAAGGTGCGCGGGCGGGCTTGTCAGCGCCGGACGGGGCGGCGACGAACGTCGGCTGAACCGCAACTGCTGGACGTGACCACGGAGTTCGGCGCTCGCGCCGACCGGCGCCTACGCGACGAGCTGATCGGCTGGCTGGTGACGGTCAATCCGGCCGGCGCTCCCGTGCCGGTGCCGGTCTGGTTTCTGTGGGACGGCGCCGGCAGCCTCCTGATCTACAGCCGGCCGAGCACCGCCAAGCTCCGCAACATCGCGGCCAGCCCGCGCGTGTCCATCCACCTCGACGGAGACGGTGTCGGCGGCGATGTGGTGGTGGCGTCCGGCCGTGCATGTCTCAGCGATGACCCGGGGGCGGACGGTGTCAACGCCTACATCGAGAAGTACGGTGAGCGGATCACTAGGAACGGCTGGACGCCGGCGTCGTTCGCGGCCGACTACTCGGTGCCGATCCGGGTCGAGGTGACCCGGATATCGGGCCACTGACAGTCGATCGACCCGAGGATCGCCCGTTACAACCGTGCAACGCTCGGCTACGCCGGCGTGTCGAGGTGCCGGCACGGCGCGGTGGGTGTTTGACTCCAATAATTGGACGAAAGCTCTGTTCTCCACGAATCGCTGTCACGAACGTCTCACGCACCTGTTTCGGATGCGTGCCGGAACCCCACGGAGGCCGAGGCGGTGTTTGACACCGTCAGCAGGGCGGTCTGGCGCCGGTTCCGAGACTCACTCGGCCACCGCCATCGCCGCCAGCAGACGCTGGTGGTGATCCGTGTGCCACTGGCCAACCTGGTTCGGCGCCAGGAACGCGACCTCGAGCGACTCCTCCGACGCCTGCAGCCGGCCGCCGTCGAGCCGGCATCGGTAGGTGTAATGGACGCTCTGCGGACGCTGCTCGGTGTGTGCGAGACGCGGCGCCGAGACCTGCAGCCCGGTCTCCTCCGCCACCTCGCGCACCACTGCCTGCTCCGGCGTCTCGCCCGGATCGACCCAGCCGCCCGGCATCGCCCAGCGCCCGTCATCGGCCCGTCGCACCAGCAGCACGTCGCCTCGCTCGTTCTGCACGAGCGCGTCGGCACCGGCCCGCTTCACGCCCCGGTCACCTCAGGCACCGGTCGATCCGCTCCGCGACCTCCAGCGCCGCCACCGCATCGGCGCCGCCCGGGCCGGGCATAGGCGCCCCGCGCACCGCCGCCGCGAACGAATCCAGCTCGGCCGCGATCGCGGCCAGCAGCACCCGCTCGCCCTGCTCGGCCCAGACGAACGGCAGCCGCTCGTATCCGGCCGTTCCCACCACCTCCATCCAGCACGAGTCAGGATGCGGGAACCGCCGCCCGAGCGTGATAGCCGCAAGCGTGCCGCCGGACAGGCGCAGGGAGATAACTGCGCTCGACTGGTCGCCCGGAGCGGGCGTCAGCGCCGCCACCTGCTCGACCTCCTGCCCGGTCAGCCAGCGCAGCTGATCGATCTCGTGCACGCCCATGTCGACCACGATGCCGCCGCTACGCCGCTCGAACTCAGCCGACGGCGGGTGCTCGTCCCACTGGTTGAGGACGACCAGCGACAGCGCGCCCAGCCGCCCTGCGGCGATCCGCTGCCGCAGCGCGACCAGCTCGGGCAGAAACCGGCGGTAGTAGCCGACCTGCAGCGGCAGTCCCGCCCCGGCCGTCGTGGCCGCCGCCCGCCCGGCCTGATCGGCGCTGAGACCACACGGCTTCTCGCAGAACACCGGCAGGCCGGCCCCCACACAGCCGTCCACCAGGGCCAGGTGCATATCGGTCGGCGCCGTGATCACGACTCCGTCCGCCAGTCCGCTCGCGACCAACTCATCCAGCGTCGCGAACGCGGGCACGCCGTACAGCTCAGCAACCCGCTCGCGCGGCTCCGCAACCGGCTCGACCACCGCCGCCAGCCGGGCCACACGCGTCTCACCCAGCGCCCGCAGGTGCACGCTGCCCATCCGCCCCGCGCCCACCACCGCGATCATCGCCGTTTCGCTCACCGGTATCGTGCACCCCCATGAGCGACGTCCGCGCAGCGGTCATGCACGGCCCCGGCAGCCTCACCGTCGAGCGATTCCCGGATCCCGACCCCGCGCCCGGGGCAACCGTGCTGCGGATGCTCTACAGCGGCATCTGCGGTACCGACAAGCACACCTGGCGAGGCGAGAGCCTGCAGTACGCCGGAACCGACCACGAGCGTCCCGTCCCCTACCCGATCATTTGCGGCCACGAGAACGTGGGCGTGATCGAGGCGATCGGCGACGGCCCGCCGCCCGTCGACGCGCTGGGCCTGCCCCTGGCAGTCGGCGACAGGGTGGTGCCCGCACCCAACCTGACCTGCGGACGCTGTCGGTTCTGCCTGGGCGAGGGCTACCCCTACTACCTCTGCACCGCTCTCGACGACTACGGCAACTCGCTCACCTGCGCCGAGCCCCCGCACCTGTTCGGAGGATGGGCGGAGCGCTTGTACCTGCTGCCGGGGACGCGCCTGTTCCGCGTACCCGAGGAGCTGCCCTCCCGGCTGGCGGCGCTGACCGAGGTGCTGGCCGTTACCCACGGCCTGGACGCGGCCCGCTCGATGCAGGCTCTGGGCGGCGGCTTCCGGCTCGGCGACACAGTCGCAGTGGTCGGCCTCGGCCCGCTCGGCCTGATGCACCTGGCAAAGGCCGAGATGCTGGGTGCCGGCCGCCTGGTTGCGGTCGACCTGATGGACGAGCGGCTCGAGCATGCCCGCGCCTTCGGCGCCGAGCTGTGCCTGAACGGCGCCGCCACGACCCTGGACGAGCGGGTGGGCGCGGTGCGCGACCTGACTGGCGGCCTCGGCGCCGATGTCGTGGTCGACTGCTCCGGCACGTCCGGCACGCTCATCGAGTCGCTGGAGCTGGTGCGTGCCGGCGGCACCGTCATCGAGGCTGGCGCCTTCGTCGACATGGGACCGGTCGAGATCAACCCCAACCGCCACATCTGCACGAAGGGCGTGTCGGTGCTGGGCATCGGTGGAGAGACGCTCGAGCAGTACGGCCCCAGCCTGGCCATGCTCGCGCGCCACCAGCAAAGGCTGCCGTTCGAGCGGGCGATCACGCACGAGGTCGGCCTCGAGCAGGTCGAGGACGCGCTGGCGCTGGCCCAGACCGGCGCGGCGATGAAGGTGCTGGTGGCCCCGAACGGGGCCGAGTGAGCTCACCGGTACCAGCCGTCGGACGGGGTAGGTAGCGCCCCCAACCGCTCCCGCCACGGCTGAGCCAGCCGCTCGGCGATCCCGACCAGCCGCTCCAGCAGCGGCCGGCACTGCTCGCGAAGCGCCCGGTCGGACTCGGCCTCATCCTCCACCAGCGCTGCGTCGAACAGCGTGCGCCCGACGATGAAGCCGCTGGCGCCGCCACGGCACGCGTCTTCGATCTGGCCTTCGAGCACGGCCGGGTCGGCGCCACCGCCCAGCAGCACCCACGGGATCAGGGATCCGCATGCGTCATCGACGTCCGCGCAGGCCTCGGCCGACCCGGGATACTGCAGCTTCAGCACGTCCGGCTCGAGGGTTGCCAGCCTCCGGGCTCCCTCGACCACGAGCTCCGCGAAGCGGCCGCCGCCGGCCCGTTCCTCACCCTCGCGCTTGTAGACGATCGGCTCAAGGATCAATGCCAGGCCCGCCGCCCGGCAGCCCTCGACCGCCTCGGCGACCACCCGCTCTTGGCGTTCCGCCTGGTCGGCCACATCCACCCGGTAGGGCAGCAGCAGCTTCGCCCCCGATGCTCCCAGCCGCCGCCCCTTCTCCGGCGACCAATCCTCCAGGAAGGTGGTCACGTCCAGCTTGGCAACGTCTCCGTATCCCATTCCCTCCAGCGGTACGGCCACGCCGGTGCTGCCAGGCACGGCTCCGGCCGCCAGGGCCTGCGCCACGGCATATTCGGCGTCGAGCAGCACCATCGTCGCGGCCGGCGCCAGCGCGGAAGCCACCCGCACCTTCAGCCGCGTGATGCCGGCATGATCGAGCTCCAGCCCGCGCTTCGCGAGCACCGCCTGCAGCGAGTCGCGGTGGTCGATCGCCGCCCCCGCGATAACGCCCCGAGCCGAGCTGAGCTGGTCGAGCGCGCGAGCGCGCTGGGCCGAGTGAAGGTGGTCGCTCATCCGTCCGCTCCAATCGCGCAGCGGGCCACGGCCGAAAGCAACCGTGCGTCGCGCATCGCCTGTTCGACCGTGTTTCGCACCGGCTCGGCTCCGGTGACGGCGGCGTGAAACCCCTCCAGTTCCCGCACGAACGCCTCGCCATACCCCGCCTGCACGTGCGTGGTGTCCAGCCGCAGCCCCTGCGAGCGCCGTACCCACAGGTCGGTCTGCTGGTTGTTCAGGTAGGGCGCCGGAAACTGCATCTCGATCACGGTCTGCTCGAAGTGCAGCACGTAGCGCTCGCGGTACCACGCGATACCCGGCACCAGCACCTGGGCGAAATGCCACGCCGCGGCGCCGTCCAGCAGCGACACCGTGCCGGCGGCGGACTCGCCGCCCGACCAGATGTGGCCACCGACCACGTCGGCGTCCTCGATGCCCATCCGCTCGAGCATGCCGTGCACGGCGTTGATCGTGTGGATGACGCCGGACATGAGCGGGTCGGCATAGCCGCGCAGGTGTGCCCCGTCCACCGTCACGCCCAGCGCCTCGGCCACCTCCGCGCGCTGCAGGGCGCGGGCGTCCTCGACCAACGCCGCGGGCACGTCGTCGGCCCGAAGCAGCGGCCGGTGCGCAACGAACGGCCACGAGTCTGGGTCGCTGACCTCGACCGAGATGTAGCGCAGGCCCTCCCCGCCCTCCGGCAGCAGGTCCAGCGCCGCCTCGTAGTTGGGGTCGAACCGCTTCATGTAGCCAACCTGGACGACAAGCCCCTCGCGGTCGCGGCGCTCGATGATCGCGGCTGCCTCGCGCTCGGTGTAGCAGAGCGGCTTCTCGCAGAACACGTGCAGGCCGGCGTCCAGCCCGGCCACCACCGCGCCGGCATGCAGTGGGTCGGGCGTGGCAACGAGCAGCGCATCCAGCCCCAGCTCCAGCAGGTCGGGCAACGCTTCCACGGCGATGATCCCGTGACGCTCGGCAACCGCCTCGCGCACATGCGCCGACGGGTCGGCCACGCCCACCAGCTGGAACCGGTCGCCCAGCGACACGAGGTTGGGCAGGTGCTCGACCTGCGCGATCATCCCCGCCCCGACCACGCCGATCCGCACGCCGCCGCTCACGCAGAACCGCCCAGGAACGGCCGCTGCGCCTCGCGCGACCGCTCATAGTCCGCGCGCGCCTCCTGCACCGCCGGCATCTCCGAGACCGCCGCTACCGGCACGTCCCACCATGACTCGTAGGAGCCGACCCCCCGTCCCGAATCGCAGGCGATCACAATCACGCTTGTGCGGTCGGCATCGCGGGCGGCATCGAGCGCGGCGGCCAGCTCGTCCAGCGTCGCGGCGCGCGTCGCGATCGCGCCGAGGCTGGCCGCGTTCTGGACGAGGTCGACCGAGACCGTGTACCCGGTGCCGAACCCCTCCGAGCCGAGCGAGCGCGACAGCCCTCCGATCGACCCGAACCCCTTGTTGTCTATTAGGACGACGGTGATCCGGACACCCTCCTGGATAGATGTTGCGATCTCGGACGACATCATCAGCCACGAGCCGTCGCCAACCATCACGATTACCTCGCGGTCGGGCGCGGCCAGCTTCACGCCAAGGCCGCCCGCCACCTCGTAGCCCATGCACGAGTAGCCGTACTCGAGGTGGTAGCCGTCGGGGTCACGGGTGCGCCAGAGCTTGTGCAGATCGCCGGGCAGGCTCCCCGCCGCGCACACCACCACGTCGTCAGCCCGGCCGGCATTGACCACGCCGATCACCTGCGCCTGGGTGGGCGGGCCGGCCGCCGGCGCCGTCAGGCGCTCCACCTCGTCGTCCCACTCGCGGTTGCGTTGCGCGGCCAGGTCGGTATAGCTGGCATCCACCCGGTGCCCGGTCAGCGCCGCAGCCAGCTGCTCGAGCCCGGCGCGGGCGTCTGCCACCAGCGGAAGCGCCGCCAGCTTGTGTGCGTCGAAGCCCGACACATTCAGCCCGATCAGCCGCAGCCCGGGTTCCTGAAACGCCGTGTGCGAGGCGGTGGTGAAGTCGCTCAACCTGGTGCCAACAGCCAGCACCACGTCCGCCTCGCGGGCGGCCAGGTTGGCGCCCAACGTGCCGGTGGCGCCCAGCGCACCCAGCGCCGAGGGGTGGTCGAAGGGCAGGGCGCCCTTGCCCGCCTGCGTCTCGGCCACCGGTATGCCGGTGGCGTCGACCAGCGCCCGCAGCGCGTCGCCGGCCTGGGAGTAGCGCAGGCCTCCGCCGGCCACGATCAACGGGCGTCGCGCCTCCCGCAGCAACGCCACCGCGGCCATCAGCGGCTCCGCGGCGACGCCCATCCGGGCGATGCGCCAGACGCGCGGCTCGAACAGCTGCTCCGGGAAGTCGGCGGCCTCCGCCTGCACGTCCTGGGGCAGCGCGATCGTGACGGCGCCGGTCTCGGCCTGGTCGGTCAGTACGCGCATCGCCTCGAGCAGCGACGGGGGCAGCTGGTCGGGCCGGTTGACGCGGTCGAAGAAGCGCGACACCGGCGCCAGCGTGTCGTTGACCGAGGCCTCGGGGCGGCCGGGTAGCTCCAGCTGCTGCAGCACCGGGTTGGGGCGGCGCGACGCGAACACGTCTCCCGGCAGCAGCAGCACCGGCAGCCGGTTGATCGTTGCCAGCGCCGCGCCCGTCACCATGTTGGTCGCGCCCGGCCCGATCGATGAGGTGCAGGCCCAGGCCTGCAGGCGGTGCCGCTGCTTGGCATAGGCGACCGCCGTGTGCACCATCGCCTGCTCGTTTCGAGGCAGCACGTAGCGCAGCCGCCCGTCCTGCTGCATCGCCTGACCGATGCCGGCGACGTTGCCGTGGCCGAAGATGCCGAGCACGCCCGCGAACAACGGTGCCGTGGCGCCGTCCCGCTCGACCTGCTGCGCCGCCAAGAACGCCACCAGCGCCTGGGCGGTGGTCAGCCGCCTGACGCTCACTTGACCGCGCCCAGCGTCAGCCCGCGCACGAAGTGGCGCTGCACCAGCAGCGCGAAGATCACGATCGGGACCGCACCCACCACGCCCGCTGCAGCCATCGGCCCGTACTCGATCTGGATCTTGCCGATCAGGGTGGAGACGCCCACGGGCACCGTCTGGGCGGTCGGCGTCGAGGTCAGCGACAGCGCCAGCAGGAAGTCGTTGTAGGTGGCGATCACGCTGAAGATGGCGGTGGCCGCGAGGCCCGGCGCCGCCAGCGGCAGCACCACGCGCCTCAGCGCGGTGAGCCGACTGTCGCCGTCCACCATCGCCGCCTCCTCGATGTCACGCGGGATCTCGGCGAGGAAGCTCTGCATCATCCAGATCACGAAGCTGGTGTTGAGGCAGGAGTAGATCAGGATCAGACCCATCCGCGTATTCAGTAGCCCCCACTTACCGAGCATGATGTAGAACGGGATCACCAGCAGGATCGCGGGCAACATCCGCACCAGGAGCGCCACCACCAGCGCCGACTGGTTGAGCCCGAACCGCAGGTGGAAGCGCGCCAGAGGATAGGCGGCGAGCGTGCCCAGCACCAGGCTGACGGCCACCGAGACGGTCACGATCAGGATGCTGTTCTGCAGGTACTCCGCGAAGTGGTAGGTGTTGAACAGCCGCGAGTAGTTGGCGGTCGTGGGGTTGTGCGGGTACAGCGTGACGCCGCCGAAGATGTCGGCCTGCTGCTTGAGCGAGGTGTTGATCATCCACCAGAAGGGGAATATGGCGATCAACAGGATCAGGCCGAGCGTCAGGTAGAGGCCGATGCGGGCCCACAAGCGGCGGGTCATGCCGCCACCCTCCGCAGCAGCCGCACGGCCACGATCATCAGCAGCATCAGCATCACCAGCAGGCACACCAGCATGGCCGCGGCCTGGCCAAACTGGGTGAACAGGAAGGCGGTGTTGTACGCGTAGATCGAGATCACGCGGGTGGCGTCGCCCGGCCCGCCCTTGGTCAGCACGTAGATCTGGTCGAAGGTGCCGACCGCATCGATCGTGCGCAGCACCACCGCCACCAGCAGCACAGAGCGCAACTGCGGCAGCGTGTGGTCGAAGAACAGCCGCAGCCGCCCGGCGCCGTCCACTCGCGCGGCCTCCAGCGGCTCCTCGGGCAACGACTGCAAGCCGGCCAGGATGATCAGGAATATCAGCGGCGTCCACTCCCAGATGTCGACCAGCACCACCGCCGCAAAGGCGGTGTTGTTGTGGGCCAGCAGGTCGGGCGGACCGAGGCCGAAGAACTCGTAGATCGGGTTGACGACGCCGACGCCGCTGTCGTACAGGAGGCGCCACATCACGCCCACAACCACGGGGGCGATCGTCATCGGCAGGATCAGGCCGACCCGGATCGGGCCGGCGTACTTGATCTCGCGTGACACCAGCAGCGCCAGGCCCAATCCCAGCACGGTCTCGATCGACACGGTGCACACCACGTACTTGAGCGTGGTGAGCATGGCGCTTCGGAAGAACGTGTCGTTCCAGATGATGCGGTAGTTGGTGAGGCCGTCGAAGCCCAGGTCACGGCCGTACAGGTAGTGCGTGAAGCTGGCGCGAACGCCATAGAACAGCGGGTAGATGGACACCAGGGCCAGCGCGATGCCGGCAGGCAGCAGCATCAGGTACGGGCTGGCGAGGAACCGTCCTCGCCGAGCCCGTACCGGTCCGCCGTATGCTGCGTGCGATCTCCTCACAGGGCGCCTAGAAGTAGGTTCCCTGCTGTTTCAGGTATGCGGTGATCTGGTTGGCTGCTGTGGTCAGGTGCGATTGCGCGATCTGCTGGTACCCGGACTTCTGCGAGATCGCCTGCACCAGTGCCTGGTTCAGAGCCGTTCCCAGCAGATCCTCCATCTTCGGCTCGTCGGGGGTCTTGGGCTTCGGCACCGAGTTGTCGACGGCGTCGGCGATGGCCGGCAGCCAGCGGTACTGCTTCGACAGCGCTGGATCACGCAGCGCGCTGCCGGTAACGGCCGCGCTGCCGCCGCCCGCGAACTCCTGCTGCACCTTGCTGGACGTGAACCACTCCAGGAACGCGACCGCGCCGGCCGGGTTGGGTGCGGCCGAGGCGATGCCGCAGATGAACGTGCCGATGGCCGGACCGCTCTTCTCCTGAGACGGCGTGGCTGCGAAGTCGACCTTCCCCACGACCTTGGACACCGTGGGATCGTCCACCCCGTGGGCCGTGCCCGTGTACTCGGTCATGGCCGTCGCGTGCCCCTGCAGGAACAGTGCCGTCTCCTGGTCGGTGTCGAATGCGGCAACACCGGACGGCATGTACGGAATGAACGAGAACAGGCGCTCCAGCGCCCCCACACCCTCCGGTCCGGCGAAGCCCGGCGACCAGTCGTCGTTTACAAAGTTACCGCCGTAGGAGTTGAGCAGCGGCAGGTAGGTCTGCACGATCGGATTGCCGGCCACGCCGCGTGCCGTCCAACCGTAGAGCGGCGGCTTGGTGGTCTTGGCGACCGCGTAGATATCGTCCCACGTCTGCGGGGCGGACTTGAAGTAGTCGCTGTTGTAATACAGCATCTCGACGTCGTCGATGATCACCAGCGAGTACAGCTGGGGCGTGTCGCTCGCGAACGCCTTCAGCCGCGGCCCTGACTTGGGCGGCCAGTAGCCCTGCTCGAGGCCCTTCTGGAGGATGTCGGGGTTCACCTTCAGGCCCAACTTGTCCAGGCTCTGGACGATCCCGGAGGCGGCGAACTCGGGCACCCAGTTGTCGTCCATCACGTAGATGTCGTAGGCGCCGGTCTTCTGGAGGCCGTCGTTCTTGGAGTTCTGGTACCAGGCGTCGTAGTTGGTCTCGTTGTAGTGGGCGACGTTGCCCGTCTCCTGCTTGTACTTCTTCAGGAACACGTCGCGGAAGGGCACCATGGCCGGATCGGAGAAGCTGCCGATGGTGATCGGACCCGCGCCTCCGGACGAGCCGCCGGCGGAGGAGCCACCGCTGCTGCTGCCTCCGCAGGCCGCAAGGATCGGCGCCAGACCGAGCGCCGCGCCGGTTCCGGCCGCGCCCCGGAGCACCTCCTTGCGGGTGTACGAGCGCGTGGTGCGCTCACTGCTGTGGTCGCTCATGCTTTCGCTCCTTCGGTTGCGGGTCGGTCGTTGATGATGGCGGAACCTGTGACGGCGTCGAACAGGCGGAGGTGTGGCGTTTCCGGCAGGACGCCGCACGAGCTGCCGACCGCCGGGTTGACTCCGGCGGCCGCGCGCAGGTTGATGAGGTCGTCGCCGATCTGCAGCGCCAACAGCGTCTCGTTGCCGAGCGGCTCGACCACGTAGACCTCGGCGGCGAGCGCGCCGTCCGTGCCCGGCTGGACCATGGCCGCATGCTCTGGCCTGAAGCCCAACTTGACCGGGCCGCTGTGGTCGCTGCGGTCGAGCGGTACCCGCCCGGCCGGGTGCGCGAAGACACCGTCTGTCACATCGCCCGAGAGCACGTTCATGGGCGGCGAGCCGCAGAAGCGGGCCACGAACAGGTTGGCCGGGTGGGCGTAGAGATCAGCCGGGGCGGCCAGCTGCTGCAGCCGGCCCTCGTGCATTACTGCCACCATGTCGGCCATGGTCATCGCCTCGACCTGGTCGTGGGTGACGTAGAGCGTGGTGGTGGCCAGTTCGCGCTGCAGCCGTTTGATCTCGATCCGCATCTGCAGCCGCAGCTGCGCGTCCAGGTTCGACAGCGGCTCGTCCATCAAGAACGCCCGCGGCTCGCGCACGATCGCGCGGGCCAGTGCCACCCGCTGTCGCTGGCCGCCGGATAGCTGTCGTGGCATCCGGCCCAGCAGTGGCGTGATCGACAGCAGCTCGGCCACCTTGGCGACCCGCAACTCGCGCTCCCGCTTGTCGGTCTTGCGCACCCGCAGCGGGTAGGCGATGTTTTCGGCCACGTTCTTGTGCGGGTAGAGCGCATAGCTCTGGAACACCATCGCCACGTCGCGGTCGCGCGGCTGCAGCTTGGTGACGTCGTCCCCGCCGATGAACACCTGCCCGGACGTCGGCTCCTCCAGC
>Ga0207687_10000199_pt1 | contig 40591 bp, 40 predicted proteins | sample KBSM54metaG_FD_184399 | JGI IMG/M metagenome (GOLD analysis project Ga0207687, IMG submission 184399) | Miscanthus rhizosphere microbial communities from Kellogg Biological Station, Michigan, USA - KBS M5-4 metaG (SPAdes) (version 2) | ecosystem: Host-associated > Plants > Roots > Rhizosphere >...
CGGCGGCGGCAACTTCGTGGCGCTCGCGCACGAGGTCCTCGAAGGGCTGGCCGAGCCGGAGACGACGATCGTTCTCATCCGCCTCGTGCACCGCGTCAATCAGCAGTACGGCGAGATCTGCCGCACGCGCTACTACGAGTCGCGCGCTCTCGTCGACGTGATGTCGAGCGAGGAGCTCGGCCGCGTCGAGGCGTATCAGCGCGAGCGCATCCAGATCGACGTCATCTATCACCATCCCGACAATCAGGAGCTCATCGACGAGTACAAGCGCATCCTCGCCTCGTGCGCGGGCTCGACGATCAATCCGTCGGCGCGCGCGCGGCTGATGCGACTGCGCACGCTGTCGCTGCGCAACGAAGTGCCGCTCTCGATCTTCGACACGCTCGAAGAAATCGTGCTGCAGGAACCGCACGTCGCGGTGCGCAAGGAAGACGAGCCCGATTACATCCAAACCACCCGCGAAATCCTCGGCGGCTTCCTGCTCGGGCGCAACATCACGCGCCGTTTGTCGTCGCTCGATCTCGTGCAGCTGATGGAGAACAAGCAGCGCGCCACCGCGAATCGCGATCAGACTTTCGAGGAGCTGCTGCTCGACACCGGACGCCTCATCGACGAGATCGGCCGCGAAGAAGAAGACTTCGAGCGCCTCGAGTCGTTCGGCGAACTGGTGACGCTCTTCGACCGCATCGATCACACGACGACGCTGATCAACAAGCTCGCGTTCATGGATGACGTCGAGCTGTCGCAGGAGCAGGTGCGATCGCTCTTCGGCAACATGCAGGTGTTCGAGAAGCTGCGCCGCGGTCTGTTCCAGCAGCTCTTCATCGATCCGATCATCATCAACGAGTACGTACTCTCGTACGGAAAGAAGAAGCTGTACTCGCTGACGCTCGGCCTGCTCTCGATCGAGAACAACGAGTCGTCGATTGCGGACGTCGCGCAGTCGATCGCCACGATCAATCGCAGCGAGCGCGCGTACTTCGACGTCTACAACCTCGCGCGCAAGCGCATGGCGAATTTCTATCTCGAGCTGAACACGGCCGAGGGACGCGAGACATTCCGCCGCGAGATCCGCGCGGAGCTGGAAGAGGAAGTGAGCGACGCGTTGCTCGACGAAGTGATCACGAAGATCCGCCTCGAAGCGTTCTACATCAATCAGCTGCTGCCGCGGATCGTTGACGAGCAGGACGCCAAGCTGCGCAACGACTTTCTGTCGAACTCGGGACTCGATCGCTTTCAGATCGAGGAGCTGGAGAACGAGTACTTCGAGCTGCGCGATTTTCCGCCGCAGCTACTCGAGGCGATTCGGTGAGGTCCCGTTGTCATTCCGAGCGTGAGCGAGGAACCTGGGCGGTTGGGCGCGCCCATCCACCCAGTTCCCTCGCTCACGCTCGGGATGACAGGTAGTCCCGCAACCCCTCGCGCCACGACTCCGGCTTCACGCCGGTCGCGCGCTCGTAGCGCTCCGTCGACAGCACCGAATAGGGAGGCCGGGTAGCGGGGCGCGGGACTTCTTTCGTCGATACGGGAATCACTCTTACATCCGAGCGCAATTCTTCGGCGATCGCTTTCGCGAAGTCGAACCACGTGCACGCTTCGTGATCGGTGTAGTGCGCGATGCCCGTGGCTCCGAGCGACGCGAGTCTGATGATCGCGTGCGCGAGATGCGGCGTGTACGTCGGGCATCCGCGTTGATCGTCGACGACGCGCAGCGGATTCGTCCCCTTGTTGATCTGATTGCGGATCGCTTCGACGAAGTTGTGGCCGTGTGTGCCGAAGAGCCACGACGTGCGGAGCACGAGATGCTTCTCCGCGTGCGTCGCGGCGCGCTCGCCGAGGAGTTTGGAGCGGCCGTAGGCGGAAAGGGGATTCGTCGCGTCGTGAATGTCGTACGGCGATCGCTTCGCGCCGTCGAACACGAAGTCGGTGGAGAGCTGCACGAAGAGCGCGTTCACGTCGTTCGCGGCGCGCGCGAGGAACTCGACCGACGATCCGTTGATCGCGTTCGCGAGTCCTTCCTCTTCTTCCGCTTTGTCGACTTTCGTGTACGCGGCGCAGTTGACGATGATCGTCGGCTTGCGCTCGCGCACCACCGCTTGCACGGTGCGCGCGTTCGTGATGTCGAGATCCCTCTTCGACAGCGCGATCGTTTCCTCGCCTCGCGATTCCAGTTCGGAAACCAGATCGCTGCCGACCATGCCGGCGGCACCGGTGACGAGCCAGCGACGCGTCATTGACGCGCGGGGATCTGCACCTTGATGTGCGCCTTCGGCGCAATCAGCTGGAGCGCGTGGAACGCGTAGATGATGCGTGCGTTCTCGCCGGATGCGAGCGGCGGCGTGTTGACGAGGTCGACGAGCGCGTGCTTGCCGTCGACCGTGTCGAGGAGGCGCTGCTCGTCTTCGTTCAGCGTCACTTCTTCGACGGGAACGTTCGTCCGCTCGAAGACCGTCGCCTTCGTGCCGAGCCGCGCGACGAGCGCGCGCGCGTCGGGCATCCGTCGCACGCCGTGGAGGATCGCTTCGGGAATGGCGATGTCGACTTTCACGAATTCGAGATTCTTGTCGCGTCCCGGCGTGAACGACACGTCGCCGCTGTTCCAGGTGAAGACCGACCAGAGAATCTCCTGGATCTGATCGCGGACGAAGACGAAGAGCTCCTCGTGTGTGAGCAGCCCCATCTCGACGAGCGTCACGCCGTGGCGCTTCTGCGTGACTTTCATCCGCCGCACGCTCTCGTCGTACTGCTCCTGCGTGAGGCGTCCGTCGCGCATCAACCGATCGCCGAGGGATTCGGTGATCTGGTTGGTGGTGGCGAAGATGACGTGGCCGCCGTCGAGGAAGACACGCTTCAACTCAGTGCCGCGGCGGCACTCGATCACACCCGGCGCTTTGTAGCGATGGATCTTGACGAGGATCTCCGGCAGAGGCGTCTGCGCGAGATCGCTCGTGTAGAGAGGTGTGGCGGATGAGTTGGGCCCGCCCTGCGGCTGCATGATGCGCTCGCGCTCCGATTACGGCTGTTTCTTCTCTTCGAGCTGCGCCGGCTTCTCTTCCTTCCCCTTGGTCAAACCGTCGCGGAAGTTGGAGATACCTTCACCGAGACCTTTGCCGAGTTGAGGAAGACGGCCCGCGCCGAAAAGCACGACAACGATGATCAAAATCAGGAGTAACTCTGGAAATCCGAGTCCAAACATGAAGCCTCCGCTCTCCCCCGGCGCGCTAGTGTAACCCACACCGCGAACAACGCTTTTCGCGGAGAAGTTCCCGGGACAGGCATGAGGCATGGGGCATGAGAGGGAGTTGTTCTCCTCTCATGCCTCATTGCTCATGCCTCATGCCTGCTACGATCCGCGGCCAATGCTCGACCTGTCGAACCTAAACCCCCAACAACGCGACGCCGTCACCCACGAAGGCGGTCCTTTGCTCGTTCTCGCCGGCGCGGGATCGGGGAAAACGCGCGTCATTACTTACCGGATTGCGTGGCTCATCGGCGAGCGCGGGGTGAATCCGGCGAACATTCTCGCGGTCACGTTCACGAACAAAGCGGCGAACGAGATGCTGTCGCGCGTCGAGCGCCTCGTTCCTTCGGGCGGCTACAGGCCGTGGATTGGCACCTTTCACTCGACTTCGCTCCGCATCCTGCGCCGTTACGCCGACCGGCTTGGCTACACCAAGTCATTCGCCGTTTACGACACGGCCGATCAGCTCACGCTCGTGCGCCGCTGCATGCGGGAGCTTCAGGTCAATGACGAGGCCTTTCCGCCGCGGACCGTGCTGTCGCGAATCTCTCATGCGAAGAATGAGCTGATCGATCCGGCCAACTACGAGAAGACGAATCTCGACTTCTTCGGCGTGCGGATCGCCGAGGTCTTCAAGCTGTATCAGAAGCGGCTGCAAGAGTTTGATGCGATGGACTTCGACGATCTCATCGGCAAGTACGTCGAGCTGCTCGAGAAACATGAGGACATCCGCGCCGAGCTGCATACGCGCTTCCAGCATCTGCTCATCGACGAGTACCAGGACACCAACCGCGCGCAATACGTTCTGGTGAAGCTGCTGGCCGGCAAGGAAGGGAACATCGTCGCCGTCGGCGATGAAGATCAGTCGATCTATCGCTTCCGGGGCGCGGACATCAACAACATCCTCAACTTCGAGCGCGACTTTCCGGGCGCCAAGATCGTCAAGCTGGAGCAGAACTACCGCTCCACCGGAAACATCCTCGACGCCGCGACGGGCGTCGTCTCCAACAACGTCGCTCGCAAGGGCAAGACGCTCTTCACCGCCGGCGGCGCCGGCGATCCGGTGCGCATCGTCACCACGACGAACGAGCGCGAGGAAGCGCAATTTGTCATCGAAAAGATCACGGGCATGCGCACGCGTGTGCCGCTCACCGAGTTCGCGGTGCTCTTCCGCACGAACGCGCAGTCGCGGCCCTTTGAAGAAGAGCTGCTCCGCGCGAACGTGCCGTACACCGTCGTCGGCGGCGTGAAGTTCTACGAGCGCGCCGAGATCAAGGACGTGATGTCGTTCCTCCGCCTCGCGGTGCGGCCGTACGACACGCCGTCGATCGAGCGCGTGATCAACGTTCCGTCGCGCGGCATCGGTGACACGACGATCGAGGCGTTGAACGCAGCTTCGCGCGACCGCAACGCCACGCTGTGGACCGTCATCGACGGCGATCTGTCGTTTCTTCCGCCGCGCGCGGCGAAGGCGGTGCGCGAGTTTCGCGAGATCGTGCACGACCTGCAGCGCGCCGCGACGAATCCGCTGCCCGATCTCTTCGACTATCTGCTGGTGCGCACCGGCTATCGCCGCATGCTGCAGGAGTCGCGCGACGTGCAGGACGAGACGCGCCTCGAGAATCTCGAAGAGCTCCTCAACTCCACGCGCGAGTACAACGACAACAACCCCAACGCCACCCTCGGCGACTACCTCGACTCCGTCACGCTGCTCTCCGACGTCGATCGCTATGACTCCGGCAAAGGCGTGACGCTGATGACGCTCCACGCCGCGAAAGGCCTCGAGTTCCGCGTCGTCTTCCTCGCCGGGATGGAAGAAGGCGTGCTGCCGCATTCGAACTCGCTCGACGAAACGGACGACATCGAAGAGGAGCGGCGCCTCTGCTACGTCGGCATGACGCGCGCGCGCGAGCAGCTGTACTGCCTGCACGCGTTCGAGCGCCGTTTGCACGGACGCTTTCGCGAGCAATCGCCGTCGCCGTTTCTCAACGAGATTCCCGAGAGCGTGCGCGAAGAGGTTCGCCTGGCGCGCGCGCGATACGCGCCCGCGGAACCGAATTGGCGCGAGAGGCCGAGTGGAGGACAGGCGCCTCGCCTGTCCCGGCCGTTCACTCCGCAACAGCAGGACAGGCGAGGGCGCCCGTCCTCCACTGGATCCGCAAATACCGTCGCTTCTTTCTTCGGCAAACCCGTCGAATTCGATCCCTCCGCGATTCGCGCCGCGCGCCCGCAGGAACCGGGAACGTCCGCGGAGCTCAAGCGCGGCGTGCGCGTGCGCCACGAACAGTTCGGCGTCGGCACGATCCTGACGATGGAAGGCAGCGGTCCCGATGCGAAGCTCACCGTTTACTTCGATCGCGTCGGCTCGAAGAAGTTCATCGCAAAGTACGCGAAGCTCACGCGCGCGTGATCGCGCCGACGCGAGCGTGAAGTCGCGCGTCACCGATTCTCTCGACGACCGAAGCGAACGACGACGAGGGACCGCGCCACTGCAACTCGTCGACGTCGGCGAACAGCGGAGCGTCGACGCGCAGCGTCGCGAGCTTCTTGAAGAGCAGCGCGTGCTCGAGATGGCGATCGAGAACCGCGGCCGGAAACTGCTCGATCGATCCGTACTGCGCGATCGTTCGCGCCGCCGTCTTCGTTCCGAATCGCGGAATGCCCGGGTAACCGTCGGCAGCGTCGCCGACGAGAGCGAGGTAGTCGGGAATGAACGCGGGAGCGACGCCGAACTTCTCGCGAACGCCGCGATCGTCGCGAATCCGCCCGCTCCGTCGATCGACCTGCACGACGCGCTCGCCGATGACGCATTGCGCGAGATCCTTGTCCGGAGTCCAGATGCAGACTTTGTCGACGCGCGGATCGCGCGCGGCAAGATACGCCGCGGACGCCAGCGCATCATCCGCCTCCAGCTCGATCATCGGCCACGTAACCACACCCATCGCTGCGAGCGCGTCTTCGAGCGGATGAAACTGCTTCCACAGCGCGCGCTCGATTCCCTGTCCGGTCTTGTAGCCCGGCCAGAGATCGTTGCGGAACGACTCGATGACGTGGTCGGTGGCGACGGCGATGTGCGTCGCGCCTTCCTCGAGCATTTGCGCGACCGTGTGCAGAACGCCGGACACGGCGCCGAAAGGAGGATCGGTCGTGCTGCCGCGCCGGATGCCGTAGAAGTGGCGAAAGAGCTCGTACGTGCCGTCGATGAGATGGACGAGCACGCGGGGCTACGTCTTGTTGTTCGTCGCCACTTTGCGGCGGCGCGCGTGCAGGCGATCGATCAGCTTCGTCGTGGAGCGGAACTGCTCGAGGATCTTCTCTTCGAGTCCGGCGCCCTTCGTCTTGAAGCTCTTCGCCTTGCGGAAGATCGCGCGTGCGCGATCCTTTTGTCCGCTCTCCAGCAGCGCCATGCCGAGGTGCATGAGGTTCGTCGCGGTTGGGCCGAGATCGGCGGAGCGCGTCAGGAACTCGACCGCGTTCTGGTACTCCTGCTTCTTGAAATACACCCAGCCGAGCGCTGCGAGCGGGAACTGGCGAAGCTCTTTCGGCGAGTAGCGGAGCGCGAGCTGCGCGCTCTCCAGCGCCTCGTCGAGCGACTCTTCCATTTCGGCGAGGTTGTACGCCTTCTCGTAGTACGCGATCGACTTCGCGTAATTCGACGAGTAGTTGTGCAGCATCTCTTCGAGCGCGCGATTCGCTTCCTTGTAGTTGCCTTCCGCGCGCAGCGCTTCGACGAGCGTCGTGTACGCCGCCGCCGCAACGGTCTCCGTCGGACGATGCTTCAGAATCCTTCGCGCCACCGTGATCGCCTCGGTATTCAAATCGAGGTGCGAGCAGAGGAGCGCGTACGGCATCAGGATGTTGACGTTCTCCGGATCTTCCTGCGATGCGCGCCGGTAATGATCGAGCGCCTCGGCGTAATTGCCCGCGGTCGCGAGCGACTCTGCTTCCGTCAGCTCCTGCGCGGCCGGACCTTCCACAGGAACGTGGCCGCTGATGCCTTCGTAAATCCGAACGGCCTGCTGGTACTCCATCTTGTTCGGATTCAGCTCCAGCGCTTCCTGGAAGCACTGAATCGCTTTGCGGTTCCAGTTGCGATCGAGATAGCAGAGGCCGAGGTGATAGATGGCTTCTTCGAAATCGGGATCGAGCTTGATCGCTTCCTGCAGCGACCGGATCGCGCGCTCGAGCTGTCCCTTCTCGTAGAAGATCGTGCCGAGCAGGTAGTACGCCTGCGGAATCGGCTCGAGCTGCACCGCTTTCTCGAGGAACTTCTGCGCGCGAAGGAGCTTGCCTTTGCGCGCGTAGATCGCGCCGAGGGAGAAGTACGGGAGGAAGGACTCCTGCGAGATTTGAATGGCGCGGCGCAGCCAGCGCTCGGCGCCTTTCAGATCCTGACGCTCGTGCAGCAGCACGCCGTAGAAGACGGCGGCGTCGAAGTGGTCGGGCTGAACCTCGAGCGTGCGTTCGAGGTACGACTTCGCGCGATCGAGATTGCCGTCGTTGAAGAACATCTCGCCGAGGAAGAAGGAGAGCTCGTAGTTGTCGCGATCGAGCTTGAAGCCTTCTTCGAGCGCGCGCATGCCGCGATCGGGATCGAACGCGTCGAACGCGCCTTCCGCTTCCGTGACGTGCTCGAAGAAACGCGGACGCTTGTCGCCGCGGAAGAGCGAGACGATGCGGTCTTTGCGCTCGTTGAAGCGCTGCTTCTTCTCGAGCGCGAGCATCTGCTCGCCCATCTTCGATTCCCACAGCTCGACCAGTTCGTCGGCGGAGACGAGGTTCTTCTTCTCGAGCAGCTCTTTCGCGGAGAGGAGTCCGGTTTGATTGATGAAGATGGCGCGCTCGTGTTTGCCGATGGCGTCGACGAGCGTGCGGATCGTTTCGGCGGAGCGCTTGATGATCTCTTCGAGCGCGGAGACGCGCTCGAGCAGGTGCTCATCGAGCGATACGTCTTCCTCTTCCTCGTAGTCTTCCGACTCGTCTTCCTCGAACGCGGAGACGCCCGAAAGCACGAGGAGTTTGTTCTGACAACGCGAGCAGAATTCGCGCTCGTCGTCGTTATACGCGCTACAGGTTTGACAGAGCATGGTGTTGTTGGCGCGGATTAAAACACGAGAATGTGGGCCAGACATTCTTGTCTGGCTTTTAGTACGAATAGAACCCCTTTTTCGTCTTTCTCCCGAGCCATCCCGCGTCGACCATCTTCACGAGCAGCGGACACGGCCGGTACTTCGGATCGCCGAAGCCTTCTTCGAGCACGCGAAGAATCGCCAGACAGACATCGAGTCCGATGAAATCGGCGAGCGTGAGCGGTCCCATCGGATGATTCATGCCGAGCTTCATCACGCCGTCGATCGACTCCGGCGTCGCGACGCCTTCATACAACGCGAAGATCGCTTCGTTGATCATCGGCATCAGCACGCGATTGGAGATGAAGCCGGGATAGTCGTTCACTTCGATCGGCGTCTTCCCCATCTTCTTCGCGAGATCTTCGACGGTGCGATACGTCTCGTCGGACGTGGCGATGCCGCGGATGACTTCGACGAGCGTCATCACCGGCACGGGATTCATGAAGTGCATGCCGATGACTTTGTCCGGACGCTTCGTCGCCGCGGCGATTTTCGTGATCGAGATCGACGACGTGTTCGAGGCGAGGATGCACTCCGGTTTCGTGACGGCGTCGAGCTTCGCGAAGAGCTGTGTCTTCGCGGTGACGTTTTCGATGATCGCTTCAACGACGAGGTCGGCATTCGCCGCGACGGCTTCGACGTCCGTCGCCGTCTGGATGCGGCCGAGGACGGATTGCTTCTCGTCGGCGGTCATGTTTCCCTTGTCGACGCCGCGCTGCAAGTTCGCGGAAATCTTTGAAATGGCGCGCTCGACGAGCGCGTCGCTGACGTCGACGAGCGTCGTGTCGAACCCGCTTGCCGCGGCGGTGTGAGCGATGCCGTTGCCCATCGTCCCGCCGCCGATGACGATGATGTTGGTCATGGGCGCGCTTATACCAACGATTGCCTGCGAAGCGCCAGGCGCGTAACATCGGCGATCCGGAGAACGCGTCCACCATGGCCAAATGCTTCATGTGCGGTGCGTCGATCGCGCAAGGAATCTTGTGCGAGAAGTGCGACAAGCCACGCCGCCCGAAACAGCAGCAGCAACAGGAAGCGACGCCTGAGCCGAAGAACGTAACGCCGCCCGCTCCGCCCCCGCAACCGCAGAAGGTCGCGCCTCCGCCTGCGCCGCCGGCAGCATCGGCCGCTCCCGCGCGCAGCGCGCAAGCCACCGCGCCCGCGGTTGAAGTGGATCCGTTCCCGAAAGCGCCGGTCCTTGCGTTCCCGATCGAGTCGGCGTCGCCCGCGATCACATCGATCGTCAACCTGCTCGTCGTCTCCGGCGTGCCGTCGATCTTCGTCGCCGGAGATCGCACGGTGAAGTTCGTATCCGATGAAGCGAAGAAACTCTTCGACGCGTCGCAGCAGGATTTGTCGAGTCTGAAGTTCATCGAGTCAAAGACCGGCGTTCGCATCGGCGAGCTTTCGATTCCCGCGACGGCCGTCGTTCGCATTCGCAATCGCAGCGTGCTGTACACGCTCGTGCCGCTGTTCGGCGGCGGGAGCGGCGCGGTGCTCGTGTTCCGCTACAGCGATGCGACGCCCGAGTCGCACGCCTCCTTCGTCGCCTATGTTCGCGAGACCGTCTTCGGTCCCCTCGGCGCGCTGCGCGAGTCGCTCACCGCGGCCGCGCGACGGAACAAGGTCGATCCGATGCTCAACGATGCAGCGGCGACCGTCGATCAGATTCTGTCGTCGCTCGAGCTCGCGCCCGGCGTCGACGATCCGAATCCGGCGAAGCGCCAGGTGCCGACCGTCACCGATGTCGTGCATCACGTCGCGAACAACTTCCGTCCGTTCGCCGATCTGAAAGGAATCCAGCTTCAGGTCGACGTGCAGGAGCTCGACGAGCGCTTCCGCGACGTCGAGCATCTGACTGACGCGCTCAACGTGCTGATGGACAACGCGCTCCACTACGTGCCGGCCGGCGGACAGGTCGTCATCGGCGTGCGCTGGATGGAGCACAAGAACAAGCCGCTGCTGCTCTTCTTCGTGATGGACAACGGTCCGCTCGTTCCCGAGCATCTGCGCACGTCGATCTTCGAGCCGGACTTCGTGTGGAATCCGCAGTCGCCGGAGCGCACGGGACGCAGCCTCTTCAAGGCGCGCGAATTTGCGCTGGCCAACGCCGGTTCCGTGTGGGTCGAATCGAAGACGGGCAAGGCGTGCACGTTTTTCCTGCGCGTCCGCCCCGACGGCGCCCGATGAAACGATTTCTTCTTCCGCTGCTCGTCGTCGCCGCGCTTCCGCTCGCGGCGGCGGAGATCACGCGCGACAACGTGCTCGCGCAGATGAACGCGGTTCGCGCCGATCGCGGACTGCCGCCGCTGCGCTTCGAGTCGCGTCTGCAGAAAGCGGCCGACGACCGCATGCGCGACATGGAAGAGCAGGAGTACTGGGCGCACGAGTCACCCGACGGCCGCTCGCCGTTCACGTGGCTGCGCGCGGAGAGCTACGACTTCGAGTTCGCCGCCGAGAATCTCGCCGCCGGCTTCGAGACGAATGAAGTACTCGTGCAGTCGTGGATGGAATCGCCCGGCCACCGCGCGAACATCATCTCGCCGCTCTACGCCGACTGCGGCATCGCCATCATCGACGGATCGACGAAAGGCCGCGCCGCCGGCAAGTCGGTCGTGGTGATGTTCGGCCGCACGCAAGGCACGGAAGTGACGCAGACGGCGAAGAAGTAGTTGTTGCACCCCATCGAGACCTCGGCGGTGCGCCACTTGTTCGCTTACGACTTCGTCGTGCGTGTGCCGTTGCCGCTCGATCGCGCGACGGCGCGGATGGAGGCGTTCCTCAAGGGACGAAAGTCACTCTTTTCGCACGTCCATTCGCGGATGGACGGTCGTACGTTCGAGATCTGGTACGAGCGAATGCCGATGTTTTTCGATATCGAAGGCGAGATCGTCCCCAATGACCTCGGAACGACGGACATCAATGTTCATGTACCGCACTGGGAGATCGCTTTGTTGCTTACCGGACCGGTGTTCTTCGCGATTGCCGTGTCCGCGGGTGCTCTCGAGTTCGAATGGATCGGCGCGCTCCTCATGCTCCTGGGTTTTGTGGGTTTTCTTCTCATGACGATGGCGCGCGGTCCCAACCTCCAGCACGACATCGTTCGTGCTTTCATGACGCCGTGACCGTCGCCGGCTACACCACCGTGACCGACGGATCGACGTCGCGCTTCCACGCGCTCATTCCGCCGGTGAGGTTCTTCACGCGCGTGTAACCCTGCGACTGCAGGAACTGCTGCACGCGCGCGCTGCGTGCGCCGGAGCGGCAGATCACGACGACCTCTTTGTCGCGCGGCACTTCGTCGATGCGCGCCGGCACCTGCTGCATCGGAATGTGAATCGCGCCGTCGAGGTGCCCGGCGTTCCATTCGTGCGGCTCGCGCACGTCGAGGAGCGTGAAGTCGCCGGGATGTTCAGACAGTTCCTGAGCGGTGATGTCCATCGGATTGCAGAACCCTTCGCAGTCGATGAGATGCGTGACCGGCGCGTGCGCGTCGCAGTTTTTCTGCAGGCGCATCGTGCGGAACGTCATCTGAAGCGCGTCGAACAATAGCAGACGCCCGAGCAGCGTCTCACCGATCCCCGCAATGATCTTGATCGCCTCGGTTGCCTGAATCGTTCCGATGACGCCGGGGAGGACGCCGAGGACGCCGGCGTCGGCGCAGGAGGGGACGAGATGCGGCGGCGGAGGCTCGGGATAGAGGCAGCGATAGCACGGGCCGCTGCGCGCGTCGAACACCGAGACCTGGCCTTCGAATCGGAAGATCGATCCGTAGACGTTCGGCTTGCCGAGGATGGTGCAGGCGTCGTTGACGAGATAGCGGGTGGGGAAGTTGTCGGTGCCGTCGAGGATGATGTCGTAATCGCGGAGGATGTCGAGCGCGTTCGCGGAGGTGAGTGCGCCCTCGTGCGTCGCGATTTCGATCTCCGGATTCAACGCGCGAAGATGATCGCGCGCCGCGTCGAGTTTCGGCCTGCCGATGTCCTTGGTGTCGTAAAGTACTTGACGATGCAGATTCGATTCATCGACGCGATCGAAGTCGACAAGTCCGATGCGCCCGACGCCGGCCGCCGCGAGGTAGATCGCGATCGGACTACCGAGTCCTCCGGCGCCGACGACGAGCGCGGAGCCCCGAGTCAGGCGGGCCTGTCCTTCCTCGCCCAGCTCGGGCAGCCGGATTTGCCGCGCGTAGCGCATCACGGCAGCAGCCGCGCGACGATCTCCTGAATCTTCTTCCCGTCCGCCCGCCCTTTGAAGCGCGCGGTCGCTTCCTTCATCACCTTGCCCATGTCCTTCTTCGATGCGGCGCCGGTTTCCGTCACGATCGCGCGGAGCTGCGACTCCAGCTCGTCGTCAGACATCTCGGCCGGCAAATACGTTTTCAGCACGTCGATCTCGGCGGTTTCTTTCGCCGCGAGCTCGGGACGATTTCCCTTCGTGTACTGCTCGACCGAGTCCTGACGCTGCTTCACGGCCTTGCGAATCACGGCCATCGCTTCTTCGTCGGAGAGCTCGTGTCCGGCGTTGATCTGCTCGTTCTTGATCGCCGACTGCAACATGCGAATCGTCGACAGGCGCTCTTTCGCCTGCGCCTTCATCGCCTCGGTCAGATCGGCGCGAATCTTCTCTGTCAGTTGACCCATGGTGGTCGTCATTCTATTCTCGCCCGCCATGCCAGTTGACCTGCCGGCGCTGCTCGCGGAGACCGGCGCGCTGCTCAGCGGTCACTTCCGATTGTCGTCCGGGCTTCACAGTCCGAACTACGTGCAATGCGCGAAGCTGCTCGAGCATCCGCGCAACGCCCGCGCCATCGGCCGCGACCTCGGCGACAAACTGCGCGCGCTGAACGCGGAGAAAATCGTCGCGCCCGCGCTCGGCGGCGTCGTCATCGGATACACGGTCGCGGAAGCGCTCGACCTGCCGTCGATCTTTACCGAGCGAAAAGACGGCGCGATGACGCTGCGGCGCGGCTTTCAGATTCGTGACGGCGAGCGCATCGTGATCGTGGAAGACGTCGTGACGACGGGAAAGTCGACGAAGGAAACGGCGGACGTCGTGAAGCAGCATGGCGGCGACGTCATCGGCTTCGCATCGATCATGAATCGCAGCGGCAAGGCGAATCCGTTCGATGCGCCGTACGAATTCCTGATGGCGCTCGCGCTCGAGACGTACGACGAAGCGAACTGTCCGCACTGCAAGTCGGGCCAGCCGCTCGACGCGCCTGGATCGCGCTTCACGGCACGCGCATGAACGATGTCGAGATCATCGCTATCCGCGGCAACGACGCCGAGATTCGCGTCGGCGATCGCACGCACATCGTGCCGTTCATCGTGCAGGGATCGATCGTCAGCTTCGCGTTCGACGGCGAGATTTACAGCGTCGACACCGCCGGCGCGGGCGGCCCCGCGCGCGCGAGGCATCGCGATCACGCGCTCGACGCGCCGATGCCCGGCGTCGTCCTGAAAATTCTGGTGGAAGTCGGAAGCGTTGTAGCGAAGGGAACACCGCTCGTGATCCTCGAGGCGATGAAGATGGAGCACACGATCACCGCGCCGCGCGACGGAAAGATCGCCGCGATCAATTGCCGCGAAGGAGAGATGGTGCAGCCCGGCGCGGACCTGGTGACGATGGAATGAAGATCAACGTAGACACAGTCACAATCGTCGAGGTCGGCCCGCGCGACGGCCTGCAAAACGAAAAGGTCGTCATTCCGACGGACGTCAAGATCAACTACATCACCGCGCTCGCGGACGCCGGACTTCGCGTCATCGAGGCCGGCGCGTTCGTCAGTCCGAAGTGGGTGCCGGCGATGGCGGATACCGCCGAGGTGTATCGCGACATTCCGAAAGATCCGGGCGTCGAGTATCCGGTGCTCGTTCCGAACATGAAGGGACTCGAGCGCGCGATCGAAGTCGGCGTTAAGTCGATCGCGATCTTCACCGCGGCGTCGGAGACGTTCAACAAACGCAACATCAACATGTCGATCGACGAGTCCTTCGAGAACTACGCGCCGGTCGTTGCGCGCGCGAGAGCCGAGGGGATGCGAGTGCGCGGATATGTGTCGACGGCGTTCGGCTGTCCGTACGAAGGCGAAGTCGCGCCGGAGAAAGTCCTCGAAGTCTGCGCGCGACTTCTCGACCTCGGATGCTACGAAGTCTCCGTCGGCGACACGATCGGCATCGGCACGCCGATGCAGGCGCAAGGCGTGATCGGCGTGCTGCTGCAGGTGATTCCGGCGCGAAAACTGGCGATGCACTTTCACGACACGCGCGGCACCGCGCTGGCGAATACGCTCGCGGCGCTGGAGATGGGAATCGCGACGTTCGACACATCCGCGGGGGGACTCGGCGGATGTCCTTACGCTCCCGGCGCGTCCGGCAACATGGCCACCGAGGATCTCGTGTACATGCTGCATTCGATGGCGATCGAGACCGGCATCGACCTCAATCGCCTCGTCGCGGCGTCGTCGATCATCGCCCCGTATCTGGACCATCCGCTTCCGGGGCGGTATCTTCAAGCGTGCACGAAGCGCGCGATGCCCGTAGCAGGAGCGACGACCTCGGTGCAATGACGGGCTTCTGGCGCGACGGTTGGTTCGTCGTGCCGATGCACACCACCTTCCGCGACATCGACTTCTTCGGCCACGTCAACAACGCCGTCTACTTCTCATACTTCGAGTGGGCGCGCACGCTCTTGTGGTTCGAGCTGTTCGGCCGCAACCGCGATCCGCGCGAGATCAGCTTCATCGTCGCGCGCGCGGAATGCGATTTCAAAAAGCAGATCGCGCTCGAGCCGATCGAAGTGCGCGTCCGCATCGGCGAGATGCGCACGACGTCGTTGAGCTTTGTTTACGAAATCCGGAAGAACGCCGGCGACGAGCTTGCTGCAACAGGTACTGTGGTCGTCGTGCTATTCGACTGGAAGACGAATGCGAAGAAGCCGATCACGGACGAGTTGAGGCGGAGGGTGGACGAATGCATGCACGCGTACTGACGCATCCGGCAATGGCGCGGCAGCGGTTCGTGGAGATTGCGCACCTGCACGAGAGCGATGTCGATCTCGTCGAGGCGTCGCTCGTGATCGCGCTCGAGGATCAGCCGACGCTCGACATCGCGCGTTATCTCGATCAGGTCGGCGTGTGGAGTCTCGCCGTGCAACAGCGGCTCGAAGGCTCGCGCGACGTCGACCGCATCGTCGACGCCATCAATCGTCTGCTCTTCGATGAAGAGGGATTCCACGGCGAAGACGACGACTACTACGATCCGCGCAGCGCGCTGGTGAGCGCGATGCTCGACCGTCACGCCGGCATTCCGATCACGCTTTCGATTCTGTATCTGGAGTTGTCGCGGCGCATTGGCGCTGAGGCGACCGGCGTCTCATTGCCCGGCCGCTTTCTCGTGAAGTTCGGCGACATCGTCATCGATCCGTTCGACGGCGGACGCGTGTTGTCGACGATCGAGCTGCAGAAGATTCTCGACGGCATGTACGGCGGCGGCGTGAAGCTGCGCGAGCATCACCTCCGCTCGTTTTCGCGCAAAGAGATTCTCATGCGCGAGCTCGCGCACCTGAAGGCCGCGTATCTCGCGCAGCACGATCTGCCGCACGCCGCGGCGTCGATCGACCGGCTGCTGATCCTCGACGAGCGCGACGCGTACGAAGTGCGCGACCGCGCCGCGCTGGCGATGCAGATGCACGCCTACGCGACCGCGATCGATTGCCTGGAGCGCTACGTCGCGCTGATGCCGCACGCCGACGATCGCAACGTCGTCCGCGAACAGGTCGCGTATCTGCGCGCGTGGATGGAGCAGAACTAAGTCGGCGTCGCGTCGAAGTCTTCGACGAGAACGAGCATCGCGAAGAGCACGAGCGCGGTGAGGAAGAAGCCGTACTGCAATCGCTCGCACAGCACGACGGAGCTTGCGATCGGCACGAAGAAGTTGTTCGCGAGCTGATTGCGCATCATCGCGATCCACAGATGTCCGAAGAAGAGCGAGATGACGACGCAAAGCGAGACGATGACGGCGATGATGCGCGCGCCGCGGCTGCGTCTTCCCTTGTGAAGATAGAACGCGACGCCGCCGATGATCGCGGTCGAGAGCGTCGAGAAGATCTTGAAGAGCTCGAGGTTGAGCGAGATCACCTGCTTCGGCACGTCGGCAAGCTTGCCTTCCAGCAACGGCCCGCCCTCGTCGAGCTCCGCGATTCTCTTCTCGATCACGATGAAGGAGATGCCGAGGACGACCACGATGATGATGGCGACGGCCCAGAGCGTCTTCGTCACGGCGTGACCGGCTCGAAGAGCGCGACGATGCGCGTGATCGGCGTTGTCGGAGTCGCGGGAATCGCGTAGCGGTTGTCGCCGGTGATGAGCCAGTCGACCTTGTTGTCGTCGGTCACGAACTTCAGCGTCACCGGCGCGTCGAATGACCCCTGGCGTTTCACGAATGCATGAATCGTTTCGTTGCGGTGATACCGCAGGGAGAGCGTCGCGGGTGTCGTTGCCGTGATGCCCGACTGCGGAATGATGAGCGTCGCGCCGGCCGGGTTCGAGTCGAAGAGGATCGCCGCGAAGCCTTTCGTGGGTCCGAGTGCGAGCTGGAATCCCTGCTTGCCGTTCTTGACGCGAAGCCGTTTATCGAAGCGAACCTGGTACTGCGTCTTGCTCGCGATCACGACGCCGGCGAGGATGTCGTCGAAGCCGTTCGTGTCGTCGCCTAGCGCGACGATTGCTTGCGGAAAGGGACCGTTGAACGGAAGCTCGAAGCGAAAGGTCTGCTGCGCGAGACCATTCCTGTATTCAACGAGGACGAGCGGCTGCTTCATTTGTACGCGCACGACGGCGGGCAGCACGCCCATCGATTCGCCGGCGCTCTGAATCTCCACGGTGCCAAGCGTTGCGTCGTCGAGCGAAGTTGTCACGCTGATCGGAGATCCCTTCGCAACCGGAGGCTTCCAATGCTCTTTGTCCTGCGGCGGTAGTTGCGCTTGCGCGAGCGTGCTGGCCAGGATGAGAGCGGCGACCGCGATCTTCATACTTACGGAGGGTCCGGCCGCGAGGGATTCCCTACCTCCAGCCGCCTGACATTACAATGCTGCCTCCGTGATCACCGGCTTCAACACCGACATCAAACACGGGGACAAGGTCTACCACATCCAAACCGAGGATAAGGGTATGGCCAACCCGTACATCGAGTCGCTCGTGTATGTGGGCGGCGAGATCCTCGCGTCGAAGAAGACCTCGTACGCGGAGCAGATCAAAGGCGGCGGCGCCGACGAGAAGTGGATCGGCGGTCTGATGGAGCAGCAGCACCGCACGATGATCGCGGCGATCAAGCGCGGACGCTTCGACGCTCCCGCCGACGCGACGAAGTCCGCGGTCCCGACGCCCGGCCGCACGCTCGCACAGCCTGCACCCGAAGCCTCCGATTCTTCGACCGCGGTCGCCGAGGAGAAGACGCTCGATCAAGTGATCATCGACTACCTTGCGTCCGAGGCGGAGAGCGAGCACCTGGAGTTGTCGCTGCTCAACACCGCGGACTTCATCGCCGGCACGCCCGTGGAAGTGCGCGTCGCCGCGCGCAAGAGCCTCTCCCAATCGCCGATCGCCGCCGCATCGATCGAAGTGAAAGTGATCTCCACCGTCGAAGCGCCGCGCGTGATCTTCCGCGGCAAAACCGCCGCCGACGGCACTGCCATCATCCGCTGCACCGTCCCGACGTTCCATGAAGGAACCGCGGCCGTGATCATTTCGGCGCAGAGTGAGATTGGGAATGATGAAGTGAAGCAGCTGGTGAAACGGAAGAAATAGGCATGGGGCACGAGGCATGAGGCATGGGAGGTTTTCCTCTCATGCCCCATACCTCATGCCCCATGCCCCACTCTTGCATTAGCGCGTAACGAATGCTTCGTAGTCGCTGGTTCCGCGCCCTCTCAACGTTGTTCGGCATCGCCGTCCTTTTGTACTTGGGCGTGTCGATGTTCATGCCGTCTTCGCGGCGGTTGATCTTTGGCGTCGACAAGCGCACGGGGCAGGTTCGCGTCGTCGATCGCTTCGTCACCTTTCTCCCGCCGCATCGCTATTACCGGTTGTCCTTCGAGCGGCGGAACGGGTGGGCGCAGCGCGACGGATTCATTCGCATTCAATCGGAAGAGAAGATTCCGGTCAGCGTGAACTATCGCCTGCGATTCGGCATCGCCGGCGACCGCCTTCCCGACGCGCGCACGCTCGTCAACGAAGGGTGGAGCGGTTGGATCGCGCGGCGCGTGACCGAAGCGGTGGACGCGGTGACGCAGCATGTGTCGATCGAAGAACTGCTCGCGCCGAACTCGCGATTCAACTCCGAGCGCGATCCGCTGCGGCGAACGGTCTCCGCGTATCTCGCGAAGAGCGGATTGAAAGTCACCGCGTTCGAGCTCGCGCGCGTCGAAGCCGATCGCGAGGCGCTGCTGAAATCGAAGCGCGCGGAGCTGCGTCGCGCCGCTCGCGGCGTCGCGGGACGCGTCGCCATTTTCGCGATCGACGGTGCCGACTGGGAGTTGTTGTCCGAGCTCGCTTCTGACGGCGTCATACCGAATTTGAAAGCGCTCGCGAAAGGCGGGAGCACCGGATCGATGCAGACGATCCAGCCGATGGTCTCGCCGATGGTTTGGACGACGGTGTCGACGGGGCTCTCTCCCGATCGCCACGGCGTGATCGACTTCGTCGATCGCGGCACGCGCGTTCCCGTCGACTCGCACGGCCGCCGCGCGCCGGCGCTCTGGGACGTGAGCGAAGCGTTCGGGCGTCACGCCATGGTCGTGAATTGGTGGACGGACTGGCCGCCGACATCATCGGACACGTTCACGTTCGACGCGCCGGTCGAGCTGCTGCCGAATGCGATTCATCCCGAGCGCCTCGCGCCGCGCGTGCAGCAATTGATCGTGCCGCCGGAGACGATCGGGTACAACCAGCTGCGCCGCTTCCTGACCGTGTCGCCGGCGGAGTTCGACAAGTCGGTCGCCGAGAACAATCCGCGCGATCCGATCCTTGTCTTCCGCCAGGTGCTGGCGAAGACGTGGAGCGATCATCGCGTCGCGGTCAACTCGTACAACGAACAGCAGCCGTTGTTGATGATGATGTCGTACGACGGCACCGACGCCGTCAATCACCTCTTCGCGCCGTTTCATCCGCCGTATCGCGAAGACGTGTCGAACGACGGCTATCGCAAGTATTGGGCGGCGGTCTCGAACTACTACTCGGAAGTCGATCGCATGATCGGCGAGTGGATGAACGTGCTGCCCGCCGACACGACGGTGATCGTGATGTCGGCGTACGGTTATCGATGGGGAAAGAATCGCCCGCGCTCGATGCCGAACGGCGGCTCGGCGCTGTCCGACCATCGCAATCCCGGCGTCTTCATCGCGTACGGGAATCACGTCGCGAACGGCGGCGGCGCGCACGTCGCCTCGATCTTCGACGTCGCGCCGAGCGTGCTTGCGATTCTTGGACTGCCGCAAAGCGTCGACATGCCCGGACACGTGTTGACGTGGGCGTTTCACGACATCACGCCGGTGACGAGCGTGCGCGTCGTCAGTTACTCCGAGTTCGTCAATCTGCGTCCGATCGGAACGCCGGCGCGCACGGAGCCGCACTTGTACGCCGCGGAGTTGCAGGCGATTGGGCATCTGATCGATCCCGCGCGCGCCGCGGCGGTGCTCGAGAACGAGGAGCAGCAGAACGACGCCGCGCAAATGCTGCCGCCGGAGAAGTGGGCCGCGTACGCGAACGCGAACAACACCGGCGTGCAACTTCGCAAGCAGTCGAAGTTCAAGGAAGCGATCGAGGCGTTCCAGCAAGCGATCAATCTCAATCCGACGCGGCCGACGCCGTACCTGAATCTCGCGATGGTGCTGCTCGATCGCCAGCAGTACACCGCCGCGGATGAGGTGTTCATTCAGGCGGTGCAGAAAGGTCTGCCCGACGCCGACCGCTGGTTCACCGATTTCGCCGCGTACTACCGCGAGCACGATATGCCGTCGCGCGCGGTGCAGCTCCTGTACAAAGGGAAGGAGCTCTTCCCCCAGTCCTATGTCATCGCCGCGAACCTCGGCTCCGCGCTCGCGTCGACGAGCCGCTACACCGATGGATTGCCGGAGCTCGAGCGCGCGCTGAGCCTGCAGCCGTCGTCGACGCTCGCGCTGAACAACATCGGCACGTACTACGCGAAGCGCAATGACTACGCGCGCGCGCTCGACTACTGGAATCGCTCGCTGGCGATCGATCCGCGCCAGCCGCAGGTGCGGGCGCTCGCGGACGCAGCGCAATCACGGCTCTGATCCCCAATCACATCCACCCGTGACGCCACGCACTTGACCTCCCCGCACGCCCGCCACTACACTAATTCTCGCAACTGAGACTCAGTCTCAATTGACGCCCGCAAACCAATGCCGCAACGCATCCACAGTGCCGTCGTTCGCTTCCAGGACTTCCTGGCCACGAACGCTTTGAAGCTCACGCACGAACGCGAGGCGCTCGTCCGCGAGATCTTCGCCACGCACTACCACTTCGAGGCCGACGAGCTGCTCTTCAGGATGAAGCAGAAGGGCCTCAAGATCTCTCGCGCGACGGTCTACCGAACGCTCGAGCTCCTCGTGAAGTCCGGGCTCGTGCGCCGCGTTCACCTCGGCGAAGACCACTACCATTACGAGCACGTCAGCGGGAACTCGCACCACGATCACCTGATCTGCACCGCGTGCGGCATGGTGATCGAGTTTCACGACGAAGATCTCGAGAAGCGCCAGCGCGAGATCTGCGAGCGCAAGAAGTTCACGCCGACGTTCCACAACCTCCAGATCCTCGGCCTCTGCGACTCCTGTCGCCGCAAGGGCCAGACCTCCGATGCGCCCGACCGCGTGAAGATGATCGGTCAGGGCGCGATGAATCTCAGGAAATAACAAGGACCCATGCTCAGCGCACTGATCATCATCTTTCGCGAAGGCTTCGAGGCGTTCCTCAGCGTCGCCATCATCCTCACCTATCTCCGCAAAACGAATCGCGACTGGCTTCGTCCCGCCGTGCATTGGGGCGTCATCGTTTCGATCTTCGCGAGCTTCGCGCTCGGGTGGCTCCTCCGCAACATCAACCAGCCGCTGTGGGAAGGCATCCTCGGCGTCGTCGCCGCGGTGCTCGTCGCGACGTTCGTCGTGCAGATGTGGCGAACCGCGCCGCGCCTCAAGAGCAACATGGAAGCGCGGCTCGACACCTACTCGACGCGCACCTCGCGCCTTCTCGCAATCCTCGGCGTGTTCGGCTTCACGGTGCTGATGGTCACGCGCGAAGGGATGGAGACGGCGCTGATGCTGATCCAGGTTCGCGACGCGCACTTCATCACCGGCTGCATCATCGGCATCTTCGCCGCCGCACTGATGTCATGGGCGTGGGCGCACTACGGTTACCGCGTTCCGGTGAAGCGCTTCTTTCAGGTCACCGGCATGTTCCTGCTGCTCTTCACCATCCAGATTCTGTTCTACGCGCTCCACGAATTCTCCGAAGCGGGTGTGCTCGGGAAGAGCAGCGACGCGATCCACAACGCGACCGAGGCGTTTTCGCCGGAGGGGTATTACGGCAAATGGTTCTCGGTGCTGATGGTCGGCATTTGCGCGCTGTGGTTGATCGGCGTGTCGATCGCCGATCGCGTCCGGGAGCATCAGGTGCCGATCAAGACACGTCGATGATCCTTGCAGCGCTTCTCGCGCGCTACTTGATGGGAACGGTGTGCGAAGTCGACGCGGCGAATCCGTCGCAAATCGCCGCCGCATTCGACGAAGCGTCGCGCGTCGAGCGAATGATCTCGACGTGGCGCAGCGACTCGGAGCTGTCGACGGGACGCTACTCGCCTGAATTGACGTCGCTCATTCGCAACGTCGAATCATGGCGCGATAAGACGGGCGGCGCGTTCGAGCCGCACATTCGTCCGCTGATCGACGCGTGGAAAACGCGCGCCGACGGCGCGGTGCCCGACGCCGCGACAATCGCGAGCGCGCTCTCGACAATCAGAACAGGCGACGCGCCGATCGAAGAAGGCGCGTTCGGCAAAGGCTACGCGCTCGATCGCATGCTGACGAAGATCGACGGCGACGCCGTTCTCAACTTTGGTGGTCAACTCCTCGTGCGCGGAACCGCGCCGGTGACGATTGCCGATCCGCTGCAGCGCGATCGCGCGATCGTTGCGCTGACGATTCACGACGCCTCGCTATCGACGAGCTCCGGCAGCGAGAAGTCATTCGTCGTCAACGGACGCCGCTTCACGCACATCCTCGATCCTCGCACGGGCGAGGCACTGCCTCCGCGCGGCTCCGTCTCGGTGATCGCGAACACCGCGACCGAAGCCGACATCCTCTCCACCGCGCTCTACGTGATGGGACGCGAAGAAGGTCTGCGATGGGCGAATGCTCACGGCGTGGCCGCGCTCTTCATCGACGGCGACATCGTCGCGTCGCATGCGTTCCCGAAATACGAAAGGACTCACTGATGCTCAAACGCATCCTTCCGATTCTCCTCATCGCCACCACCGCATCGGCGCAAACATCCGCCGATCTCGAGAAGCGGCTCGACGAGATGAAGCGCCAGATCGAAATCCTCACGCAGCAGATCGAACAGCTGAAGCTCGGCGAGAAACAGCAGGCCGCGCAAGCCGACACGACGCAGTACGGACTCGGCGCCGCCGCATCGAAGGTCTATCGCTCCGAGCCCGGCGTCTCCTTCGGCGGCTACGGCGAGTTTCGTTACGAGAAGCCGCGCAACGAAATCGCATCCGCCGACGTCGCGCGCGCGGTGCTCTATACCGGATACAAATTCAACGAGCGCGTGCTCTTCAACTCGGAGCTCGAAGTCGAGCACGCGACGACTGAGATCGGCGGCGCCGTCTCCGTCGAGTTCGCGTATCTCGACTTCCTGCTCAAACCGGAAGCGAACGTGCGCGCGGGACTCGTGCTCCTTCCGATGGGACTCATCAACGAACAGCACGAGCCGACCGCATACCTCGGCGCGCGCCGTCCCGAAGTCGAAGATCGCATTCTGCCGACGACGTGGACGGAGCTCGGCGTGGGCGTCTTCGGCGACCGCGGTCCGATCACCTATCGCGGCTACGTCGTGACCGGTTTGAACAGCACGCGGTTCACGGCCGAGGATGCGTTGCATGAAGGGAAACAGGCGGGATCGGAGGCGCTGGCGAAGGATCTCGCGATCACCGGGCGCGTCGACTGGCACCCGATCGAAGGCGCGATGATCGGCGCATCGGCATACAGCGGCGGATCGGGACAAGGCGCCGGATTCAAGGGCAACGTCACGCTAGCCGACATTCACGCCGACGCGAAGTTCCGCGGCATCTCGCTGCGCGCGCTCGTCGCGCGCGGACGCATCGGCGACGCTGCAGCGATCAGCGCGCATAACGGCGAGACGATCGGCAGCGCGATCGGCGGCTGGTACGCCGAAGCCGGCTACGACCTCGGCACGCGCATTTCGGTGACGCCGTATGCGCGCTACGAACGCCTCGACACGCAGCGCCGCGTTGCCGCCGGCTTCACACGCGATCGCGAAAACGATCGCCGCATCACAACGCTCGGCCTCGCGATCAAGCCAATTCCGCAGACGGTGTTCAAAACTGACTGGCAGAAGATCCGAACCGGCGCCGGCACCGATCAGAGCCAGTTCAACCTCTCCCTCGGCTACATCTTCTGATGAAGAGACTCGCGCTGATCTCGTTGATGTTCGCGCTCGCCGCGTCTGCTCGCGTCCTCGAGACGCAACAGCAGGCGTTGGCGAGCGTGGGCGCGACGACGCGGCAGACGTTCTTTCTGACGAAGGAGCAGATCGCCGCGGCGAAGCAGGAGTCAGGCGTCGATGTGAAAGACGCGCTCGTCGTTCGTTACGCCGCGCCGAACGGCGCGTACGCGTACTTCGATTCGCATCGCGTACGCACGGAGCCGGAGACGGTGATGATCGTCGTCGACGCGAACGGCTCGATCTCCCGCATCGACATTCTCTCGTTCGATGAGCCGACGGACTACTTCCCGAAGCGGCGCTGGCTCGATCAGTTCCTCGGCCGACGGCTCGACAAAGACCTCACGCTGAAAGGCGCGATTCGTCCGATGTCCGGCGCGAGCCTGACGGGCACCGCGATCGTGAACGCGTCGCGCAAGATCCTCGCGATTCACCATGCGTTGATGAAATGAGCCGCGCGCAACTTCTCTGGCTGCACATTTCGATCGCGCTCACCGCGGTCACCGGAATCGTGTTCGCGTGGATGAAGTACGCGATGAAGAGCGACGATCCGTTTGCCGTCGCGAATCATCCGATGCAGCCGCACATGCTGTCGGCGCACGTCGTGATCGCGCCGGCGATGACGTTCGTTCTCGGCTGGACGTTCGCAAATCACATCTGGCCGCGCATCGTGATCGGCGATCCCCGCCGTCGTCTCACCGGCTTGACGGCAACGATTTTGATCGTGCCGATGATCGCGTCCGGCTATCTGCTGCAGATCGCGACGAACGATGCGATTCGCCACGCGATGGCGATCGCGCACTGGATCAGTTCGGGAGTGTTTGTGATTGCGTATGCCGCTCATCTTTTAAGTAAGCGATGAGCCGCTGAAGCCGTCGCAACGTCCGCTCGCGTCCCAACGCCACCGCGACATCGAAAATTGGCGGCGACGCGCCGCGTCCCGTGAGCGCGAGCCGCAGCGGATGAATCAACTTCGCGGCGCCGACGCCGTGCGCTTCCGCGAGCTTGCGCAGCGCCTGTTCCGTCGTCGTCACATCGAACGGTGAAACGGCCGCGAGTGCGTCGTGCAGTTCGCTCATGCGCGACGCGAGGTCGTCGCCTTTGATGTGCTTCTTCACCGCTTCTTCTTCGTACTCGAATGCCTCGTCATCCACCATGAACGGCTGCAGCTGCGCGGCGAGATCGACGAGCGTGCGCGCGCGCATCTTGTTCAACTCGATCGCGGCGCGGATCGATTCGAGCGGAGCGTCGCCGATGAATCGCGCGAGATGCGGATGAATCTCGTCCGCGGTCATGCGCTGCAGATACTGTCCATTCATCCAGAGCAGCTTCTCCGGATCGAAGACGGCGGGCGCTTTGTTGACGTCCGACAAATCGAACGCCTGCGCCGCTTCGTCACGCGTGAGAATCTCGCGATCGTGTCCCGGCGCCCAGCCGAGGAGCGTGAGGAAGTTGACGAGTGCATCGGGGAGGATGCCCATGTCGCGGTACTCCTCGGCCGACGTCGCGCCGGTGCGCTTGCTGAGGCGCTTCTTGTCGCTACCGAGGATGAGGGGAAGGTGGGCGAAGACGGGAGGCTTGGCGCCGAAGGCGCGGAAGAGCAGGATGTGCTTCGGCGTGTTCGAGAGGTGATCGTCGCCGCGCGCGACGTGCGTGATCTCCATCGCGATGTCGTCGACGACGACGGAGAGGTGATACGTCGGATAGCGATCGGAGCGGATGATGACGAAGTCGTCGATCAGCTCTCCTTCGAAATGAACGTCGCCGCGAATGAGATCGTGAAAGTCGATCGCGCCGGGCATGACCTTGAAGCGGATCACGTGCGCGACGTCGCTCGGTTGCTCGCCGACTGACTCCGCGCGCAAACGACAACGTCCCGAATATCGATACGCTTCGCCCGCGCGCTCCGCGGTCGCACGATCGATCTCCAGCTCTTCGACGGTGCAGTAGCAGCGATACGCCTTGTCCGCCGCGACCAGCTCCTCGGCGCGCTGCTGATAGAGATCGAGGCGGTCGCTTTGATAGAGCGGATCGCCGTCCCACGCGATATCGAGCCACTGCAGCGTCGAGACGATCTGCTCCGCGTGATGCTGCTTCGAGCGCTCGACGTCGGTGTCTTCGATGCGCAGGAGCATGCTCCCGCCGTGATGGCGCGCGTGAAGGAGGTTGAAGATCGCTGTCCGCGCGCCGCCGACGTGAAGCGTGCCGGTCGGCGATGGGGCGAACCGGAGTTTCATGGGGCGGAGAGTCTAGCGCATACGCGCATACAATCCCGGCTATGCGTCAGCGCGGATTCACGCTGATCGAAGTCCTTTTCGCGCTGCTGATTCTGGCGATCGTGATCACCACGACGCTGCTCGTTTTCGTCGATCGCACCCGCCGTCTGCAGCAGGCCACGGAGACGATCCTCGCGTATCAGGCGTTGTCGAACGAGGCGGAAGTCCGCCGGCGCATCGACTTCAGTCAGCTCGACAACGCGTCGATCTCATTCATCAGCGACACGAAGATCCTCACGCCGCTGCAGCCGTATCAGACGTACGTCACGGTCGCAGACACGCAGCCGAACTTGAAGAACGTGACGATGGTGATCCGTTGGAAGAACGGTCAGCGCAGCGCGCGGCTGTCGATGATTCGCGCCGACACGGGAGGGACGAACCTGTGGTGAATGGGGCGCCGGCGCCCTCGCCGGCGGGTTCTCGCGGATTCACTCTCATCGAAGTCGTCGTCTGCCTCGCGCTGTTCGGTACGTTTCTTCTCATCATCACGATGCTCACGCGCGAGATGAATGGCTACGAGAAGCGGCTGCCGGTGAACTTCATGGCGCATCCGCAAGTGGGCGCGGCGCTGTCGCGATTGCGTCGCGACGTGCTCGACTCGACCAACTATCCCGACACGTACGACGCGTATTCGCAGGGACCGAAGACGCTGATTCTCGTCGCGGTGCAGCCGAGCGGTTACACGGAGAACATCGTGTGGGACTTCACCGTTCCGAACGAGGTGCGTCGCCGCGCGTACAGCGTCGGCAACATGACGTCGGAGTGGGTCGCGCACGGCGTGCCGAGCTTCATGGTCAAAGACTTCGAGATCGAAGCGCATCCCGACTCGGTGCGCATCCAGGCGTACGACAAGACAGGAGGACTCGCTGTCGATCAGATTTTTCAGCCGCGACGACACGGCCAGTGAGCGCGGCTTCGTTCTCGCCGCGGCGCTGATCATCGCGGTCCTCTACTTCGCGCTGATGGAGTTGCTGCTGCTCGATTCGACGCGCGCGCTGCAGGAAGCGCAGCGCTTTCGCGCGCGCGTGATCGCGGCGACGCTCGCGGAGAGCGGTGCGGAGATGTCCGCGGCGCAATTGGTGACGAGCGCGGGTGGCCCAGCGAACGCGACTGACGATCAGGGAACGATGAGCGGAACGATGAAGCACTTCGGAACCGAGTTCGAGATCGTCGGCGACGGAGACGCGACGGGTGTCCCGCCGGCGCACGCGCATGTCGAGCTGAAGGGTGCAGTGTTCGAGAATCGTGTGCAGATCGATTTCGCGACGCACACGCCGTGATCGGCCAGCGGCCGGCGGCCAGCGGGACCGCATCGCCTGAATGTCCCGCTTCCCGCTAGCCGCCAGCCCGTTTCAACGCCGCCTTCCGCGCAGCATGCCCAGCCCGATCGCCGCGGCGGCGAGACCGCCGAGCACCATGCCGGGCCTGCTTGCCGCGAGGCTCTGCACTTTGTTTCTCATGTCCTGGAAACCGGTGGTGGCGCGCTCGGAAACTGGCGTCGCGTCCATCGGCTGATACGGATGGAATTGACTCGTCGGATTGAGTTTGTCCGTCATCAAGTCCTCCTTTCTCAACATGTTGATTAGTGCGATGGCGGTGCCACATTGCACTAGAATCCGCTCGACATGGCTGGTGGAAATCCGCGCGACAACGTGAAAGACAAGGGATTCTGGGATGGCGGCAGCGCCGGCCATTCGGAGAACGGCCAGTCGGCGGGCAGGCCGAGCGGTTTTCCGGGACGGCGGAAGGCGAAGACGACCGGCGTGAAGACCGATCTCGAGTTTCCGCCCGAGCCGGTGAATCCACGGAAGCCGTGACGCCGTAGAATCTGCGGTTGCAAGCCGCATCTTCATCGTTCATGACCGTCGAGACGACCACGCTTCTCTCCGCGGTGGCGCAAGGCGACACGATCGCCTTCGAACAACTCTACGATCGCTATTCGCCCACTCTCTACGCGCTCCTTCTCCGCATCCTCGGCAATCCTGAAGACGCGCAGGAAGTGCTGCAGGAGTCGTTCGTCAAGGTGTGGACGAATGCGACGTCGTACGACACGGCGCGCGGAAGCGAAGCCGCGTTTCTGATTTCGATCGCGCGCAGCCGCGGCATCGATCGCCTCCGCTCGCGAAAGATTCGCAGCGATCGCGAGAATGATGCAGGCCGTGAAATCTCGACGGTGTCGTCGTTCGTAGTGAACAAGACTGGCGCGGATGATGCGATTCAATCGCAGGAACAGAAAGCAGTGCGCGGCGCGCTCGCAGAATTGCCGGAAGCGCAGCGAGTCGCTTTGCAGCTCGCATACTTCGAAGGCCTGTCACAATCAGAAATCGCAGCGAGACTCGGTGAGCCCCTCGGGACGATCAAGACTCGCATGCAGCTGGGGATGAAGAAGCTGAGGGAACACCTCAAAGCATTTCAATGATGACGCACGAAGAATTCGACTCGATCGCCGCGCTCGACGCAGTCGGCGCCGCAACCGCGGAGGAAGCGCGCTCGCTCGACGCGCACGCCGCCGGATGCGCCGATTGCCGCCGCGCGCGCGATGAGTACGCGGAAGCGGCGTCACTCCTGGCGCGCGATCTCACGCCGGTCGCGCCGCCGAACGATGTTCGCGATCACGTCATCGCGTCGCTCGACGAAGACGCAGGCGGCGACGTCATCGACATGGAGTCGCGCCGCATGAATCCGTGGTGGCTCGCCACCGCGGCGACGCTGTTCCTCGCGCTGTGGGGATGGCGCGAAGTCGGAATCCGGGTCGCGCGCGAGCACGTGAAGAATCAGCAGGCCGAGATCAAGATGCTGAACGACGAGAACGCGACTCTTCAACAGCAGAAAGAAAAGCTGTCGCTGGAGATGCAAGCGCTCGGGTCTTCAGGCACGAAGACGATCGCGCTCAGCGGACAGCAGGCCGCGCCGACCGCGTCCGCGCGCGTGTTCCTCGTGCCGGATCATCGGCGCGCGATCGTGTTCTTCTCGAACCTTCCTGAGAATCCGAAGGACAAGAGCTACCAGCTCTGGATCATCACCAGCAAACCGCAGAGCGCGGGAGTGTTCGACGCATCGCACGGAAGCGCGACGATCACGATCGAGAACCTCCCGGTGGAGACGGAGATCAAAGCGCTCGCGGTGACGCTCGAGCCGCGCGGTGGCGTCGAGCAGCCGACCAACACGAATTTCTTCGTGATGGGGAAAACCTAAGCTCTCAGCTCTCAGGAGAACGAGCCGCGGTATCTCCTGAGAGCTGACAGCTTAGAGCTGAGAGCTTCACAGTCCCACGATGTTGTAGCCGCAATCCACGTACAACACCTCGCCCGTGATCCCCGACGACATGTCGGAGCACAGAAACAGCGCGGCGTTTCCGATCTCTTCGAGCGTCACGTTCCGTCGCAGCGGTGCTTTGTCGGCGTGGTGCTTCAACATCGTCGTGAATCCGGAGATCCCGCGCGCGGCGAGCGTGTTCACCGGCCCCGCGGAGATCGCGTTGACGCGGACGTTCTTCGGTCCGAGATCCGCGGCGAGGTAGCGGACGGACGCTTCGAGCGACGCTTTCGCGACGCCCATCACGTTGTAGCCGACCACCGCGCGGATGGCGCCGAGGTAGGTGAGGGCGACGACGGAGCCACCGCCGGATTTTTCGAAGTGAGGGAGCGCCGCCTTCGTGAGCGCGACGAGCGAGTACGCGCTGATGTCATGCGCGGTTTTGAAGCCTTCGCGCGACGTGTTCGAGAAGTCACCTTCGAGATCGTCCTTCGGCGCGAACGCGACCGAGTGCACGAGCGTGTCGAGGCGGCCGAAGCGCTCGCCGACTTCGTTGAAGACACTCGCGACGGCGTCGTCTTTGGTCACGTCGCATTCGAGAAGCGGTGAGTCGGGAATCGTCGACGAAAGCGCTTCCACGCTCTCTTTGAGACGCTCGCCCTGATACGTGAAGGCGAGCCGCATCCCCTCTTTTGCCAACGCCTGCGCGATGGCCCAGGCGATCGATCGCTTGTTCGCGACGCCGAAGATGATCCCGGTTTTTCCTTCCAGCTGCGGCATGCCGTGATGATATATGACCGCCATGAACAGAAAGCACTTTGTCGCGCTCGCTCTCGTTCTCGCAGCAATGCCGGTTTTCGCGGAGAAGCGCGGCTTCACGATCGAAGACTTCTACCGCGTCAAGTCGGCGAGTGAGCTCGACGTCGCGCCGGACGGCTCGCGTTTCGCGTTCACCGTCACGTCGAGCAATCTGCCGGAGGCGAAGCGGACGACGAGCATCTGGATCAGCGACGCGAACGGCGCACACCTCCATCAGCTGACGCGCGGCGACGCCGACAAGAACGCGCGCTTCTCGCCCGACGGACACACCATCGCGTTCCTTCGCGACAACAACATCTGGCTTCTTCCGCTCGACGGCGGCGAAGCGCGGCAGCTCACGTCGATCTCGACCGGCGCATCGGATCCGCTCTGGTCGCCGAACGGAAAGTGGATCGCGTTCTCGAGCGATGTCTATCCCGAATGCGGCGCGGACGACGCGTGCAACAAGCGCATCGCCGATCGCTGGCAGAAGGGAAAGCTGCAGGCGCACATGTCCGACGCGCTCTTCTATCGCCACTGGACGGCGTGGCGCGACGGAACAGCGACGCACACGTTCGTCGCGAACGCCGACGACGGCACGGTGCGCGATCTCACGCCGGGCAAGTTCGACTATCCACCGTTTCAGCTCGGCGGTCCGCTGCAATACGACTTCTCGCCCGACTCGAATGAGCTCGTCGTCGTCTCGAATCACGACGCGCATCCCGAGTCGTCGACGAACATGGATCTCTTCACGATCTCGCTGACGCAGCCAAATGCGCAGCCGCGCAACATCACGTCGTCGAATCCCGCGTGGGATGGCTCGCCGAAATACTCGCCGGACGGCAAGTTCATCGCGTATCGCCTGCAGAAGCAGCCCGGATACGAGTCGGATCTCTTCCGTCTCGCGGTGATCGATCGCGCGACGGGTCAGTCGCGCGTGCTCAGCGAGCGGTATCGCGACTGGATCGACGACTTCGAATGGAACGACGACTCGAAGACGATCTACTTCACCGGACCGCGTCAGGGAATCAATCCGATTCAGCGCATCGATGTCGCCACCAGCGCGATCACGCCGGTGTTCGAAGACAAGACCATCGACGCGTTCAAGTTCGCGCACGACGGCTCGCTCGTCTACATCGGGCGCTCGACCGGACAGCCGGTGGAGATCTATCGCGCCGCGCAGGGAGCGAAGCAGAAGCTCACGCATCTCAACGACGCGTTCATGAACGAAGTCGACGTGCGGCCGGCCGAGTCGATGTGGGTGACCGGCGCGTTGGGAGAAAAGACGCAGGTCTTCATCGTGAAGCCGCACGGCTTCGATCCGTCGAAGAAATATCCGCTGATCCTCAACGTGCACGGCGGTCCGCAGCAGATGTGGGCCGACGCGTTCCGCGGCGACTGGCAGGTCTATCCGGGCGCAGGTTACGTCGTGGCGTTCCCGAATCCGCACGGCTCGACGGGATACGGCCAGGACTACACCGCCGAGATCTCCGGCGATTGGGGCGGCGCTCCGTTCGAAGACGTCATGAAAATCACCGACGCGCTCGAGAAGCTGCCGTACGTCGACGCGAATCGCATCGGCGTCATGGGCTGGTCGTACGGCGGCTACATGATGATGTGGCTCGAAGGTCACACGACGCGCTACAAGGCGATCGCGTCGATGATGGGCGTGTACGACCTGCGCGCGATGTACAGCGCGACCGAGGAATTGTGGTTCCCGGAGTGGGACCTCAAAGGGCAGCCGTGGAACTCGGAGTTGTTCGCGAAGTGGTCGCCGTCGAATTACGTGAAGAATTTCAAGACGCCGTGTCTCGTGATCAGCGGCGAGCGCGATTACCGCGTGCCGTACACGCAGTCGCTCGAGTTCTACACCGACCTGCAGAAGATGAATGTGCCGTCGCGGCTCATCATCTATTCAGAGGCGGGACACTGGCCGAGCTGGTACGAGATGGCGCTCTACTACACCGCCCATCTCGAGTGGTTCCACAAGTACCTCGGCGGCGGCGCGCCGCCGTGGACGACGGAGCAGTTCCTCCGCAACGCGGTGTTCGATACGACCGGCAAACGGATCGAAGACGACGCGAAGAAGGAGCCGAAGCCGCCCGAGGTTCAGCAAGGGAAGCCGGACGTGAAGCCGCACTCCTGACGACGTCAGTGCGCTTGCGCTGATCCGACGCGCGCGACTTCCGCGTCCATCTTCCCCGCCATCATCAGGAACAGCATCCTGTAGTCGGCGGCGAGCGAGTAGAACGGGTGTCCGAACGTCGCGGGCTTGTTGTGCTCGACGAAAAAGTGCGCGTACCACGCGAACGCGTAGCCGGTGACGGGCGCGCCGGCAATGAACCACGGGTTCTTCAGCGCGAGGGCGAGGCCGATGAAGACGATCGCGAGGACCGAGCCTGTTGCATGCAGCAGCCGCGTCCGCGGTTGAGAGTGTGCGCGAACGTAGTACGGCCAGAACTCGGCGAACGAAGCGATGCGCATGGGATTGGGCTGCGCGGATTCTCCCACACGCCTTCGTGGCACTTCAATTGCTCGCCCTGAACGCCATGGCGCAGGATTTCGAGCAACTCATGAAAGACGTTTTCGGCGGGATCACCCAGTTCTCGTCCGAGCAGATGAACCGCCTCAACTCGAAGCTCAGCGAGCTCGCGCACGAAGCCCTCAAAGAGGAGCTGGCGAAGCTCAACGGCGACATCGCGGATCTGCGAGCGCGCGTCGCCGTGCTGGAAGCGGATCGCGTCGCGGCGAGTGCTGAGCAGGTGTAGTGCGCAGTTAGCAGTGGGCAGTGCGCAGTTCAAAAGCGGTTCTGCGCACTCCGCGCTGCCCACTGCGCACTAGAACGCGTACCCCAGCGTAATGAAATACGCGAACGGCTTCTCGTAGCTTCTCCGGCGCAGTTTGTAGCCGATGTCGAAGCGCAACGGGCCGACCGGCGATAGATAGCGCAGGCCCGTTCCCACACCGTAGTGCAGGTTGTTGAACTGGATCGTGCTGTGCGCGAAGACGTTGCCGATGTCGGTGAACAGCGCGCCTCCCACCGTCGAGAAGATCGGGAATCGGTATTCGATGTTGGCGACGAATAGACCGTTGCCGCCGATCGGCGCGATCGATCCGCTGCGCTGGCCGCTCGCGTCGAGCAAACGAATCAGCGTCGAGTCGGAGCAGTCCGCGGAGTCGACCGGACAGAGATCGCCGAGGAGATCGAGTTGATAGGCGCGATGCGATGACTCGCCGCCGCTCGTGAACTTCTCCGTGAACGGGACGGTGACGCTGTTCCGCGGCTGAATGAGTCCGGCGCGACCGGAGATCGCGAACACGGTGCGATCGGTGAGCGGCAGGTAGTACGACGCCTGCGCATACTCCTTCGTGAAGTCGGCCGTTGCGGCGGCGACCGGGAACGCGTACTCGATCGACGCCGACGTCAGGAAGCCGCGATGCGGATCGATCGGATCGTCGCGCCGATCCCAGAAGAACGTCGGCGTCACACTCGAGATGCTGATGTTCGTGATGTCGCGACCGACGCCGGGGATGAGTGCCTGCGCTGCTTCGCGGCAGAGATCGAGCTCGTCGTCCGGATTCTCGAGACATTGTCCGATTCGATACTCGTATCGCACCGACCATCGCGTCTGCAGACGCGCGATCTTCGACGCTTCCACCGATCCGCCGCGCTGGCGGATGTGCGCGTGCGGCCGGTGCGCGTCGCTCTGGAAGAGATTGAACTGCAGCGGCACGTCCCACGGTCCGATGAACGGCTCGCGCTCGGTGAGGAAGAATTCGCGGCGCTGTCCGCGGCTGAAGATCGTTTCGAATCCGAGATAGCGTCCGGTGCCGAAGAGATTGCGATGCGCGATCGACGCGGATCCGAGCGGCGAGAACGGCAGGCCGCTCTGCTTTGAAACGCCGAGCGAGCCGGAGACCGCGAGGTCTTTTCCCTCTTCGACCTGGATCGTGACGTTGCGATCGCCGACGGAAGTGCCGGCCTGCTCCGGCTGAATGTCGACGCGTTGGAAGATGCCGAGGCGGTAGAGATTCTGCTGCGCTTCGAGGAGCTTCGTGTAGGAGAACGGATCGCCTTTCTCGAGCTCCGCTTTGCGCTCGATGACGCTCGTGTGCGTGTACGTGTTGCCGCGCACGATCACGCGATCGACTTTGATCTGCGGTCCTTCCGCGACGATGTACGTCATCTTCGCGCTGGTCTTGTCCGCCGAAAGCTCCGGCCGCGGCGTCACCTGCACCTCGGCGTTGCCGCGATCGGCGTAGAACGTTTGAATCGTGAGCAGATCGTTGCGCAGCAGCTGCGGATTGAGCGGCGTGCCGGGAACGAGCTGCATCTTCGGCAGATCTTCGGCGCGCGCCTGCTGCATTCCTTCGATCACCACTTCGCGCACGACCGTCTGCGGACCTTCGTTGATCGGGAAGTCGACGTTCATCGTTCCGGTCGCCGCGTCCGTCGTCACCACCGGCGTCGTCACCGTCGCCTCGGAGAATCCGTTCAAGCGGTAGTACGACTCGATGGCGTCGCGATCGGCGCTGAGCTGTGACCGCGTCGGACCGGACGCGCGGCGGAAGAGATTCGCGAGCATTCCTTTGATGCCGCCGCTCGGCGCTGTTTGCACGACGTTGCTCAGCGTCTTGTCGTCGATCTTCTGATTGCCGCTGAACGTCACCGCCGCGAGGCGGAAGCGCGCGCCGGGAGCGACGTGGAACGTGATGGTGAAGACGTTCGTGGCCGGATCGAGATGCTCTTCAGTGTCGACCGCTGCGTTGAAGTTGCCGCGCGACTGGTACGCCTTGACGATGTCGTCGGCGGCGGTGTCGACGACGTCTTCGCTGAACGCCTGATTCTTGGCGAACGGAATCTCGCGACGCACGTCGTGCTCCGGCACGCCGGAAACGGCGACCTTCACGATCGGGCCGGACGTCGCGGAGTAGCGCAGCGTCACCGACTTCGTGGCGGGATCGTACGTGTCGCCGACGAATCGCACGTCCGCCTTGCGGTACTCGCGGCGAACCATGAAGCGCTCCATGCGATCGGCGTCGGCGCGCGCGTCGTACGTGCGGAACGTGTGGCCGGGACCGCGCTTCATCTGCGCGATGAGCTGCGACGTCGGGAACGGCGCGGTGTTGCCTTCGATGATGACGTTGCGGATCTGCGCGCGCGGTCCGGTGGTGACGTGCATGATCACGGTCGCGCGGCTGAGCGAGCGCTCGAACTGCGTCTCCGGATCGACGGCCGCTTCGAAGTAACCGGCGCGATTCAGATACTGCTGCACGGTGGTCGCGCTGCGATCGACGGCGTTGAGCGAGAGGACGTCGCCGACGTGCACCGACAGCTCGCGTTCCGCGCGCTCGCGCTCTTTGCCGTGCAAGCCTTCGAAGGTGAGACTCGCGACGCGGTAGTTGAGCGAGAGGACGAACGTGACATCGACTCCGCCGGCGGTCGGCTCCGACTCCACGCGCACGTCGCGGAAGTCGCCGGTCGAAAAGAGGCTCTTGATCGACGCCTGCGTGTTGCGCAGCGACATCGGCTGTCCGACTTTCAGCGCGACGTAGTTCGTGAGGACCTTCGTGTCGAATCGCGCGTCGGCGCGATAGTCGATCTTCGTCACGATCGGCGCGTCGCTCGGCGGCGGCACGGTGATCTCTTCGATCTTCGGCGGCGCCGCGACCGCGCCCATCGACGCGAACAGCGTCACTTCCTTCTGATTCGATCCGCCCCACGACCAATGCCCTTCGTATCGCCGGCGGAATCGCGCTTCCGCGCGGTACTCGTGGCGCACTTCGTCGTTGGTCAGTCGCAGCGTCCAGTCGGGATTGACCTGCCACTCGAGCAGCGCGCGGCTGTGCGCGGTGCTGAGGTTGTAGATGATGAGGACGCGGATGTCGTTCGAGATGCGGCGCTCGAGCGTGACTTTCGCGCCGGGATCGTCGGCGGTGTCGAGGTTGCCTGGGTCGTACGTGAACGAATCGACGAACGGCAGGATCTTGTTGCCGATGAGCGACGAGAGACTCGACAGGAGCGCCCCTTGACTGAACGGACTGGCGCCCGCCGTCGTCAGTGCAGTGTTGCGTGTCAGTCCGCCGAAGCCGAGGAGTGAAAAGAGCGTGATGTCGCTGGCGGGCGGATCGCTCGTGATCGACGGCGTGAATCGATCGAGCGTGCCGACGAGATTCACCGTCACGTCGATCGGTCCGCTCTCCAGCTCCGAGAATCCGCCGCCGGAGACGCGCCCTTCGATCGTCACGTCGAAGTACGGATCGATGCGGAACGGATTCTGGAAGTTGATCGTGCCGCGCGTGACCGTGTAGTCGACGTTCTGCAAGCGAACCTTGCCGCCTTCGTTCAACGTCACCGATCCGATGACGCTCGGATTTGCGAGCGTGCCGGTGACGTCGAGCTCCGCGGAGCCGGTGACGTCGGCGATGTTGTTGCGCACGGCGAGCGTGTTCGGCGCGGTGACGTGCAGGCGCAGGCTCACGCGATCCTGCCAGTTCGCCGCGACGATCGGCATGACGCTGCGCCGCGACAACACGGCGTTGAGCACCGCCGCGCCGAAGTCGAGGTCCTTCGAATAGAGCGCGCGATTCACGTTGACGTCGCCGGTGACGACCATGCGCTCGGAGTCGCCGCTGAGCAGCAGGTTGAAGTTGCCGTCGACGGTGAGTCCTTCGTAATAGCGGATGGCGACGTCGGTTCCCTGCAGCGTCAGCCGCACCGACGTCGGCATGATCCCGTTGACGCCGATGAAGCCGCCGGCGATCACGTTGCCGCCGCCGAGCGTCGCGCGCAGCGAGTCGATCTCGATGCGATCCGACTTGAAGACGAGCGTGCCGGTGACGTGATCGATGATCTGCGGGAATCCCGCGAAGCGGAACGACGCGTCCTGCACTTCCGCGCTGCCGGTGATGTGCGGGTTGCTCATCGTTCCGGCGAATCCGGCGTTGACGGCGATGTGGCCGTCGGCGCGCAGGTCTTTGACGAACAGCTGCAGCAGTGACGCTTCGATGCCGCCCTTGAGATCGATGTCGATGACCTTCTGACCGGTGAGGTCGGCAAATCCGCTGACGGAGAACGTCGATCCCGGATGCTGCAGCTCGAAGTCGTCGAAGACGATCCGTCCACCGCGCAATCCGAATTTCAGCGGGCGCGGCGCGGTGAACTCGTGATCCGAGAGTTTCAGCAAGAGCTCCGGAACCGTTCCGTCGACGCGCAGCGCTTCGAGCGGCGACAACTTTCCGCCGAGCTTCAGATCGATGACGAAGTTGCCCGACGCCGGCAGCGACGCGGTGTTCGGCGACAACGCCACGAGCTTCGCGATGTCCGGCGCGACGATGCGCACGTTGCCGTCGACCGCGAGGTCTTTGCCGACGGTGCCGCTGCCGTCGATCGTCAGCATGTCGGCGATCGATCCCTTCACGATCAGCTGTCCGTTGCGAATCGCGAAGTAGATCGTCGGCGGCGCGGATCCTGGCGGCAGTGCGAGTCCGCGAATCGTGGCGTCGTTGAGCGTCGCTTCGACGACGAGCTCGGGTTGATCGAGGGTGCCGCCACCGCTCGAGTGGATCGTGACTTTTCCGCCGAGGATTCCTTGCAGCGATTTCAGGATCTCGAGTTTCGAGAGATCGAGCGAAGCGGACTTCACGATGTAGCTGAACTGGTTCGTCTCCATGTTCATCTCCGCCTCGGCCGTGATCGTTCCGGCCGGAGCGGTGATGCTGACGTTCGACGCTTTGATGCGGCCCTGTGTGAAGACGATGTCGGCGGTCGCGGTGTCGACCGGCTCGCCCGCGATTGCACCTTTTCGAACGGTGACCGATCCCGCGCCTTCGAGCTTCGACTTCGGTCCTTGAAGGTGCAGCGTTCCGGTCAGCTCGCCGGTGACCGGGAGTGTGCCGAGGTCGAGGAACGCGACGATGTCGGCAACGGGGAACTGGCGCGCAGCGATGTCGAGATCGAATGTCGACGTTCCTTTTCCGGGATGCCATCCGACGGTTCCGTTGAGTCGCAGCTCCGCGGTCTTCTGCTTCGTCATCAGCAGATCGACGAACGTCGCTTTGCCTTCTTCGGGTGTTCCGGTGATGAGCAGCTTGCCGGTCGCGACTCCGTTGATTCCTTTGAACGGCAGGTCGACGACTTTGATCGCGCTCTCGACTGGATAGTTGTGCGCGTCGAGCGCGAGATCGAATCTCGGCGACGGTCCGCGGTCGGGGAACGTCATCGTGCCGGTCATCGAAATCCGTCCGCCGGCTTGCGCGAACTGGGCGTGCTCGAACGTCATCACGCTCGCGTTGCCGTCGTACTTCAGATCCATCGCTCCGTCGCCGAGAAGCTGGTTGTTGAATTTCACGCCGGCGCCGTCGATGTGCGCGACGAGCTGCGGCGTCTTGATCGGACCTTTCAGCTGCGCGGTGATGTCGCCGCTGCCGCCGAGCCCGAGGAGCGCGAATTTCTCTTTGCCGGCGGAGTGCGCGAAGTTGTAGGCGATGCGATCGAGCTCGGAGAAATCGCCCGAATGGATCTTGACGTCCATGTCGGTGCCGACGTCCGCGATGCGCAGCGAGCCGTTGAAGTCGACCCGCGAGTTTTCGGTGACGAGCTCCGCGCGCGCGAACTTCACGACACCGTTGTCGATGGCGAAGTCCGCGGCGCCGCCATTCAACACGATCGGATATTTCGCGCCGCTGCCCGCCGCGGCGATCGGCGAGAGCGATGCGTTGCCCTGTCCGCCACCTTCGAGGACTTTGTCTTTGTTCCAGTGATACGCGAGCCGTCCGTTCGCGCCGCCGCGAAGTCCGGTGTTCCTGATTCCCCAATCGCTGAACAACTTCTCGAGCGACACGCCGCTGTAGCGAAGATCGACGGTCTGCGGATACGGCTCGTTGAAGCCGGGCAGCGTGTAATGTGCGCCGATCGTGCCGCCGCCGTACTTCGCGGTGTCGACGTCGACGATCGCGTGCGTGTCGGTGACGTCGAGCTTCCCCTTGAGCGACGCGAGGTCGTAGACGTCGGCGGCGATCTTGTTCGAGATCCATCCGCCCTGCATGCGGAACGTTCCCGCTTTGCCGCGCAGATTCGCGTCGAGCGTCACGGTGCCATCGAGCACTTTGTTGACCTTGAAGATCTCGCGCACGCGATCGAGCCCGAGCTGCGACGTGAGGTGAAGGTTGTAGACGGCATCGGTGAGCGGATCGATGCGGCCGGCGAGGAAGACGTTCATGTTGCGGCCGCGCAGCGCGATGGAGTTGAGCTCGAGGACGCCCGGCGTGTAACGGAAGCCGCCGCGCAGATCGACATCGAACGGCTCGTAGTTCTGAATGCGCATCCGCAATCGCGGCGACGACATCGTGCCGGCGTACAGGCCTTGCTTCAGCGTGACCTTGATGTCCGAGCTGATGTTCGACGTCGTCGCGGCGATGTCGTGTCGCCGGTCGAGGAAATCGAACGCGCCGCCGCGGACGAAGAGCGTGTTGAGATCGACGTGCACGATTTCGTACTTCGATGGCGGCCCGCTGTTCCAGTGCGGGAAGTTGTGCACGAGCTTCGATCCGGCGGGGAAGACTTCGAAGTAGAGATGCGGATTGCGGATCTCGACGTTGGCGACGTTGATGTTGCGTCCCCAGAACGACTCGATGCCGCCGGTGATCTCGACCTGCTGCACGGTGGCGAAGTACGGACTCACCGCGCCGGGCGCGTTGGCGATGCGGAGGTCGTTGATGACGACGCGCGTCGGACGCGTGCGGTAGAAGACGACGTCGTGGATGAAGACTTTGCGTCCGAGGCGCGCTTCGAGCGTCTTCGCGATGCGCAGTTGAATGAGTCCGGCGAAGCTCGCGGAGCCGAGGTACCACCAGCCGCCGCCGACGACGATCAGGAGAAGGATGAAGAGGCCGGCGAAGGTGAAGAAGAGGCCTTTGAGGCAGCCCCACATCGGGCCGCGGCGTTGCCTCTCACGCGCGGAGCGGTGATGGCCTTCATGATGGGGTGTCTCTTCCATCGATGTGAACTGCGGCGCTTGCTAACCGCGAGCCAGTAAGTACAAGTCACGGAGATTGTTACCGGCCGCCGGAATCATAATCGCGCGGCCGATTTTCGAGGCCAGCGGGAACGCGTCGGACCGCTCCAGCGCGG
>Ga0207687_10000201_pt1 | contig 40521 bp, 37 predicted proteins | sample KBSM54metaG_FD_184399 | JGI IMG/M metagenome (GOLD analysis project Ga0207687, IMG submission 184399) | Miscanthus rhizosphere microbial communities from Kellogg Biological Station, Michigan, USA - KBS M5-4 metaG (SPAdes) (version 2) | ecosystem: Host-associated > Plants > Roots > Rhizosphere >...
GCCGACCGGATAGATGCCGCGCTTGACCTCGATTTGCCCGAACCGCGTGTTCGCAGCGGCGACGCGGACGTCGGTCGCGAGCAGTAGCTCGATGCCGATCGTGAAGCACGTGCCCTGGACCGCGAGGATGATCGGCTTCGAGACCCGCGAGCTGAGGCCGAGCGGATCGATGCCGCCCTCCGGGAACTGCCACGCGCCCGAGCTGAACACCCCGCCCCACTGCGGCAGATCGAGACCGCCCGTGAAGTGGTCGCCGTGCGCGAACAGCACGCCGGCTCGCAGCTCCGGATCGCGCTCGAGCTCGCCGTACGCGAGGCAGAGCTCGTTCCACAGCGGAAGGTCGAACGCGTTGCGCTTGGCGACGCGATCGAGGCCCATGACGTAGACGTGACCGCGCTTGTCGCGCGTGACGGTTCCAGCCGACATGATGTCGGCGATTAGAACCGATACGCTCGCCGCATGCACGGTCCGCCGGTCGGGGCCGAACGCGAACATGGTGCTCGCACGTACGCCGCTGCGCTTGCGCGGCTGCCTCCCGGATCCGGGCCAGGGCCCCTGCGCTCAGCGCATACGACCGTGGCAAGCATGTGGCACCGGTGCGGTTCCACAGTCGACCCGTCGCGGTTGATACCGGCCGTGGAATTTATTCGCTTGGGACCCTGCCCGGATCCGGGGGCGCGCCGCGCTCCGCTTGCGGTGACGAGATCGCGGTCGTCGCTAGAACCGATACGCGATTCGGAAGTAGCCCGAGAGGCCGAGGATCGACGGGTCGTCGGCCATCGCCATCGCGACCTTTAGCGTGGTCTGCGACAGGTACGCCTGGCCGATCAAAAACCAATCCCGGTTCAGCCGGTAGTAGAGCGCGCCGCCCGCCGAGATCACCGTGCCATTGGTCTGGCCATAACAGGACGCGACGTCGGCCGCGGTGCAGGTGTAGCCGGAGTTGGTGTCTTTCGTCGTCGAATACACGACCTCGGCCTCCCACTCGCCCTTGCCGCTCTGGAGCTCGCGCGAGATAAAGCCGCGTAGCGCGAACACCTCGTCGCGCTGAAACGCGACCGTGCCCGAGGAGAACGTCTCGACCGCGTCGACGCCGACCCGCGAATCGCCGAACGAATGGCGATCGATGAAGGAGCCGTAGAGCTCGTAGCCCTTCGCGGCGTTGATCGTGATCGGTGACGGCGTGGTGCCGGGATTGACGAACGGAATCAGCGTGAACCCAGGACGCGAGCGATACGCGGCGGCGACCGTGACCTCGAAGCGCTCGAGGTCGCCGAGTCCAGCCGAGATGCTCCCGCGCGCCTCGTTCGTCGCGAGTCGCGCGATGAACGTCTCGTTGTTGACGGTCGTATTGTTGCCACCCGTGTCGAGGTAGGCGCCAGCCTGGATGTTCAGCGTCTCCGTATCGACGCGGTTGTAGCTCGCCGTCATCCGTAGCCGCTGGGTTGGCTTGTAGTTGATGCCGCCGGTGAGGTTCGTCAGCTGCGCCCCGTACGACGAGATCAGATCGATCAACGCGTAGTGATAGATGTCGAGCTTCGGGTTGACGCGCCAGTAGCCGTTTGCAGTGCCGAACACGCGCGGTTGCTCGGCCTGGAGTGGAACCTCGGTGACGCCACCAAACGCGCCGTATGCGGTCGACGTGCGATACGCGGCGCCGAACCCGCCGGTGCCAATGAACTGCCCCGCGGGTGTGCCGTCGGTCGGGTTCTTGAGATCGATATAGTCCGTCGTCAACGAGCGCGAACCACGGAACGGAAGCAGACCGGCGAACCCCAGATACGTGAGCTGCGGCGAGCTCGCGTAGTCGACGCGGAGACCGTCCACCTTCAGCGCGGCGAGATCGGTGATGTACTGGCGACCGATCGTGACATCGGTGCGCTCGCCGTTGCGAATCAACCAGAGCTCGCGCAGGTCGTACTCGTTGCCGCCGAGCAAGCCGGACTGGAGGTTCGTCGTCGGTCCGGTCGCCCCGGTCGTGCTCTCGTTATCCGTCGCGCCCGAGTTCACGAACCGGATGCGACCGTCGATCCGTGCGTCCCACCGGCCACCGCTGATGTGGCGAAAGTCGGTTTGAAGGCGGAGGTCCGTGAACATGCGGCTATCGCCGGATGCCTCGCTGCCCGCCATCCCCACGAGGGCACCGCCCGACTCGTGAAAGAGAAACGAGCTCGAGGTCAGACTGCCTTGGACGAGCGTGCCCTTCTCGGTCTTGTCGGTATCCGACTTGTCGACGAAGAATCGATCTTTTTCGAACTGGGTCGTCCGCTTGCGAGCGCCCATGTCGTGACCGTTGAGGTCTTGTTTGACCATCGGCGTCTCGCCGGTGTCTTTCGTGACGTTCTTCGTGCTGCCCTTGAAGCCGCCACTCGAATCGTCGTCGTCATCGCCGGAATCGTCGTCGTCGTCGCCCTTCTTCTTCGCGGCGTCGGCCTTCGCGTCGGGCTTTTTCGCGTCCGACTTCTTGTCGTCATCGTCGTCGTCGCCGTCGTCGCCCTTCTTCTTCGCCGCCTCGGCCTTCTTCGCCTTCGCCTCGGGCTTCTTCGCCTTCGCGTCGGGCTTCTTCTTGTCGTCGTCGTCCGAGTCGTCGTCGTCGTCCTTGTCTGCCTTCTGATTACCGCCCTTCTTCGCCCACGCCGGCGAAGCGATCACGACCGCGCCGAGCGCGGCGGCGAGGACCCAGCGCTTCACCGGCACACCGACTCGCGCCCGAACGCTCCCTGCGGCGCGTTGGTCCACGTGTTCGGGTTGTGGCACTGCGAGCAGGACAGCTCGGTCGGGTGGCTGGCGGCATCGCCCGTCGGAATTCCCGCGGCGCGGCGCGCATCGTCCGCATGGCAGCTCACGCATTGCGCCGACAGCGCGGTGAAGTTGCCGTTCTTGTGGCAATCGAAGCACGCGACGGTGCGGTGCAAGCCGGTCAGGTTGCAGCCGACGCGCGTGTGATCGAACCGCGCGGGTGCGAATGACCACTGGGTGTGGCACTCGCCGCACCTCGGCGACAGCGAGTTGCCGTGGACGTCATCCTGGCGGTGGCAGTTCAAGCAGAAGTTGCCCGAGCCGGCGAGCGGCCGCGTGTCCTTGTGGCAGCGCTCGCACGCGATGTTGTCGTGCATGCCCTTCAGCGAGAAGTCGCCGACATCGTGCAGCGGCTTGATGTCGCTGAACGACGCGGTCGAGTGGCACTGCTCGCACTGCGTGCCGTACTGGTTCTTGTGGATCTTCGGCTCGGGGTGGCAGCCGTAGCAGGTCGTCGGCCGCGGTTTGAACGTGATCGACGGATGGCAGTCCGCGCAGCGAACCTCGAGGTGCTTGCCGTCGAGGTGGAACGCCGACTGGGTCTGGTGGTTGAACTTCACCTCGCCGGTCTCGACGTGGCACTGCTCGCACTTGTTGCCGAGGTGACCCTTGTGCGCGTCGTCATCCTGGTGACAGCCCTCGGCGGAGCACGTCGCGTGGGTCTCGGCGTACTTGCGATCCTTGGTGTGGCAGTCGATGCACTTGTTCTGGAGGTGCGCGCCCTTCAGCTTGAACTCTTTGACCTCGCCCTTCGCGTCGTCGGGGAACGGCTTGTTGTGATCGAAGTTGAGCTTCGTCCACGTACCGGGGTTGTGGCAGTTCGTGCAGGTCGCGCCGAGCGTGCCCTGGTGGAGTGAATCCTCGTGGCACTTGCCGTTCGCGTTGCAGTTCGGTTCGAGCGAGCTGAACGAGGTCTTGTTGCTCTTGTCGCGACCGGTGTGGCAGTCGCCGCACGGCACCTTCGCGTGGCCGAGCACGAGCGGGAACGAGCCGTCCTTGCCGTGCGCGTTCTCGGCCATCTGGTTGTCCTTGCCCTTGCGGATCGTCGGATCGCCCGGGTGCATGTGGCACTGCAGGCACTGCGAGTTCTTGTAGCGACCGTTCGGGTGCTTGTCGTCGGAGTGGACCTTCTTGTGGGCGTGGCAGCCCATGCAGTCGGTCTTGCCGTTCTTGTCGATCAGGCTGCGGAAGTCTTCGAAGTCGGCGGGGTTCGAGCCGCGGTGACAGCCGCGACAGCTCTGCTCGGAGTGCTTGAACTCGAGCTTGAACCGGGTCCGCGCGCCGTGATTGAACGCGCTCGGCACGAACTTCGGGCCCCCCGACGGGTGACACGTGCCGCACCGAGGAGGCTCGCCGAACTCGGAGAACCGATTCTGGTGGTGCGAGTCCTTCGCGTGGCAGGTCTCGCACGCGCCGGTCGGTTTGCCTTCACCGAGCGCCTTGGTGTGGCAGTCGTAACACTTGATCTTGCGGTGCGCGGGACCGAGATCGAACTTGGTCTTCTCGGTGTGATCGAAGTTCTGCTGCTTCAGCGTCTTGAACGTCGGTGAGTGGCACCACTCGCACGGCCGCGTGTTGAACAGGTGGCCCTCGTGCGGGCTCTGGTGACAGCCGGCGTTGCCGCAGCTATCGGGCTTCGGGAACGGCAGGTTGAACACGCTCTTCGGATGGCACTTCGAGCACGCGACATCCTTGTGCGAGCCGAGCAGCGGCATCGCGGCGTCCTTGCGATCGTCGTGATCGAACTTCTGCTGGCTGAGCGCCTTCGCCGGCTTCCACACCGACTCGTTGTGGCAGCGCTCGCACGCGAGCTTGTCCTTCTCCGTCGCCTCGAACTTGTGCGGCTGCTCCTTCAGGTGGCACGCGCCGCACAGCCGATCGGTGCCCATGAACGTCTTCAGGCCCTGCTTGTCGCTCTTCTTGTGGCAATCGGCGCAGTCGGTCGTCGCGTGCTTGCCGTTCAGCTTCCAGCCGGTGAGCGTGTGGTCGAAGTTCTTCTGGCCACCGGGCAGGTTCTTCCAGCCCATGATGTCGAACGACAGGCCGTGGTGCTCGGTGTGGCAGGTCTGGCAGCGCTTGCCCTTCACCAGCGGCGACGCGTGGAAGCCCTTGTTCGTGTTGATCCGGTCGCGCAGCGGGTTGTGGTCGTGGCAGTCGAGGCACTTCTGGTCGACGATGTCCTTGGTCCCATCGGCGTGGCAGTCGTTGCAGCGGTTCTGCGAATCGAGATCGCCGTGTGACTTGCTGAGCTTGTCGGGCTCGGAGTTGAGGAAGTCGCCGCCGGCACGCGCGCGCGTCGACAGGAGCGCGATCATGAAGATCGCGAGCACCCCGATCCGGTACTTCACGAGACCGATCCTACCAGGCACGCGACCACGCTTCCCAGATGTGGATGACCGCAAAGCCGGTCAAGATCACCGTGAATGGGACGTGGACCTTCTTCCACGAGTGAAGCAGTAACTGCGCTTTCGGTGCGACGACCTGGCGCCGTGCAATCACGATCATCCGGCCGGCGCGGCGCGCGAGATCCTTGCGCGTCTTCGGATCGACGCCGAGCTGGGCGAGCCGGCCGCGGCGCGCGAACGTCTTCGGGATCCGACCGATGTCCTGGAAGATCAGCCACCACATCGCACGGAGCAGGCTCGGCGAGGTGGCGACCCGCTGCGCCTTCGCGCGCTGCTCGCCGAGCTCGCGATCGATCTCGGCCAGCGGCACCGGGTAGTGCGGCCGCGCCGCCTGGAACGCGCGCTCGTGATCGAGCTCCTCGAGCTCGACGCCACTCGAGAGCGCCGGCACGAGCGTATAGAGGTAGCGGCCGAGCACGCCCGAGATCACGACGATCACCATCGACCAGAACGCGGCGCTGACCCACGTATCGAACTTCCACCACGAGTGGAGCATGATGAACAGCGGGCCGACGGTGCCGGCCATCATGTGGAAGTCGAACCACATCGTGTTCGACGCGAACCACCGGAAGAACTTGATGCGCCGGAAGATCGGATAGATCGCGGCGATCACCATCAGGCCGGTGCCGACGAGCCCGCAGTAGACCGCCAGCCCGGGTTGACCGCCGTGGAAGCGCACCGCGTCCACGACGGCGTCGGTCGACAGGCCGACGAACTCCTTCTTGTCCTTGATCTGCGAGAACCGGAACGACATCTCCGGAGCTCTCGTGCGGAGGAGGATCTCGCCGAGCGCGAGCAAGAACGTGAGGAGGCCGAGCAGCCACATCACGAGCGGCGCGTAACGGCCGCGCTTGACCTTCGCGATGCCACCGGAGTGGATGTCGAGGCCCTCGGTGAACGGCATCAGCGGGAGGACCTCTTTGCGATCCTTCTTCGCGAGATCGGTATCGAAGCCGGTGCGGCCGAGCATCGCCATCGCGGGCGAGCGCTCGCGGAACAGGTCGTACGCGTTGATCTCGATCAGCGAGCCGGTCGGACATGCCGACACGCACGCCTGATCGCCGTACGCCATGCAGTGATCGCACTTGTTCGCGATCCGCCGGGTACGCGCGATGCGGCCGGTGCCGGGGCCGAACTTCAGCGCGTCTTTCTTTTCGAGCCGGTGCTTGAAGTGCTTCTTGAACAGCGGCGCATCGGGCTCGACATCGACCATGTCGATCGCGCCGTACGGGCACGACTGCGCGCACGCGGTGCAACCGGTGCAGGTCGCCTCGTTGATCACGACCTCGCGCTTCTGCTCGTCGTACTTGATCGAATCGTACGCGCACGGATCGACGCACCGCTGATCGGTGCAGGTCCGGCACGTATAGATGAAGTCCAGCATGCCGAGCTGGTAGCCGCCGAGCGTCAGGCGGCGCGCGCCGTAGCGCTCCTCGCACGCTTCTTCGCACAGCTTGCAGTCGATGCAGAGCTCGAGCTGGCGGACGCGGACCATCTCGCCCGAGACGCTGATGCCCTGGCGGACGAAGAAGTCGAGGAGCTCCTGCTTCACGCCGGAGACCCACGCGAGCCGCTCGCGCGATACCGATAGCGCGCGGCGCAGGCGCGCTTCGAACGGCGGGTGGCGCACCGCGAGCTCGGCGATCCAGCGATGATCGAGCGAGATCAGCACCGCGGGCGATGCCGTGTAGAACGCGATCGGCTGGGTCTTCGCCGCCGACAGCGCGCCGGAGTTGAACAGGTCGCCCTCGATGAACAGGGCGACGTTCTTCAGCGCGACGCGCGCGAGCGGGTCCGGCTTGATCAGCGACTCGGCCTCGCGCTCCTCTTTCGAAGCTTGTTCGTGGGCGACCTGGGCGGCGCGGCGCTCCGACAGCACGTTCTCGGGGAACACCGCCGCCGAGACCTGACCGCGCGCGATATAGATGACGGGCGCCGGCTGACCGCTCGCGAGCCCGATCGGATCGAGCACGAACATGTCGCGCTCGAGGTGGCGTTGCGCAATTCCGCCCTGGGTCATCGCGGCGACTAGGTCGTGATTCGGAATTCCCTCGAACAGCGGGAGGCTGCGAATCAGTTGATAGTCGCGCTCTAGACCGGGTGGTACGATGCCGCCGCCCTGACCCCTATCAGTTCCGGGGGCGTTGTGCTGGATGGCCAAATTCGACATCTCGCGCGGACCCAAAAGCCGTGACAAAGCAAACTACGAGCCCGACAGCTCCCCGCTCGCTTTACGCTCGGATATTACCAGGATACGCGCTGCGGGTGTTGGGCTAGGGACGATGGTCCGGGGAATCTTGTCACCAGTCGGGTGGATCGTTATCTGCTGTTGGTTGTTAGGAAATCACAGCGATGCAGATCCGCTGGCGTTCGTTCCGACGACGATTTCGCCGGATCCGCCGCCGCAAACCGCGCCAGAGCCGCCGCGGACGTTCCGCGACTCGTCGGATCTCGACGGTACGTATTTGTGGCTCGGCCCGGCGGGCGCGGCGAGTTGGATCGACTCGCAGTGGGATTCGACGTTCGGGATCGACGCATCGATCGTTCGGGTCCGCGAGCACGAGACCGCGGGCGCGCTCGGGGCCAGCCTCGGGGCGGCGAAGTGGACGTCGCGCGGTGGCGGCCGGCTGTGGACCGACCTCCTCGTCGGCACGTCGCTCGACGGTCACATGGTCGGGGTTTCGGCGGGTCCGTTACTCGAGCTTTCGGACTTCGCGCACCCCAAGATCGGTGGCTCCGTCGGAATCTGGGGCTTCGTCGGGATCACGCCGTACGCACGGGTCGGAACGGTGTCTGGCCTCGGTAACTTCGCGGAGATCGGGATTCATATCGCGCTCCCCGCCTTCCGCCGTTGACAGATTCGGGACCGCGAGGTACCTAACTGCGCCTTCTGTTTCTCCGGGGCGTAGCGCAGTCTGGTAGCGCACTTGGTTCGGGACCAAGGAGTCGCAGGTTCAAATCCTGTCGCCCCGACAACTTTTCGAGTCTGACTACGGGCGAGTAGCCTCGACGAACTGACTGGTAGCTTCGTCGATCTCTTTCCCGCCGACGTGCCAGTGCATCTCGATGTTCTGGAGGTCGGGTGCGTCGCTCTCACCGAGCTTGACCGGCGTGACCGACTTGAAGCCGCCCGCTTCGAGCGTCGTGCGGAGGCTCTGCGGGTCGTAGAGGAACTGATGGCCCCACGCGTGGTTGATCCGATTGAACCACGCGGTTTCGGGAAGCACCGTCGTCGGCAGGCGATTCTGCTCGACCTGGAACGCGAGGACCTGCTTCTGGATCGGCGTCTTGTCCGCGTTGAACAGCGCGATGAGGAGCAACAGATCCGGTGTCGCGAGCCGGATCCGACCACCGGGCTCGAGCACGCGCACGCTCTCACGCACGAACACCTGCGCTTGCTCGTAGGTGAGGTGCTCGATCACCTGCTCGGCGTAGACGTACTTGAAGGACTTGTCGGGGAATGGAAACGGCGCGCCGGCATCGAGGAAGACCTCGCCCGGCTGGGGCTCGATGTCGGTGTTGAGCCAGCCCTTCAAGTTCATCCCACCAGCGCCGACCTGGAGCCGCTTGATCGGCTCCTTCGCCATGTAGTCGTCGACGATCTTTTGCTCGGCCGACGTCCATTTGTGGGGGCCATCGCCTGTAGTTTTCCTCTCCGAAGAGCACGCAGCAGCGAGCGCGACGATCGTGAGGGCCGCGCAGCGTAAGACCCGGCGAACCATGCCGATTTGATAACACGACGTCGGTGCCCCGAATCCTGTCGCCGGGCCTGCGATTCGGGCTAAATTGGACCGGTGGTAGCAGGGGCGGCACTACGTACGTCGAGCAAGTTGTCGGTCCTCGTGATCGACGACGACGCTGACATCTTGGAGTACCTGCAAGACTTCCTTGCGGCGGAGGGCTTCGACGTCACGACGCTCTCCGATCCATCCCTTGCGGTCGATCGGATCCGCGACGAGGTGTTTCACCTGGTCGTCCTCGACCTGATGATGCCGAAGGTCTCGGGGCTCGATCTGCTCGCGCAGATCCGCAGCGTCGATGACGACATCGCCGTGATCATCCTGACGGGATATCCGACGCTCGACACCGCGACAGCTTCGATGAAGCACGAGGTCTCGGCGTACATCCACAAGCCGTTCACCCCGGCCGAGTTTCGCGAGGTCGTCGCGCGGATCGCGAAGAAGAAAGGCCTCGTGCTCCGCCGCGAGGACGAGCTTCACGCCGCGATCGGCCGCCAGATCCGCGACCTCCGCAAGAGCCGCAACCTGACGCTGCGCCAGCTATCGCGGCGGACGAACTTGTCGGTGTCCCTGCTCTCTCAGATCGAGCGCGCCGAATCGAGCGCGTCGGTGTCGAGCTTGTTCAAGGTCGCGACCGCACTCGACGTGCCGTTGACCGATCTGTTCGCCGGTTATTAGCCCTTGGCCATTCGTTCCCCGCCGCGCCTCGACTGGGCGCCGGGCGATAGCGCGATCGTCAGCTATCGCAACCGGCTCGTTCAGATGCACGCGCCGGATGGGCGAACCACGCGCGAGCTCGCGTCGGAGCGGATCTACGACGTCCGCTGGCGCGACGACGGCCAGATCGTCGTGCTCGACGACCGCGGCTCGGTGACGTTCGACCGGACCGGCGCGTTGGTCCAGCAGACCCACTTCCGGATCGATGTCGGCCGCGCGCCGCACGCCGCGAGCATGTCCGCGAACGGCGATCGCTACGTCGCGCTCGGCGAGGCGGAGCTATTCGCGGTTCACCTCGAGGGTGAAGAGCCGCAGCGGATCTGGACGCTGCACGCCCAGAGCTACGGGATGTCGCTCGGCGAGCGCGGTTATCGGACGTCGTCGACGCGGGTCGGGATCGAGATGTCGCCGGATGGCCGGTTGGTCGCGATCGGTTATCCCGGCGGTGGGCGATCGTGGATCGTGATCGAGGTCGATACCGATCGCTTTTTGCAGCGCTCGACGATCAGGCTCGACGCAGCGAAGATCGGCGGCAAAGCGAATTCGCCGCAGCTGTTCGCGTTCGATTTCGCGGGGACCCGGCTGGCGCACGCGGTGCCGGATCCGGGGATGTGCTGGGGCGTGACCCGGCTCGAGGTCGAGGATCGCGAGTTCGCGCGCGTGGTGCCGGGTGGTGCGCATGCCGTGGCGCTCGATCGCGGTGGGCTGCTCGCGGCGTACGCGTATGCGAAGCCACCCGAGGGTGCGCGCGGGCGGTTGCGGATCGATTATCTGTCGCCGGCGCCAGAGGGTTCAGCGACGGTGGAGATGATCGATACGCTGTCGATCGAACCGGACTTGCCGGATGTGATCGCGCTGGCGTTCTCGCGCGATAGCCGGCAATTGGCGTGTCTCGCGTCGACCGGCGCGATCGAGATCGTGCCGACGCCATGAGAATCGAGTGGGATCCGCTCGACGCGGCGATCGCGACGCTCGTGAACGGCGTCGTGACGGTGCACGAGGGCGCGATTGCACGCGAGGTGACGTCCGGCGTATACGACGTGCGCTGGCTCGCCGACGGGCCGATGTTCGCGATCGACACGCGCGGCAGCTTGCGCTGGTGGCGAGACGGCAAGCTCGTCGACGAGACGCTTCGAGTACGCGAGACGGGCGACGTCCTGCTCGGTGCGGTGATCGCAGCGGATGGCGAACGGTTTGTCGCGCTGGAGTCTCCGGGGCGCTTCGGTGTGCCGATGCCGGTCGTCGCGTCGCGTGCCGGCACGCTGTTTCGGCCACGCCTCGAGGGCGTACGTTGGGCGGGTCCGCAGATAGCGGCGCTCTCCGGCGATGGCACGCGGCTCGCGGTCGCCTACGACACGGAACAGGCAGGACGCGGAGTCGCGGTGTGGAACGTCGATGACCAGAAGCTCGTCGATCGGACCTGGGCCGCGCAACCGATCGATCGCTCGGCGGTTGCAACGCTCGCGCTCGATCTCACGGGCAAGCGGCTCGTCACCGCGGTGCCGGAGGCCGGAGTTCCTTCGCTCGGTGCGATCCGGATCGGCGCGGGCGAGATCTATCCGAGAAAACTTCTCGGCGGCGTCAGCGCGGTCGCGATCGAGCTGCGCGGGCAACTCGCCGCGTACGCGTACCGCGAGGTACCGGCCGGGGCGCGTGGCAGGTTGCGGTTCGACTACCTGTCGCCGAACGCCAAGGGCGACGTGGCGGTCGAGATCCTCGATACCCAGACGCTCGAGCACGAGCTACCCGATATCGCCGCGATGGCATTCTCGCGCGATCGCCGCCGGCTCGCGTGCCTGGCGTCGACGGGAGCGATCGAGATCGTTCCGGTCCCGTGATAAGACGTGCCCGTGCCGCCGCTCAAGATCGCACCGTCGATCCTCTCCGCTGATTTCGGACGCCTCGCCGAGGAGGTCCGCGCGATCTCGACCGCGGATTACGTCCACGTCGACGTGATGGATGGCCACTTCGTCCCGAACCTGACGATCGGCCCGGTCGTCGTCGAGGCGGTCCGCAAGGTGACGAAGCAGCCGCTCGACGTCCACCTCATGATCGAGGACGCCGAGCGCTGGGTCGCCGCGTACGCGAAAGCCGGCGCGGACATCATCGGCGTCCACGTCGAGGCGTGCCCACACCTCCATCGGACGATTCATCAGATCCGCGACCTCGGCAAGAAGCCGAGCGTCGTGTTGAACCCGCACACGCCGGTCGAGTCGATCGAGTGGGTGCTACGCGATGTCGCCCAGGTGCTGATCATGTCGGTCAACCCGGGGTTCGGCGGCCAGAGCTTCATCCCGAGCGCGCTCGAGAAGATCGTGCAGCTGCGCGCGATCATCGATCGCAAGGGTTACGACGTCGACATCGAGGTCGACGGTGGGATCAAGGTCGACAACATCGCCGAGGTCGTCGCGGCCGGTGCGAACGTGATCGTGTCGGGCTCCGGCGTGTTCGGGACGAAGGACTATGCGGCGACGATCGCCGAGCTCCGCAAGCGCGGCGAAGCAGCGTTGCGCTAACCACCGATCTGGATGCCGATCATCGTCCTGAACTGCTCGTAGTAGAGCGGGATCAGGCCGACGTGCGGGACCGGCACCGAGACGCCGAGCGGATCGAACACGAGGCGAACGCTGTTGCCGAGGTCGTAGTCGATGCCAAGCGGTGAGAAAGCGGCATACGGGCCGATGTCGTACTTCGGCGCGCCGTAGACATCGAACAGCAGCGTCGACGCGCCGACACTCAGCGTCGTGCGGAGGTTCACGCGATCGAGCTTCATCGGATAGCGATGGATCACGGTCGCGTAGAGGCTCGCGGCGCCGGCCTTCAACGCCCACGGCACCGAGGTGATCCACGGGTTCCATTCGGCATCGAGACCGATCGTCCAGCGCTCGTTCAACCGGTAGCGCCCGCCGACGTTGGTCGCGAGCGCGCCGTGGACGACCGAGCCGCCGAGGTTGAACGCCACGCCGAACGGGCTGCCGAGCTGCTTGTCCTCGCGGATCTTCTCGACCTCGGTCACCGTCGGCGTCTTCACGTCGCGGCCCGGCTCGTGGCCCTGCTCGACCGCCGCCGCGTCGGCGGGTTTGTCGGGCGTCGCGGGAACGGCGGGTGCGTCCGGCGGCGCGTCGGTGACCGCCGAGCCAGAGCCCGCGCCCGGCGCCGGTTGTGCGGCGGCCGTGCCGGCGAGCGCGCAGCTCGCGAGGATCATCGCCGTCCGACGGCGGCGCGTGATCGCGAGCGTGGCGATCGCGAGCATCGCGAGCCACCCTGCTCCGCCGCCGCCCGCATCGCATCCCGTCGAGCTGCCCGGCACCTTCGGCTCCGGCGCATCGCAGTAGTTGTTCGTGATGTCGCAGCCCGGTTGGTACGTGAGGTATTGGGCGGTCAGCGCATCGACCGCCGCGAGCTTGGCATCGGCAGTCTTGCTCGGATCCATCGCGATCTCGAGCAGCGCGGTCGCCGCCGTCGTCGCGAGCTGGAAGTTGCGCTGGACGAGCGGATCGGTGCTCTCGCAGTGATCGAGCGGCGAGAGGTGCGGCGGGCCATCGCGGTCCGGCACCGCGCCGCTGTTCGACACGTAGTCGATCCAGTTCGTCACCGTCGTGACGTGCAGCCCGTCGCTCGTCCGGTACGTGTGCGTGAAGCCGTCCTCGAGCGCGTGAACAGCTTGGCCGAGCTTGACGTAGAACTGCGGAAGCATCGGATCGACGCGCCCCGCGAATGACACGTAGATCGCGAGCGGCATCCGTACGTTCGGATCGACGGTGCCGTTCGCGTCGAGACCTTCGAGCGCCTCTGCAACGCGCTCGTGGATGAACGCGCGGCAGCGCTCGAGGGCCGCCGGATCGCCGGCCGTGCCGTCGTCGCCTGCCGAACGGATGCAGTGCTCCTCCTGGGTATCGGGATTGCCGTGGACCTCGACCAGCTGGAGCGAATCGAGTGGGTTGTGGCCCTTCAGATCGTTGTCGCGCACGCCGAACAGCAGCGACATCGCCCCGAGGTCATGAACGAAATCCGGCGGCGGCAGGAACTGCGCGGCGTCGATCAGCGCCGCCTCGTCCGCCGTCGGGGGGATCAGCGGCGCCGTCGAGAACATCATCCGCGCCGCGCGAAACGCGAGCGTCGTGATCCGCTCGTGGCATCCCGTATTGTCGAGCTGGCTGCCGATCGTCCACGCGTCCGCCGGGCGTGTCACCGCGGCGAGCGCCGTCACGATCGCGAGTGCTTTCCACATGAGAGCTTGCGAATTGCACGCAGCTCGCCACTCCACGGACGCCCGGGCGGCCCGCCACAGCGACGCGAGCTGCGCTCGCGCGCACAGCCGCCCAGTCCCCCTGCACGGGGACGGTAACCACTTCCTCGACTTGTCGCGCGCAACCACGCGGGATCGCAGTCGCCGCGAGGGACGGTCTCGACTTAACGCTCGAACCGCGCCAGATAGAAAGCGTCCGCGTCCGGCGGCCACGTCCGGTGCTCGGTCACCAGCTTCAACCCGCTGCGCTCGGCGAACGCGCGCGCCTGAGCCGGTCCCTCGGCGCGCGTGAACGTGCACACCGAGTAGATCAACGCACCACCGGGCGCGAGGCGGGGCGCCACGGCATCGAGCAGCTCGCGCTGGACGTTCGCGAGGCGTGGCACGTCGTCGGCCACGAGGCGCCACTTCGCATCCGGGTGGCGTCGCAGCACGCCGAGCCCGCTGCACGGCGCATCGAGCACGATCAGGTCATACGCGGTCGCGAGCGGCGCGCGCGGATCCGTGAGATCGCAGACGTGGCGATGAATGCTCGACAGGCCGAGGCGCTGCGCGGTCCCGCCGGCGAGGTCGAGCTTCGTCGTGCTGCGATCGGCGGCGTCGATCCGCGCTGCGTCGTCGGAGAGCTCCGCGAGGTGCGTCGACTTGCCACCGACGCCTGCGCATGCGTCGAGGATCTTCATCCCCGCGCGCGGCGCGGCGAGGTGCGCGACGAGCTGTGCGCCGGGATCCTGGACGGTCCACGTACCGGCCGTGAATGACGGACTCCGCGCCGGATCGCCGAGGTTGTCGATCGCGAACGCTTGTGGCGTTCCCGGCGCGACGTCGACGGGATGCGCGGTGACGCCGGCGGTCTGGAGTAGCTCGATCACCGCATCGCGCGTCGTGCGCCGGAGATTCGCGCGCGCGACGAGAGGCGCCGAGGTCGCGAACGCGGCGGCATGCGCGGCGACGTTGTCCGGATCCGCGGCGCGCAGCTCGGCGAGGATCCATGCGGGCAGCGAGAACTCGTCGCCGAGATCGCGGAACGCGGGCTCGGGTGCGCTGCTGACCTTGCGAAGTACGGCGTTCGCGAAGCCGGCGAGCTTCGCGCCACCCGATGCGCGCGCGGCGCCGACCGCATCGTCGACGATCGCGTACGGTGGGACGCGGTCGAGGAAGCGCAGCTGGTACGTCGCGACGCGCAGGGCGATGACGACGCGAAGCGGGGTCTTCTTGAGATCGGCGTGCGCGCCGATCATGCGATCGATGCGCGCGCGGTGACGGAGCACGCCGTAGACGAGCTCGGAGGCGAGCCGGCGGTCGCGATCGTCGAGGTTCGCGCGCGCGAGCTCGCCGTCGAGCGCGGGAGTCGCCCACGCCTTGTCGCGCTCGATCCGTTCTAGCACTCGCCGCGCGAGCTCTCTCGCGGTCACGCGGAGCGCCTGAGGTCGAGAACGTCCCCGGACGCTCGTGTGATCACGGTCGGTTCGACGGCACAACTCGAGTACATGGTCCCCGTCGCTGCTTTGTTACCGTCCCTCGAGGCACTCGTGAAATCACGAGGTTCGGCGGCGAAACTTGTGAACTTTGTTACCGTCCCCATCAGGTGAGCTTGTCGCCGACGGCGATTCCACGCCCGGATGCAAACGCGGCGGCGGGCATTCGCTTCTTGCCTGCGGCCTGGACCTCGCGGATGACGACGACGCCACCGGTACACGAGACGTAGACGCCGTCCTTGTCGATCGCGAGGACGCTGCCGACGCCACCGGCAGCGGTGCGATCACTGACGGTCGCGCGGAACAGCTTGACCGGCTGGCAGCGAAGTGTCGCGTAAGCGCCGGGCCACGGATCGACGCCGCGGATCCGAGCGGCGATCGCGCGCGCGGGTTGCGTCCAATCGATCGCGCCGTCGGTCTTGTCGAGCATCTTCGCGTGGGTCGCGCGCGCGTGATCTTGCGCGACGGGCTGCTTCGAGCCGCTGGCGATCACGGGCAGCGCTTCGACGAGCGCGGCGGCGCCGATCGGCGCGAGCCGATCGAGAAGCTCGCCCGAGGTCTCGGCCGGGCCGATCGGGACGCGGCGCTCGGCCCACACCGGGCCGGTGTCCATGCCCTCGTCGAGCTGCATGATCGAGACGCCGGTTTCGGCCTCGCCGTCGATCACGGCCCATTGGACCGGCGCGGCGCCGCGATACTTCGGTAGCAACGAGCCATGGACGTTGATGCAGCCGAGGCGCGGCGCCTCGAGCACATCCTTCGGCAGGATCTTGCCGTACGCGACCACGATCGCGACCTCGACGTTCGCATCGCGCAGCGCCTGCAACAGCTCGCCGTTGCGCGCCGACTTGGGCTGGAACACGCGGAGGCCGAGCTCCTGCGCGGCGACCTTGACCGCCGGCGCGCGCAGCTCGCCACCGCGTCCGGCCGGTTTGTCGGGTTGGCTGACGACGAGGACGACCTCGTGCGCCGCCGCGACCGCGCGCAGGCACGGGACGGCGAACTCGGGAGAGCCCATGAATGCGACGCGCATGATCAGTCCACCAGGTTCGAGAGGTACGTCACGCGCAGGCGATCGTCGCGCAACACGCGGAACGCTTCGTCGAGCACGGTCGCGATGTCGTCGAGCTCGCGCGCGAGCTCGCGGCGCAGGTCGACCGGAAAACAGTCCGCGGCGAAGTCGCGCCGCGCCGATTGATACGCGCGCCGGATCTCGAACGCGGTCGCATCGCGGCGCACGCCGAGCAGCGCGAAGTAGTCGGCTTCGCTGACCAGCTCCCAGCGCGCACGCACGCGCTCGCGATCGATCGCCAGATCCGTCTCGCCGACGAGCGCCGTCGATTCTTCGAGCCCGGTATCGGCGCGGCGCGCGGTCGCGAGCCCGAGCACGACGAGGCCCCATGCGAGCGGCAGGATGTCGGCGAGATCGACCGCGGCGGTACGCGCGACGTGCGCGAGGTCGGCCTGACCGTCGAACGTCGCGAGCGCCGCGCGCTCCTCGGCCGCGAGGTCGGCGGTGTTGATGATGCCGCCGAGCCGCTCGCGATCGCGGACCTCGATCACCGTCGACGCGGGGCCGAGCAAGCGATCGAGCGTCGAGCGATCGAGCTTGCGCCGGATGCCCTCGAGCACGAGCGCGGCGGGATGACGCGACATCCGGATCCGCTCGCTCGATGCGGTCTGGTCGATCACGATCCGGTACTGGCCGTCTTCCCAGCCGAACAGCGAGTACACGATGTCCTCGACGTGACGCCGCACGGCCGGCAGCAACTCGCGCCGCTTGAGGTAGCCGAAGTCGACGAGGATCTCTCCGATCCGCCGGCCCGATTGCGCGACCTGGGTCTGGCAGCGCTCGTACTGCGTCGCCGTGATCTTGCCCTCGCGGACGAGTAGCTCGCCCATCCGATCGCCCGGCTGATTCGACGACGCGAACACCGGCCGGCCCTGATCGAAGAACACGACCTTCTCGACATCGTCGCGGCGGAACGCGAGCCGACCGGTCGTGCCCTGCGCGAACAACTTCGCGAGCAACAGCGCGACATCCGAGACGCCGCGCACGATCTCGCCGGAATCGGGCAAGCCGCGCTCGCGGACCTGGGTGTCCCACGAGCCCGGCGAGGTCGTCAGCTCGCGCGCGTCGGAGAACAGCGCCGCACCGGCGATCTCGGTCACGCCGGCCGAACCGAGCTGTGGCTCTTCGCCGAGCGCGGCGAGATCGATCTCGGTCTTGTGATCGTGGCGCGGTCCGAGGTCGACGCCCGACGGCGTGCCGTTGTCGCCTGCGAACAGGCGCTGCGCCATCATCGACATCTTCTCGCGCAGCTGGCGCGCGAAGTCGCGGCCGCTCGACCGCGGCATGTCGTCGACGGCAGGTGCTCGCGTCGACGGCGTCGGCACGATCAGATCGGGGTCCTCGAGATCCTCGGGCGCGAGCGGCGGCGGCGTCTGCATCCCGCGACCGACCATCATCTCGTCGGCGAAGTCGTCGAGGCCTGGCAGGTCGTCGCGGAGATGCTCTGCCGCGATCCGATCGATCTTGTCGCCGGTGCGATCGATCAGCTCGGCGAGCGGAATCGGCTCGGACCAGTGGTCGTCGGCGCCGCGCTCCGCGATGTCGAGATCCTCGGGCGGCGGATCGCTCTTCGTCCGCGACACGACGGGCGGCGGATCGCTCTGGGTACGCGGCCGGGTCGGCGCCGCTTCCGGGCCGGTGATATCGGGGCCGGCGATGATCAGCGTGGGCTCGCGACTCGGTACGTCGGTCGAGCCCGGTCGCCACGCCTGGAGGGGCGCGACGTGATCGAGCTCGCGAGCGCGCGGATGGATCAGGATCGCGGGCGGCAACGGCGCGGCTTCGTCGCTGTTATCCTCGACGAGGTCGCCGCTGTCGCGCGACGCATCGTCTTCGTCTTCATCACCATCGCCGCCGATCGAATCGGCGATCGCTTCCCACCGCGCGCGCATCGCAGCGCGTGCCGCGGTCACTTCGTCCTCGACGAACGCCGGCACCGACGCGCGGATCCCGACGCCCTGCTCCGTGATCGCGCGCGGCGGCGCGACCGCCGGCTGGCTCGGTTGGGTCGTGCGCAACGCGACGACCTCGAGCGCGCTCTGCACCGCGAACCGGACCGCCTTCTCGCTGAGCGGCCGCGACACGAACCGATCGGGGTTCATCTCCATCGCATCCAGCGGCGTGCGGATCGGACCGACATCGTCGCCGACCACCACGAACGCGACGTTCGAGCGCGGCACCATGCCGCGGAGCGTGTCGATCAGCGAAGTCGCGTCACCGATGTCGAGCGTCGCCGTGATCACGACGACCGGCGGCGTGCGCGCATGGAACAGATCGATCGTGTCGTCGCCACCGCTCGACACCAGCACTTCGATCTCGCCACCGGGTAGTGGCGCCGCGAGCGCGCTCGTCAGCTCTTCGACCCGTTCGGGGTCGGCGACGATCAGCACGGTCGAGGCGGCGGCTGCCACGGAAACCGCCGGAGTATCGCACAGCTAGGTCAGTCGGCGCCGTACAGGGCGAGCCCTGCTGTTACCGAGATCGCGGTCGCGTTGCCGGCATCGAGCAACGCACCGCGGAGATAGGGGCCGGCGCCCGCGAACATCTTCGGCCAGTACTGGCGGTCGCCGGGAAACCGGACCGCGAGGCCGACCTCGCCGAGGTCCGACTTCGCAAACGCGGCGCGCGCCGGGCTGCCGCCGATCCGGTAGGACAGCTGGCCGTCGACCGCCAGGTGGACCGGGCCGAGCGGGAGCTCGAGCCAGCCGGTCGCGGGAATCGCGAGGTTGAACCGGCTCGGAATGGTCGCGACGCCGGTCGCCAGTCCGACCGTCCCGGCACCGAACCGGACGGCGAGCCCGACCGGTAGCAACGCGCCCTCGAAGCCGTTGCCGGATGCCCGCAACATCGCGCCCATCGCCCAGCCCATCGGCTGTGCACCGAACTCGAGGTGAAGGCCGAGGTCGAATTCGCCGGTCAGCGTGCCGCCGAAGTCGTCGTTCGCGCCGAGCACGCCGCCGCCGAGCGTGAGCGAGACGAGCGAGCCTGACGGATCGCCGCGGAGCGGACCGACGTAGATCGGTGGCGGCGTCACCTTGGGACCGCCCGTGTGCGCGGCGAGCCACGCGAGGATGTCATCCTCGACCTGCGTGCCCTTCGGCTCGTGCACGAGGTCGTGCGCGAAGCCTTCGTAGATCCGCAGCGTCTTGTCGGTCGAAGGCGCGCTCTCGATCAACGCGCGGCTGCCCGACGGCGCCGTCAGCTGATCCGCCGTGCCGTGGAGCGCGAGGATCGGCAGCGTGAACTGATCCAGATGCGAGAAGATCTGTGCCGTCGCGTCCGCGAGCCCGGATGCCGTGCGCGCCGGGCCTGCGCCCTGCTCGACCAGCGGATCCTTGACCATCGCCTCGCCGATCGCGGGGTCGGTCGAGAACGAGCTCGGATCGAGCTTCATTGCACCGAGGTTCGGTGCGATCACGCCGAGCAACCGCACCGACGCGACGACGAACGGCGGCACGCCGAGGTTCAACACCGGCGCCGACAGGATCACGCCGGCGATCTTCGCGCGGTGCTCGACGACCTCCATCGCGACGATCGCGCCGCCCATCGAGTGGCCCATGATGAACACGGGCTGGTTCGGCTCCGCAGCGGTCGCGATACCGACGAGCTGATCGAAGTCGGTGACGTAGTCCATCCACGGATCGGGCGCGACGCGCGGGCCCGCCGAGCGCGCATGACCGCGGAGATCCATCGCCCACACCGAGAACCCCGCCGCCGCCGCACGCCGCGCCAGGTGATCGTAGTTGTCGGAGTGATCGCGCAGGCCGTGTTGGATGATCAGAATGCCCTGCTCGGATCCAGTCGGCAGCCAGTGGCGGCGCCACAGCTTCGTCCCGTCGTGCGCGGTGAATTCGCCGACCTCTTCGCCCGCGGGTGCCTGCTCCGGCCGGAGGTCGAGGTTCGGCGTGTGCGCACACGCGGAGACGGCGAGGACAGCGAGAGCCCAGCGCTTCACCGCGAAAGCATGCCTGATTTGCCGGCGCGATCTCACGCCGCCCGTACGAATCAACCAATGGGGCGGATCACTCGCTGAGGAACGTTTCGAGCGTCTCGATATCGCGCAGGCCGGCAGACGGCCTCGGCGATTCGGCCGCGCCGAAGTACTCGCCATGTTGCGAGGCGGGAAAGATCGCGAGCTCGCGTGGGGAACGAGACGCGCGAGCTCCGCCGCATGCTCGGGTGTGATGACACGGCCGCAACGACGAAAGGATACGGCGGTCGGTCAGTTCCGCTCTGGCAGCCGGAGGCCGTAGAAGACCTCGTCTTCCTCGCGTTCGAGTGTCATGCCGAGCTTCTCGAGCACGCGGCGCGACTGCCGGTGAGCCGGGTCCGTCGAGGCCCAGATCTCGGTGAGATCGTGCTCGGTGACGACCCAGTCGATCGCGACTCTCGCCGCTTCGAGCGCGATCCCGCGGCCCCAGTGGGCGCGCGCGATCGCATAGCCGAGCATCGCGCGGCGCATCGACCGGTCGATGTTGAAGTTCACGGTGCCGATCACGCGCTCGTCGAGGACCACCGCGAAGGTGGGCAGGGTCTCCCACGGCTCGGTCATGTTGACGTGGACAAACGCCTCGGCGTCCTCGCGCGTGAACGGCTGCCGAATGTGGCGCAAGAACCGCGCGAACTCCGGATCGTTGCGATACGCGAGCGCGTCGGCGACGTCGGCGACACGAAACGCGCGCAACACCAGTCGCGCGGTACGAAGCACGACGTCGCGACTCATCCGCGCGAGCGTACCACTCACGCGAGCGAGAACCTGGCACCTCATCGCTGTCGCAGTGACGCGCAGCGATTCTTCGCGCACCTTCTCGCGGCGGCTTGAGATAGTGCTCGGCGATGCGGATCGCGATGGCGGTGTTGATGATCGCGCTCGGGGTGCTGTGCTTGATCGCGCGCGAGCTCGCGCCGGTTTGGCAGTTCCCCGACGACGTTCCGGCAGTGCTGCCATACGTCTGCGCAGTCGTCTCGCTCGCGACCGGTGTCGGCTTGCTCGTGCCGCGCACCGCTGCGCTCGCTGCGCGCGTGTTGCTCGCCTACCTCGTGCTGTGGCTCGTCGTGGTGCGCGGGCACGACATTGTCGCCGCACCCGTCGCGTTCGGCGTGTGGGATGGCTGCGCCGAGCTCGGCGTGATCATCGCGGCCGCGTGGGTCGTCTACGCGGCGGTTGCGACCGACTGGGATCGCGCGCATCTGCGGTTCGCGAGCGGTGCCGGCGGCGTTCGCGTCGCTCACGCGCTGTTCGGCGTCGCCCAGATCCCGTTCGGCCTCGCTCACTTGCTCTATATGGATCGGACGATCGCGTTCGTGCCGCACTACATGCCGGCGCCGGCGTTCTGGGCGTACCTCACCGCGATCGCGTTCATCGCGGCGGGTGCGGCGATCGTCACCGGCGTGTTCGCGCGGCTCGCAGCGACGCTGGTCGCGATCCAGATCGGCCTGTTCACGATCCTCGCGTGGCTCCCGATCCTGACGGCGAGCCCGGACGCGGGGCTGTGGAACGAGTTCGGGATGTCGGTCGCGCTGACGCTCGCGGCCGGGGTGGTCGCGGCGTCGTATCGCGGCCGGCCGTGGCTCGCGCTCCGCTAGAGCGCCGACATCGGATCGACATCGAGCTGGACGCGGACCTTCGACGAGACTTCGGTCGCGGCGATCGTGCGCGCGACTCGGCGCAGCGCGGTGCGATCGGTGCCGCGCAACCAGACCTGCCAGCGCGTGCGATTGCGCAGCCGCTCGAGCGGCGCGGGGACCGGGCCGAGGATCTCGACGGAGCCGGCGATCTCGGCGTGCTTCGCGATCGCTTCGCCGGCCCGCGCCAGCTTGCGCGCGACACCTTCGACCGCGTCGTTGTCGGCACCGTCGACGCGGACGACGATCAGCCGGCCGTGCGGCGGGTAGTGCAGATCGGCGCGCGCCGCGGACTCGGCATTGAAGAACATCGTGTAGTCGTGCGCGGCCGCCGCGACGACCGCGGATGCGCCGGGGCGATAGGTCTGGACGATCACGCGACCCGCGCGTTCACCGCGCCCTGCCCGGCCGGCGACCTGCGCGAGCAACTGGAACGTCCGCTCCGACGCGCGGAAGTCAGGAAGATCGAGCCCGGTATCGGCGCACAGCACGCCGACGAGCGTGACGCCCGGGAAGTCGTGCCCCTTCGTCACCATCTGGGTGCCGACGAGGATGTCGACTTCGCGCCGCGCGACGCGCGACAGCACGGCCTCGGCCTTCGCGCCGCTCGCGACATCGCGGTCGAGCCTCGCGACTCGCGCCGTCGCGAATTCGAGCGCGACCGACTCCGCGATCTTCTCGGTACCGAGTCCTTTGCGGACGATCGTGTCGTGCGCCTTGCACTCGGGGCAGCGCTCCGGCACGCGCTCGACCTTGCCGCAGTAGTGGCAGGTCAAGCGATCGGTCGAGCGATGGTAGGTGTACGACACCGAGCAGTTCACGCAGCGGAACGAGTGGCCGCAGGCCCGGCACATCACGAACGTCGAGAACCCGCGGCGGTTGAGGAACAGGATCGCCTGATCCCCGGCGGCGAGCGTTTCGGTGATCGCCTGGCGCAACGGTGACGACAGCATCGCCTCGCCGTCCGGGACGTGAGTGCGCAGGTCGACGACCTCGACGCTCGGCATCGGCTGCGCGGTCGGGCGCTGGGTCAGGACGAGCAACTTGTAGTGGCCGCGCTCGGCGTGGTGATAGCTCTCGAGGCTCGGCGTCGCGGAGCCGAGCACGCAGACCGCACCGGCGCGCTGGGCGCGAACGAGCGCGACATCGCGCGCGTGGTAGCGGACGCCCTCCTCTTGCTTGAACGAGCTGTCGTGCTCTTCGTCGACGACGATCACGCCGAGGTTCGCGAGCGGGGCGAAGATCGCCGAGCGCGCGCCAACCGCGATCCGCGCCTGGCCGCGCCGCAACCGCGACCACTCGCCGAGCCGCGCCTGATCGGACATCCCGGAGTGAAGGATCGCGACGCGGTCGCCGAACCGCGCGCGAAACCGCGCCGCGAGCTGCGGCGTCAACGAGATTTCGGGCACGAGGACGAGCGCGGTCTTGCCGAGCTCGAGCGCCTCGGCGATCACGCGCAGGTAGACCTCGGTCTTGCCGCTACCGGTCACACCGTGGAGCAGAAACGGCGCAGCGGCAGGCGTTTCGCTTGCAGCTCCCTGCACGCGCTCGCGCAGCGAGCCGATGATCGCGGCGACGGCACGCGCTTGCTCGTCGGTGGGGATCGGGATCGAGGTCGGCTTGAGGGCATCGCCGATCGGCGCGGCATCGAGCGCGGCCTCGCGTTCGAACGTGCGCACGAGCTTTGCTTTCTCGAGCTCGCGGACCGCGGCGCTCGCGTGCTCGATGCCGAGCGCGTGGATCGCACACGCTCCCTCGGCGAGCGCGTTGATGATCGCGAGCCGCTTCGGTGCGCGGGCGGCAGCTTTGCGCGCCTCTTCGATCGGGACCGCTAGCTCGACGACGCGCTCGCGCTTGAGCCGGGCACGCGCGGCCTCGCGCTCGTCGAGCTCTTCGACGAACCCTTGCTCGATCAGCGCCGCGAAGCCCTTTCGCAGCGTCGCGCTCATGCCCGCGGTGGGGATCGGGCCGGCCTCGAGGCGGCCGAGGAGCACGCGCGCCTTCGGTGGCATCGCGCCCGCGAGCATCGCTGCGCCGGCCGCGGTCAGCGCGTAGAGCCGGCGCGCCTTGACGTTGCTGCCGGCGGGGAGCGCGGCCTTGATCACCTCGCCCGGCGGCGCTTCGTAGTAGCTCGCGATCCACAGGCAGAGGTCGACGAGCTCGGGCGAGAGTGCGGGCTCGTCGTCGAGCACGTCGCTGAGGTCGAGCAGCTTCTTGAGCTCGACCGGCGGTGGTGTACCGGTCCGCACGATCACGCCGGTGATCTGCTTGCCGCCGAACCGGACGAGCACGCGAGCGCCGACCTGCGCCTTCGCGGCGAACCGCGCCGGGATTCGATAGTGATACGCGCCGGGTGCGGCCACCGTGACCAGCACCTCGGCGGTGTCGGGAACACCTGCCGCGAGGACGAGCGGGGCTGGATCGGTCACGGCCAAGGAGGTCCGACCTTACCACCCACGTCGGACATTCGACGCCGGCGCTCCGACGAGGAATGACTACTTCGCGTGGTTGCAGTACGGGCACGACGGATCGCTGCAGCACGCGGCGCCCGGCTTGCAGCACGAGTCGCTGGAGGTCGCGTGTGCGATGGCGAGCGCGGGGATTCCAAGGCCGAGGATGATGATGGCGATGCGCGTGAGCTTCATGCCCGTATAGGCGCCACCCGGCCGGTTCGTGACCGCCGATCTCCGGGAAACGACGCCGTATGGCCGGACCGGCTACGATGGCCCCGGCGTGAGCGACAAGCCCTTTCCCCCATCGGCGCGGCGGCTCGCGCTCGCGCGCCAGGCCGGGTTGACGGCGGCGAGCCCCGTGCTCGTCGCGGGAATCGCGGCAGCAGCGGTCGCGATCGCGATTGCCGTCGGAGCCGGCTGGTCGAAGCTCGGCCAGGCGATCGCGGACGCGTGCACCTTCGATCGTGAGAGCAGCGGCGCGAGCGCCGGTGGCGGCGTTCCAAGCGCCGCAGATTCGCCGCTGTCCGTCGCGACCACCCATCTCCCGCATACGGTCCTCTCGATCGCTGCGCCGATCCTCGTTGCGGCCGCACTCGCCGCGATCCTCGCGCACCTCGCGCAGACCCGCGCGCTGTGGATCCCGCGCCGGCGGATCGATCAGGCACCCGCCGTCGATCGTGGACCGGGTGCTCGGACGCGCAGCGCCGCATTCGATCTCCTCGCGGTCGCGATCGCAGGAGCCGCCGCGTTCGGATGGTTGTGGGCGATGGCGCCGCGAATCGCGCGGCTCGTCGAGCTCGAGCCCCGCGCGATGCTCGTCGCATTCGGCGCGCTCGCCGCGAGCCTGTTCGCCACCGTTGCCTGTACGTGGCTCGCGATCGGCACTGCCGACGCTTTCGCGCGTCATCTGGAGCTCGGCAACGCGCTCGCGATGACGACCGCCGAGAAGCGCGAAGATGACCGCCTCGCGTCCGCCGATCCGCGGTGGGCGCGGCAGCGCGCGCTTGCAGCGGGCGATAGCCACAGCGAAGGCTTCGCGCTGGCGAACGCGGTCGCCGGGTGTGCGGTCGTGATCCTCGGCGACGATCTCGCCGTCGCGATCGCGTGGGATGCGACGCGCCGGCCGATCCCGACGCGTGTCGCGGTCGGTCGTCGTGCACGTGCGACCCAGCTCGTCGGGCTCGCGCGCCGGCATCGTATCGCTGTCCATCGCGACCCTGCCCTCGCCCGCGCGCTCGGCGATGGCGAAGGTCCAGTGCCCGAAGCGCGCTGGCGCGATCTCGCGGACGTGCTCGTCGCCGTGCGCCACGCGGCCTGAACAGGGCTCCCGCGGATACGAGCGGGAAGCTGATCGTCCGACGACAACCGGCCACGCGTGTCCATCCTGCGGACGGCTCGGACGGTCTCGCGCGTGACGTCGCGAGGTTACGCGTGGCACGCGCGATGCTCGTGGGGCGTGCATGACCGAGCGCACTCCGCTGTTCGAACCCGAAGAAATCGAGCTGTTGTTCTCCGAAGCTGAGGATCCACCGGCGAGGTCCGCGACCGCCGCATTGCCCGGCGCGTTCGCGGCGCAACTGCCGCGCGGCGTCGAGATCGCGAACGTGGAATCAGATGTGGTCGCGATGCTCGACCGAGACAGCGAAGCGCTCGCGGATCACGACCTCGCGACCGCGAGTCACGCCGCATCGGCCGCGGCCCCACGTGGGGCCGATGTACGAGGCTCGCCCGAACGGCGCGACCTACCGAGCGCGTTTTCTCCGAACAAGACCGTGATGGCGGCGCCGGAGCACTTGCGGTTGGCGCTCGCGTTCGATCACCTGGACCTCGAGGTCGCGCGCCTCGCGTCGCGCTGGGAATCGGTCGCACCGCGCGCTCGGATCGATTCGATCACGAAAGACTTCGCCGCGTTCATGCGGATCTTGCTCGAGGACGTCGAGCTCGAGCCGATCTACACGCGGTCGGCGGAGACGTCGCTGCTCGTCCACGATACGTACGTCCGGCTGATCACCGTCGGAGGCGTCTTGCGCGAGGCGATGGAAGGTCGCTGGGCGAACGCCGCGGATCTCGCGTCGGCGTACGCACACACCGAGGCGCTGCTCGATGCGTTCGTCCCCTTCGTCGGGCTCGCCGATCGCGCGATGAAGGGGATCTGCCTCGAAGCGGAGACGCTCGAAGGCGCGCTGCGCTGGCTCAACCGCCAACTCGACGAGGAAGCCGCCGAGCGCTTGCGCGCTGCCGAGGCGTACGTGCCGCGACCGCGCTACCGCAACAACTGAGCGCGCTTACGCGATCGTCGTTGACAGATCGCGCGCGATGACGAATATGTCCGGCTCGGAGCCTGTCATGTTGCCTCTTCGGTCCCTCTCCGTCGCGTAAGCGACGCCCACGCGAATGCGCCAAGCCGCGCGTTCGCTTCCAAGGACCTTTGCGGCGCGCACGCATATGCGCGCCACGGGAAGCTCATGTCAGAACGCAGCCGTGGTGGCCGACGCCATCACAAAGATCTCCAGTTGTGCCGTCAGGTATTCGACGCGTTGACCTACGCGCTCGCCGAGCTCGACGATCCCCAGATCGAAGAGCTCGTGCTCGCGTCCGTGGTCCCCGCGCCGACCGCCGCGCGCATGCTCGTGACCTTGGTACCGACCCGCGAGGATCTCAGTCCGGAAGCGATCGACGATGTACTCGCGTGCATCGCCGAGTGCGCCGGCGAGCTCCGCGAGGATGTCGCCGCCGAGATCACACGCCAGCGCGTGCCCGAGCTCGTGTTCCGCATCGCCCGGCGTGCGGAGCTCGCGCCGGCTTGATGTCGCAGATGATCAGAGTGCCGAGCCGGCTCGGCATTCGCTTGATCCGCGACTCACTTCACCTGCGCGCGAAATCCGATCCACATCTCGCCGAGCCGGCGCAGCTCGAGACCGCTCGGCGGTTCCTGGTTGCCGACCTCGGCGATCAGCAGCGTGCCGCCCGGGACGAGAGCCACGAGCGCCGCGCGCTCGAGCTCGGTGCGATCGCCGGTCTCGGCGAGCGTCGAGCCGACGATCGTGATCGCGTCGAACCGCGAGGCGCCGAGAATGCCGTCGCACGGATCGCCGCAGCGCACCCGCGCCGGATACGGATGCCGCTCGCGACGTTGCCGCGCCGCGAACGTCCGGCAGATCTGCGGATCGCGATCGACGCTCGTGATCGCGGCACCGAGCTCGTGACCGAGCCAGTCGTCGAACAGGCCGACGCCGATGCCGATGTTGCAGACGAGCACCGGCCAACGCTGGGGCAAGCGCGGCCGGATCCAGGCGCGCAGCTCGTAGTCGAGCCACGCCGCCTCGAGCGAGACATTCCACGGCTCCCCACCTCGCTCGAGGTAGTGCGCGAGAAGCTCGGATTCCGACGTCGTCAGCACTGGGGATCCAACCGGCCGGACCGGCGGGTTGTTCCCCTACAGCGTATGGCGGATCACGGCGGCGAGCGCCACGGCGAGCGTCGCGACGAGGCTCGCGGTCATCATCACGAGCGCGGCGGGCACGGCCACCGCGCCGGGTACGCTCGCACTTGCCCGTCCGGCGAGGCGCGTCCCTGCCCCCGCGGCGACCTGAACGACCGCCGCGGTGACGAGCCACGGAATCGCGAGCCGGATCGCGGTCGGAACGAGCTTCGCGAGTGCGGCGAGCACGTCGACGCGCGACGCGGCGAGCGCCGGCAGATCGCGATGGCTCGTCACGATCGCGTCGATCACCGCGACGTGGCCGTCGATGCCCACGAACACCGCGGCTGCGAGCACACCGAACAGCGCCGCATACGGGCCCTGTGCGCGGCCGGTCGCGGCGATGTCGATCATTCGCCCCGCCGCCGCCGCCGCGAGCAGCGGCACTGCCGCGCCGATCCCGAGCGTCGCGCCGATCACGATCTCTCGCGCGGCGAGCTCCCAAGGAATCCCGGCGACCGGCGTCACATCGGCAACGACCAGCGCGGACCACAGCCCGAGCGCCGCCGCGAGCGCGCCTTGCACGACCCGCGGCACGCCGCCGACGAGTGTCGTCAGGACGAGCACCGCCGCAGCGCCGCGCAGGCCGAGCACGACGATCGCGAGCATCTACCCCGCGCCCGAGACCGTGCCCGCCGCGGTGACGAGCGGCCACAGCTTGTCCGCGAACGCGACGAGCTGATGCGCGATCGCAGGCGCGAAGATCACGATCGCCGCACCGACCGCCGCGACGCGCGGCACGAGCGACACCGCCGGATCCTGGATCTGCGTGAACGCACCGAGCAGGCCGCTGACGATGCCCGCGATCAGCGCGGCGACCAGCACCGGCGCTGCGAGCAGCAGCACGAGCAGCATGCCCTCGCGGAGCACCGCGACGACAGGCGTCACACGTAGCCTCGCAGCAGGCTATCGAGCAACAGGCGCCAGCCATCGACGGCGACGAACAGCAAGAGCTTGAGCGGCAGCGCGATCGTCTGCGGGCTCGTCGAGACCAGGCCCAGCGACGCGAGCGACAGGCCGACGACGAGATCGATCACGAGGAACGGGATGAAGATCAGGATCGCGATCGTGAACGCCTCGCGCAGCTCGCTCGTCACGAACGCCGGCGCGATCACCCACAGCTCGTCGCCGGTCACGTCGTGGCCGAGCTTCGCGCCGAGCTCGCGAAACGTCGCGCGGTCCTTCTCGGCCGAATGCTTGATCAGGAACGCCTTGAGCGGCGCGATGCCGCGCTCCGCCGCATCCAGCTGCGGCTGATACTCCGCCGGGACGAGCATCCGCCACGCTGCCTCGGGCGAGCCCGGCGCGGGTGCAGGTGCAGGCGCCGCGGGAACAGCCGCCGCTTTCGCCATGTCGACCGCGACCGGCGTCATCACGAAGAACGTGAGGATCAGCGACAGCCCCGTGACCACCAGCCCCGACGGTGCATCGGGTGCACCGAACGCGTTGCGCACGAGCGACAGCACGACCGAGATCTTCACGAAGCTCGTTAGCGTCAGCACGACGAGCGGCACGATCGCGACGAGCGCGAGCAGGACCGCGTTGCTCACGATGGCGTCCGCCTCTCGCTCAGCCCCACGTGGGACTGGCGGGCGAGCCCGCTCGGGCTTGCAGCGACCCGCTCGTGCCGTGGCCCCACGTGGGGCGTCCGGTTTGCGTTCGGTCCCACGTGAAGCGAACGATCGCCAATCCGTGGCGCGAAGTGCTCGTCGAGCACGAGACGGTTGGCATCGCGCGACGCGCGACAGCTGCTTTCGATGGTCAGCTCCACGTGGGGCGTCCGGCTCTCGTTCAGCCCCACGTGGGGCGAACGATCGCCAATCCGTGGCGCGATGCGCTCGAGCACGAAACGCCCGGCATCACGCGACGCACCACACACGTTTTCACTGCTCGGCCCCACGTGGGGCGTCCGGCTCACGTTCGGCCCCACGTGGGGCGAACCACCGATCACGGATGCTCCGCCGGCTCGCGACGCGACGAATCTTCCGTCGTCTGCTCGCTACCGGCCGCTTCCGGCGCGATGCCCTTGCGCCGTCGCCACGCCGCTCGCACGACCTCGCCAAAGCTCGGCGTCGCCTGCTTGCGCGCCGCGACCTCTCGCGCATCGAGCTCCGACAGCACCGACAGGCCCATCTCGCTCGTCCCCACGAGCAGCGTCTTGCCGGCGACCTCGACCACGTAGAGCGACCGGCGCGGCTCGAGCGGTACGCGCGACACCACGTTCATGAGGTGCGCCCCCCGTGCACGACCGGTCGCGAGCAACCGGCCGAACACGCGCACTGCCACGAACGCCGCCACGCACACCACCACGAGCACGATCAACGACGTGACGAGCAAGTCTCCATAGCTCGCACCCGCCGCTGCACCGTTCATGCGCTGGGCGTAACACCCGGGTCTGACAGCGCCGCAAGCGGAGTAGAGTCGCGCCATGACACGCGCTCATCCGCCCGCGTATGCCCACGGCAAGCTCGTGGAGGTCCTGCCCGACCTGTTCTTTGTCTCCGGCACGATCCGCCTGCCCGGACCTATGCCGATTCGGTTCGGCCGCAACATGACCGTCGTGCGGCGCGGCGACCGGTTGATCGTGATCAACAGCGTCCGCCTCGACGATGCCGGCCTCGCGGAGCTCGACAAGCTCGGCAAGGTCACCGACGTGATCCGGATCGCCGCGAACCACGGCATGGACGATCCCTTCTACGCGGAACACTACGGGGCGAAGGTCTCCGTCGTCAAAGGCCAGCGCTACACCGCGGGCTTCGCGACCGACGCACCCAACACGTACTTCACGCCTCACCACGAGCTCGAGGCCGGCCCCGTCGCGCTGATCGATGGCGCGCGCCTCGTCGTGCTCGACTCCAATCCGCCCGAAGGTCTCCTCCTCTTGCCCGACCGTGGTGGCACCGTGATCAGCGGCGATTGCTTCCAGAATTGGGCCGTGCCCGACGAGTACACGAGCTGGCTCGCGAAGCCGATGATGCGGCTGATGGGCCTCATCAAGCCGTACAACGTCGGCCCGCGCTGGTTCGAGCGAGGCAAGCCGCCGAAGGATCAGATGCGCGCGTTGCTCGACCTCTCCTACGAGAACGTCCTGCCCGCCCACGGCACGCCCGTCCTCGGCGGCGCCGCCGGCCACTATCGCGCCGCGATCGAACGGGTGACGGCGTAGCCCGCAACCGTCCGATTGTTCACGCGCAACCGGCGCGACGTGTGGCCGATACGCGGCGCATGCACAAAACAGCCGCATTTCTCGCGGGCCTGACCGTCCTCGCCGCTGCCGGGCCGGTCTTCGCCGATTTCTCTCCCTCCGATGGCGACTATCTCGACAAGGAGGTCCATGACGTTGCGCCCTTGCCCGGGCTCGAAAAGGCCCCCGTCCGCGCGCCGGCCTGGTGCGCACACGTCAAGCCAGACTCCGGCTACAGCCTCGGCGGCTTCAAGCAGGCCATCGAAACCGATTCGTTCCGCGCCGCAAAGATCGTGTGCTCGTTCCCGGCGACCAACAAGTCGATCCAGCGCGTCGCCGCGATCATCGAGCAGGGATGGATCAACGACAGCGGGGAGTCCGACGCCGACGCCGTGATGTCGCTATCGATCCGGATCGACGAGAAGGCGTTCAACGCGGCGAAGACGCGTCTGTGCTCTCAGCTGACCGTGTCCGGCGAGGTCAGCGGCGAAGAGGCGCTGTTCATGACGACCCGCGGCCACGTCCTCGGCTGCGATAACAACGATCATGCGGCATGGGAGGACAACGAGCCCATCTACCCTGACAGCCTCGCCGCCTATCTCGATCAAAGCGCGAACCCGCCCGACGAGCTCGTGAAGCTCGGCTACTCGCTCGAGAAGGTCAAGGCCGCGTTCCACACTCCAAACACCGACCCGGATCCGTTCGTCATCGCCTACGGGCTCGCCAGCTACGACGCGCACGACTTGTCGAGGGCGAATCTCGACAAGCTGCTCGAGACCGCGCCGTACAAGGACAACGCCTACGCGCGTGCCGTGTTCGCCGAGTCATACGCGCGGATGAAGATGGGCATCGCGATCCTCGATGCGCGGGCGACCAAGCTCGCGTCGGACCCGGACTGGAAGGAGTTTCTATTCGAGGCGCCCAAGCGCGGCGCGAAACAGTGGAGCGACGCAGCGAAGACTCATCCCGACGAAATCGCGCACTCGAACCAGTTCGAGCACGCGCACGATAGCGGCTCGCGCAAGCGGAGTGAGGGCTGTGCCAAGATCCTCATCCCGGACTTCATGAAGGTCTTCAGCGCGCTCGACCACAGCACGTACGAGGCCGCGACCGCATCGCTTTCGGATCCGGTCGCGAGCCTCTTGTTCCAGCGCCTCGTCACGTGCCTCGACGACATCAAGGATCCAGGCGCGAAGGCACTCGCGGAGCTACGCGACCGAGAGGTTCGCTACTCGCGCGGCCCGCGCACCGCGATCTTTGCCGCTGAGGCCGAGACGCTCGCGAAGATCCTCGCCGACCGTCCCAAGTTCCCGCTCACGATGGACAAGCTCCTCTTCACGGCGTTCCGGGTCGGGGAACGCGGCGCGAGCGGCAGCCCGGAGTCCCACGGACCCACCGGCACGATCCAGTCCGCTACGACCAAGGGCGGCATCGTCCACGTCGTCTTTTCGAAGAAGACGACCAAGTACATGGCGCGCGAGTGCGTCGATACCAAGCACGTGATCCAGGTCCGGGATAACGGCTCGATCCAGTACGAACAGCGCTGTCGCGACCTCGGCATGAAGTCGGAAGACGCCACGCCGGAGCCGATCGACGTGCCGGTGGCTTACGCGCACGGGGTCGTCGCCGGTGCCTACCTCGAGACGAACGGCGACGGCTTCCCGACCGCGGTCTATACCGACGCGAAGAAGAAGAAGCTCGTCAACTTCAACGGCTTCACGCTCTAGTTCGCGACGAGGCAGAGCTCGATCTGATTGACCACGAGCGAATCCGATGACGGCCCCGACTTGATCCGCAAGAGCAAGCCGCTCTGGCCCGTCGCGAGTGCCGTCGTGATGTCCGCCGAGTACCACTGGTAAGGCGCGCTGTTGCTGACGAAGTCGTCCTGCGTGCCGTCGACGTCGTAGAGCGTCTGCCAATTGAAGCTGCCCGGCGCTGTCGTGTTGTAGCTGCGGCCGAGGATCGACAACGTCGCCGACGAGATCGAGGACAAACCGATCGTCGAGAACTGGAGGTCGATGAAGTCGCTGTCGTCGAGTGCGACGCCGCCGGCGCCGAGGAATGGATCGACGTACGAAGGCGAGAAGCCGATCTGGTAGCCATAGGCGCCCGCTTGATCGGTCGTGTGATCCGGGAGGCCGTAGACGTTGTACTGGACGTACGCACTGCCGCCGCCGTTCGCCCACGTGATGCGATAAGCGGCCGCGCCCGTCGCGCCCGACTTGCACGGCCCGCCCGTGATGACTCCGCCGTTGCCGGAGCCCGAGCCGGAACCCGATCCCGAGCCCGATCCTGATCCGGAACCAGATCCCGCTCCGGAACCCGATCCCGATCCACTGCCGCTGCCGTGTCCCGACCCGCTTCCAGATCCGCTGCCACTGCCCGACCCGCTTCCCGATCCGCTCCCGCCCGACCCGCTTCCATCGTTCGCGTCGGACATCGAGTTGCCATCGTGGCCGCCATCGCCACCATCCGCGATCGTGTGCCGCGGCTCGCCACACGCGACCGCCGCGAGCAAGAAGATCCAGACGCCTCGCATGGGTCGCCTTGTACCATCAGGCGCTCCACGCGATACCGAATAGATCGTCACACAAGGGGAGCCGCAAGCCCTCGTCGAGTCGCAGAAAAAGTCACGCAACCGCCAACAGCACCGGCCGATAGCCGTTGGATGCGAACAAAATCTCACGTATATGCTCGCGATATGTGTCGGTGGCGTAGTTGGTGCCTATTCCTCGGTCTTTCTTTGGTGGCGGGATGCGGGTCAAAAGCGAACCCTGCAGCAACGTGCATGCAGGGCACGTGCATCGACCCCAATTTCCCATACTGCGATACGGACGGCTCGATCGGCGGAACGCCCGGTGCCTGTATCGCAGTGACATGCACGGTCGGCCAGTTCTCAAAGTGCGATGGGAACAACGCGGCGCTGACGTGCAACATGTACGGAACTGGTTACGACCAAATTCAGTGCGCCCACGGTTGCGACGAAAGCATTGGTGGATGTCGTCTTTGTGAGCCCAATCAAACCGTTTGTGCGAACGGCATGGTTGCGAGCTGCGATGCGAACGGTAACCAGACGCAGCCGATCGTGTGCCCACTGGGCTGTTTCGAAGATCAGCCCAGATGTCGCGATATTGATCCTTCCAATCGCTTGGGTCTCTATTACGACATGGTCGCCACGCCACCTGATGTAGACCTAACCGGTTCGTGGAACCTGAACGCATCGACAGGCATATTGACTGGTCCTGGTGGTGTCACGCTCACGCCGCCGACCTTCGAAGTACCGTCGCTGGCGGGTGGCCCTGAGACGCGTCTCTTCGTCGTGAACAAGCTCACGATCGGTGACCTAATGATCTTCGACGACTATTCTCAAGCGCTCTATCGTTCCGTTTCGTTTCTCGCGTCTGGCGACGTGACAGTTACCGGTACCGTGACGATCGCCTCGTCGGCCGGGAGCATTCACTCATCGAGTTGCCGCGGTGCATCTGGAACCGACGGAGCGGAGCAGTTCGGTCCGTGCACATTCCTTTCTCCGGGTGGCGGCGGCGCGGCGACCTCGGGAGCACACGGAGGCACCGTGATCGATAGCAATCCGCCCGTGTACAAAGCCGGAGGGATTGCGAATGGTACGGATGACCTTCAACCTCTCGTCGGCGGCTGTTCGGGCGGTGGTGCATCGAACTCCAACTCGGGCGTGACTACAGCCGAAGGTGGTTGGGGCGGTGGAGCGATCCAGATTTCCAGTCGAACCTCGATCACCGTAACTGGAGCGATTCACGCCGATGGCGACGACGGATTCTCCGATCGAGATCAAGGCTGCCGCGAGAGCTGGCTTGGTGCCGGTGGTGGCGGCGCGATCTTGCTCGAAGCACCGAAGGTTGCGCTCAGCGCGAACGCGATGGTCAGCGCTATCGGCGGGACCGGTTGGGGCTGCACGCCCGGTACGGCCACTTGCGGCGCGAAGGGCAAGGGTGGCACCGGCACCGCTGCCGCCTCCCCCGGTGGTGATGCCGTCTTCTCGACCGCGCTGGGTCAAGACGCCGAGTACTACTCGGGCGGAGGCGGTGGCGGCGTTGGACGCGTCCGCATCAATACTCAGAGCGGCAGCTACACGCTCGACGCCACTGCAAAGATCAACGCGGTGGTGACAGCGAGTACCCTCAAAACACGGTAGTGCACACGGGAGTCTGAACTTCCGCACAGCTCGGTGAAGCCGGTCTGTACCTGAAAGTAACAACCCCGCGTGATGGCACACGCGGGGTTCTCGCTTTGCTTCGAGAGTCGGTCTACGGACAGCCGGTCGCGGTAACAATGTCCGTCGCACCGCGAGGATTGATCGTGCGAATCAGATCGTTCGTATTCGCCTCCATCACGCCTGTAACGACGAGGCACGCGTTCAGCGCAGGCGGCGTCGGCGCAGCCGACGTTCCGCCGTAGTACTTGAACGCTTCGTCATCCATCATGATCTTCTTGCCGTTGCCGTCGGTGAGTTCGACCTCGCCGTAGGTGTTAGCGGCAGCGGTGACCTTCGCCTTCGAAAGCGTGACGACCGAGCCGTTGTACGGCGCGCCGGTGGTCGCACCACTCAGCGTGTCCGTCGCAATACCGACGAGCGGGACAATCACGCCGGTTCCCGCGGGCGTCGAAGCTGTCGCCGTCGAGACTTCGAGGGTCTTCAACGAGCCGTTGCCGAAGGGGCCTGCAATACCCTGAAGGGTCGAGATCTTCTGTCCGACGGTCGCACCGGTAGGCGGCTTGCTGAACACCAGCACACCACCGTTAGCCGCCGCCGTGAGCGAATCGGCAACCCAGTACGAGCTCGGGCTCGTGACGTTCGTCGGAATCGCGGTGATGTAGACGTCGCGAAGAATCGCCGGGCTCGAGGTCGTCGCGTACGTGGTGTCCACGGAGTGGACGCTCGTGGTCGACGCGAGGTTGACCGAGCAACCGCACATCGCGTCGCCCGTTCCGCACGTCGCTCCGAGCCACGCGCCGGAGCCGGCCTCGCAGCCAAGATCCGCACAGTCGCTGAAACCGTTGCCGTCGTTATCGACGCCGTCGGTGCACTTCGTTCCGTCGGTTCCAGCAGCCTGCTCGGGTTGAGGGCACGCGGTCCCCGTCGTGTTGAAATCGGTGCCGCTGCGCGGAAGCACGAGGTAGTCGTAGAAGTAATCGACAACGCCAGTCATCTGACCGAAGCACGTGCCGCGCGCGATGCTCGACATCGTGATGTCGGTCAGCGAGCCTTCGGCCTTGGCCACGCCGGTAATGCCGAACGAGTAGTTGTCAGCCGGAGTCGGCGTCGTCGAGCCGAAGGCCTTCGCCGCACCTGCTGCAGCTACGTTATCGAGCTCGATCAGAACACCTTCCCAGTCTTCCCACGCGTTCGAGAACGCAGTGCCGCCGCCAGTTGCAGACATCGACGGGTCGTACATCTGCGCGATTGCGAGCGCGTCGACCTTATCCGGCGTGATCGTCGTCGACATGCCGAGCTTGGTAATCGTGATGGCGCCGCCGCTGGCGGGCTCGAGCTCGGTCACGGTGCGGCCCGACGGGTCCGCGTTCGAACCGGTGAGCGCGAACTCGCTCTTGATCGCACCCTTCAGGTCGATCTCGTCGCCGACCGTCAGCATCGCGACGTCGCTCAGGCTCGCCTTGAACACGTGCACGCCCGAGCGCTTGCCGCCGCCCTTTTCCTCGACCCAGATGTCGCCGACCTTCGCGCCGAAGTTGTCGATCGCCGTGACGACGACGTCGTGGAGGTTGACCGCGGTTCCCGGCGCCATCGCGTCGTCCTGCACCTGCTGGATCTTCACGAAGTTGCCGCTACCGCTGCCACTGCCCTGTCCGTCTGTGGGCGTGTTGTTGTTATCGCTACGACAAGCGACGGCGTAGAGCGAGACAGTGGCCGAAAGGCAGGCAACGAGCGTGGGCAGGCGCATGAACATCTCCGGTGGAAGAAGCGACGAGTGATAGACCGTGAAGCGCAGCCTGTATACCGAAAAGCGAAAGCCCGCCGTGCGGCGGGCATCACACTAACGCGTGAATTTTTCGACTCTAATCTAACGCGCGATCACGCGACCTGAGGCGCGAGGCCTACAAGCTCGACGTACGCCATCGGCGCAGCGTCGCCCTTGCGGACGCGCGTCTTCAGGATCCGCGTGTAGCCGCCCTTGCGGGTCGCGAAGTGCGGGCCGATCTCCGAGAACAGACGATCGAGCGCGTCGCGGGTCTTCACGGTCTGGCGCGCCATGCGCTTCGCGTGGACGACCTGAGCGCGCTCGGCCGGGGTGGCCTTGTCGCCCTTGGTGACGAGCGCGTGCACCGAGATGGCGCGCGTGATCGTCGAGTCCGCGTAGCTGCGCAGCTCCTTGGCCTTGGCCTCGGTGGTCTCGATCCGACCGTAGGTCAGGAGCGAGGTGACGAGGTTGTTGAACAGTGCGCTGCGGTGCGAGGAGTTACGACCGAGCTTACGACCAGATTTGCGGTGACGCATGGGGCTTCTCTCAGGGCTTCTTCAGCGGGTTCGGACCCGGCCAGTTGTCGAGCTTCATACCGAGCTGCAGGCCCATCTCGGCGAGGAGCTCCTTGATCTCTTTGAGCGACTTGCGGCCGAAGTTCTTCGTCTTCAGCATCTCGGACTCGGTCTTCTGCACGAGCTCGCCGATGTACTTGATGTTGGCGTTCTGCAGGCAGTTGGCCGAGCGGACCGAGAGCTCGAGCTCGTCGACCGTCCGCCACAGGTTCTCGTTGAGCTTCTCGGCGGCTTCGTCGCGCGGGGCTTCGACCGGCTCGGCCATCTCTTCGAAGTTGATGAAGAGGTTGAGCTGCTCCTTGAGGATCTTCGCGGCGTACGCGACGGCGTCATCCGGGCGGACCGAGCCGTTCGTCCACGCCTCGAGCGTGAGCTTGTCGTAGTCGGTCTGCTGACCGACGCGCGCGTTGGTCACGATGAAGTTGACCTTGCGGATCGGCGAGAACAGCGCGTCGATCGCGATCGTGCCGACGGGGAGCTCGGCCGAGTGGCGCTCGGCGGGCTGGTAGCCGCGACCGGTCGCGATCGTGATCTCCATCGCGAGCTTGCCGTCCTTCGACAGCGTGCAGATCTTGTGGTCCGGGTTCAAACAAGTCACGCCGTCGACGAGCGTGATGTCACCGGCGGTGACGAGGCCCTCGCCGTGCTTGTCGATGCGGACCGTATAGGTCTTGTCGTGCTCGACCTTGAACAGCGTCTCCTTGAGGTTGAGGATGATGTCGGTGACATCCTCGACAACGCCGGGGAGCGCGGTGAACTCGTGCAGCGCGCCTTCGATCGCGATGTGCGTGATCGCGGCGCCCTGGAGCGACGAGAGAAGAATGCGGCGGAGCGCGACGCCGAGCGTCGTGCCGAAGCCACGCTCGAGCGGCTCGCACGAGAACTTACCGTAAGTCTCGCTGCGCTCTTCGATCTCCAACGTGCGCGGACGGATGAGGTCGCGCCAGTTCTTCGCCATGAAGGCGGTCTGCTCGGGGGTCGGTTCCATGTCAGTTGCTCCTTGGATCGGCTGCTTTCATCACAGCCAAGTGGGTGGCCAGGTTTTCGAGGCCTGGTCCGAGGTCACTAAAAACTACTTCGAGTAGAGCTCGATGATGAGCTGCTCGCGAATCGGCAGCGTCACGTCTTCGCGCGACGGCAGCTGGTTGATCGCGCCGCGGAAGTTTTCCTTGTCGAGCGTGATCCACTGCGGCACGCCGCGGCGATCGACGGCGGCAAGCGCCTCGTTGATGCGCGCCATCTTCTGCGACGGCTCCTTGACCTGCACGACATCGCGCGGGCGGACGAGGAACGACGGGATGTTGACCTTCTTGCCGTTGATCAAGAAGTGGCCGTGGCGGACGAGCTGGCGCGCCTCGGAGTGATCCGACGCGAAGCCCATGCGATAGACGACGTTGTCGAGGCGGCGCTCGAGGAGCTGGATCAGCGTGTTACCCGTGACGCCCGGCATGCGGAGCGCCTTGTGGTAGTAGCCGCGGAACTGCTTCTCCGCGAGGCCGTAGATGCGCTTGACCTTCTGCTTCTCGCGCAGCTGCTCGCCGTAATCCGACCGCTTGCGGCGGCGGTTCTGGCCGTGCTGACCCGGCGGATACGCGCGGCGTTCGTAGCCGCACTTGTCGGTGTAGCAGCGCTCTCCCTTGAGGAAGAGCTTCATATCTTCGCGCCGGCAAAGGCGACACACGGGACCGAGATAACGAGCCATGACTTTGCTTTCCCTTAGACCCGGCGGCGCTTGCGCGGACGGCAACCGTTGTGCGGAACGGGCGTGACATCGCGGATGAGGTTGATCTTGAAACCGGCGGCGTTCAGCGCGCGCAGCGCCGACTCGCGTCCGGAACCCGGACCGTTGACGTAGACGGTGACGTTACGGACGCCGTGCTCCATCGCCTTCTTGGCGGCGTCTTCGGCGGCGAGCTGCGCCGCGAACGGCGTCGACTTGCGCGAGCCCTTGAAGCCGCACGTGCCCGAGCTCGACCACGCGACAACGTTGCCGCTGACGTCGGTGATCGAAACGATCGTGTTGTTGAACGTCGCCGAGATGTGCGCGACGCCGGTCTGGATGTTCTTCCGGACCTTCTTCTTCGCCTTGACCTTGGTAGTGCTCATTCGTCAGCTCTCTACTTCTTGGTGACCGCGCCGAGCTTCTTCACCGCCATGCGGCGCGGGCCCTTGCGAGTACGAGCGTTGGTGTGCGTGCGCTGGCCGCGAGCCGGCAGGTTGCGGCGATGACGCGTGCCGCGATACGTGCCGAGATCGACGAGGCGCTTGATCGAGAGCTGGATGTCGCGACGAAGATCGCCTTCGACGCGATAGTTGTTCGACTCGATCGCATCGCGGATCTTGCGAACGTCCGCTTCGTCGAGATCGTCGCTCTTCTTGTCGGGCGAGACGCCCGCCGTCTTCAACACGGCGTTCGCCGCGTGACGACCGAGACCATAGATGTAGGTGAGTGCGATCTCGATGCGCTTGTTGCGCGGGAGGTCGACGCCAGCAATACGAGCCATGAGTTATCCCTGCCTCTGCTTGTGCTTGGGCTTGGTGCAGATCACGCGAACGACGCCCTTACGCTTGATCATCTTGCATTGCGGGCAAATCGGTTTGACGGATGCTCTTACCTTCATAACGCTCTCTCTACAGTCTCGTTAGAACCCAAGGACCTTGATCCGTGATCGCGATGGTGTGTTCGAAGTGAGCGGACATACGGCGATCTTTCGTCACGGCAGTCCAATCGTCTTCGAGTACCTCTACGTCAGGGGCCCCGGCGTTTACATGGGTTCAACAGCGAT
>Ga0207687_10000202_pt1 | contig 40356 bp, 68 predicted proteins | sample KBSM54metaG_FD_184399 | JGI IMG/M metagenome (GOLD analysis project Ga0207687, IMG submission 184399) | Miscanthus rhizosphere microbial communities from Kellogg Biological Station, Michigan, USA - KBS M5-4 metaG (SPAdes) (version 2) | ecosystem: Host-associated > Plants > Roots > Rhizosphere >...
GGTCTGGACCGCTACGGCGCAGGCAGTCTGATGGCTGCCGTCGTCGTCACTGTCAGTGATGCCCGAGCCAACTCCTACGGACCGCGCTACCTGCGCTACAAGGGCAAGGGCATCGAGGAGTTGGCGAAGTGGGCAGCCCCCAAGCGCACCGGGCACCTGGCCCGCAACATCAACAGGGGCGTGGTCACGCAGATGGGCTCACAGGCCGAGGTCCGGGTTACCGCCAGCGCCAACTACGCATCGTGGGTCCACAACGGCACCGGGCACATCGTCGCCCACGGCAAGGCCATGTCGGTGCCGAAGTACAAGTGGCCTGCCTCCCAGAACGCTCGGACGAAGCGCAAGAGCGTCAACGGCCAGGTGGGTCAGCCGTTCCTGACCGACGCAATGGTTCAGGAGATCAGGTTCAGCCGGTTCGTCGTCCCGCTGTAGGGGGTGACAAACATGTCACCCCCTCAGACCACGGGCGTACCGCGGCGCAGGTACCAGCCGAGCAGGATGAGGCCCGCGCCGACCAGCAGGAGCACCCACCACACAACGCCGATATGGATGACCGCCAGCAGCGCGAGCACACCGATGACGACGACGACCAGGCCAAGGACTATCAGAATCATGGGGACCATGCCCTCAGCATCCTCGCCATGTCCGGTCCGCGCCCTACGCTGGGGGCCACCGCCCGGAGAGAGGACTCATGGAACCATTCATCACCGCGGCCGAAGCCGACGATACGGACGAGATAGTCGGCAAGCCGATCACGTTCATGCTGGACGACGAGGAGGTCACCGCCCTCCCACCCACGACCTCGCAGATGGCGCTGTTCATGGCCGCGTTCGCGGACTCCGCGCCCAGCGACGAGGTCGCCGTCATGGACACCATCAACTTCTTCATGAGCCTGTTCGAGGGCGACGACGCGACCTACATCAAGAGACGGCTGCTCGACCGCAACGACAAGTTCGGACTCAAGGCCGTCACGAGACTCATCATCAGTCTGGTCGAGGAGTGGTCCGGCCGCCCTATGGTGTCGCCGCAAGACTCACCTTCGTTGCCCGCCAGCGATGGGCCGAGATTGACGGCGACTACGCGAGGCAAAGCGGGGGCCAGAGTCCGTTCGGCCTGAGGTGGGACCGCCTGCTCAACGTGATCTACACCTGGGCGGTTGAGAGGGTCGAGGACCGCGATGCGTTCGACGCCTACCTTGAAGCGTCAGCCGAGGAGGGGGGACGCGGCACACCCTCTGCTGCGACACTGGCTGCCGAGGGCCAGGCGTTTATGGACTTCATGGCTGCCGTGAACGGCTGAGAGGAGCGCCCGTGGCTATCGGTGGCGAACTCATCGGCGCGGCCTACATCAAGGTCCACGCGGACTCATCCGCCGTGGCGGGTGAGATCAGGCGAGATGTCAGCAAGGCCGCGAGCGAGGCCGGTGACGACGCCGGTACCAAGTTCGGTCAGGGGTTCAGCAAGTCCCAGCAGAGGGAACTGCGCAAGACCGTCAACTCCACCCGCCAGGCGCTCCGGTTCGCCGGTCCCACGTTCACCCGTGAGGGCGACAACTCGGGTGGGATGTGGGCCAGGGCGTTCTACAAGGGGGCGCACCGCGAGCCCTCCACGATCGGTCTGCTCGGCCAGAAGATCGGTAACACCCTGCGGACCTCGCTGAACCGCGAGGGCAACATGCTCACCAACACCCTGCGCAACGCCTTCGCCAAGATCAAGAGCCCCTTCACGCCCAACCAGTTCACGCCAGGGGCGAGCCGGGCCGGTGGTAACGCCGGGACCGCGGGTGGTAACTCGTTCGCCAAGGGGTTCGGCAACGCCCTCAAGAACGCCCTTGGCCCCAACGTGAACCTGCCCTTCACCCGAGCCAAGATTCCGCTTGCGGCCCTCCTCTCGGCCATCGACCCCGTGGTGCAGGCGCTCGGCTCGCTCGGTGGCGCAGCCCTGTCCCTGGTCGGCCCGCTCGCCTCAGCGGCCTCCGTGGCTGCGGCTGCGGCCCCGCTCTTTGCGTCCCTCGGCATCGCCGGGGTCACCACCATGACCGCGTTCAACGGGATGGGTGCCGCGCTCAAGACCCAGACGGTCCTCTGGGAGAAGATGAGCAAGGGCATCAAGCCCACGACGGAGGACCTCAAGAACGCCGAGGAGGCCATGAAGGGCCTGACCCCCTCGGCCCAAGCCTTCGTCAAGTCCCTCACCGGGATTTTCCCGGAACTGACCAAGATTCAGCAGACCGTCCAGGAGAACGTCTTTAGGAATCTGGGCAGCCAGTTCACTGAACTGGCGAAGGTCGGGCTGCCAGCGGTCTCGAAGGGGATGGCCGACACCTCCAACTCGATCAACGCGGTGGCGTCGTCCTGGATGACGATGTTCAAGCAGGTCACCGCCCAGGGCACCCTGGCCTCGATCTTCGAGGGCGCGCAGCCGATCATCACTGACCTCGGCAGCGCGCTCGGCGTCCTGATCCGCGGGGTCATGGAGTTCACCCAGGCCGCAATCCCCTTGGCACAGGCCCTAACTGGCGAGTTCTCCGCCTGGGCCACCGCCCTCGGCCAGGACATCACGGCGGGTCTCCGGTCCGGCGAGATTCAGGCGTTCCTGGCCCAGGCCAAGGCCGACTTCGACGTGGTCCTCGACATCGTCCAGAACCTCGGTGGGGCGCTCAAGACGACCTTCTCCATCGGCGCGACAACGGGCCGTGGGTTCCTCCAGCAACTCGCCTCGGTCACCCAGAAGTGGGACGAGTGGACCAAGAGCGCCGAGGGGAACCAGGCGATCACCCAGTTCTTCGACAACAGCAAGCGGGCGATGGACGCCTTCATGCCGGTGGTCGAGGAACTCGGCAAGGCGCTCGGTGGGATGTTCAACAACCCTGCTGCTCAGCAGGGGTTCATCTCACTGTCCAAGGGGCTCGCAGACATACTGCCCATAGCCGGGCAACTGTTCCAGGCCATCTCGAAACTGGGCATCGTTGACATCGTCGGCCAGGCGTTCTCCGCCCTCGGCCAGGCTCTCGCTCCCGTGATGCCGGTGCTGACCCAACTCGCCATCTCCATTGGTTCGGTCCTCCAGGGCGCGTTCACCGCCATCGCTCCGCTCCTGCCGGTGCTCGGTGAGGGGCTAGTTGCGCTCGGTCTGGCGATCACCCCGCTGGTCGATGCCCTCGGTGGCGCGCTGACCCCGATCCTCATGGCGGTAGTGCAGGCGATCATCCCGCTCATCCCAATCATCACTCAGTTGGCGCAGATCATCGCCTCGATCCTGACCCCCGCCGTCCAGGCGTTGACCCCGGCGCTGATCGCCCTGGCACCGCTCTTTGCGTGGATTTTCTCGGAGTCCGGTCCGGTGGGAGCGATCCTCAAGATGGTTGCCGACACCATGACCAGGGTCCTCGTTCCGGCAATCCAGGCCGTGATCGGCTGGATCGGCAGCGCCATCGGCTGGCTGTCCAACTGGAAGGCTGCGCTGTCGCAGTTGCAGGCCGCAGCCTCGGCGGTATTCGCCGCCATCTCCGCGACCGTCGCCTCGTGGGCCAGCAACGTCCAAGGCTGGCTGAACACCGTGGTCGGCTGGTTCAACTCGTTCGGCAGCCGCATCGCTGACGCCGTCCGGGGCGTCGGTGACGCCATCGCCAAGCCGTTCCTGTCGGCCTACGACAAGGTCGAGGGGTTCATCAACCGGGTGGTCGGCCTGTTCTCCGGCTTCGGCAGCCGCATCCTCGCCAGCGTCTCCAGCATGGGCGGGCAAATCCTGGAGAAGTTGCTGGGCGGTCTGCCTGGCCCGGTGCGCTCGGCCCTCGGCTTCGCCCGTGGTGGCGTCGTCCTCGGTCCGGTCACCGCCAAGATCGGTGAGTCCGGCGCGGAGGCCATCGTCCCGTTGAGTCGTCCCCTCTCCCAGGTCGATCCGTCCGTCCGTCTCCTCTCGGCCATTGCGCAGGGGAAGATGGCCGGGTTCGCCGCAGGCGGGCTGGTGTCGGGCGGTGGTCGGCAGATCACCGTGGCCCCCGGTGCCATCGTGGTGAACACCCAGGTCGAGAACCCGCGGCGCGTAGCCGAGGCAGTCCTGGACCGCATGACCCTGGCTCTGGTCTGAGGGTGACAAACATGTCACCCTCACGGCACAAGGAGGCTCTATGTACTTCCTCGGCTGGATGAGCCTCGCGGGTGCCGAGGTCTGGAACATCCAACGCACCCTGACCTACGTCCGCGCCAACCTGCCGACCCTCGACATGTCCGGGTGCGACGAGTGCGCGACGCTGGCGCTGGCCCTGGGCGACTCGCCGTACAAGAACAACCCGGTGGACGACAACGCGCCGTGGATCGCGGACGACGAGCCGGACCTCAACGACTTCTACGGCTTCTACCCGATGAGCATGGAGGGCCTGTACGACCACACGCTGACCGCGACGGTCACCCAGATGAGCGGTGACGGCGGCTTCATCTCCACGCCCCGCCATCAGACCAAGGACATCCGGGTGACCGGTGTCCTGCTGGCCCGCACCCAGATCGCACTGGTCAAGGGACGGGCCTGGCTCAACAACGCCCTGTCAGGCTCGCGCTGCCTGAACAGCGGGCCGGGGTGCAACGGCGACGACCTGTGTTTCTTCGCCACCTGTCCTGCCGACTCCGCCGAGGGCGACTACTACCTGCGCACCGTGCGTGACGTGGCCCTGATCGAGGGGCCGAACGTCGTTGAGACCTACGACAAACTGCCGTCCGGGGCCTGGATGGACCTGATGGAGTTCAACCTCGTCGCGGCCACCCCGTTCATCTACGGACCGCTGGACTACCTCGGCTCCACGATGGGCACGTCTGACACGACGGTCCCGATCAATCCGCTGGTCGTGGTCGGGGAGACTCACGGGTCGATGTCCCAGGTGGAGAACACGGTGACGCTCCCGCAGGGCGTCGGTGTTGGCGACCTGCTGGTCCTGGCCTGGGGCTCGGACTACCCGCGCACCCAGCCGCTACCCGGCGACTGGCAGATCATCGCGCGGGACTACGAAAACTATTTCAGCGGTGAGGTCGCCTGGAAGATCGCCACGGCCAGCGACATCGCCGTCCCCACCGTCACCGTCACGGTCGCCGGTACTGCCGGGGGCTCCTGGACCTGCTCCGCGTACCAGGCTGGGACGTTCCACACCGACCGCGCATCGACCGCTGCTCGGGCGGCGATCTGTGCGCCGCCTACCTCCGGCCAGAAGATCGAGTCGCTGACCGACTCGTTCGACCGAATCACCCCGGACGTGATGGCCGAGCCCGGCTACGACGAACTGGTGATTGCGGACGGACCCATCTCCTACTGGAAGATGGGCGAGGACAGCGGCCCGCTGGTGGCGGACACCCTGGGCTGGGTGCCGCTCTCGTTCGGCAACACGACCGGAGTGCTGCGCGGCGAGCCCGCCATCGCACCAGGGCTGGGGCCGTCGCTGCGGGTGTCGGATGGCAACCACGGGACGCTGACCGGTCATGCACCGACCGAACTGCGTCCGCCGCTCACCTGGGAGGGGTGGGTCAGCCCGAACACCATCGGCTACCCGTCTGCGGGCTTTGTGAACAACTGGCCGGGTTGGTTCGTGATCGAACTGACGGACTCCACCTATGAGGGCCGGTACGACCAGTTCGTCGTGATAATCGAGGAGGTGCTGCGACGGCGCGCAACGCCCTCCGATGCACCCGAGACGCCCGAGGCGACCGAGACGCCCGAGGCGCTGCGAGCCTCCGTACAGGTGAACCTGCAACCCAAGATCACCACCGTAGACACCGTGCAGCACCTCGTCGTCGTGGTGGACGCGACCAACGTGACGCTCTACCAGAACGGTGCGCTGCTCGAAACGGTGCCGCACGGCCTCAGCAATCTGCTGTTCTGGGGACCGGGCAGCAGCGCGCGGTTCATGCTGGGCAACGCCGAGTGGAACGACACCTTCCGAGGTCGGGCGTCGAACTGGGCGGTGTACGACAAGGCGCTGACCGCTGAGCAGGTCGCCAACCACTGGGCGAAGGGCAACACCACCCCCCCGCCCGTCCCGCCCACGCCGTCCCAGATCGACCCGGCCAAGTGGCAGGTCCTCGACGGAACGGTGACCTGGAGTAACGGCAGGGTCGCTCTCACTGAGGCACCAGCGCCGCACTACACGACGCTGGCGAGTGTCGAGGCGTTCGACCTGCGCGACTCGCAGGCACACATCCAGGTCGAACCCTTGCCCGGACAGGGTTCGGTGACGACGCTCTCACTCGCGTCTAGCGTTGCTGGCAACACTGAGGCGATTCGGTTTGTGGCAATCAATATCGCCGGGAATCGCTATCTCTACTACACGATCAACGACGGGGGTGACTACAGCGAGGTAGGCGAGACCTACAACCCGACGCTCCATGCCTGGTGGCGTATCCGCATGGCGCGCGGGGTTGTCTACTGGGAGACCAGCCCGGACGGCAAGGACTGGACGGTGCGGCGGACGGCCACCCCGGACTCCACCTTCGACTCGGTGAACATGCAGGTCTACCTCGACCCCATGCCCGACGCGACCCCCGACACCGCCTACCTGGATAACGTGAACGTGGTGCCCTCGATGCCGCTGCGCCTCGTGCAGCACTTCATCAAGGGCACCAGCACCGGCACCTTGCCGCAGGCGATGGCTCCGTTCACGAGCAGCCCCGGAGCCCTGGCGTCCTACTTCGTATCGCGCAACGTCGGGGCGATGGCCGAGGCACTCACCTGTTCGACAGGCGAGAAGCAATGGGCGACCAGCCTGACCACCAACGGCAACATCGTCACCAACAGCGCGCTCTACATGGAGTACAGCCCGGCTGAGACAACCAGGCTCGTGGTGTGGTCGGCTGCGCCCTCTGGGGTACTGACCCAGGACGGGGCGTACTACCTCAACCTGGAGGTGCTGCCGAACTCGGTGCCGGGCCTAGCCCTTGACAGCCAGCCACCGCGACTGCCGGAGTGCCCCTACATCCCGCCCCTGACTATCGTTGACCCCGAGGCTCCCACCGTCCCGCCGCCGCCTCGTCCGCCCAGTGTGAGCAACTCGCTCCAGCCGCCCGCCCCGTACATGTCCGGCTACTCGCTGTTCATCCCGGCTGAGCGTGTCCCCGAGTCGCTCGATGCGGTCCTCATCATCACGTTGACCACAGGCGCGGACGCTGCACGGTGGGTCCGACTGCGCCTCTACGCAGCACCCCTCGGCTACCAGCAGAAGTTGGAGGACCTAGACCCGTGCTCGTTCTGTGGTGACATAACTGTCACCTACATCCCGCCCAACTCGAAGTTCGTCATCGACGGGATGAGCCAGGTCGTCTACATCGAGGACACGGCGGGCAACCAATACTCCGCCTCGCACCTGGTGTTCTCCGGCACGGGTCAGCCCGCCCAATGGGCGTCAGTCACCTGCGGCATGGACTACTGGCTGGCCGTGGAGTTCACCGGCACGGAGCGGCAGGTCAACATGTTCTTCGTCAACGGCGGCTGGGCGGGCCAGCCTGACAAGGTGATCGACTCCTCGACCTTCACTGTCGATCTGGGCGGATGGACCAACGGTTTCTACGACGGCTCGCCCCGAGCGGTCCTGGCGCGTGACACCGCCCAGTTCGAGTCAACCCCCGCCTCAATGCGGGTCAACTGGCCGGTGGGTTCCACCGACCGTCCACAGGTCGTCATCGGCAACCTGACCGCGGGACGCACCTACATCATGAGCATGTGGGTGAAGTCGCCAACGGCACGAATCTCACTCTCACTGGAGCAGGGCGGAACGATCCAGGCCCCGCTGTCACCCGTCTGGGAGTACGTCGAGGGCGTCGTCACCGCCAGCGCCACGACGATGATTGCCTCCCTCAGCCGTGACACCACCCAGGCGTCGGGTGACATCTGGGTGGACGACTTCTCTCTGCGCGATGCAGAGATCGCCTCCTACTCGGTCGTGAAGATCGACCTCGCCACCGCTCGGCGGGAGTAGAGGTGCCCCTGGGTTGCGGGGTCAACGTCGCTGCGATCTTTGACCGCGGCGGTATCAGGCGGCTATTCCCCATCGACCGAACCACGTCCATTGCCTACGGTCGGATCAAGGACGGCATCTCCGATGCGCTGGTGCACATCCCCACCTCGGCCGACTGCTGCGGTGACCTGGCGACACTTGAGCCGGTGCGACACGAACTGGTGATCTTCCGTGACGGCCAGCGGGTGTGGGAAGGGCCGATCACTCGCGTCACCTACACAAACGACGATGTGGAGATCGCCGCCAAGGACGTGATGTTCTGGCCCTACCGGACGATCATGCGGGGCGAGTACGACAACTCGTATCCCAACATCGTGCACGGCACGGACCGCATCGGCCTCATCCTGCGCACCGAACTGGAACGCAAGGAGCGGCAGGAGCCACCCATCAACGTCCTGCCCTTCTTGCGGATTCACACCGAGGCCGACACCGCGCGGACCTCACGCCACACGCTGCCCTACCAGAAAACGGTGTTCGAGGAGGTTGACGACCTGGCCGCAAAGGCGGGGATCGACTACGTCGTCGTCGGTCGGTCGATCCACGTCCAGGACACGTCCTTCCTTCTCGGCCAGACCCCACTGGCAACCGAGGCGGACTTCCTCGGTGGCGTCGTTGTGACCTGCTACGGCATGGACCTGTGCACCTACTCCGCGGTCACGGACGGCGAGGGACTGTGGGGGGCGGACCAGCGGGACCAGATGTACTACGGCGAGGTCGAGATGCTGGCGACCGCCTACGACGAGGAGAACGACACCACCGACCCGAGCGTGGCGGAACTACGCAGTCAGGCACAGCGCAACCTGTCCCAGCGGTTCCCGATGCCCATTGAGGTGCGGGTGCCGGACAACAGCCAGATCAACCCGAACAGTGAAGCGTTCTCGTTCGACATGCTGGTGCCCGGCGTGAAGGTGCCACTGATGGCGACAGCAGGCTGTCGGCAACTGCGCCAGGATCAGAAGATCGACAAGATGGATGTGCGCCAGGACGAGAAGGGTGAGGTGGTCACCTTGACGCTGATCCCCTTCCCTGGAGCGAAGGCGAGCACGGTGGACAGCACGATGGAGTATGAGAAGCCGAACGCTCCGATACAGCAGCAGCAGGGCGTATGACCTCCTTCCTGACCCCGACGACGATGCCGGAGTGGATGAACCAGGTGAACCGTCGCCTGGCGGTCATCGAGCGGCACCGGCACGGCAGCAGCGGCAGCAGCGACGGGTCATCGGGGTCGGGCGACATCACCACGAACAAGTGGTTTCGCGCCTCGGTCGCCAACAACCTGACCACCCAGATTCAGGTGGACGGCAACGTCAAGGTGCCACTGGACGCCAAGGCCGACCCCTACGGGATGCTCAACTCCTCGTTCCAGTTCGTCCCGCCCCGCAGCGGGCCGGTCCAGTTCTCGGCGGGCGCGCACATGCAGCCCACCTCCACCGTTCTCGCGCACCAGGTGAACTTCCACGGCTTGATCGTTGACCTGGATGCCAGCAACTTCGAGTTGATCCGAGGCACCCAGTACGTCAACCTCAAGAGCGACTGGACCGCTGGCGGTGGGCAGCAGACAGTCATCTCGGGCATTGTCGAAGTGACGGCCGGACACCGCTACGAGTTCCAGTGCTACGTCCAGGCCCAGGGCGTCACCAAGATGTGGGCGCTGACGCACGAGAACTGCTACTTCTCCGGGGCCTACGCCGACTCCGGTGACCCGATCCGGCAGTTCCCGGTCAGCGGCTCCGCCGAACTGCACACCTGGACGCCGAGCATCATCACCTCCGGCAACCCGTTCGTCTGGGGGACCAACGCGGTCCGTAGGGGGTACTGGCGCTGGGTCGGGCCGCACCACATCCACTTCGCAGCACTAATGACCATCGGCACCAACGCAAACGGTGGTACTGGTGACTACTACTTCGCCTTGCCGCCGTGGGGCACCGCGGACCCGACCATCGACATCGAGCAGGGATGTCAGATCAAGGTCTATACGGGCGGTAACGGCAACTTCAACTACACCGGGACGCTGGTGGTTGCGGGTGGTGCTCTCGCTGGCGCTGGCGTGGCTGGCTACCTGGACGGCGGCACCGGTCCTATCGGGTCCGGCAAGCCCGCCTTGGGTAACGACTCGAACTTCGCTCTGTCCGGCGACATCCTCCTGGCTGGTGGCGTTCCTGTCGGCCCTAGCCTGGACCGACCCGAGGTGAGACCCTCAATCCAGTACGACGACCGCCCAGGGTGACAAACCTGTCACCCCAGGGATGGAGCCCCAGGCCGTGAGAACCGGCAGAGAGCAGGACCGTTATGGCCCGTTGCGGGTGCGCCTCAGGATCGTGCAGTTGTTTGGTCACCGGAGCGGGCGGGATCACCGTCAGCGGAGTGGGCACGCAGGACAACCCCTTCGTCGTCAATGGCCCGGTCTTTTCGGTCGGCAACAGTGCGACCGCCGACATGGTCCTGACCGGCTCGGGCACTTCGGGCGACCCGTACCGGATCGTCTGCAACGTCCACCTGGCGCTGGACCAGTTGACCGATGTGGTCGTCCCCTCACCGACCGCAGGCCATGTCTTGACCTATGTCAACGGCACCGGCTGGACCAATGCGATCCCGCAGTCGGGGACTCCCGGTGCGGTGCTGCACGACACCTCACTCAAGGGCGACGGCACGGCGGCAGCGGTCCTCGGTGTACTGCTCGACCCGGCAGGCAACATCACCCTCGGGCCGTCCGGCCTCAAGACCAGCGCCGCGTGGACCCAGTGCACGTCCGGTACCCGTCCGCCGAACCCGACCGCGTACCAGGGGATCATCGAAACCGACACCCAGGCGTTTGGCTTCTGGATGCCGGGCACGCCGGGCAAGTGGCGCATGTTCGACACCAAGGTCCAGAACTACACGCCCGAGTTCACCACCAGCAGCGGTACCCCCAGCATCGGAAGTGATGGCTCGTCCACCGGCTCGTACATGCGCAAGGGGATGCAATGCGACTTCAAGGCCAACATCAGGTTCGGGTCGAATATGAACGGCGGCATCGGCAGCGCCAGGGTCAGCCTGCCGATCACCCCGGCCGGTAACAGTGGACAGGTGGGCAGTCAGTGGGGAACCGGCTTCCTGCACGTCTCTGGCTGGGCCTACATGCCGATCCTCGTGCAGATCGGACCAGGCGACCCGAGGACCATTATCTGGGCCTACGAGAGTGCCTCGCGCACGATCATCTGGCACATGACCAACACGAGCACCGGCATCTTCGGCCAGGGCACCGTCCCGCAGAGCCCCAACTTCCCGATGGGTCCCAACGGCAACATCGAGATCGGCGCTACATACTGGATCGACTGAACCCACCCTGCGCGTCGAGGGGGCTCGATGTTCCGCAACCGTTCGGTGGTCGAGATCATCGTGCTGACGTTCACCCTCGTCGTCGGGGCCAGCCTGCTTGGCCTCGGTGGGATCATCGCCATCATTGAGATCAGAGACCCGGCCACTGATACGTCGGCAGCGGTGCAGTCGTTGGTCTCTGTCCTCTCAGGCATCATCGGTGCGTTGCTGGGCCTACTGGCTGGGAAGGCGGAGCGGCTGTCCAGCCTGACCTCCCGACCCGAGGAACGGGAGCGCGAGGGGCTGTGAGGACAAGTACGGCGATCTACGCGCTGGCCGGGTGCGGGCTGTGCTCGGCGCTGATGGTCGGCGGGGCCTATGCCCAGCAGCAACCGGGGATTGCACAGGACCCTTCCACGACCACGCCACCTTCGGTGACGGTAGCGCCTACCCCCGACACCACCGTCACCATCGTCCAGCAGGGACCGCAGGGTGTGCAGGGGTTGCCGGGGCGCGACGGCGCGGACGGTCTACCGGGTGCCCCTGGTAGTGACGGCACCAACGGGACGGATGGTAGGAATGGGCAGCCGGGTACGCCTGGTGCCCCCGGACCGCAAGGTCCACCGGGCGTGCCCGGTCCGGCCAGTACGGTGCCCGGTCCGGCGAGCACGGTCCCTGGTCCTGCGGGACCTGCCGGACCACCCGGACCCGCAGGAGTGACAGGTCCGAGCGGTCCTACCGGACAGCCAGGTCCGTCCGGCCCGCCTGGTCCGGCAAGCACCGAGATGGCTTGCCCTCCCGGCTTCCTTGCGGAGCCTCTGACGCTAAACGCTCCGGGCGGTCAGGTCACCATGTTTGTTTGCCTGGCCCAGTAGTCGGCGCAGCGCCCTACCCTGGGGGTGACAAAGATGTCACCCAACCACCACCAGAGAGGTCGCCCGTGTACGCGACGCGGTATCCGCCCGCCGACCAGAGCACTCAATGGTTCGGCAACGGCAACGCCACGGTCTCTCCGAACAAGATCGGCTGGCACACCACCGAGTCGGGTCGCAGTTGGCCGTCTTACGGCGGCGGGGGTTCGGCCCCGAACCTGACCTACCACCCGTGGGACCACGTCTGGCGGCAGCACTTCCCGATCAACGGGACCGCTGCGGCGTTCAAGAACAACGGCGACTTCATGACCAACCGGGCGGGCATCGTCCAGGTCGAGATCATCTGCTACTGCGACCAGAAGTACAGCCGCCAGTACGGGTACGCGGTCGAGGAGATGGACGACCAGGCGTATGACGACCTCTCTGAGTTCAGCGAGTTCATGCGCGTCGAGTGGGGCGTGCCGCCGTCCTCATCCGGCCTCCAGTGGCCCCCCTGGTTCGACTCCAGCAAGTCGAGCCCGCAGGTTCCGAAGTTCGCCAGCAACTCTGCCTTCACCGCATACGCCGGGCACTGTGGTCACGTCCACATCCTCGGCAACGACCACGCCGATCCCGGTGGCCTGGACGTTGAGCGCATCATGTCCGGGTCAGGAGGAGGAATCCCTGTGTCCGACGTGAGCGTCTCGACCGAACCGGCACCCGAGGGTTACCACGCCGTCGAGAAACTGTCCGTGACCACTGACGGTCGCCTGTGGGCGGAGGTGGCCGACAGCGTCATCATCGAGCCGCCGCCCACCGAGCCCCCACCCACCGAACCACCGCCCACGCAGCCACCGCCCTCCGGTGGCGGAGGAAGTGATTACCCCGTGCCGACCTCGAACCAGGTCTACCTCGACAAACTGCACTACGGCCAGGACGACAGCGACTCCGTCTGGTACCTCCAGGACGTGCTCAACGGGCACTCCCTGGCGGGCGGCTCGACGCTGCCGACGACCGGCTTCTACGGCGACCAGACCGACCACGAGGTGATCCTCTGCCAGCAGCAGCACGGGTTCGGCAACGACCCGGCAGGCACCTCCTACGTCGGCCAGGGACAGGCGGACCACCTGTTCGCCGGGTCCGGCCTGGAGGTCATCGGTGACACCAGCAGCGGCGGTGGCGGTGGGGGCAGCGCACCGCCACCCTCAGGGGGGTCAGTCAGCACCCCTTGGGATGGGGCGGTGGTCACCACGGCCTACGGGGTGCCGGGCTCCTGGAGCGCGGGCTTCCACACGGGCGAGGACTGGGCCTGCGGGTACAAGCAGCCGGTCCGGGCGACCTGGACGGGCAAGGTCGTGGCGATCAATGCCTGGGGTTCGTCCTACGGCCAGCACGTCATCTACGAGCACTCGGTCGGTGGTCAGACGGTGCGCACCGCCTACTGTCACCTGGCCGAGATTCAGTGCCACGTCGGGCAGGACACCTGGCCGGGCTTCCAACTGGGCCTGGCCGACAACACCGGTAACTCGACCGGCAACCACCTGCACGTCGAGCAGCGCACCTCCCCCTATGGATACAACAACCACTGTCAGAAGCCGGTGATGTGATGGGTATTGACCGAGAGAAGAAGCGGCCCACCGCCGAGGAGTTCCGCAGGCGGCGCGAGCAGGACGACCACCGTGTCCTGCCGGATGGCGAGTACGAGTACAAGGGCGACGCCTACTACGGCTACGACAAGAGCACGGAGCCACGCGCCTGGACCGACGAGGAGCGGCGCGAGCGCAACCTCGACCCACGCGGCGAGGACTCGCGCGGCGAGTGAAACAAGAAAGCCCCGGCCTGTGTAGGCCGGGGCTTTCTGTTGTTCAGGGGGCTGGAGTCTGAGTCTCGATCCGCGGTACGTCGGGACGGATTTCCACGTCGGTCCAGCGGAAGTCGGAGACCACGTCGTCGTCGCGCAGTCCCTCGTGGATGAACGTCTCGATCATTGCCATGAAGTCCTGGAGCGACTCGGCCTCGCTGGACGCCTGCACCCAGGCGGCGACGCCGAAGGTGACCTGTCCGCTGACGTGGTAGTTGCTGCTCATGCGTTCCCCTTGACTAGTGCGATGTAGGTGCTGTCGTGGCGACAACTACGGCACAGGTGCAGGCCCTCGTTCTTCCCCATCTGGATTTCCCTGCCGCACCGGTCGCATGGCCCGCGGCCGGTGCGGTAGGTGATGATGGCGGTCCCAACTCGGGTCGCCAGAATCTTCTCGTCCATCGCTTCCTCTCTGGTGGTGGTGGGTGACAAACATGTCACCCATGAGGACAGGTCGGGTCTCCGGCTGAACGGCCCGGCGTCTGACAGATGGCGGTGCCGCTGGACGGGCAGACCATCTTGGCCTTGCTCATCGTGGTGCGCTCGTGAATCTTCCAGACGTAGTGCCTGCCGGAGCGCACCAGCCCGATCTGCCGGGTGGAGTGACAGGTCGGGCAGGTGGCCCAGTCGATAGTGGGCAGCGACCGCTGACGCCCGCCCTCGCCCTTGCGCCGGTTCGGGGACTCAACCTCCATCATCGGTTGGATGTCCCAGCCATCGCCCTTGACCTGTCGCTCCTTCATGAGCGTCGGCTGCGACTGTCCCGCTGCACCTTGATGGTGGTGTGGGCGGGCAGCGAGTCGAAGCGCAGCCGAGGACCGGCCTTGTCGGGGTACGGGTCGATGCCCTCCCAGACGAACAGGCCGTCCTCGTCCTGGCCGGTGTAGAGCAGCGCGTCCAGGACCGCAGTCGTCCCGTCGTTGTACTGAATCCACACGTTCTCGGGCCGCTGGATCAGGTCCTCGCCGTCAGTCACCAGGGGCTCCTGTCGTTGTAGCGGTCGAACAGGTAGGCGACGAGGCGCGAGCGGGCCGAGGCGTCCAGGTCCTCCAGCAGGTCCACGAGGTTGCGCAGGACCGCGAGTTCCTCGTGCGGCGTGGTCGGTGGGTCAGGCGGCTCCGTTGGTTCCAGGTGGCTCATGGTCGTCATCCTGCTGCTTCCTCTCGGGTGGTGTCCGTTGATCTTCAATGGTCTGGCAGGAGACGCACACATCCCAGGCGTCCCCGTTCTCGTCCCTCCATAGTTCCTTGATGTCGAAGCATCCGAAGCAGATGCAGCACATCGCCTGGTCGTCGCCGCACCACGGGCTGTACTTCACGACCCCTTACGGCCCTTGACCGGCGTGATGTTGAGCCGCTGGTATTCCTTGCGACGGAACGACTCGATGGTCTGCTCCGGCACGTTGACCCACCGGACTGAGTGTTCCCCGGTCGAGCCGTTGACACCAGAGAGAACGGCAGCCGCGCTCTCCCTGTCCCTCTTGGCCTGCTTCTCCCGCCCTGCGGCGTCCAGGTAGGTCTTGACCGCGAGCACCTGCTCCTCGTCGTCAATGAGACCGGTGACATCTGTGTCACCCCCACGGCAGGCCGAGACGTAGGGGCAGGCGGCGTAGCAGAACTCGCGGGGCTTGTCCCGGCTGGTCTCCTCGTCGTTGGCGAGCGCGTAGATCACGTCGTCAACCCACTCCACGATCTCGTCCAGCGCCTTGGCGTCGTACTGCCACACCTCGACGTGCGGCTTGGTCTCTTTGCCGGAGCGGTCGATGTAGACCAGGGCGCACAGCGCGTTCTCGGGCAGTCGGCCCATGAGGATGAGCGCCGCCGTGTAGAGGATGACCTGCCAGCGGTGCTGCTGCTTGGCTCCCTTGCGAACCACCCCGAGCCCGTCCACCGTCTTGAAGTCCACGCACATGACGCTGGTGACGAGGTCCGGGTGGCCGCGCAGGGTGACGCCGTTGGGAAGTTCGATTCGCACTTCCAACTGCGTATCAACTTGCTCCGTCGCCCAGTGCTTGGAGAGCGCACCCTCGGCGTAGTTGCCCACGGCGTGCCCGACGAACGAGGCCAGCGCGTAGGTGTTCGGGTGGTCGGTGAACGGGTCATTGAGGATCATGCGGCGGACGTACTCGCGGCACCCGCCGATGTCAGAGACCCCGAGGATGTGACTGCTCGACTGCTTGCTGCGCTCGGACTGGTCACCGAAGTCGATGATCGACTGCTCCACCTGGTCGGCCAGCCAGAGCGCCGTCTGCTGGATAGCCAGGTCAGTCATCGCTGTTCCTCATCGACTCGGCCAGGAACACCCCCAGCAGTCGGAGTGCCTGCCACTCCGAGAACCCCTGCGCGACAAGGGTCCTGAACAACTCGTGTATCTGCGCGGCAGCGTCGGCCAGCGGCGTCTGCGGCTCCTCACTCGGGGTCACGACTCAATCGCCTCGGCCACGACCGGCTCGCCGTCGTTGGGCATGGTGGCGCGGGCGACCATGTCCTGGACCTCGGGGCTCATCGGCTGACGCTCGGGGCGCGGGTGCCACTGGTCCGGGTCCACGGTGAACCGCACCTGGTCCCTGGTCGCACCCTGGGCGTAGAGGCTCAGGCCGAACTGGCTGCCGAGGTTGGTGCAGCACCGCTTCATCGCGTCGGAGGCGGCGGTCTTGACGGCGAAGTCCATCGTGTCCCCGAGGACCGGGCCGACCTGGGTGGCTGCGGCCACGTCGGAGTAGACGCCGCCCGTGGCGTGGATGGTGACCCGCGCCTGGGCCAGTGCGGTGACGACGTAGTGCCCGCTCTGTCCGTCAGCACCACGCCGGGACACGTCCACGACCTCGATGTGGGTTGTCTCGACATCGAACTTCCCGAAGCCGAACACGCGGATGAGGGTGGCCCGCACGTCGTGGGCCTCTAGGTATGACAGGTTCGCGCCACCCTGGCTCCGCTTGACGACGCGGGCTGGGTGTAGGTCTGCGAGCAGTAGGTCAACCTGCTCGGTGGTCAAGCCGGGGAACTCTCGATGGGTCATGCCTGATCCTCTCTGAGAGGGGTGACATATCTGTCACCCAGCGAAGTGGTGGTGGACGCCTCCGCGTACATCCATCCTAGTGCGTTACGGGTGTGTGCGCAATGGTCATTTACGGGGGCGTTCAAGTGCGTATGACTGACCCGCGCAGTCGATGGCCCACCACCCGTCGAAGCCGTGGAGGTTGACGAGCGCCGGTTCCTTGACGCTGCGCAGCACGATCAGTCCGTCGTCCTGCGCGGCCTCGGGGTTGCGGTGAGCCCAGGCGTGGCAGGTGTGGCACAGAAGGACGCCGTTGCACGGACAGTGGGTGTGCGCGTCAACTACCGAGCGACCCCTGCGGTGGTGCCACTCCGTGCCCTTCATCATGCAGCGGAAGCAGAGCCCCCACTGGCGGTTCACCACCGCCCAGCGGGACTCCAGTGGGATCGCGCTCATACCGGTGCGGCCTGCCAGTCCGCGTCGTCCCAGTACCCCTCGTGTCCGGCCTCGGCGCAGGGGCAGCGGACCTTGAGCCCTCTGTCCTCGACCACCCCCAGACATTCCTCGCAGTCGAGCCGGAAGCAGGGGGAGCAGGGAACGGCTGTACGGGCCGCTGAGCGCGTGGCGTCCTCGGGGGTCATCTGGATGCCTCCCAGCCCTGGCGGTCCAGCCAGGCGTCACACGCGCCGCGGAGCAGGGCGATCCGGGACTCCGTGGCGGTGATGTTGTCATCAGCGAACGCGGACAGGACCGCCTCGACCCGCGCGTCCCCTCGGGGTGACAGATATGTCACCGGGGCCACCGGCTCCTCGACCTCGGCTGGTTCTAGCCGAGGTTCCGGTGTCGGCGTCCAGACAGCGGCGGGTTCTACGGGCTCATAAGTGCGCCGAGGCTGCGTTTCCCTCCCGTCCATGCCGACTGTCCCATTTGGGACAGTGGACCCGGCGAGGTCGCGGGACACCTGGCTCTTGCTCGTGCGGGTGATCGCCGCCGCCGCCCTCATGCTGATCCCGTCCGCGACCAACTGCATGACGATCTCTTTGCGGGCCTCGCGCGGCAGGCGGAACGGCAGGCGCTCCGCGCTGTACTCGTCCAGGCTCTCGTAGCCCAGGGCCACCCAGCCGCGCCGCTTCACGAACTCGGTGGCGAGATGGGTCAGCCGGATCACGCGGGTCTCGATGATCCCGTACAGGCCGGTCATCTCGCCGGTCGCCTGCTCCGCCTCCTCGGGCGTCATCATCGTCACGGGCTGGCGGTATGGGCCGGGGCTGCCCTCGTGGGTGCGTGCGCTGCACCCGAGCATCTGCAACTCCGCGACCAGGTCGGCCGCGACCCCGACGAACGAGCACCACCTCCGCTCGGCGTGCCCGTCCCAGGCCAGCGCCACCGAGCGCAGTTCCGCCTGTGCCTCGCGCGGCAGCCCCCGCACATACCCGTCCTCGTAGACGTGGACGTTGGTCAACTCGTGGAACTCCATTGTTCTCCCTCTCTGGTGGTCTCGCGTAGAACCGGCAGATGAGGGGCCGAGGTCCAGGGCTCCTCCTCCTCTTTGCTGCTTTTCGTCGTGCCTTGCCGCACCCGTATCTGTTCCAGGCGCTCGTTGACTTCTCGCTCCGCTGCGTTCATCCGTTCCATTCGGGTCGCTCGCGTTGCATCGGGCCACTTTGCCGCAGCGTGGACGATCCGTACAGCCTCACCGAACCGCTCGTTCCATTCGGCATCTCGCAGGTCGCCACCCTCAGCGCGACCCCGTTCGAGCCCGTGTAGGTAGCCCCACTGGTATCCGTCCATCCACTCGTTCGGCATGGCTTTCCTTGTGGTCGTGTTGAGGGCAGAGCCCCGCCCAGGGCAGGACCCCCGCTCTCGTGGGGAGGGCTGGCGAATCGTCCGGCAGGCGTCCCCAGAAGGTCGAATCGCGCACATGTGCGGCTGGGGGGTCTGACCGGAGGAGCACATCGCCTGCGATGGCGAGGCGTGCTCATGGCGGTCTCCTCCTACGGACGGCCGCCAGTTCCTCCGGGGTCGCCTGACGGGTTTCCACTGGTCCCGCGACGTACTGACCCTTGGCGACCGTGCGCCATTCGGCTCGGTTGCTTCCGCTACTGCGGCGTTGGTCGCGGCGGTTCGCGGTCGGCATCGGCGTGCCTGTGGCGCGCTTCTGTTCCCGGAACTCCTGGCGGACCTGTGCGCGCAGGGCGGCGACTTCCTCAGGGTCCATGTCTTGCAGGAGGCGGTGGAGCGTCTGGCCTGGTGTCGGCTTGCCTCGACGCTTTCGACTCATTCGTGCCCTCCCTTCGTGTCTGACGGAAACACGTCGGGGTTGCTACGCTATGCGCAAGCAACCGGTTCCGAGCCGTGTACCTCGTTGAGCCGGTGGACCCTCGGAGACCGCCTGTAACGGTCCGGGGGTCCTGCTATGTCCCCCAACCCTGGCCCTGCCCAGGGGCGTGCGCAAGGGGTTCAACAATAGTGTTTGCGGTGGCCCCTGGGTGTGGATGGTGCCCATGATAGTGGTCTGGGTGTGGGCAAAAAAAAGGCCCTGACCGGGTTACGGTCAGGGCCAATCTGTTGCGGCTTCTATGATTCGGATTCGGGTCGTGTGGAGTTTCCTCTCCTCCCTGCCCAGGGACTCTAGAGGCGTGGTGGCCTCCAGGATGAGCACCCAGACGGGGCCACCTCGCAAGAGGTGGCCCCGTCGTCGCCGGGTGACAAACTTGTCACCCGAAGTAGCGGCTTCAACTCAGGGCGGGGGGTCCGTGAGTCAGTACCGCTACGACCTCAGCCCTCCCACGGGACACCGACCGTCATCGCGGGAGTTCTGACGATCACTGGTATCCGGGCGACCTTGGCCCGTCTCATGCAGTCGATGGTGCCTCGGCTCCCCGTCATTGGGAAGGCGAGGCAGACATCGGCTCCCTTGCTCACCATCTGTGCGTTGCGGATGGGACCGGCCGCTCGGCCGTGGGCGTCCCAGTCCGCGGGGTAGTGCTCGATCTCCCAGCCCAGGTCCTCAGCCACCTGCTCAGCCAGGTAGTCCGCCCCGTAGAACACCTGGGCCATGCGGTCCCAACTGCGCTGCGCACCGCTGACCAGGGTCATCGGCAGGCCACCATTCTTGGCCCACAGTTTGACCATCTCCTCCTTGATGGCGTCCCGGTCCACCCAGTTGCGAGAGCCCGTGACCAGAACCCTCACGTTGCCATCCAGACCACACACCCCTCGTGCGCCGGGTCGGCCTCGATGGTCAGGCCCTCCGCAGGGATGCCAGAGTCGAGCAGCACTACCTCGTCGCCTGCCTCGAACGGTTCGAGACAGACCACGCAGTCCCGCCCCACGAGGGGGTGGTCCGGCGCGAGCGGAGCGAACCGTCCGGGCTCACTGAGCGGGTCACCTTTCGCCATCGCGCACCGTGCCGATCATGCGCATCCCGCCCTGCCCCTGGAGGTTCCCGATCCGGTAGACCGCGGTCACCCAGAACTCGGCGTCCGCGCTCGGCCACCCGGCCCGCTCCTCCTCGGGCGTCGCTGGCTCGGGCATCGTGTATTGGACGCTGCCCTCGTAGGAGTCGCCATCCAGGACGTGATGCATGATGTCGTCCAGCAGGATCGCCAGGGTCGCTCGGTCCATGCCGACCGGGATGAGGTTGTGGCCGGAGGTGACAACTTTGTCACTCACTCGTCGTCCTCCTCGCCGGGGCAGCCGTCCGCGCAGGCCCGGTCGTGGTCCATGTGGCTCTGGTGCACGGCCTCGTACACGTCCTCGCCGTTGACCAGCGCCTTGGTTCCTGCGCGCAGGTCCTCGACCGTGTTGTGCGGCGCGAACAGGGCGTCCGCCCCGGCGTCGTCCAGGCCGACCCGATGCGCGGCGTAGATCGACACCGGCACGTCGTTCCCGCACTCGCAGTACCGCTGCTCGGGAGGGCAGGTGCAGTAGCCCGGCAGGGCCACCCGGTCTCCCTTGATGAGCGGGATCGTCCCGGAGACGACCAGGTCCATGCGTGCCGCCCACTTGGCGTGGTCGAGCGTGGCGATCCAGCCCGCGTGACAGAACGCGGTGCCGCACGCCTCGTCCAGCGGGTCATCGAAGTCCTCGATGCGGTGGCGGTCGTCCCGGTCGTCACGCCAGGACTCCTGGTTGTGGCGGCTCGGGTACATCTCGATGACCGACAGCGCGGTAACCGCGAGGTCGTGGTCAATGCTGAGGTCCATGCTGTTCCTCTCTTTCATTTCGGTGAATCCTGAATCTTCTTGACCGCGTCTGCGGCTTCCTCGATGGCTGCGCGCTTGGTCTCAATGATGAGGACGCGGATGCCCTTGTAGGCGAACACCAGTACCGGGACCGGCCAGATCGGGGTGCAGGCAGCCATCACCATCGAGCCGATGAAGCCGCCCCGGTCCTTGTCGGCCCTCTCCGGCCGGAACCCGTCCTCCCGGTGCGCCCGCCAGTCACTCAGGGCGATGCCCGCGCTGACCGACCAGACGATCCCCCAGATGACGGCGCAGGTGGAGTAGATGCCGATGGCCCAACTCATCGCGCACCGACCAGTTGCCTGAGCCGGTCCTGGACCGCACCGAAACCGAGGTCGGACACCTCCAGGTCGCCCAGGTAGGTGACCTTTCCGTTGACCCGCATGAACCGCTGCAACGCGGACCAGGTCTTGCCGTTGGCGTCGGCGTAGGTGAACATCGCCGCGTCCACTGGCCCCTCCGTCTCGGCCTGTCCGGTGTGCAGGTCGTAGGAGGTGACCCGCGTCTCGGCCGAGAGCAGCACCGCGTGGTAGCGGCTGCCGTCCAGGACCATCTGCGCCAGCCCGTCCGCCACCTCCATGTCCGCGATCTGGGTGAAGCCGATCTGCTCGCCGTCATCAGCGACGAGCATCGGTGCGGCCTGGTCGAACTGCTCGATGTTGGCCCGGTACATGTCGAGCGCCTGCTGCGGGGTGAGTGCCTCGATCACAGGACATGCACCCCCCCGGTAGCGAGGCTGACCAGGGAGCACTTGCTCGCCAGGTCCAGGAACTTCTCGAACCCCTCCTGGTCGCCGTTGCGCCAGGCAACCATCGCCTCCCGGTACAGCGCGGTCGCTGCCTCGTGCGGGGGCGTGGCTGGCCCCATCTTCTCGGTGTCCATCAGATGTAGTCCTTCGGGTCGGTGAGCGGGAACTCGGACATGGCGTGGTCCAGGCTGGGCAGGAACGGCACGCTCTCCCACCGCCTGCTCAGGCGACGGAAGGTGCTGGCTGGGTACGCCGCCACCGCCCCTGGTGGGCCGGTCAGCGCGAGCACCTTCGCCCTGGATGCCCGGAACCCACCCGGTCCGACGACCGTCCGGCCATACGCCTCGACCACACCGCAGACGACGTACTCGGGGCCGTTACGGGCGGGGATGTGGCCGGGCCGGAACACCCCGTAGAACCCGCAGGTGCACCGGGCGTCGAACGTGTGCCCGTTGGTGCGCAGGGCGATGGCATCCCGGCAGGTCTCGCACCAAGGGGAGCACGGCCACTGGTCCATCGGGCCGCTGAGCCCGCTGGCGAGGCAGATGCTCTCGTTCTCGCCCGGCCTCCACGGTGGGCCCAACTTCTGCGTCAACGGCAGGAGTTCACCGAAGTCGTCCAGTCGCCAGACCCGCAGGCCGATCACCGACCCGGCGACCAGGGGCACATCGACGTTGGGCGGCGGAATCGGCATCGGCGGCATCGGTGACACCGTCCCTGCCACCCACTGAATCCTCCCTGGCAGCACCGCCCTTATGGGTCGGTTCGAGCAGTCCATCTTGTGCCCACCGTCAACCTTGCACTCGGGGCAGGTCATGCGGGCACCTCCTCGGGCACCGGCACCTGCTCGGGCTCCGGGGCCTCGACCGGGGCCTCGATGGGCTCGAACTCGATCTCTCGCTGGGGCTCTCCAATAACACCCATGTTGGGTTCCTCTCTCAGTGGTGGTGGGACGTGCCGGGGGTGACACCTTTGTCACCCCCGGCACGGGTCTTACGGGTTCTGAGCGTCGAGCGGCTGGTTCTGCGGGTCGGCTCCGATGGCGAACAACTGACGGAGTTCGGGGTGCGCTTCGAGCAGGCGCTCGATCTCCAACTTGGCCTTCTGCACCTCGTTGGGCTTCGGCGTCCACTCGACACCGATCTTGGCGTAGCCCTCCATCAAGTACCCGTCGAACTCCTCCCGGTACTTGTCGCGCAGGCGGGCCACCGCGGCGGTGTAGACCGCGCTGCGCTCCTTGCTCGACACCTGCTGCGTCGTGGTGCCCTCGTCCTCGGCGGGGGTCTCGGTCACGGTCACGCTGTCGTCCTCTCGAGTTGCGGGTGGGGTGTGTTCAGTTGTGGGTGACATGTTTGTCACCCTCAGAACGGTGGTTCGTCATACGAGGGCATCGCCTGACCGGCCCACTGTGGCTGCGCCTGCTGGCCCTGTGGGGGCGCAGCGGGTGGGGCCTGAGCCGGAGGACCGTAGGCCGGTCCCGGCCCGGCAGCGGGCTGTTGAGCGGGGGCGACAGGCTGCTGCGGAGGAGGCTGGGGCATCGTCGCCCACGGGTCCTCGCTCGCAGCCGGGGGTGCCTGGGTCCGGGACGCCCTTGCTGCTACGGACACGGCGTTCCACTGGAGAGACGGCCCGATGGTCTCGACCGTCACGCCGTAGGTGGTGACCTCGACGTTCTCCTTGTTCGTGTACTTGCGCATCGCCAACTTGCCGTTGATGAGTACGAGGTCGCCCTTGTGCAGCGAGTCCGCTACATGCTCCGCGGTCTCACGCCAGGCCGAGCAGTCCAGGAACGTGGTGTCCCCGTCCTCCCACTCGCCCGTGGTCTGGTTCTTCCTGCGGTCGTTGCAGGCCACGCCGAATGACGCGACTGCCACACCGCTGGGAAGGAACTTCAACTCCGGGTTGCGAGTGAGCCGTCCCTCTACCTGAATCTTCGGTAGCACTACGTTTCCTCTCCTGCTGCTGCCTCGGCCGCTTCTGCTTCTGCGGCTGCCGCTTCCTCGGCTTCGACTTCCTCCCAGGTGCGTGCCCTGATCCAGATGTCAGCCTTGATCCCGTTGGTGTTGCGGGTGATGAGGTCAAAACACCACTTGTCAGATATCAACGCGGTGATCTTGCCCCTGACGTGCGCGTTGGGAAGGGAACGTGGGGCTTGCTCGAACACAAGCACCCACTCCCCTGGATGGCGCTTGGCTTCCGTGATGCCAGGTCCCCAGTCTCGGGCGTTCTGGCGTGGCGGAATCTCGCGCCGACGTGTCGGCACGGCTCTCCTCTCGGTTGTGTTCATGGTGTTCATTTATACTACAGGAAGTGTTCCCTGAGTGCACGGATACGACTGCGCCACAACTGGTTCAGCAGGGGCACGTCAGTAGGGGCGGCAGCGTCGAAGCCGTGAGCCTCGATCCACTCCTCGCCCTCGCTGGTCGTCGCCCATCCGCGCTCCTGGAGCGCGAGCCACTCGATGGCTTCGTTGAACCCGTCACAGTCGGTGACCACCTGCACCACGACACAGGCTTCGATGCTGTCGATGTTCAGGCGCTTGAGGTTCACCCGCCTCGGCCAGTCCTTGTCGAACTCCGTCAGGACCGAGGCACCCTTGGCAACGCGGTCCATGTATTCGACGGCCTGCACCATCAGACATCCCTTCCGTGAGCCCGTGCCAGGACTTGCACGAGCCCGTTGACGTAGCCGACCCACCCGTCCGCACTCCGCGGCGGGACCTTCTCCAGCCCGATCAGATCGGGCTCATCGAAACCTTCTCCGCTATCGACCATCCCCTCTCCTAGAACCAGCACCGCTCCGTAGATGGGTCCGCCGTACAGCAGGCTCGCCCCGACGTTGATCGACTTGACTCCGCGCATTGCGCCTTCCTCGTCCACGATCAGGACGGGCGAGCCCGCCTGAATGTCACGAGGGCCGAACCCGTGAGGGCGGACCACCTCGATGTACTCCGACCCGATGGCGTTGGCGAGAGATTTCCAGTCCCCGTCTACCTCGACCTCTCGCGCCTCACCTATCACTGACATCAGAACCGCCTTCATGTTTCTTCCTCTCCTGGTGGTGTGAAGATTCCGTCCGCTATCGCCTGCACCGCCAACTTGTGACCGTCCTGCGCGGCCTGCTCGGTGGCGTACCGAGCCCAGATGGAGATGAGTTTTCGAGGTGACTCGAAGATCGCCGTCTCGAAGATGATCGGTGGGCCGTACCCCTCCAGGCCGGAGAGGTTCTGAGGGAGGCCGAGCCAGATCGTGCTGACCCGCATTTGCCCGGTCGGGCCGAGCACCTCGTCATAGGCGACCACCTGGTACTCGGGGTCCTCCAGCAACTTGGCCCACGTCAGCACGTCCGGCAGGGGCCGACCCTGCTTGTCGAAGAACAGTGGGGGTGACATCTTTGTCACCCGTCTAACTCGAAGTGCATCCGCAGCAGTAGCAGGTACCGCAGGTGCTCGGGCTGTTCGTTGATCCAGCGGACCATCACCCACCGGTAGACACGCGGCATGACCTTGCCCATCGTGAATCCTCCGAGCCACCAACCACCCCCGAAGGCAAGCGGGTACGCCGTCCACCAGGGCAGGGTGGACGTGAGCCACTGACCCCCGCACCAGGCGACCACGAGCATCGCCAGCAGGGTGAGCGCCTGCGCCACCCGCATCCGGGCCGGGAGGCTGAGGCGCTTCACTCCTCCACCTCGTTGACCAGTTCCTTGAAGGTTCGCAGGTTAGTGCGGGCTCGCTCGGCAGCGACGGCTGCCACCTCCGCGTTGACGAGTGCCTCGTTCCGCTCGTCGGTCAGCAGAACCACCTGCCGCGTCAGGCTCTCCACCTCCTGGCGCATGTGGTCGAACTGCCCACGGTCGAGCAGTAAAGAGATGCGCGCCAGAATCTCGGTGTCGGTCAGCGGCTCCGCAGGCTGGCGCTCCGGGCGACCCTCCATGATCCGCTCCTCGATCTGGGTCGCCAGTTCCTCACGCGAGAGCAGGTGCCAGTCCTCGATGGTGTCGAGCGCGGACAGCACCTCGCTACGCAACTTCGGGCTGTGCGGCTTGCGGTGCCAAGCCGGTGCCGGGTAGTCGGTGACGACATGGGTCTCCGGTTCCGGCCCCCGGTCCCGGTCCTTGTGCGCCGCGCCGACGTGGTTGGCGACCGGGCGACCCTTCTCGCTGCTGTACTCGTGACAGATGTTGCACTCGTACTCGACGGTGCCGTCCGCGTAGGTCACCTGGTCCACATAGGAGTGCTCGTAGACCCGCCCGGTCGTGCGCTCGGGATGGACGCCGCCTCGCTTGGCAACCCACGGGGTGCGCGACACCTCGGTTGCGCGGGCCTTGCGATCCGCCGCCTGCTTCGCGGTAGCGGCGTGTGCCTTGGCCTGCGTGGCAGCGACCTCCTCCGGGTCGCCGTGCATCATGCGGTTGTGACCACCAACCCCGGCCCTGGTCTCGACGCGGGGGTAGGGCGGCTCGTGGTCACGGCACTCGAAGTAGGTGCCCTGGGAGGTGGCGACGGCCCACCACTCACCCTTGAGTTTCTCGCCCTTCGCGCCGTGTTCGACGCGAACCTCCGAGACGAGGTTGTTGACAGCGGCCTGGATGATCGACGCGACCAGGTCCTCGGTCTCCTCCTCACGCTGCTGCTCGATGCGCTCATCGACCCTTCGCCCGACCATGCCGAGTTCGAGTGCGAGTTCTGCGAGTTCGTCGTCCTGCGTCAGATCGCCTTGGATGCCGTTGAACAGGGCATCGACCCGTTCCCTGCCGCTGTGCGTGAGCACCTGCTGGAGTGACGCCCTCGCCCGGTTCGCGTTGACCGAGGTGGTGACCGGGATGAGGATTTCCTTGTCGTCTATGGGTCCTCGTGCCTTGATCGCCTTGTGCTGGTGGCTCGCCCACGTCAGGGACCAACCGAGCATCTCGGCTATCTTCGCGGTGCGCGAAGCGGACGGGGACCGGAAGCGAACCTCTTGCTGGGTTACGCGGGGTGCCATGATGGCAGTTCCTCTCGTGGTGGGTTTGGTGTGTCTCCATTGTACTACCGGTGTGGGTGACAAGTCTGTCACCCTGCCACCCACACCGGCAGAAATGCCAGTAGCCCGACCCCCCTGACGGGGCCGGGCTACTGGTGTTACCTCAGAGGGACTTCTCGACCCTCTTGAGGCGCTTGTTCATCTTCTTGAGGGTCGTCAGGATGGCGCGGTTGATGGCCTCCTGGTCGCCCTCGTCCACGATCTCCTCGTCCTCCGGCTCGGGCTCCGGCTTGACGAGCCCGGCGTAGACCAGGCCCTCCTCGACCATCGCCGAGGGGAGGCCCTGACCTGCGGCGAACGTCCGCAGGCGGTCCGCCATCTCCGCCATGTCCGGGGCCTCGTCGGCCGGAGCCGCGTCCTGCGGGGTGCCCTGGGTCGGGGCCTGCGCAGCCGCGACGACCCGCTCGATGAGGTTCGAGAAGTCGGCGGGCCGACCACCCAGGTTGCGGACGATCCGCTCGCAGGTCTCGCGCGGGTTCGGGCTCTGCGCGATGCTGCGCAGGTCGTCGTCGCTGACCCGGTACGAGTACCCGGAGGACGCGACGATGTCGCGCAGGGTGGCGATGCTGGTGCTGGTGTTGCTGCTCATAGTGAGCGGTCCTCTCATTGATGGGAACTTCGCGTCGTGGTGATGCGAAGCGGAGACGACATGGACACCCCACGTTCCATGTCGTCACCGCAACGCACCCCCTGGTGGGTGGGGACACCCGCCCCCCGGTGCAGGGGTAGGGGGCGGGTGCCTTCTCTCCCACCAGGAGAGGTCTAGAAGGGCTCGTCGTCAGGGTTCGGCGTGGAGGGTGACAGGTTTGTCACCCTCTCGACGTACCTCCGTTGGACGAGCCAGCCGGGCATACCAGTGGCGTTGGTGCACTCGTACATCAGCGTGCCGCCGCTCGCCGTCTCGGCGGTGACGGTGAAGGTCTCACCCACCGCCAGCCCGCTGTGACTGCGGATCACCCGCACCTGGTCCCCGACCCGGACGTTCACCCGCACGCAGTTCCTCGGACGGATGATGTAGTGGCCGTAGCGGGTGTGCTCCTCCGAGCGACCGATCAGGCGACCGTCACTACGGACGCTCTCCACCGTGAACTCCCAGCCCGCCTGCATCTCGTGACCGTTGCGGGTGATCCGCACCGTGTCCCCGGCCCGGAACGCCTCCAGGGAGTGGTCGGTCAACGGGATCGGGAACGGGGTCGCGTCCGGGAACGCCTCCCCCCAGGTGGCGACCGCGGAGAGGGCGGTCTGGTGACGGCAGCCGTTGCCTGAGCGGGACTCGGTGGTGAACGCCATGCGGTGACCGAGAATCTCGGTCCGCCACCCCGGACCCAGGCGAGCGGTGTTCTCCCACTGAGCCTGCACCGCCTCGATGGGCGGGCACTCCGACTCACAGGTGCACTCGTCCACGGTGCGGAACGGCAGCGTCTCGGACGGCATCTGGATCATCCTGATCCGGTCCGCCACGATCCGCTGCGGCACCCGGCCGAACGTCTGGTAGATGTCCGTGCCCATGACCGCACCCACCGAGGTTGCCGGGGTGGTGCCGTCGTAGATGTGCCGGGCGTGGATCGCCACCCATCGGTGCATCGGCACCGGCCTGCGCTCCAGTCCGTTCCGGGCGAGCATGTCGTCCAGTTCGGAGTTGAGCCCGTGGGCGGTGCCCTGGGTGTGGGCGACACGGGTGATGAGGGCCCGCTGCTGGGAGTCCATGCGGCGCAGGACCTCCAGGTCGGTGACCGCCTTGGACTCCCGGTTCTTGACCACCTCCAGCGCACGGACCGCGTAGGTCACGCCGGTTGCCGGGTTGCCGCCTCGACGGCAGTCCTCCGGTTTCCAGACCTCGGTGCCCTTCGCCGAGAGGACGGTGTACTTCCCGTCCGCCACGTCGAGGATCACTCCGACCCGACGACTCCGGGTGACGAGGTCACCGGGGGTGACAAGGTTGTCACCCACTGTTGCTGCCCTACTCACTTCTCCTCCTGCGGGATATGGGTGCTGGCCGAGCAGCCGGTCACCACGTTGATGTTCGCCAGTTGCACGTCCGCCCCGTAGTTGCGGTGCGCGTAGGCGATGAACGCCTCACGTCCAGCCGGGCAGATGCACCCGGCCTTGAAGGACTTTTTGTCCAGCGGGTCCCAGTCCGGGGGGACGATGTCCTTCCGGGTCACCGTCAGGTTCCAGGTGTGGGTGGTGGTGGTGACCCGCTGGTCCTCGGACAGCCCGGCGTACATGGCTGCGGCCATCGCCTCGCTCACGCCCATCTTGCGGATGATGCTGCTGATGGTGAACGGGGTGATGACCTCGCCCCGCACCTGCACGTCCCGGTTGGCGGGGCGTCCGGGGATGCCCGCCTCACGGGCGCACGCCTCCCAGGTGGGACAGTGGTGCGCCTGGTCGGCGTACTCCCACGAGTCCTTGACGAACGTGTGGTACCAGGCCCGGACGGTGGCCTTCTCCGCCTCCAGCACGGCCTCCGCTTCCGCGGCCCGCTCGTTGGTGGCGATGATCTCCGTGACCAGGACGTGCAGGTCCACGTCCCCGACCTCGGGGGTGTCGGGCACGGTGACGGGCTCGACCTCTACTGCTTCCTCGGCAATGGTCATGCCGTTCATTCCTCTCTGTGGTGGGAAGGTGACACGTTTGTCACCCTGAAACGTGGGCTGAATCTAGGCAGACCTCAACCCAATAACTACATCTTACCATAGGCACACCGTGTGCACAAGAGGGCACACCTGGTGCGCCTACGGGAGACGGGCGTCCTTGATCGCCTGACGGACGCCACGGCGAATCTCACGGACGAACAGCCAGGACCGGAAGCGGACGTTAGCCACGCCGATGCCGACCGCTGCGAAGGCGATGGCGGTCACCTTCACCCAGACCGGACGGTCCAGCGAACCGACCCATGCGCCAACGCCGAAGCCAAGGACGCCCGTCACTCCCCAGGCCAGGAGGAAGGGCCAGTGTCGGATGACGATGATGCCCCTGGTACCCGAAGCGGGACAGGGTTCGGGCGGTGAGTTCGATGATGAGTCGTCCGGCTTGCCATCCGAGGACGGCTGTGACGAGGAGGGTGACGAGCCACCAGAAGGAGTCCCAGTCATTTGCCGCCACCGTGCCCCGATCCCCGTGCGTGCCTGGCCCGCTTGCGTCCGTGGCACGCAGCAAGGATGACCTCAAGACTGTCATCCAGCCCGCCCTCGGTGATGGCTTGCACCAAGGGCGCGACGCTCCGGGGCACAGTCATGGGCAGGTTCACCTCGACCTGCCTGGCCTCGTCGTCCACCTGATCCTGGACCTTGAGCGCGAACCACGAGTGGTTGGACTTGGTCTCGTGTCCGCGGATGAACGAGCACGGGATCGTTGCCACCTCGTTCAGCCCGCGCTCGTTCTTCCACTGGCGGTGGTAGACCGACCCGCACATCTCGGTCATGTGTGCGCCTCGTACTTCGCCTGGTGTTCCGGGCACCGCGAGTTCAACTGTCCCTTCGGACGGTTGGACCAGTGATGCTTGGTCACCGTGAGGTCGTCGTAGACGGTGCCGTTGGCGTAGCAGGGCTGGAACGTGCACAGCCCCGGCTTCGGCCAGAGGTACGGGGTGTCGTACTCCATGTGCGGGCGCTCGTCGTCCTCGGGATAGAGCGGCCCGTCGTAGGTCTGGATGCCCATTGGTGCTTCCTCTCTGTGGTGGGAGGGTGACAAGGTTGTCACCCTGGTATGGACTTCAACTTCCGTGCCGAAACTGCCAGCCCCATCCGTCGCTGGTACTCACGACGGCAGGCAGCCAGGCCCTCACGGGTGACGAGGTTGACCTCGCCGTGCTGGTAGTCCGGTGGGTAGTAGTACGGCACGGTGATGACGTTGTAGCCGTTGCCATCCATCGCCCGGTGCTTCCGGGTGGTGCAGGTCGGGCACTCGACATCGGTGTACCAGTACCGCCTGCCTTCATCCCACTCCCAATGGGCGTCCGGTCGCGGCGGCGGGAAGGCGTGCCGGTAGATGCGGCACAACAGATACTCCAACGGCAGGGACCGAATGACGGAGTTGATGGTGGCGGTCTGGACCCTGTTCTCGGCTGCCTCGTAGGTCAGTTTCCGCGGGCTCATGCCTCAACCTCTTTCTTCATGGCTGCTCGCAGCGTGGACTCTGCGAGATCGCAGTAGGCGCAGCGCATCACCCGGTGGTGTATGGGTCCGGCGATGACGAGGCGATGGAAGCGCCCCCGCCCCTCCGGGCAGGACCGGTGCTCCGGGTCGGTCGGGTCCACCCGCTTGGCGGCGGTCATCGGGATGCCGTCAGCAGGTACGACCGGGAGACGTGCTCGAACTCATCGAGCAAGTGCTGGTCCGGTTCGGGCTTGGCGAGCACCTCGTCCTGTAGGTCGCGGACCATCGTCAGCAGCAAGGCTGCGCGCTGCGGTAACGAGCGGCTCTGGAAGATGGTGGTCCCGGGCTCGACCTGTGCGGTGGTGCGGGACATGGCCCTTCCTCTCTTTCTACGGGGTGACATTGTTGTCACCCACGTTCTCGTTCAGCGGGAACTCGATGGTCCAGTCCCGGCGCTCGCGCGCATACGAGAGAAGGAGGGCGGGATCGCCCTCCTTCTCAGGGGCCACGCGGATGGTGCAGGTGAGCAACTCGCCGAAGCCGTTGGCTGCACCCTGCACCTGCTCCGCGCCCTCGATCATGACCTGGAGCATCTCCAGCGGCAGCGTGATTCTCATGACCGCACCTCCAACCGCTGGCCGAGGCCGAGTCCGAGACCGATCCCCTGGTCCGCGAAGCACTCCTCGCACATGTACGCCCACGGTCCGCGCTTGGTCTTGCCGTCGTAGGCGGCGTCCCTCTCGCGCCCGTGGTGGTCGTACTTACACACGTCGCAGGCGGGCAGCGACGGGACGGCGACGACCGTGTGCGGGGGTGCGGTCGGGGTGGGCAGGGCCTTGGACTGGCGAGCGACCATGTCCGAGAGCAGCGCGCCCACGGTCCAGGCCGGGATCGAGGTGACAGGCTTGTCACCCTGGTCGTCGGTCATCACGCCACCGCCCAGGTGTGGGCGGCGGTCGGGACGAGGGCCTTGGGGTCGTTGTCGTTCAGGTCGAACGTCATGAACGGCAAGTCCCAGCGCAGGTACAGCGGCCTGCTGCCGTAGTCCGCGCGGCCGGTGCCCTCGCACCGGTAGCACGTCCAGTCGTAGGTGCACTCGACGCCGGGGTTGATCGGCTCGTGGGTCTCCTGGTCCCAGAACGTCAGGTAGGTCCTGACGCCGGAGCCCTCGCCCTTGCAGGTGCGGCACTTCCACACCCTGGGCTCGGTGGTCCCGTTGGTCATCATCGAGAACGCCTTGCCCTTGCTGCGGAAGTGGCGGCCCGGCGCGAAGTTGTTGATGAACCAGAAGGTTCGGAAGGTGATCCAGCCCTCGTGGGCCAGGGTCAGCGTGCCGTCCGCGCCGTAGATCACGACGTCGGTGTTGTAGTAGCGCAGCGCCACGTCGCCCGCACCGTCGATGCGGGCACGGGAGTTGCTGCCGATGGGGCGGTCGATACCGCTGCGCCCCTTCTTGATCCAAGCGACCCAGTCCGCGTGGGTCCGCAGGCTGGTGGGGTGGGTGGTGGACATGGTCATTCCTCTCGTTGTTGGGTGACATGTTTGTCACCCTGGGTGGTGGTGGGAGATTTGGGGACGGTGACCGGGTCGGCTGCGACCCAGCCACCCGTGGGCCAGCGGAGGGCCACCGCGTAGGTGACCCCCGGCTTGCCGTGGGTACGGATGAAGGTCTCTCGCCCGGCCACCGTCTTGTGGTCGCCGTGCAACATGCCGGTGGTGCCGAGACGCTCACGCCCGTTCACGATGGGCGAGGCGTGCCAGGCGGTCATGACTCCTCCTCGGGAGTGAGGGTGAATGTGATGGTTCCGCCGAGGGCTCGGGCGTAGCGCATCAGCGTGGTTAGGCGAGGCTGATCCCCGTTCCCGAGGGACTCGAACTGGCTGATGTTGGACTGCGTGGTGCCGAGCATCGCGGCCATCTGTACCTGGGTGATGCCCTGGCGATGCCGCTCCGCGACCAGGCGGTTGATGAGTAGGCGTCGGGCGGTCGCGTCCCGGCGCTCCGGGGTGGTCATGCGGCTGCCCCTTCCAGCGCGGGCACCTTAGGGGAGACGGTGGCCTCCCGGCGCACCTGCTCCGCCTTCCACCACGGGATGTAGCGGCAGGCGTTCGTGTGGGTCGCCTGCCAGGCGAGGGCAGACTCACACCACTTCCACTCCGCATGGCACGACGGGCACGCTGCGTAGAGGTTGGTCTCGTACTGCTTGTACCGATCCTCGGTGCGCTTCTGCATTTCCCTGCTCCTGTCGAGGGACGCCGAAAGGCGGGGTGACATCTCTGTCACCCCGCCTTTCGTGTTGGGTCAGACCGAGGCGGGGGCCTCGGCGGGGGTGGACTCGTCCGAGGCGGGGGCCTCGGGCGAGGTGGCCTTGACCGCCCGCTTGCGCGGGGGCTTCGGCTTCGGGGTCTCGACCACGGGGGTCTCGCCCTTGAGTTCGGCGATGGTGGCCGCGATCTCCGCGTCCACCGCCGCCTTGTCCACGGGGTTGGCCTCGGCCGCGGCCTGGGCCTTCTCCGCCCGCTTGGCCTCCGCCTTGGTGGGCGGCTTGGTGGCCTTGGTGCCCTCGCCGGACTTGACCTGCGGGGCCGCGCCCTTGGAGGTCGCGGTCTTGCGGGCGACGGTCGGCTTCTTGAACCGGGTCTGGAGGCTGCGGTCCGCCGCCACCACCTGGGTCATCAGGTCGCGCTTGGCGAGCGGGGCGCTCGTGCCGCGGCCCGTGTGGGTGGCCCGCTGGACCGCCTCGGAGACGGTCTCCGGGTCACCGATGACCCGGTCGTGGGTCGCGCCCCAGACGATGTGCTCGCCCTGGAACTCGGCCTCGAAGAACCACTGGAAGCGCGGCTCCAGGAAGGCGTTGATGAGGGCGGCGTTGCCACCCTCCATCGACGGGGGCACGGCGTCCTCCGCCTCCCGCTTGCGCTCGCTCCCGGTGGACGCCGGGCGGGCGACCTTGCCGGGGTTGTAGGTCAGCGGGGCGACCTGCTTGGCGGAGGCCCGCTTGGCGGGGGCCTTGGGGGTGGTGGTCGCCTTGGCGACGGTCGTGCTGGTCATGCTGGTTCCTCTCAATTTGAGGGTGACATGTTTGTCACCCTCAGTGGTGGTTCAGCCCGGAGACAGTTCTCTGACCTGATGACTACATACTACCACAACCACACCGTGTGCACAAGTCGGCACATTTGGAGTGGTCATGGGTGACTGTCCCAAAAGGGACAGTCGGTTCGCCGGACCCATGCCTTGATCCGAGGTGACATGCTTGTCACCCAACCCCACCCCCTGGGCTTCTTGCTTGCCGCAGGGGGTGGGGTTGCATCTTGTGGGGGCGCATCCTGGATGAGGCTGCGTTCAATGACCGCGTCCTGCGGCCGGTGCCTGGCGAGCAGGCGACGGACGTGACGGCGGGACACCTCTCTGTCCCGGTTGATCTGCCACGACACGCCGGGGTCGGGGGGTACGAGCGGGCTCACACCGCTGCGGAGACCTGACCCTGCGCCACGGTCCACACGTCGAGGATGAACGCCTCGTCGGCCGCCTCCTCGTAGGCCGTGCAGACCTCGTCGCTGACCATGTCCCGCTCGCCCTCGGGGATGCCGAGGGCGGCCATGAGGGAGTCCGGGGTGGGGTCGTCGGAGTTCTCCCCGCTCAGCCAGGAGGGCGAGGGGATGAGGTCGTGCAGGGCCGGGTCACCGGTCTCGTACATCTCCACGACCTGCTGGTAGATGGCGAGTTCGGTGTTGCCGCCGAAGGCGTGGGTAGCCGCGGCCTTGCCGTGGGAAGCGCCCAACTCGGCGGCTGCCTGGGTGATGGTGGTGCTGTCGGACATGGATGTCCCTCTCTGTGGTGGTTCACCGGGTGACAGGTTTGTCACCCTCTTGCCCCGGTTCATTGACCGGGGAAGTTGATTGACCGCTCAGTGCGGTCGCAGCGCCCGCAGGAACGGGAGCACGGCGTCCCTGGACTCGGTGCTGATGGACAGCAGATCGCAGGTGAGTTCGACAATGGCGCGGTCGTACTCCTCGTTCTCGCCCTCGTCGGACACCAACTCGGAGGCTGCGCGGATGACGTGGGCGAAGGTGATGTTGTCCATCACGCACCGCCCTGCTCGACGTGGTCGAACCAGTTGCCCGCGAGGTCGGGGCGCTCCGGCTTGCGGTGCTGCGGGTGGTCGAGCGCAGCGGCGTGGTCACGCACCGCCAACTCGGCCACGATCTGGTCGTAGGCCGGGTGCAGTTCGACGGTCCACTCGTAGCCCTTGAGGCGGTCGAGGAACTCGACCGCGTTATACAACTCGGCGTACTGGACGGTCACGATGCCCGAGCCCTGGTCACTGGCGATGCGCTCCGCGAGGCGCAGGCAGTAGGCGATGTCCATGCCCCCGGTGACAGGCTTGTCACCCTGGCCGTAGTTGCTCAGGTGGTCCGCCAGTTCCGGGTCCGCGGAGACCGCGACGACGTAGGTCTTGCGGGTGGTCCAGGCGTGGGGCGGGAAGCCACCGCTCTTGATCCAGTCGTCAAGCGCCTGGAAGTGAGCAGCGAACTCCATCTGCTCCTGGTCGGTGAGTCGGTGGTCGTCCATGACCGCGGCTGCCAGCCTGGTCAGTTCCTTGTGGGCCTCGTTGGGGTCCATGTTGGGTGGTGCCTCTCTGTGGTGGGGGTTCATTGGGTGACATGTTTGTCACCCTGGTTGAAAGTTCATTGGTTGATTGACCGCTCCGCGTAGATCGCGTCACGGGTGGCGCTGAGCCGGAGCATCCGCTCCCGATAGCAGGCACGGCAGACCCGCTTGCCCCGCTCGATGCGGGTGTTCGCGGGGGTGAACTCGTGCCCGGCATGACAGTGGTTGTCGTCAGACCGGTAGCCAATGGCGTTGCCGACAGCCCTGCCCTTGACTGCCATGTCGCGCATGTTGTCGCGCTGCGTGCCGAGGAACAGGTGCTCGACGTTCCAGCACGGCGGGTTGTCGCAGCGGTGCAGGACCTTCATCCCCGCAGGGATGGGTCCGTTCGCCTGGGTCCACGCCCAGCGATGGGCCTGCCAACGCTTGCCGTTGACTCGCAGTTGGCCGTACCCCGAGTTGAGGATGCAGCCTGGGAAGATGATGCATGGGGTCATGCACCCATCTTAGTCGGCATTGACCGAGGTGACAGACTTGTCACCCGTTGATTGACCGGGCCGGGGCTGCGTTCATTGACCGTCGCGGCGGCGAGGGCCGCGTCTGGTCCGCGCCGTCATAGGTCGTCGTCGCGCATCCGTCGCCACGCACGGGCGAGGTACATGCCGTACTGGCAGCACGCCCACAGGGCGACCGTGAGGGCGACGATGACCGGGGCCGCACGGTCTAGGTAGATGGCCGGGCCAGGGTCGAAGGACACCGGGCCGGGTGACAGGTTTGTCACCCAGCCCACCGCCCCGCCTTGCCCTTGCGGGTGTAGCGGGTGCGGTCACGGTGAGGCTGCGCCCTTGACCCCTGGCGCAACTCACGCAGGCCAGCCGCAAGCGCGGGGTTGGGGACCCCGCGCTTGCGGGCCGCGGTCACGGCTCTACCCCTTCCGCGTCGAGGATGGCGGGGATGAGGTTGATGAACGTGCAGGTGACGCAGGTGCAGTCGTCGGCACAGTCTGCGACCGACGCGAGCAGCGCGTTGAACCTCTCGCTGTCGATAGCGAAGGGATCGGTGGACATGGACATGACGGCCCCCTTTCATGGGACAGGTGGTGGGTGACATGGTTGTCACCCACCACAACGGAGTATGCCAGTTGCACACCGTGTGCACAACTTAGCCTTGGGCGCGGGCGGCCCAGACGTGACGCCACCGGGCACGGTGGGACCACGCCCATGCGGCCGTGCCACCCCGCCTGCCGTGCCATCGGCAGGCGGGGTTGCGGCCGCGCAGGTGGCGGCGGGCGGTCACCGTGTCTGCGCCTTGGCGAACCACGGACCCTGGCGACGCAGGACCAGCAGGTTGTCGCGCACGATGGCGCGCCCCGACTGTGGCTTGAGCGTGACGCGCTTGGTGCGCTGCACGCCACCGGACCGGGTGACAAGGTTGTCACCCTTGGGCTTGGCCCACGCCCACACCCACTGGTTGTGCACGATGAGCGTGTCGCCCTCGCGGGTGACCCGCTCCCACTCGCCCTGCGCGGCGGCGTAGGCCACGTCGCAGGTGGCCGCGGGCAGGTCACGCCACTCGTCGGGCAGGCCACGCCGCCACGCGGCGGACGGGCGGAGCAGCGCCTTGGGCACCTCCACCATGACGGGCGAGGGCACCACGGGCACCCGCCGCACGGTCACGGGGAAGGCGCGCTTGACCCCACGAAGGGTGACAACATTGTCACCCTTCGTGCGGCGGACGGCGGTCATCGGCCGACCCCGTTCGGGTGCGCGGCCCCGTGCGTGGTCTCCCACTCGGCCATGCGCTTGCGCAGGGCGGCGCGACGGTGCGTGCCCAACTGCGTGTAGAGCGTGCCGATGATGCGGTCCGCGTAGTCCGCGCCCGAGGGCGTGGTCGGGCAGGCCGACTTGGTCTCGTCAATGGCGTGCGCGATGAGGCTGCGCACGTTGGTCAGGGTCAGGTAACGCAGGGTGGTGCGGGCCATGATTGGCCGTCCTCTCGGTGGTGGTGGGGTGGGGGAGGGTGACAGGTTTGTCACCCTCCCCCGGTCGTTCATCGGGTGTAGTAGAAACGCCCTGCGGCGTCGAGGTAGAACGAGTCGCCCTGCCCGTTGCCGGACGTGCCCGCGTCCCAGAAGCACGGGCCAGGCCCGTCCTCCTGCTGGCAGGCGGGCACCCCCGCGGCGGGTGCCGCGGGGGCGGGGCCACGCATCACGCCCGCCAGGATGGCGAGCGTGAGCGTGATGAGGATGACCGCGACGCAGGCGGCCGTGACCGCCAGCAGCCACACGCCGATGGTCCGCACGCGGAGCGGGCGGCGGGTGCGGCGACGCCGGGTGACAGGCTTGTCACCCTGGCGAACCGTGGCGGTCACGCGGTCACCGCGCGGGCGGCGAGGGCGCTGGCCGTGCGGTCCGCGTCGGTCGGGTACCAGCCGCGCAGGATGCACGTCGCGCCCTGCGTGACGAGCGCGTCGAGCACGGGGCCGATGGCGTCGGCCGTGGCGGCGTCGCGGATGGCGGTGCCATCGGCGCGGTAGACGGTGAAGTGGAGCAGGGTCGGGCGGATGGGACGGGTTGAGACAGCCATGATGGCCGTTCCTCTCGGTGGTGGGAGCAGGGTGACAAGGTTGTCACCCCCGTTCAACTGGCTGGCAGATGAACTACGTTCATCATACCACAGACACACCGTGTGCACAAGTCGGCACAATTGTCAAGTCGGTTGGTTGACGGGTTGGTTGACCGGTTGGTTGACCGGGGCCGGGCCGCGTCACGCCGCGCCGTGACGCGCCGTGCGCCGCGTGCGCGCGGGGCCGCGGCGAGGCTGGCAGGGTGACAAGGTTGTCACCCTGGCCGGGGGTGACAAGGTTGTCACCCTGGCTTGGTTGGTTGATTGATTGACCGCGCGCCGCGCCGCGCCGCATCCGGTCCGCGCCGCGCCGTGCGCCGTGCGCATCACGCGCCGCGCGCCGCGCGTGCGCAGCGCACCCAGGGAACACGGACTCGGCCCCTCAACCCTCAACCTCAACCTGAGGTAGAGGTGACAGGCTTGTCACCCTGGCCCTGTCACCCTGGCCGCCGACGCCCTGGCCCCGTGTGCGGCCCGTGGAGGGCCGCCGACGCCCTGGCCCTTGCCCGGACACGGGGCCGACGCCCCGACGCCCTGGCGGCCCGTGTGCGGCGGCCCTGGCCCTGCCCTGGCCCTGGCCCCGACGCCCTGGCAGGGCAGGGTGTGGGCAGGGTGGTCCGACTTGTGCTCACGGTGGGCACCCCGTAGAGTCAGGGTGTTGGTTCGGAATGGCCGAACCACGAACCGTCCTGAAAGGACATCTCATGGCAAGCAAGACCATCTCCACCGTTTCCCCGGTCCTGACCGGTGACGCCGTCCTGACCGCCGCTGAGGCGGCCACCGCCGACGCGGCCACCCTGCCCGACCGTCAGGCGGCGGCGTGGCAGACGTTCGCCACCCTGCCCGACACGGCCACCGCCGCCGACCGGGTGGCGGCCCTGACCGCCGCGTGGAACGTCGGGGCCGACATCACCGCTGAGGCGGCCGTGCTCGACCTCATGGCCGACCTCGACCGGGCCACGCACATCTGGCGTCACTCGGCCCGTGTCGTGGAGGGTTTCAGCCGTAACGGTCTGACCATCCCCGCCATCGGCCAGATCGTCGGTCTGCCCGGCGCGGCGGCCCGCAACGGGGAGGGCAAGCGCATTACCCGGATGATCCGGGCATGGCGCTTGGTCCTGGCCGCTGAGGCGTCGGGCAAGTCGGCCACCGCCATCCGGCCGTTCGTGGTCCTGGGCAACGTGATCCAGGACGGCCAGATGACCGACGCCATCGCGGCCCTCAAGTCGGGCAAGGGTGCCGCCGCCGTCACCGCCGACATCACCAAGGGCAACGCCATCGGCACCAAGGACACGGGGACGCCCCGTGTCGGCGGCACCAAGGGCAAGGGCAAGGGCAAGGACGCCCCGACCGACGCCCCGACCGGTGGCGTGGCCGTTGGCCCCGACGCCCTGGCCGCCGTCACCGCCGACACCCTGGCGGGGATGACCGACGCGGGGATCACCGCCCTGGCCGTGAAGGTCTGCCGCGCCCTGCGTGGCCGTACCCTGGCCGACGCTGAGGCGGCCGACGCCCTGGCGTCGGTCCTGGCCGACACGGTCGCTCACATCTCCCCCGTGGAGGGCGAGTGACACGGGGCCAGGACCGGGCCGCCGCCATCGCGGCGGCCCCGTCCTGGCGGGCACTAGCGGGGATGGCCCTGGCCCTGGCCCTGGCCGTCACCGCCGTCCTGGCCCTGACCATCCCCGGCCGTCACCCGGTCGGGGCGTCCTGGCAGGCGGCCCGCGATGGGGCCGCCGACTGCGTCCTGTCACTCAGCGGCCCCGCTGAGTCTGACCGGGCCGACGTATCCGACTGCGTTGACCGCGCCATCCTCCGGGCATCCCCGGCCGGGGATGGCGGTGACAGCATCGCGGCCCTGCCCTGACCGGTCACCCTGACCGGGCCGCCGACCGTGTCGGCCCTCCCCCACCCCACGGGGGAGCGGCCGACACGCCGGGGGGGTACGCTCACCGTTCCGCTGCATATGCCCAGGTCAGAGCATTGGTGTCCCCCAGGAAAGGA